>Ga0183260_10000011_pt1 | contig 116448 bp, 114 predicted proteins | sample AntDrymUQ4972206_2_FD_129768 | JGI IMG/M metagenome (GOLD analysis project Ga0183260, IMG submission 129768) | Polar desert sand microbial communities from Dry Valleys, Antarctica - metaG UQ497 (22.06) (version 2) (version 2) | ecosystem: Environmental > Terrestrial > Soil > Desert | place...
ACGAGATAATGCGCTGAGTCTAGCATGGGGAGGCGAACAGGGCAATTGCCTCATGTTGTTTTGAGCGTTCACATTGACAGTACGCGGGCCGAATGCACATTCGTGGACCTCTATTCATGGATCGATCGGTGTCGATGACAGTCCAGTACGGTCTGAAGTGGGTGCCAGAAGCCGAGCGACCGTGGAAGATGGAAGAACTGCGCACTCATTCCGAGCGTAGAAGCAATACTTGCTTTAGATGCAATCGCCCTGGGGAGGTGCACTGGGCATCCTGCCCCCTGAACTCTCGTGCGAGATCGCTGAAATTCCTTCGGAGCAGATAGTGATGCACAGCCCAAATGAAATGATCCATTTTGACTGTGCCTGCCTGCCCCTTTGAGGCGGGACGGTATCCGCCTTCTCTGAGTTGTTCTTCGGCGTCCGCAAAGACCGTGTCAAGGAACTTGTCAATAAATCTGTGAGCCTCGGCACGAGACTCAGACTTGGTGTGCTGAGTTGGATGCCAACTGAATGCAAATTCGGGGACGACGAACTGGTATGTGGTATCTGACCAACCAGGATTGGACTCCTCCAAAATCCTTGTCATGAACTCTGGTGCGATCTGGGGGCCGAAAGGATTCGGCAAGAAAATCCTATTTAACGGGTCTGTAGAATGCTGGCGGGCAACATGCCGCCAAGCCAGAGTGTTGGTTGCGGACTTTAGGAGCCATGTCGCTTGAATGTGCCATCGGGAGCACCACGCCATCAATGCAGGCATCAGCTGCTCGTCGTAGGTCGACTCGCTTGACGGAGATTTGATGACTTCGTCGACTAGGGCGTCCAATGTGAAAAGATCATCAAGCATGTCCGGAGCGGCAATTTCTACTGCTTTGCAGAAATACCACCGATGATGCACAACCTCGACTACCCCAGCAGGGTCAATCCAGTCACCGATGTTTATTGGCAGTTTTGATGCAGGCGTCGACGCTTCTGGTACGCTACTCATGAGTCCACTCCTGTTCAGTGGTTCCATAACCCCGGCCGGTTCGCTCCCGGCGCGGGGTTTCTCGTTGCTCCATCAATGAACACAATAGCAGAAAGCGAACATGTGTTCGTGACGCTGATGACGCTGCGTCTTACTCTTTGGATAGGGAAAAGAAGTAGTAAACGTGAGTGTAGCCAAACTGTGTAGCCAAGCCCAAAAAATGGCACAGACTCCATGCAACCCATACAATCGCGTGAGCGGTGCGAATCTGGGTTCCAAGCTGGGTTCAGATACCGTTGTGTTATGGGAATGATGAGGTGCGTCTTGCGATTACGTCACGATCAGGTTGGACTCACAAACATCTACCGCCCCATTCGACACGGCGGGCCGGCACGGGGTCGGCCCCTACCTACCGTGCACTCCCAGGATCATGCCTTCGCCACAGCCATGGCCGAAGGGGCAACCACGGGCGCCAACTCGGCGCAGTACCACAAGACGACGCTCCCCAATGGGGTGCGGGTGGTGACCGGGCCGATGTCCGGAGTGCGGTCGGCGAGCCTGATTTTCTACTACAACATCGGCTCCCGCTACGAGCCCGCACCGATTGCCGGGGTTTCGCACTTTCTCGAACACATGCTGTTCAAGGGCACCGAAAAGCGGCCCAATCCGATGACGATCTCGGAGGAGATCGAGAGCGTCGGCGGAATGCTCAACGCCGCCACCGGCCGCGAATCGACGTCGTACTGGTGCAAGGTCCCGAGCACCCACTTCGAACTCGCCTTCGATGTCCTCGCCGACATGCTCCGCAACTCGACGTTTGACGCCACTGAACTCGACAAGGAACGCAAGGTCATCTTCGAGGAAATCCGCTCTGTCCAGGATGTGCCGGAAGATCTCGTTCATGACCTGATCGACCAACTCGTTTGGGGCGATGACCCGGTCGGGCGCGAGATTGCCGGCAGCGAGGAAACCGTCGCCAATATCGACCGCGCCGGGATGATGGAGTTCTGGTTCCGCAATTACGGTCCAGAACGTCTCGTGGTCGCCGCCGGCGGCGATATTCGGCATGAGGAGGTCGTGGCGCTGACTGAGCGGTTTTTCGGCGATCTCCAACCGGCGGGCGCGGTCGACGAGTACACGCCTGTGACAGTCACCCAGGAGCAGAAGCGGGTGCAGGTCGTCAACCGCGAGACGGAACAGGCCCATCTGTGTGTCGGTTTTCCGGCCTTGTCGTATCACGACGAGCGCCGCTATGCGCAGTCGACGATCGAAGCGATCCTCTCGGCGGGGATGAGTTCGCGGCTTTTTCAGGAAATCCGCGAGCGACGCGGTCTCGTGTACTCGGTCTACGGCTATTTCCGGGGTTACGAGGATGTCGGGCAGGGCGTGATCTACGCCGGAACCGACATCGACAGGGTCGAGGAAACGATCGGAGCGGTAGTCGGCGAGTTGCAAAAGTTGCGCGACATCCCGGTTCCAGCGGAGGAGCTTGAGAACAGCAAGACCCTGCGCAAGGGACGACTCCTGATGGGTCTCGAGGATAGCCGCTCGGTGGCGTCGTGGGTGGGATCCCAGGAAGCGACCTATGGCCGGATTCGAACCCCGGAAGAGGTAATGGAGTTGATCGAAGCAGTCACGGTCGAGGATGTGCAGGCGGTCGCCGACGAAATCCTGCGCGAGGATCGACTTAGCTTGACCCTGATCGGGCCATACAAGGACGAGGACAAATTCTGCGATTTGCTGGCGTTCATATAGGACACTTGGCCGACGTGTTCCCTCGCTGACCCGATAAGGCGTTCACGCTTGACGGTCGTGTTGGGCGCCAGCGCCAGATGTCCGCGCGAAACGTTTCCGACGAAGTCGGTGTCTGGAACTTCAGGATGATGACTCACGGACGAGAGACGCATCGTATCGGATGTTCGCGCGTACCGGCTCCGCCAGGGGAGTCCTCCTTCGCCGGCATGACGGAGAGGGAAACGCAGCGTGTTTTTTGATACGCCAAGGAAGCGTCGCTCATGAGCGAGCATGACGCAGAAACATCGGGCGCCGGAGACCTGATCTTCATCGAACCCTCTTCGGGATTCGAGATTCGGGCGATTTCGCAATCTGAACGTGCGGCGGTTGAAGCCCTGATTAGGAGTGGCGCGATCGAGGCGATGGCCGCGTCGATGTTGGCGGCGCTGATGGACATCCCCGATGGCCAGGTGTTCGGTGGATTCCAGCGTGGCGAGATGGTCGCGGTCTATGCCCTGCGGCGGGATGGCATGGCCAACGACCTGGCGCTGATCGTGGTGGCTCCCGAACAGCGCAAGCGCGGGGTCGGGCGCTCGCTGCTGCAGGATGCGCTTCGGCGCTCGGGCAAGCGTCCGCTGGCGGCGCAGACTCCCGAGGATGTGCTGCGGTTCTTCAAGGCCTGTGGGTTCAAGCTTGTCGGTCGGCGAGTGCAGCCGTCTGGCGACGTCTGGTTCAGGGTCGGCTGGCATGCGCCCGGCTCCCATTTCAAGGGTGGGACAACGAACGCACTGACGAGTCGTGGACTCGATTCGTCGTCCGAGACGTGAAGTTTTCAGGATTTAGTGGTTGGGGTCAACACGGAGTTGACCCCAACGGAGCGGGAACGGATTTGGCGGGGGCGAACCTATCCTGCCCTGTTTGGTTCGGGTCAACACCAGGTTGACCCCACGGAGGGAATCTTGGAGATTACGTAATGACCGAGGATTCGGCTAAGGCAGCGCAGCGTGGTTGGAAAGCGATCATCGACCTGGCGCTGGCGGAAGACATCGGCACGGGCGACATCACGACACTCGCCACGGTTCCCGATTCGGCAACGGCCGAGGGCACGATCCTCGCCAAGCAAGGAGCTGTGATTTCGGGCATCGAGGTCGCGCGGCTTGTGTTCCTGATAGCTGATCCCTCGGTCAGATTCGAGGCCCTGGTGGACGATGGCCAACGGGTCGAGGCATTTACCCCTTTGGCGCGGGTCAGCGGTTCGGCACGCTCGTTGCTGACGGTCGAACGCACGGCGCTGAACTTCATGCAGCGGCTATGCGGAGTGGCAACGATCACCGCCCGGTATGTCGCCGAAATCGATGGCAGCGATTCCCGGTTGGTGGACACGCGGAAGACAACACCGGGAATGCGCCTGCTCGAGAAGCTCGCGGTTCGGCACGGGGGAGGACACAATCACCGATTCGGGTTGGCCGATGGTGTCCTGATCAAGGACAATCACCTGGCGGCAATTGGCGGCCCGGATCGGGTTGCGAAGGCGATCCGGAGCACGCGGGCCCTGGCGCCTCACACATTGAGAATCGAAGTCGAGGTCGCCACCCTGGACGAGCTGGATGAGGCGATCGCCGCCGGCGCCGACGCGATCATGCTCGACAATATGAGCAATCAGCAGATTTCCGAGGCCGTCGCTCGACGCGATGCAAGCGATCGGCGTATCCTGCTTGAGGCTTCCGGCGGGGTCACGTTGGAGCGGATTCGTGGCCTTGCGGCAACACGAGTAGATCTCATTTCCTGCGGAGCGCTCACGCACTCGGCGCCGGCGATCGACATTAGCCTGGATCTGGAGATTCGCTAACGATTCGCGGATACACTTCCAAATCGGACCGAGTTAGTATATATTGTACGTACACTCTCATCAGCGATGTGATCGCGCTGGATGTGACGTCGTTTCCCGAGGAGGGTCATTGCACCGGCACACGATTTTGCGAATCCGACGAAACCGGCAGATGGTTCGCGGCGTTTACGAAAGTAGGCTGATGATCACCAGTTCGCCGATGTTGCCGGTCTGGTGATCATCCAATCAGGCAAAGGCCGACACCGTGGAACAGATCGGGGACGATCGGTCCGCTCACCGTCGGCGTCCTTTCGGAACAGTCTTCGCCAAGGCGCAACCCGCAGCAAGGCGCCACGCGGATTTTGCGGTATGTTGGAACGACATTGGCTGGGTAGCAGTGGGAGACCAGGGACGATGATTGTCGGCACAGCGGCGCAAGCGTACGAAGACGTACGGACCGGAACGACTCGATACCATCAGCGGGGGGCAATCGCCCTTCTGTTCGCGGCAGTGGCGATGTTGCTCACCATGCTCGCGCCGTTGACCTCGCCAGCCTCGGCAGAGTGGGCGCCGCCGAGCAGGGTTTACATTGAACAAACCGGTCACACGCTTGATCAGGTGTTTCTCGATGTCTGGCGCGACAGCGGCAGGGAATCATCATACGGCTACCCGATCACGCCGGAGATCACGCTCGACAACGGCCATATCGTTCAGTACCTGCAATACGCCCGGTTCGAATACTGGCCAGAAGGCGACGCCGAGGGCCGGTATTTCCACATCGGCAATATCGGTGAGGAGTTGCGGCCGATCAGCCTCCCGCGATCAATCGCAGCCTGGAATTCGACTGGTGAGCCTCAGCAAAGCTCCCGCAGTGAGGAATCGCTGCGCATGGCCCAGGCGTGGTTGCCAGTGACGAACAGCGCTGTGGAGTTCAGTTCCCGGTTCGTTGAGGAGACCAGGCACACGGTCAGCGGCGAATTCCGCGATTTCTGGGAGGCCACCGGTGAGGCGGGATACCTCGGCAACCCGCTGACCGAGGAGTATGAATCCAGTGACGTCGTCTATCAGGTCTTCGAGCGCGGTCAGTTGCAGGTTGCGCCGGGCGAAAGTGTCCTGATGGTTCCGGTTGGCCTGCTCCTGGCCGAGAAGTATGGTCTCGATCAATCGCCAGTGGCCCGGGGCGATCTCCCGATGTACGACGAAGCGCTCTTCGTTCCGCCGCCGGAACCGAAACCGATAGATATCGCGGTAGCCGCGGGATACGTCCCGGGTGGCAGAGAAGTCTGGATCGACATCAATCTCAGCAGCCAGTACATGGTTGTCTATCAGGGAAGCGCGCCGATCATGGAGACATATATCAGCTCGGGCAAGTCGGGTTTTGAGACGCCGACTGGCACATTTCACATCAGTTTCAAGAACGGGACCCAGGACATGGAGGGCCTGATCGGCGGTGAGTATTACAACGTCAAGGATGTCCCCTCCGTGATGTACTTCACGGGTCGCGGGCACGCGATTCACGGCGCCTATTGGCACAACAACTTCGGCGCGGTGATGAGCCACGGCTGCATCAACGTACCAGTGGATCTCGCGGAGTTCCTGTATGAGATCACTCCGGTAGGGGCGCGGGTGGAAATTCACTTCTAGACCGCGACAGAATCGAACGTGCGCCGAACCGGCAGTGGATCGTGTTCCACTGCCGGTTCTGGTTATCGGGCTGTGCTACGATCGAGGCACGTCGCACATTGCGATGCGATTTCAAGCGCGATTGAGGTGAAGACCTCCGTGCTATTGTTTCCGTGCCTGTCCCCCATCCATCCCGGATTTCGGCCGCCGTTGCCCCGGTGCTGTCCGCCTTGCTGCCTGCATTGCTGCCTGCATTGCTGCCTAGGAATTGATCTATCGATCAAGCGGTTGTCCGTTCCAAACAAGACCGTCTGTGTGGAAAGGAGATAGCGTGGAATCCATCCAATCCCACATCGCCGTGATCGCCCTCGGCCTGGTTGTGATCCTCTTCGGGCACGATACCCTCATGATGGCCGATCCACATCCTCTCCATTACGGGCACGTAGACCACCACGAATCCCCATCACTTGCACGTGCGCACTCAGGGGGCTGCGGCCCTACGACAGGCGCTCATCCTCAAACAGCAAACGGGCTTGGTGTCGACGATCAGGCGGCCGAAAAGTCGATTTCATATGTGACTCCACAGGTCACTGGCTTCGTTCCTCACTGGTCAGTCGATCCGGATCATCCCCCCGCCACCAAGCGGGCGTTGCTACAGGTCTATCTGAACTGATGCTTGCCCATCACCATGATATGACCATTCAATAGCAACACCAAGGGGCCTACGCAATGCACACCAAGTTTCGAAAGAGCGCCCGCGGCCTGATCGTTGCAGGCGTGTTTTCCGCATCCATGATGGGCGCCTACACGGTCGCCCAAACCCCCGAGACGATGGGCTGTACTGAGGCAGGGACGCCTGCAGCCGAGATGAATGCCATGGATCACGGATCGATAGATAGCGGCGACGCCACTCCAGGGATGGAGATGCAGCAGGTCGAGTTCGACCAGATGTACATCGACATGATGTTGCCCCATCACGGCAGCATCGTGGCCCTGGCCCAAGTCGCCATTCCGCTGCTGGAAGACCCGCGCCTGCAGGAGATCGCCCAGAACATCATCGACACCCAAACCGCTGAGCAGGCGAAGCTCGAAGTTTTGCGGAGCGAATGGTATGGCAGCCCGGAACCGGCGCCAATGGACGACGCCATGATGTCGATGATGATGGAAGCGATGCCGGGTATGGGCGCCGCCGAAGAGCAGATGCAGATCATGGACGCGCAGTGGCAGATCCAAACCTTCTGCGCGGCGGACAACTATGATCTGTCCTTCATCGACCAGGTCATCCCACATCACCAAATGGCGATCGACGCCTCGGGGTTCGCCCTCGAACAGGCAGTCCATCCCGAGATCGCGGACATCGCCCAAGAGGTGATCGATGCCCAACAGGCAGAAATCGACGAACTCGAAATGATACGCACTGAACTCACCGGCGAGGCGACCCCCGCCGCCTAACAACGTCAATCCCGATCGTCATTGCCACCCGGCCACCGTCCATGCAAGGAAACCCTCGTTCCATGTTGGACGTGCCGTCACCGCTTGGAGGAGAAACACGATGCCACACCAGGTCAGCGCCGACATGCGCGACTGCATCACGAACTGCTCGGACTGCCACAACATCTGTGTGGAGACGTCAGCCCACTGACTGGGGCTGGGCGGTGAACACGCTAAAACATGCGGCGTCTGTGCGGAAGTCTGCGAACTGTGTGCAGAAGAGTGCGAAAAGATGGCGGGCGGAGACGACGTGATGCTCCGGTGCGCCGAAGCATGCCGCCGCTGTTCGGAGTCGTGCCGCAAGATGGCCGCCTGAGATCCGGCTGGATTCCCTCATTCCACCGGAGACCACGTACCATAGGACCAAGTGCCCCGTCCGGCTGAAGGGCCAGGCGAGGCGCTGGTCCCCGAATGCGAGCCCATCGAACACTGGGCGTTACTCCAACAGTTCTGGCGACACACGCTTGAGCAGCGTCATGACGATTGAGGCCAAGTTCATAACCTGTGCCGACAATTCCGGCTGTAACTCGATACCGAATGCCGAATATACAAGACAGCGATGTCGAGACAAACTACATTGATCATAGACGCACTGTCTTGTAGACACTCGATGCCACGCAAACCTTGACAACCGCGCGCGATGGAGGACTCGGACATGGCTGACTTGCCCCCTTATCCCGACTCGCACTACGACACCGGCGACGATAGCGGTGTGGGTCCCGGCACATCACGCTGGGTGTACGTGTTTGGAATCATCGCCCTCGCCTTGGTCGTGCTGTTCGTCTTGCTGATGCTCACCGGCGGTGGCCCTGGCGGTGGTGGCCACGGCCCTGGCCGCCACTAACCGTGATGACCATGGCGCCCCGCCCCCGCAAGATTGTGCTCACCGCGCATGTCGCTTCCACGGTCGGCAGGCTCGGCGCGGTCGTTGTCTTCCTCGCTCTCTCCGTCGTCGGTCTGATCAGCCAGGATGCTCAGATGGTGCGTGCCGCCTATCTCGTGATGGAACCGGCCGCCTGGATGGTCCTCGTCCCGTTGGCCTTCGCTTCGCTGCTCACCGGGATTGTCCAGGCGCTGGGCACGCCGTGGGGCCCGTTCCGGCATTACTGGGTCCTGTTCAAACTCCTGATAACCGTCGTTGCCACCATCGTCTTGCTGACCTACATGGAGACATTTGGCTTGATCGCTGGCATCGCCGCGGAGACGACATTCTCCAACGGTGATCTCGGCGAGCTGCGGAGTCCATCCCCCATGATCCACGCGGCTCTGGCCCTACTGGCGTTGCTCGTGGCCACGGTGCTGTCGGTGTACAAGCCGCGAGGCATGACGCGATACGGGTGGCGTAAGCAGAACGAGCAGCATGTGGTATCGCAGCGGTAAAGACAGCGACTCCCGCTGGCCTCGACCGATTGCCAGAACAACGTCTCACTTGGCACGTGAACACCAAAATGTCACCGTCCGCTGAGAGGTCACCCCATCAATCCGCCGTTGCCTTTTGAGCGAATATAACAGAGAGATATCCACGGAAAAGGTGCGGGGACGACAGATGGCAGACGCTTTACACTCTCCAATAAACCCAAGTCAATGAATGGATCAAGGACCAAGGGGGGCCGTCACAGAGGCGATCGCCAGTTCTGCTGGCGCGTGCTCTTGCCTTTGGGGGTTGTCCTCATTGGCCTTTTGGGTTGGTTGGCAAACACATACGTTTTGGGCGATGAGACCGTCACCCCGATCGCCATACTCGACTCAACGGACTTCCACTCGCTTCTCATCGATCCCGAAGACCCGGAGCATATCCTGTTCGGCAGCCACACGGGGATTCAGGAGAGCCATGACGGGGGAGTCACCTGGGAGGATGGAGCCTTGCGCAACGTGGATGCCATGCAGTTGACAGTGAGTCTCGACGATTCGGAAAGGATCTATGCCACCGGCCACGACGTCTTCCAGGTTAGTCGCGATGGTGGGCAAACCTGGCAGCCGCAGGTGCATGACCTGCCTGATACCGACATCCACGGCTTCACCCAAGACCTCGGTAATTCGCAACGCCTCTACGCATTTGCCAACGGAACCTTTACAACTGTGGATGGCGGTGCTACCTGGCACTCGCTTCCGGATCAGCCAGCGGGAAGTGGCATGCTTACCGCCGGAAGGGATGTGCTCTACAGCGCATCAGGGCCCAGCCTTGTTTCAAGTCGCGATTTCGGAATGACGTGGCAGACACTGTCGACCCTGCCAAGCGGCCAGGTGATCAGCCTCGCTGTTTCCCGCAGTGACCCTCAGACCCTCTATGCCGGGACCCCGAACGGGATAGCCAAGAGCACGGACGGTGGAGTGACATGGACAGCTCTCGGCCCGCAAGGAGTACCTGTCTTCGCGGTGACCGTATCGCCGAATGATTCAGGACAGATGCTTTTTGTCAGTAATGAGGGCGCTATTTATCGTACCGATGACGGCGGTGAAACCTGGCGTTCATGATGGAGAGCATAAAGGTTTGACATCATGGGCGAATCTCTGCTAGCCCTCGCTGAGGTGATGCTGGCAAGATCCGCTTGGTTGCCAAGAACCCCGGTGGGGCTAGCCGCGGTTGTTCGGATAATGAAATTTGCGATGTGCTCAGCTATTTCGAGTCCGAGCAAGGCAACTTGGATGCCCGACCGGTGGATGTTCGCCCGTAACGGCGAGCGGTGGCGGCTCGACGACACGATCGTGCGATGAGGCGTATGTGGGGTGTGCTTCGGATGATTCCAAACCGGCCGAGTGTAGTATTCCAGGTTCGCCCTTGATATGGTGGCCAGGCGAGGTGTTCGTTTTGCCATTCCTGGAGCAGATCGTGAATCCGAATGGGTCTCATTCAGGTCCGGCGATCCGGGTCGATCGACTGCGCAAGGTCTACGATGTGCCGGAGCGCGAGAGCGGGCTCAAGGCGGCGGCGGTCAGTCTCTTCCATCGCAAGACGAAGGAGGTCGTGGCGGTCGGCGAGATCAGTTTCGAGATCCGGCCGGGGGAAGTGGTCGGGTTCCTCGGTCCCAATGGCGCGGGCAAGACGACGACACTGAAGATGCTCTCCGGCTTGCTGCACCCCACCTCCGGGAGCGCCGATGTGCTCGGGTTCACACCGTGGCGACGAGACCGCGATTACCTCCGGCAAATAGCCCTGATCATGGGTCAGCGCAACCAGTTGACATGGGATATTCCGGTGCTGGATTCCTACGAACTGAACAAGGCGATCTTCCGGATTCCCGATGCCGAATTCCGGCAGCGCCGCGACGAGTTAATTGGGCTGCTCGAGCTTGCGGAGATTGTGAAGAAACCGGTGCGCAACCTCTCGCTCGGCGAGCGCATGAAATGCGAGATCGCCGGCTCGTTGTTGCACAATCCGGCGATTCTCTTTCTCGACGAACCGACGATCGGGCTCGATGTCGCAATGCAGCGCCGGATTCGCTCGTTCATTGCCGAATACAACAACCGCACCAACGCCTCGATCCTGCTCACCAGCCATTACATGGCCGATGTCGAGGCGCTGTGCGAACGAGTGATCGTGATTCACCACGGTTCGCTGCTCTACGACGGCGGTTTGCCGGGTTTGGTCCGGACGTTTTCGCCGCACAAGAGATCGTGATCGAGTTCGAGGAGGGCGAGTCGCCGGCGTCCGACGCCGCGACGCTCAAATCTTTGATTGGCGACGAGGGCGAAATCGTCGAGCAGTCGGCGATCGGGCTGACCTTGCGGGTGCCGAAGGCGGATACCGCCCGCGTCACCAGTCACGTGCTGGCGGCGTTGCCGGTCGCCGACCTGACCGTCGAAGATCCGCCGATTGATGAGGTGATTGAGCGAGTGTTCTCGTCCGGCCGGGAGGCGGGGCAGGTTGACCAGCAAGCCAGGGCGCCGGCCTGATGAGCGCGATCTCGCGCCCCGACCGGGAATCGCTGAGCCCACTGGCCCTGGCAAGATTTTACTCCGGAAAGTTCCGGACCGAAGGGGCCCTGCAGCTCGCCTATCGCGGTGCGATCCTGATCTGGCTGATCAGCATGACGATGCATCCGCTGATTTCGGTTGTGGTCTGGACAACCGTGGCGCGATCGCAAGGCGGGAGCGCCGGTGGGTTCACCGAGGGCGAGTACGCGGCCTATTTCATTATCTTGATGGTCGTCAATCAACTCACGTTTTCCTGGCATATGTGGGAGATGGGGTGGAGGGTTCAGTCCGGATTCTTTTCCGCGATCCTGCTCCGGCCGCTGCATCCGATTCACAACGACATCGTCGAAAACATGGTGTTCAAGGTGCTGACGCTGGCGCCCCTGGCGCCGATTGTCTTGATCTTCAGCTTCATCTTCAACGCCGATTACGACTGGAAGTGGCTGAACATGATTGCGTTTGGGCCGGCCCTGGCGATGGCGGCGATGGTTTGTTTCCTGATGGAGTGGACGCTGGGTCTTGCGGCCTTCTGGATAATCAAGACAAATGCCTTGTATCAACTGTACTACTCGATATTTGTTTTTCTCTCCGGTTCGTTCGCCCCACTTTCACTCTTGCCAGAGCCGGCGCGGATCGTGGCCAGCGTCCTGCCCTTCCGTTGGATCCTGTCCTTCCCGGTCGAGATGGCTCTGGGCACGAGTTCGGGCTCCGAGATTGCGATAGGGTTTGCGATGCAGTTGACCTGGATCGGGTTGTTGTTGGGAACCTTGCGGTTGTGCTGGTCACGCGCCGTAATCCGATATTCAGCGGTTGGGGCCTGAGATGCACACACTCACCGTCATCCGTACCTATCTCAGGCTGGGCATCCTCAATGTGATGCAATACAGGGCTGATTTCTTTCTCCAGGTGGTCTCGATTGCGCTGACGCTGACGACCGCGCTACTGGGATTCGCCGTCATTTTCGGGCAGACCGAAAATGTCGGAGGTTGGACCCACACGGATCTCGTGTTGCTGATCGGAATTCAAATGCTGGTGCGAGGTCTGATCAGCCTTGTGATGCGGCCGAGCATGCAGCAACTGATGGAGGGGATCCGGCTCGGCACACTCGATTTCATGCTCACCAAACCGGCCGATTCGCAACTGTTGGCCAGTGTCGCCCAGGTGAATGTAGCGGCCAGCGCCGATGTGCTGGCCGGAATTTCGGTGCTGACGTATGCGCTGATCCAACTCGGTGGGGCGATCGGTCCAGAGGAAGCGGTCGGGTTCGTGATCGTCCTGCTCGCTGGCGTGACGATCATTTACGCGTTCTTGCTGATTCTCTCGACCTGCGCCTTCTGGTTCGTCAAGCTGGACAACATCATGGTTATTTTCAACACGATGTTCGAGAACGCAGGAGCCTGGCCGATCACGATCTTCCCGGGTTGGATGCGGGTGTCGCTGACCTTTGACGTGCCGATCGCCTTCGCGGTGACGATTCCGGCCCAGAGCCTGACCGGGAGGTTGACGCCGGGCCTCGCGGCCGGAGCGGTGGGGTTGGCGCTGGCACTTTCCGTGGCGGCACGGTGGTTTTGGGGTGTCGGGTTGAAGCACTATACCGGGGCGTCGGCGTAAGGCGACATCGATCGATTGGAGAACCCGGAATGACAACGGATTCGAGTGCGTTTGCGAGTGTTGAGGCCGCAGCGTTTTGGCGGTTCCTCAGCCAAACCCTGGATCAATTCGTCCAGATGATGGATGGACTTGCGGTCGAGGAGTTGAACTGGCGTCCACCCGCGCCGGATACGAACAGCATCTACGTGCTCGCCAGTCACACGCTTGGGAACGTGCGGTGGAGCATCCTTGAGCTGCTCGGTGGAGAACACGTGAATCGCGATCGGGATCAAGAGTTCCAGAGCATTGCCGATGCATCGAATGTGCCGATGCCCGGCTGGACGGCGTTGCGCGCCGACCTTGAGCGCGCGATGGCTGGGTTGGCGGCAGAGGCGATGGATGGGCGCTTTGCGCATCCGGTGTTCGGCGACCTCAGCGGGCGGGAAGTCCTGATTGCGGTGACCCGGCACGCGGCGGAACACCTGGGGCATGCGCAGGTGGCGCGAGATTCGGTGCTCGCGGGGCGTAATACCGAGCGTCGATGAGGAGGGTTCCGCCCCGGGAACTCGCAACGGGAGGGCATACGCGGGCCGACTTCTGGTTTGTCCAGGCGTCGTTTACGGCCCGCTAGCCCTCCCCTCCGATACAGCCACTCATACGCACTTGACCGGCACATATCAACGCAGACGTCAATGTGGTGACCGCAGGCTCCTTAGCCAGAAGAACACGCTCGCCAGGAGGAGGAGTCCGCCGCCGAGCAAGACAAGGATTCCCGAACTCGTCGCGGCGGGGGAGGAACCCTCGCCGGTGTCCGGCAGCAGCGAGATCGGCGGCGCGGTGGTGGAAGTCGGCGCAGTCGTGGCCGATGGGGTGTCCGTGACACACGGATCATTGGAGGGTTGCTCGAACGCCCTCATTTCATCGCCAGCAGTGTCGTCAGCGCGATTCTCAACGCCCACCTGCTCCACCCTCGCGGTATTGGTGGGGGTGTTGGTTGGCATCACCGTCGGCGTATTCGTCGGGGTATTGGTTGGCATCGCTGTCGGCGTATTCGTCGGGGTGTTGGTTGGCATCGCTGTCGGCGTGTTCGTCGGAGTGTTGGTTGGCATCGCTGTCGGCGTATTCGTCGGGGTATTGGTTGGCATCGCTGTCGGCGTATTCGTCGGAGTATTGGTGGGCGTACTCGTTGCCGTCGAGGTCGGCGTGTTGGTCGGAGTGTTGGTAGCCGTCGCCGTCGGTGTGTTCGTCGGGGTGTTGGTAGCCGTCGATGTCGCGGTGGTCGTCGGCGTGTCGGTGGGCGTGCTGGTTACCGTCGCTGTCGACGTATTCGTCGGGGTGTTCGTGACCGTTGACGTTGCGGAATCCGTGGCCATCGCGGTGTTCGTGGCGGTGGCTGTCGCCGTCGCGGTGCTCGTCGCGGTGGCGGTTGCTGTGTTGGTGGCAGTGACGGTTGCTGTATTGGTGGCGGTTGCTGTGTTGGTTGGAGTGTTCGTGACCGTCGACGTTGGAGTTATCGTCACGCACTGGTCGAGTTCGGCGACGGTATTCGTGCGAGTCCCAGAGACGCCAATCAGCATCAGCAGGACACCGATCGTGATGTAGTACCGTCGATATGGCGCGCCGGACATGAACCAGTGCTCCTGCCGCATGAAAAACAGCTACAAGGGACCCATGAAGACGCATTGTGGAACGAATCTGCGTAATGTCTACCAGCACTATATGCGGAACGCGAGCAATGTCAATGTTGCGGCGCCAAACGCAGGCACGGTGAAGACTAGGGCGGACTCGGCGAAACACTTCCAACTTCGTCGATGTTGGCCCATTTTTCCGTTGACGATGCGTTCGATGGGGCAAGCACCGAACGCGTGGCCACTCTCGCGGCCGCGATCGCGGATCGCGGCAGAAGGAGTCAACACCCCATGACCGGTATCATCGATCCCCTTGAACTGACCGGAGCCGAACCAGAACCGGCGATCGTGCGGGAAGCGGCCGGCGTCAGCCCGGAAACGCTGGAACGGGTGCGCGAATTGGTGCTGCTGGCGCATCCGGAGGTTGTACCGGAACTGGTGCGTGGCGTCTCCCTCACCGAGTTGCTGGCAAGCGTCAAACCGGCCCATCAGGCCTACACCGATCTGGCGGCCCGGTTCCAACCGGACGAGGCGCCGCCGATTCTCCAGGTTCCCGCCGGGGGAACCGGGCCGGCGCCGGTGGATCTCGATCGAATCCCGACGGCAGAGAAGTTGCGCCGCGGGATCCGGGATCGACTCAGCCAGTCGCGCCGGTAGCCGTCATCGCATCGTGATTCGTTTCCAACCCATATCCCAGGAGTTACTGACATGGCGCTGACCAAGGCCCAGGCCGCCCTGCTTTCCAACGACATGCTCGTCCGCGGCGTGATCGAAACGATCATCAAGGATTCCGCGATTCTCAACTATCTCCCGTTTATGGAAGTCACCGGCACCTCGGTCCGCTACACCCGCGAATCCACGATGCCCGCCGCCGCCTTCTACGCCATCGGCGAAACCTGGACTGAGGCCACCCCGGTCTGGACCAGCCACACCGCCGATCTCAAAATCCTCGGCGGCGACGCCGATGTCGATAACTTTCTCCAGGCCACATACGCCGATACGAACGACCTCGAGGCCGAGGTCATCGCCAACCGGGCCAAGGCGGTCGCCCACAAATTCTCCGAAACCTTCGTCTACGGCTCGGTCGCAAGCGATGCCGATTCGTTCGACGGGCTCGGGATCATGATTCCTTCCGGCCAAACCCTCTTCACCGGAGCCAACGGCGGCCCCCTCACGCTCGAGTTGCTGGACGAACTGATCGACAAGGTCAAACCCGGCAAGCCGGAAGTCCTGCTGATGTCGCGCCGCAGCCGCCGCGGGTTGAAGAAAATTCGACGCGATTCCAACTCGATCCTCGAAACCAACGTTGGCCAATTCGGCGAGCAGGTCGAAACTTACGAGGGTATCCCGATCGTTGTCGACGACTTCATCCTCGACACCGAGGTCCGCGGCTCGTCCGGCGCCGTATGCTCAACCCTCTACGCGCTCAAGTTCGGCATGTCCACGGGCCTGATGGGGCTCGAACACGGCGGGATCACGATCGAAACCGTTGGCGAACTCGAAACCAAGGACGCCACGCGTCACCGGATCAAGTGGTACACCGGTCTCGCCCTCATGTCCGAGCTCGGCGTCGCCCGCATCGGCGGGATCACCGCCTGATCCACCCGTTATGAACACCCCCAAGGGGACGCACGCGCGGTGCGTCCCCTGTTTGTGCGTTGGCGGATCCCAACGACTGTTGGCGAATGTTGTTTAGCGATTCGCGTGCCGGGCGCAGCCCCGCCGAAGCGGGAGAGGGAGAGAGAGGTGGAGCCAGCCCGTCCATTTCCAACACGGGAAGGCCACGCGGAACCACCCCGGCGTAATCACGATGTCGCAATTGGGCGGGCTTCCCTCCCACTCGACGTCGTAGCACCCTATTGCGACCGGGGGCGCCGCACCTCCGAGATGCCCGATCCAGGCGGCTACCCGACCGTGACGGGGACCTCGAAGATGGCGTTGTAGTAATAGCCCTTCTCGTTCCAGGGCACGCTCCACGGTTGGGTCATCTGGAGTTCGTCGGTGGCGCGGGCATAGAGGCTGACCTCGCCTGGCTGGGCGTCCCACGATGCCTCGAATCGAACCCACGAGAGCGGACCCGCCTCTTCGACGATCTCCCCCTCGACCCAGTTCGCCCCGCTGTCGGTGCTGACCTCGACCATCGTGATCCCACCGTAGCCGGACCAGGCATAGCCGCTGAGCGTTTGCTGACCGGCATCGAGTGCGGCGCCGCTGGTTGGCCTGGCGATGACTGATTTGACCGGCATCTCGCGCACCGGGCGGATGCGTCGTTCGAAGGCGTCGATGATCGTGTAGCTGTCAGTGTTGAGAGAACCACCGAAGACGTGGTCGATGACCTCGATGCCAACCAACCACTTGGTCGAGGCGATGCCTCCCCAGCCGGGGACGAAGAGGCGCACCGGTCCGCCATGGACCACGGGGAGGTCCTCGCCGTTCATGCCCCACACCAGCATCGTGTTGGGACCCAGCGCATAGCTGATCGGTAGTCCGCGCTGCATTTCGGGGAAATCACCACCCTGGGACACGATCTCGACCGCGCCTGGCTAGACGCCGGCCATCGCCAGAATCGGGGCCAACGGCGTGCCAACCCATTCCGCATTGCCGATCGAGGTGTTGCCCCATTGCGTGCCGGAAGCGTTCGGCTCGTAAAATCCGCGGCTGTTGCCCGAGCACTCCAGGAATGAGGTGTACGTGACGTTTTCCATGCCCTTCAGGTCGTCGAGCGACAGCTCCAATGGTTCGTCGACGAGGCCGGCAATGTTGAGTCGCCACTGGGCGGGGTCGATCTGCGGCACCGGACCATTGTTCCTGATGTAAAAAAGTTCGTTGGGGACGGTGAATCCTTCGACGGCGTCGAGCGGTGTGCCGTAGTTGAATGGATCATATTGGATGAGTCGCTCATCGAGACCAAAGACTTCGCGTAAATCCTCACCCGGTTCGGCCGCCAGGACCGGGGTCGCCGCCGGGGTCGCGGTGTCCTGGGCAAATCCATCGCGACTGAGGATCGAGGCGATGATCGGCGCCGAGAATCCCGCAGCGACAAGACGCCGCACTAACTGGCGGCGGGAAAGCCGCAAACGGTCGGTCTCGTCAAGGCGCTGAGCCATTGACTGTTCCTTTCAATAGACGGGTGAGCGCCCCTTTTTGGCTGTGTCGCGATGGTAGCCGTTGCTCCCACCCTTGGCAAGAGACCAGCCCCCGTAACCGTGTCCGAAGTTTCCTCGGGATCACAGTTTCGACACGCCAGGTGGTTCTGGCCAAGCACATTCATATCCCGGACTATTCGACGATCAGCGTGCCGACCATCCCGGCGGGTGCATGACCGGGAACCGAGCAATAGAACTCGTACTCACCTGGCGCGGCGTCTTCGGGAACCTGGATGTCCACCACCTCCCCGTTCGGCAGATCGACAGCAATGCCCAGCTCATCGACGACGAAGTCGTGCTCCAAAACGCCGGTGTTGGTTACTTGGATCGTATCGCCAGGCGAGACGGTAATTTCCGCGGGTGAGAAGACGAGCGAGTCGAGCGCCTCGACCGGCGCAGACTCCGTTGATTCGGCAGCGTCGTCCTCAGCGGAAGCGGCTGGCGTGCCGCCATCGGTCGGGGCGAACAGGACGCCGCAGGCAATCCTGTCGCCGCTATTTCCGGATGGATCGGTCGTGAGGTCGTCGGCGTCCGCATGAATCGCGAGAGCGCTGCCGTCGTCATCGGCCAGGGAGCGTTCGTCGCCGCTCACCAGGGTGACGCGATCTGTGGTCAGGGTCAGGGTCCCGGAGCCATCGTCAGCGACAGTGATGTTGCCGAGGTCGCCGGCATGAGACTCCTGGTCGGCGTCCGGCGTCGCGGCGTCTGGCGTTGCTCCAGTTTCGGGTGTGACGTGACCCGGCCCGTGCACCTCGTCCGTGGGATTGAAATGGTCGCCGGCCGAAGAGAATGGCGTGTCGCCCTCGGGATCGCAAATGCCGGTTTCGTGGATGTGGACGCCGTGGTCGTCTGGTTCCAGTCCTTCGACGGTCACGGCAATTGCCACGCCGTCGTCGGTCTCATTGAGGGTCACGGTTCCAACCTGTTCGTTTTCGACGTTCTGGATGGCAATCTCCGAACCCGCGGTCGGCGACGCGGCCGGTGTAGCGTCCTGGGCGGCGATCGGCGCCATTCCTCCGAGGAGGAGCGCGCCAACAACGGCAGCAATGGTCGCCGAGCGGGGGGCATTCCCCAGTCTCGTCATGGTTCTGGATTCTGTCACGGATTCTCCCATTCCTTCGAGGCGTCGATCGTGGCGGCTCGCTTATCGAGTAGCCGGTCCAGTCTGCGCGATGGCCGGCCGTCTGTCGATGCATCGCCGGTGGAATATGACTCGTCGGAGTTACTTCCGGAGTCGAACGATTGGCCTGCGCGAGGCGAGATTCGTTGACCGCGTGATGCCTCCTGGCACGGGAGGGCGCACGGGCGTTGCCTTACTTGAGGCCGCTGAGGGCGACGCCTTCGACGAGTTGTTTCTGGAAGAAGAGGAAGGCGATCAACAGGGGAAATGTCGCCATGTTCGCCGCCGCCAGCAAGATCGCGTTGTTCGTGAAGAACTGCCCCTGGAAGAGGGCGATCCCAAGCGGGAGGACGCGCATGTCGGCCTGGTTCGTGACGGTCAGCGCCCACAGCAGCTCGTTCCACGAGTTGAGCATCGTCAGGAACCCGAAGGCGGCCAGCGCGGGGCGGGCGAGCGGCAGGTAGATGTGCCAATAGACCTGGAAGGGATTGGCGCCCTCCAGTTTGGCGGCTTCGTGGAAATCGCGCGGAATCCCGAGAAAGTACTGACGCAGAAGGAAGACGCCGAACGAGCTGAACAGGAGCGGAACGATCAGCCCCTGATAGGTGTCAAACCACCCGAGCTGACGCATGATGATGAAGCGGGGGACGATCAGGACCTGATCGGGCGCCATCAGCCCGGCGAGCAGAATGAAAAACAGGACGTCTCTTCCCGGAAACCGCAACTGGGAAAAGGCGAACGCCGCCAACGACGCGATCGCGACCTGGCCAAGAGTGCGGGCGACGGTGACGATGATCGAGTTGGCGTAGAAGCGGAGAAACGGTGCGGTGTCGAACACATCACGGTAATTTTCCCAGCGGATCTCACTGGGGATCAGGCTGGGCCTGACCTGGAACAGGTCGCTGAGCGGCTTGAGCGATGTCGAGATTGACCAGACGAAGGGCAACATGAACAAGATCCCGACGGTGAGCAGAACCGCATGCAAACCGATCCGCCGCAACAGGTGGGAGATGGATCGATTGCTCATGTGTAGTTCACCCAGCGCCGCTGCAATCGGAACTGGATCAGCGTGAAGATCAGGATGATTACGAGCAGGACCCAGGCCACCGTAATCGCGTATCCCATCCTGAAGTTGCGGAATCCTTCCTCATAGATGTAGTAGACGACCGTCGGGAGCTGATTGGTTTGGTCGATTCTGGTCATGACGTAGACGAGGTCGAACACCTGGAGCGAGAAAATGACGCCGATCACCGACAGGAAAAATGTGGTAGGGGTCAGGAGCGGCACTGTGATATCCCGGAATCGTTGCCAGGAGCCGGCGCCATCGAGCGCCGCCGCATCGTAGAAATCCCGGGGAATGGCCTGGAGCCCCGCCAGGAAGATGATCATGTCGTAGCCCACGCTGCTCCAGAGCAAGACCACAACGACAGCGATCACGGCGGTTCTGGGATTGGAAAGCCACTCCGGTTGAGGTAGACCCAACCGGTCGAGAACGCCGTTGATTGGGCCAAAGGCAGGATCGTACAACCATTTCCAGATCGTGCCGATCGCCACCGGCATGGTGAGCACCGGCATGAAGAAGAGCACCCGATAGAACGCCCGGAACCGGATGTTCGAGTTGAGCGCCATCGCCAACGCCAGCGAGAACACCAACCGCAGGATGACGTTAGGAATCGCAATCGCAACCGTGTTCCCCAGCGCGACGCGGAACTCACCGTCCCGAAGGACGTTCCCGTAATTGTCAAGCCCTACCCAGACCGGCGATGAGAGCATGTCCCACGATGTCAGGCTGAGGAACAACGAGGCCCCGAGGGCGATGAGGAAGAAGACCGCAAACCCGATCATCATCGGGGCAATCAGGAGGTATCCCCATCCAGCTTCGTTTCGCGCCTGATGGCTGAGTCCAAACAGGCGACGGGAATGCCGCGCAGGCGCCAACAGCTCCGCTACTCTCATCATCGTCCCTGTAACGGACCGCTTCCATCAGGATAATGAGCGGTGTCGTCAACATCACGTTCAAGGTTCATCAGTGTTCCCCAGATCAATCTGTTCACAGCTGAGAGACATGTCGCCAAAACCGTCATCCTGACGAAGGAAGAATCTCCCGGCGAAGCTGGTCCGCGACAGCGGACGCACGTGCTCGGCGTCTCCAAACGCCGACTCTGTCGGCAGCGCTTTGCGCGGGGATTCTTCGCAAGCTCAGAATGACGGTGATGTTGTGCGCCGTTAATTCAGTGAGGAGGGAGGGCACTCACGCCCTCCCCTACGAATCCGGGGGATGATGTGTTTGCAAAACAGGGTCACAGGCGGGAGGCGCCCAGGTCCGCCCATACAGAATGCCGGACATGTGAGCGGTCAATCGACCCTCACCTTGCCTAGAGGACGGCGTTGGCAGCTTCCGCCGCCTGGACGCAGATTTCCTCGGCCGGAATGTCGCCGCTCCACCCTTCGATCACGACGCCCTGGATTTCGATCTGCCACTCGAATCCGACTTCCGGATCAGGCACTTGCTGCGAGTATTCGACCGCATCGATGAAGACCTGGAGGTTCATGTCGGGCGCGGCTGCCAGCCACTGATCCTGAAGTCCATTCATCGCCGGAATCGTCGCGCCGGATTCTCCGAGAATCCGCTCGCCTTCTTCACCAGCGAGGAATTTCACCAGTTCCCGCGCCGCCGCCGGATTCTGACCACCTGTCCAGACGACATTGGACAGGCCGTGGATCGCGGTCGCTCGCGTCCTGCCTTGGGGCATCGGGGCGACGTCGATGTTGGCGTCGGCCGCGCTGTAGGCGCCCGCGCGGAACGAGCCTCCGGTCATCATCGCCACCTGACCGGCCGGGAAGAGCGTATCGGCCACGGGATTCGACTGCTGGACCGCGATCGAAGGGGTCAGTTCGTCGGTGAAGAAGCCGGTCAGGTATTCGAATGCTTCGCAGGCCGCCGCCTCATCCACCAGGCAGACGGTGCGGTCGTCGTTGAGCAGGCGACCTTCGTTCTGCCAGATGAAGTTGTAGTAGTTCTCTTGCCAACTCGTCTGCATTCCCGCGCCCCAAATGCCATTGCCGGCGTCCGTCAACTGCTCGGCGGCGGCGCGGAAATCATCCCAGGTCCAGGCATCGGTCGGGTACTCCACGCCGGCGGCGTCGAAAAGGTCCCTGTTGTAGAAGAGCGCGATCGTGTCGAAATCCCGGGGAAGGCCGTACTGGACTCCCTCGTATGAATACATCTCGACCAGCGGCGCGGGGAACATGCTCGCGTCGACGCCGCCATCGCCGACGATCGAGTCGATTGCCATCAAGGAGCCACTGGCGGCATAGACGGGAAGGCTGGCCGAATTAATCCAGAAGACGTCGAAGGCTTCGCCGCCGGCGACGGAGGTCTGCAGCCTGGTCCAGTAGTCCTCCCAAGGGACGATTTGGGGCTCGACCGTGATGTTTGGGAGGTGCTCCTTGAAGGCGGCGATCTGCGCCTCGACGGCAGCTTGTTGGGCGGAATCCCAGAACCCATAGGTAATGGTGACCTCTTCACCGTCGTAAGGTGTGGCCTGGGCGCGGGCGAGGCCCTTTTGAGGCAAGCCGGTCAGCGCCAGCGCCGACGCACTGGCTGCCGCTCCGACGAGTGACCGTCGGGAAAGCCGTATTCTGGTCCTGGAATCCATTGAGTGCTCCTGTCCCGGGGCATTGCCCCGACTGCCGATCATTTAGCCCATCTGCAGGTGATGTTGCGAAGGTGACCAAGGACCCAGCAATTCTGGGAAGCGTCATCCCCTTTCCGCCTTGAGGGTCGAAGTCAGCGACTGTTGCGTTGATTTCGCTGCCCCATTGTGCGCCACTTGCTGCCTTCTGTCTACGCTTGTCACGTGCTGTCGGTTCACTGGCGCCCGGTCCCCGGAATGCGACCTGAGATCAGGGTATGGCCCGATCGGACCAAATCGGCTTGTGGGGAGCATCTAGACTGGAGTCATCACACCACACGTCATCGACAATAGGAGGAATTCCCCATGGCAGACCAGAGCATTGACGACGAAATCCAGGAGAATCAGCAGCGGCAGTCAGAAAACGAGGCAAACGCCGAAGCGGATGGCTCAATCGTCGACGGCTTCGAAAAGGCGATTAACCCGCTCGTCGATAATTTCGACATCGACGGTGACGACGCGCCCAACGACGACGACATCGCCCGTCAGCGCACGCTCAACGACGCTGAGCAACGCCCGGACTAACGAGCGGACAGCCGGGTCGGCACGGGTTCGAGTACGAGCGCACGCTCAGGGCGGACAACGGGCTCGACAAAGTCACGGGTCACCAGATCCGATTCGTGGTCCAGCCAGGTCCATCCGTACGAAGTTCGGCGCAGGTTCAACAGGACGGCGAATCACGCGGCATCAGCCGCCACGCCGCTGCGTCGGGCCGCGCCTGGTGAAATGCCGATGATGCGTTTGAAGGCGCGGCTAAAGGCTGCCTCGGACTGATAACCGAGGCGGATCGCGAGTTCGCCGAGGGAGACTCCGCCGTCGTCCAGCAATGTCAGGGCGACGAGCATTCGCCATCGCGAAACGTAGTACATTGGCGACTCACCGACGAGTTCGGTGAAGCGAGCGGAGAAGGCGGAGCGCGACATCGCGACTTCGAATGCGAGGCGGGCGACGGTCCAGGAGCGCGCCGGTTCGCGAGATTCTCGGCCCTCGCGACCTCAGCTACCGCGAGGCGACGAGCATTCTCTGAGCGCGAATCGGCAATCCGGAACTCGCGTACGTCCAGCTTCCGTACGCCGAGATGGCCGGGGCGCTGGTTGGGGTGGGGTTGTCCGAAAGCTTCGCTGACCTTTACGTCGAGATGACGCGCTCATTCAATGAAGGAAGGGTGGGGCCGCGCAACGGCAGATCGCCCGAGAACACGACGCCGACACGATTCGAAAACTTCGCCGGCGAACTCGCCGCCGCCTACCATTCCGCATGAGTGAGGTTCGTAGCGGGTCGACCCGTACGGGAGATGGTGTTGGATGGGTCGACATGGGGTCGACCCCTACGAGTCGGTGGCAAATAGCGCGCCATCGCGCCATGCCGATACGGATTTGCCCAGGCGGTGGATGCAGTACGGACATCAGTTTCCAAGCGCGGCGTCGAGTCGGGTTTCGAGAGCGGCGGCGGAGATTGGACCGAGGTCGATGCTGGCGATGATTCCAGTGGCGTCGATCACGATTGTCGCCGGGTAGTCCTGGACACCGTAGGAGGTCGACACCTCCAGGTCGCGATCGAGCAACATGGGATAGGAGGCGCCATTTGCATCGGCCGCCTCACCAGCCCGACCCGCGCTTTCACCAGCATTGATGCCGGCGACGTGCAGATTTCCGCGGTGGGTGTCGGCGACGTGCTGCAGCGTCGCAAACTCACCGGTGCAGATGAGGCACCAGGTGGTCCAGAAGTGGATCAGCACTGCACTTCCGCCCAGGTCGGTGAGTTCGACAATCTCGCCATTGGTGGCGCGAAGTCGGAAGTTGGGCGCGTGATTACCCACGGCCAGCACGGATTGTGGCGCCAGTGCTTCGCTGGCGCCGGATTCCGGAATGATCCCGAACCCGGCGACCGGGTCGTGGCGGTCCCGATCTAGCCAGACCGCGCCAATCGCGAGCGCGATCACCAGAGCTATGGCGCCCAGCCGTGCGGGGTCAAGCGACAGGCCGACCGTAACCGCCCGAGCCGGCGCCGCGTGCATCCTGGTCAGCGCCGGCCCAAGTGCACCGGTCCGCCCGTGTGACGTTGGCCCTGCCGGGTCGGGCAATTCGGATGCACTGTTGTCGATCGTCAACGGGCGTGTCGGACCGGAGCGAACGGGTGCTGGCCGATACGTGATGACAGCATCGTTCACAGGCCCCGCCACAACATCGGGAATGACCGGTTCGGCATTGGATGGCTGGTCGCCGGCAATGCCAGGAGAAACCGGCGGACCATCACGAACGGGCAAATCTGACATGGGCGGTTGAGCCTGCTCCTGAGAATGCGTGCCTTGGGCTCCACGTCTTGCGGACGATGTGACTGTACAGGATACAGGGGCGTGGTGTGTCGGGAACACCGGTGCGCCCAACTCCGAAACGAACATTTTTGGGACCTCATCAGTTGTGCGTCGATCCCGCAAATGCCGCGCAGTGGCGATATCCGCCGCAACAGTCAAGATCGGAGGAATGTGGCGCATATTCCCTCAGCCGATGCGTTCGGTATGGTAAGGAATAGAACACCTGTTCGTCTTCCAAAATTGAGCGTCACTCAGGAGAGCCCCTATGCTGGTTGCAGGACCATGGACCGACACCGCCACCGCACCAGTCGCCGGAGCCGACCAGTCGTACTGGCCGCCTGGCAGTCGCACCAGCGAGGACGAGAGCCGGGTGGCCGCCTACACCGAGGCGCTTGCCTTTTTCCGCGGCGATCAATGGCCGGATCGGGCACGACGTGGGGAAACCAGGCTTGTGCTCAATTACGCACGGGCGCTGATCCGGAAAACCGCAAGCTACGTCTTCCCTGGGGCGGTGTCGTTTACGGCGATGACGCATGGCGACGATGTCGGGGCCAGAGACGCCGGTAACCGCGCCGAACGGCTGCTGACGTTGCTGGCCACCAACCTCGACCTGGCGCGGCTCGACCTGACGCTGGCGGTCGATGCCTCGGTGCTTGGCGACGCCGCGATCAAGGTGACCTGGGACGAAAACCGCAAGCAACCGCGGGTGACAGCGGTCGATCCGGGGTCGCTGGCGGCAAGATGGGCTCCGGACGATCCACAATCGCTCGAACTGATGACGCATGTCTACGGTTTGACGGGAATCCAGGTTCGGCAATTGTTTCCAGGGCTCGGGCAGGGCAACGTGCTCGCGGACAGGGTCTACCCTGTCGCGGAACAGTGGTCCGACGAGCGCTGGACGCTGACGATTGCCGGACAACGGGTGCAGGATGTCGCTAATCCGTACGGCTGGATTCCCTACGTGGTCGCCGCCAACAATCCGCGACCGTTCAGTTTCTGGGGTCAATCCGACCTCGTCGACCTCGTCGATGTCTGCCGCGAGATCAACCAGCGGATGACAGTGCTCGCGCGCATCCTGGAGCTCTCCGGAGCGCCGATCGCGGTGCTCGAAAACGTGAGTGGTTCCGACGGGATTTCGGTCGGGCCGGGCGCGAAGTGGGAACTGCCGGAAGGCGCCCGGGCTTACCTGCTCGATCTGCTGCAGGGCGGCAGCAGCCAGATTCACCTGGCCTATGTCGACCAGCTGTTCCGCGTCCTGCACGACCTGAGCGAGACACCGCGCACGGCGTTTGGCGATTCCGGACGCGATCTGTCGGGAGCCGCGCTTGAAGTCGAGATTCAACCGCTGGTGCAAAAGGTCGAACGGATGCGGCGGATGTGGGACAGCGTGTTCGTGCGCCGGAACGCGATGTTGCTCGACTTGCTGGAACGGTTCGGCGGTCACGAGTTCCGCGGTGTTCGCCAAACATCGACGATCTGGCCATCGATTCTGCCGAGCGACCGGGATGGATCGGTGCGGAATGCGGTGTCGCTGGTGGAGAGCGGGATTCAGAGCCGGCGCTCGGCGATCGTGGCCCTTGGCAGCAACGATCCCGACGCCGAGCTCGCGAACCTCCGCGAGGAGCGGGACCTTGGGGACGAGGGCGACGATTCTCGGTCACCGGAACCGGACGGTTCGCCGTGAGCTAGTTCGGTCGGGTCGACGGCGCCTCCATCCGATCGCGCCGAGTCCTGGACCTCAACTCCATTTTCAGGCGCACGATCCGAAAATACTGAATCGCGAGCGTGACCACTACGGTCGTGACCATCGCTCCAGTACTCAGGATAAGCGCATTTCCCCACCCCATTTCACCCATGATCCTTCTCCTCGCGATGTATGCGTCCTCGCGCCGATACGTACTTCGGTATTTGCCCGGAACTGTTGTCGCTCCGGGTCTGACTTGATGATCGCGCGGAACCATAAGAACCGGCTAAGAACCAGTGCGGAGGTGGAGCCAGAACGGGCCGACACAAGAGCCTGTCCAGAGCGAAGCGTGGGATCGGTAACCCTCCACCGACTCCCGACGGAATGACCATGACGTCGCTTCGCTCCATCCGATCCTCTTTCCATCGTAACGGAGAAGCCTCCATGTCGAATCGACTCGAACTCCGGCTTATCGTGCGGCGACGGCTTTCGGATACCGGGACGAATCCTCTCTGGGAGGAAGATTTCCTCAACGATGCGATCACGGAGGCGATTCGCCGGTACAGCACGCCCGTGCCGCGCCAGGCGGTGGCGGCGATTCCCGTAGTCGCGGGGGATCGGGAGCTGGCGATGCCGCCGACGGTGAATGCGATGCGCGTGGTCCACGTCTTCGATGACCGGGGAGTGCCGTGGCGACGCTGGGAACAGAGCAACGATCCACCGCCCGCCCCGACCGGCTATGCCGAGAATCCGGCGATCTGGCGGGCGTGGGGGACGACGATCATTCTTGGCACGCCCGCGCCGCGGACCGGGTTGTGGCGACTCGAACACTATGCCAACCGGGCGGAACCGGTTGACGACGGGATGGCGCTCGACATTTCACCCGGGGATGAGGATCTGGTGCTGGCCCTGGCGGTGGCGGTGGCGCTGCACCGGCGAGCCGTGGCCGAAGGCAAACGGTACAGCGGGCGATCTGGCGTACATCCGATCGCGGCGGCGGCGCGCGTCGCCCAGGCCGATGCCGATCGTCTGCTCTGGCGCCGGTTCCGGCACGTTCAAAGCGGTTCGCTGAACAACACGATGAGGTAGAGGAGCCCGAATGCCAGTAGGGGCTGCCGCCGGCATGAAGGACATCTTGCCAACTCAGATGCAGGGTTGTCGGCGCCTCCATCAAAGTCACCCTGAACATTGCCTACCACCGGGCGGACGACCCCTGCCTCTCAACGTTATGGCGCCCATTCTTGACCGGGGGTTCACCCCCACGGAAACACCACAAGGAGAGATTCCCATGATTGGCCGCGCCGGATCGAGTCGGACCGCATCAGGACGCGCAGCTTTGGGCCGTGCCAGATCGGGTCGCGTTGCTTTGGCTCGTGCCGGATCGGAACGCGCCGCGTTGGGCCAAGCCGCATCGGGCCGCGCCGCGCTGGGCCGCGCCAAACCGACCACCCGTCAATTCACTCCCAAGCCTGACTGGGAAACGATCGGCCGCAATGTCGTCGAATCGCTCGAACCTGTCTTCGGTTGGGTTACCCGACGCATTGTGTACTCGCGCTCGATCCGCGAGTTGAAACGCGAACTCTATCCCATCCTCTGGCATCAGTGGCAGACCGCGAACGATGAGCGCACCTGCCCCGAATGCGGGGCGATGCAAGGCCGTAGCTGGCGCGAAGACCAGGCGATGCCCGCGCCGCCGCTTCACGTCAACTGCCGCTGCCAGGTGGTCTACGCCGGCGTCGAATGGCGCGTGCGCTACGTTCCCACCTGGCAACTGCGCTGGTTTACGAGGAAGGAGTGGGAATGGACTCGGACCGGTTGGGCGTAAGCGTTCACGACACGTCACCTTGTTCAAAGGAAGAAGGCCGCCAATGACCCAACCTTCTGACATCGTGCTCAACGGCGATCCCTACATGCTCGTCGCCGCCAAGGGTCGCGACGGCTACGTGCGATCGCAGGACGGGATGGATGAGGGGAGGTCGGGAAGAATCGCCCAAACCGACTTCTTCGGCGGTCTGACCCGCGTCCTCCAGCTCGAACGCGACCGCGGGTGGGATGGGGAGACGGTCGGACCGGCCCATGGCGGCCAGGGCGTGCAGCCCTGGCCGGCGGCACGCCGGCCGCCGATCCGGCCTGGCCTTACCCCTCGGCCCTGATCCGGAACCATGTCTATTACGGCTACGGTCAGTACCTCTTGCGGACCGTCGTGCTCTCCGCGACCGTTTGGGCGGCGCCAACGATGGTCTACGACGCCGGAGCCGGCAACATCATCCACGGGATCGCCTACTACGGCGGGAACATGTTGCTGACCTTCGGAACGACGAAGGACATCACGCACGTTCTCTACCCGGACGCGACGTCGCCGGCGGTGCTCTTCGCCGGCGAACGCGGCTACGACATCGTCTCCTACCAGGGTTATGCGATCTGGGCCGATGCCCGCGCCAGCGGTTTCCCCAATCAACTGCGGATGGTGACCGGCACCGGGATTCAGTTCCGCTGGGTCGATTCCAACGTCAAGCGGGTGACAACCGCCCAGGCCGAAGTGACGATCGCGACCAATGCCGCACTCTACAGCTACTCCGGCCGCGTCGCCGAATTCACGGTGCCCGTGAATGGCGGACAACCTGGAGAGGATCATGAAGTGCTGCGCTGGACCGGCGACGTCCAACCGTTCTTCCAGCATGGCGTTTCGACCGACGCCGACGACTTCAGCTTCATCGTCGGCTTCGGCGGCCGGACCTACGCCTGGGTCGGGCGGATGGTGCTGGAACACGATCCCAACGGTGAGCGCGCCGGCTGGCGCGACACCGGCCTCGGCGGTGTCCGCTGCTTCGGGGCCTGCGTCGCCGCCGGCTACCTGGTGGTCAGCATCCTGACCGCCCAGAACACAAGCGAGCTCTGGGCCTGGGACGGGTCCGGCTGGTGGATCATCGACAAACAGGCGTGGTCGGGGACGAACGAGTACCTGCGGCCGATCGCGCTGGCAGGGGCCGGCGGCTTCGATGTCGGTGTCTTCCAGCGCGGCACAGCCAACTTGCGACTGTTCCGCCTCGTCTGGCGCTCGGCCGCGCTGCACAACTACCCCACCGCGGCGACGTACACGACTTCGCTGATCGATGCCGACGAACGCGACAAAGCCAAGGCCTGGCGCAAAATCGGCGCTGTCTTTGCTTCGCTGGATCTCCCCGGCAACCCGACAAGCGTCGATGCCGTCAATGTCGGGCTTGGTTACTCGATCGACAACGGCGCCTCGTTCGTGACACCGGCGACCGCCGCGCCGTCCGGCAACACGCTTGCCGGCAACAATTTCACGCTCGACGCCAACATCGCCAGCGACGCCGCCGTCAGCCGGTTCCTGATGCTGCGGGTGACCTGGTCCTCGGTAAGCGATTGGGCGCCGGTGCTCGTCGGACTCTGGACCGAATACGAAACGCTCGATTCACCGGCGCGCCGCCGTCGCTGGCAGTTCACGGTGCAGGCCGAGGACCAGGTGATCGATCGCGACGGAGCGCAACTGACAAGGACTGGCCGGCAACAGGTTGGCGAGCTCTGGGACCACTGGCAGGATGGAGCGACGATCCCGTTCAGGGACATCGATTACGACGCGGCGGCGGTCGAGCGGAGGGTCCGGATTGTGGGCATTGAGGAAGTCGTGCCAGTGCCCCACGAGGCCGGGAAATGGGGTCAATCGGCCGTGATGCTGACCCTTGTTGAGGTCTGAGGGTTGACTGTCTTTCCGCCGGGAGCGCCCCGCGCGACCAGAGGAATCTCCTGTCGCAACGGCCCGTGATCCAGGTTCGCTGCCGCGGCAGGAGACTCCTCCACTCGCCCGCGGATCGCTTCGGAATGACATATTGCCGGCCTCGCCGGGGTGAGCGAGGCCATGCATGGCGCAGCGCTTGATTGTCATTCCGCCGGGAGCGCCCCGCGCGACCAGAGGAATCTCCCGTCGCAACGGCCCGTGACCCAGGTTCGCTGCCGCGGCAGAAGATTCCTCCACTCGCCTGCGGCTCGTTGCGGAATGACATTTTGCCGGCTTCGCCGGATATCCATCGGTCCCGGCGCAATACAGGAGGACACGCAGGTCCTGCCCGACGAGCGTCGGTGGTCTTCAGGCGGCGCGGCGACGGGCCCACTCTGCTTGCGACATGCCGATCTCGCAGCGGCGGCAGGCGGCGATCAGTTCGATGTTGTCGGGATCGCGCTTTCGCTCTTCGCGCGGTCGAACGAGTTCGACAAGTTCAAGCGGCATCCCGCACTGGGGACACCGGAATCGATCCAGCGTCAACCGTTCGTGATCGAGGAAATCATCGTATTCGGCAGCGCGCTCGTCGCCGAAGTTGGGCGATTGCATGGCCGGAACCCTTTCGTGTGATGGCCAAAAGAACATATGTTCGTTTTACCACGACGCGGATCGAAACTCAACCTTCAGGGAGACTCTGACCATGACCGCTTCACTTCGCATCATCGTCACCCAGGGTCATCGCAACACCAGCGGCGGGAATCCGGAGGAACGGGCGCGAACCCCGGCGATTGCGAATGCGATTACCGCCGCGCTGACCAGAGCCGGGCATGAGGCGATGTGCCTGCAGAACGACGATGGCAAGAATGATGACTGGTTCGACGGAACGCTGGACGCCGTCGCCCGGGAGGTGATGAGGCGCCACCGTCACCGCGCCGTCGATTTGCTGCTCGATGTCCATATCGAAGGCGATCGGGCGAATACGCCTGGCGTGTTCGTGATCGTGCCCGACGGCACGCGCCTGAAGACGCTCACCGCCTACACCGGTGAAGACCGGGCGATATCCGGTTCCCGCGATTACCGGCTTGGCCGGGCGGTTGCCCACGCGATCGCTCGCACCACCGGTCTCCAACCGCGGCGGCGCGGCGTGCTCGAACCAGGTGTGATGAGCGAGCAGCGCACCCATGTTGGCGGCGATCTGGGCTGGCGGTTGGCGATGTTCGGGTACACGGCGCCGGCGCGCGCGCGGATGACCCGGATCGTGCTGGAGTGCGGCAACCTGGGGGCCGACAGGGCGATCATCGATCGGCCGGATTTCGCTGAACGAGTGGCCGAGGGCGTTGTCGCCGGGATTGCGGAGGCATTGCCCGATGTGGCGACGCCTGTATTCCCACCATTCGGCACATCTGGTGAGTTGGCTCACGCGCGCTCGGTGCGAATAACGGCGTCGACGCTGCGCATCCGCAAATTCGCCGAAACCGGTCAGGAGGTGATCGCGACGCTGGTCGCCGGGAGCGAGTTCCCGGTCAGCGGCTGGATCATCGGCGAGAACGTCGAGGGTAACCCGGTGTGGTGGATCACCGGCCGGGGCGAGCGGAATGCCTCGCGATGGCGAATGTGGTCAGGAGGCACCGACCTCTCAGGGGCCGAGGTGCTGGCGTTGCCTACCATTGCCTAAAGGCCGTGCCCTATGCTGGCCAATTCGAACGGGCGGACACAAGGTCCGCATCCCTACAAGATCAAACACGTCTGAAAGGACTTCCTGATGCCCATTCCCGATTCGATGGAACTTGTGTCCGGGGCGCCGCTGGTGGTGGTCGTTCCGCTTCTGGTGGAGCTTGCCAAGCAACAAGGGATGTCGGTGCGGTATGCCGGGTTGGCGGCGATCGCGATCGCCACGTTGTTGATGGCGCTGGCCGGAGTCGCGCTCCGTGATGAAATCGGTGTTGACGACCTGGCGCGGTGGATCGTTGGCGGCATCGTCTATGGGTTGGCGGCAGCCGGGCTCTACTCCCAGCGCGCGACGCTGGCCGCCGGTTCCTCGCCGGGGCCGTAGCGTCCAGTCGCGGACATCGGTCGATCCAGGTCGGACCCTACACGTCCCGGTTGGGCGACCATGCGCCTGGATGCCTCTACGATCGTCGATCCCGATAGTCTCCCGACACAATCTGCCGGGAGCTGACGAGCACGAAGTAGGCGGCCCAACTGACGATCCCGAACAGTTTGGCGCCATCCTCGAACACGTACAGGCCGGGCAGGGAGACGAGCGAGGCGATGAGGTCGACGCCGATCGAGAAAGCCAACCCCGCGAGCCCAAGCCCGAGCAGCAAGAAATCCGTTTGCAGGATCGTCGTGCGGAACCACACCAGGAACCCGAGAAGGAGGAGGGCGTACGTCGTGTACGCGACATCCTCGGAGATGCCGGCATACTCCGGAAAGGCGACTTCATGGAGCTGGAAGAAATCGTCGAGCAGCAGCATCAGGGTGATCAGTCCCCCGGCGAGGAGGAAATGGGGGCTGGCGCCGCCTGCGCCCCGGGCGCGAATGAGGCAATAGCTGAAAAAGCAGATCGCGACTGCGCCAGACCAGATCATCGCGCCCAGGTTCGACAAGACCCCTGTATAGAACGGTATTCCGGTGAAGCCTAACGGGTCTCGCGTGAACTCGGCGATCGCGATCCCGGTACGCAGCCTGATCGCGATCACGATGCCGAAGATGACGGCCAGCGGCGTATAGATCAGCAGCATGACCGGCCGCAATGAGCGCCACTGCCGTCGCTGGGCTGATACGACACCGTCCCAACTCAGCGATCGGGTTGGATCCTTCGTCGTCATGTCCTTGACCTCGTCCACAATCTCGTTGGGAGCGTGCTGTACCGAAAACACGCCTGGAACGTACAGTGTAATCGTTCCGAACGGCTGCAACGGAGCGCGCGCTAGCCCGTGACTTCATCGTCCGCTCATCCTGATGGCCTACACTTCGGTGATGTGAATCGACGCCTCCCTGGACCACTGGGGTGTGCGCTCCGCCAGAGTGTTGGGATAACAGTACGACCATGTACAACGGATCGCTGAACCGCGGTATGCTCCGGCCATTCTCAACGCCCAGATCGAGCCGAAACGGGTTGCCTTTCGGCGTCGTTGGCCCGCTGGCCGTGGTTGTCGCGCTCGGCGCGGCGCTGACCTTCCTGAGCACAGTGGGAATCGCGACCGCCGATCACGCGCTCGTGGTGGCGCACGCCGAAACGGAACCGGTTCCGCATGAAGACGATGCGGCGGATGACCCCGCGATCTGGGTCAATCCTCTCGACCCAGCGGCCAGCACCGTGATCGGCGTCGATAAACAGGGAGGGATCGCCGTCTATGACCTGAGTGGCCGTGAGCTGCAATACCTCCCCGACGGCAACCTCAATAACGTCGATCTGCGGGCGGATTTCCCCCTTGGCGGCGAATCAGTGACTGTGGTGACGGCCAGCAACCGCACCGACAACAGCATCGCGATCTACAGGATCGATCCGGAAACGGGGCTGCTCAGCGATGTCGCGGCGCGCCAGATCGACACCGGATTCGACGTTTACGGATCGTGCATGTACCGCGATGCCGACGGCCAGACCTACACTTACGTCAACAGCAAGGATGGCGAGGTCGAGCAATGGCGGCTCAGCGATAATGGCGCCGGCCTGGTCGATGCGGAGATGGTGCGGTCGTTCGATGCTGGCTCCCAGGTCGAGGGTTGCGTCGCCGACGACGAGTTCGGGCGGCTCTACATCGGCGAGGAGACGGTTGGGATTTGGGAGTACGCGGCAGATGCCATAGCCGAGGATGAGCGCACGCTGGTCGCCTCCGTAGATAACGAAGGGCCGCTCGTCGGCGAGGTGGAGGGTTTGACCATCGCCTACGGGCCGGACGGAACCGGCTATCTGCTGGCATCGAGCCAGGGCGACAACACCTTCGCCGTGTTCGAGCGGTCGAGTCCCCACGAACTCGTCCTGACCTTCGCGATCGGCGACGGCCAGGTGATCGACGGCACGACGACGACGGACGGGATCGACGTCTCGACCGCCAATCTCGGACCGGCGTTTCCGACCGGGCTGTTCGTAGCTCACGACGGTGAGAACGACGATGGAAACCAGAATTACAAATTGGTGTCCTGGGACGCGATTGCCAGCGAGTTGCCTGCGCCCACCGACGCTGGTTAAGCGCCGGTCGACGGTGAGCGGCATGAGTCGCCGGGTTGGCGGCGATTGCGATCGCCACGTTGCTGCTGGCCGTGACCGGCATCGCCCTCAATGACGAGATTGGCGTCGTCGAGATGGCGCGGTGGGTCATCAGCGACATCGTCTACGGGCTGACTGCCGCCGGATTCTACGCGCAGCGGGGGACCCTCGCCGCCAGGACCTCGCCGGAGCCGTAGCGTCTGGCGCGACTATCCGAACGAGACGAAGCCATCGCGCTCCAGCGCGACCAACATGTCACGCACCCGCCGGGCGACAGCGGGAAAGGCGGGTTCCGCCGTCCACACCTCGGTCTGGTCTGCCGCGCCAATCAGGTATGCATTGAAGAGCTTGACGACCGCCTCGACATCTTCGCGGGTGGTGTGGTGGGGACCGAAACGAAATCGGCCCGTCATCGCCAATTCGAAGACCAATTGCAACGGCCATGTGGAATGCCCGAACGCCGCAATTCCGGAGCGATTTAGGATACGCTACGATTCTGAAACGCCTGACCCGCTTCGAACCAGCCACGAGTGACGACTATGGTTGGGCCGGCAACAACGACAATTGACCGCAAGTTGCTCCGGCGAGAGGGGTTGCGCTACGTCAATGACCGCAAGCCCGGCATCGCCCGGACCAAACGCGGCACGGGTTGGGCATTCCACAATGTCGATGGCGCGCTGATCCGGGACAAGGATGAGATTCAGCGAATCCGCTCGATTGCGGTCCCGCCAGCCTGGACGGATGTCTGGATCTGTCCGTATCCGACTGGTCACATCCAGGCCACCGGCCTCGACGCTCGCGGCCGCAAGCAATATCGCTACCATGCCAAGTGGCGCGAAGTGCGCGACGACAACAAGTATCAGGAAATTGTGGGATTCGCCGATGCCCTGCCGGCGATCCGGAAACGGGTCGAGGTGGACATCCAACTCCCCGGTCTGCCTCGCGAGAAGGTGCTGGCGACGGTTGTCCGTCTGCTCGAGGTCACGTTGATCCGCGTCGGCAACGCGTCGTATGCGAAGGAAAACGAATCGTACGGCCTGACCACGATCCGCAAGAAACATATCGATTTCGATGGCAGCGACATCCGGTTTCGATTCATGGGGAAATCGGGCAAGGAGTGGGACCTTTCGGTCAAGGATCGGCGGATCGCCAACGTCGTTCGCAAGTGCTCGGAACTGCCGGGATACGAGTTGTTCAAGTATGAGGATGACGACGGCGACCTGGTCGATGTCACGTCCGCCGATGTCAACGCCTATCTCCGGGACATCACCGGCGAGGAGTTCACCAGCAAGGATTTCCGGACCTGGGCGGGCACGGTGCTGGCGGCGATGGCGCTCGACGAGTTCGAGGCGTTCGATTCCAGCGCCGAGGCGAAGAAGAACGTAGTCAGCGCGATCGAGACAGTATCGAAGCAGCTCGGCAATACGCCCGCGATCTGCCGGAAGTGTTACGTGCATCCGGAAATTCTCGATTCGTACCTCGATGGTGAGCTGGCGGGCACGATCGGGCGGGAGATCGGCAAGAAAGTGCAGAGCGAGTTCGGCCAGCTTACGGCCGAGGAGATCATGGTCCTGGCCTTCCTCAAGAAACGCCTGGAGGCCCGATAGCGCGCATTCTGGGTTCCGCTTCGCGGCGACCGTACAGTATGCTTCCGTTAGATCGTGCTATCTCCTCGAACCGTCATTCTGACGGAGGAAGAATCGGCCCCGCTGGATACCGGCAAAGCCGGGCCGCGGCGGCGGACGTTTACCGACATCGCCACCAGGTGCCGGCTGCGTCGCCGCGTGCTGCGCACGGGTTGCGTGGGTCCGAGGCGATCCAGGCGGAGTGACGGGCGCCGGAGAGCCAATCGGCGAACAAGAGATGGCGGCTGGCGGCCCACACTGAGGAGACCTCCCGAATTGTGCGGGTGGTACAATGGCGCCTGGTTGTTCAGCACAATGAAGTGTGGCGCAACGTCATAATCGGCTACGATTCTTCCTCTATCCTTACCCCAGAGGAGCCTGGATGTTGACGACGAACGACGACCTTGCCAGCCGTGCGGCCGGAAAGGCGTCCGCGGCGCCGCGAATTGACTCCCCCCTCGACGAACGGGAGCTCCTCGCCGCCGCGCTGCAGGCAGGTGAAGGGCAGCGCACCGCCACCGGCGCGATCGTCGTCAACACCGGGACGTTCACCGGACGTTCCCCGCGGGACAAGTATGTTGTCGAGGAACCCGGATCGCGCGATTCGATTTGGTGGGGAGCTGTCAACCAGCCGATGTCGGAAGTGGCGTTTGAGCGGCTTCTCGCCGAGGTCGAGGATTACCTCGGTGGACGCGCCGTTTGGCGGCAGCACCTGGCCGCCGGCGCCGATCCCGAATTCCAGTACCCGGTGCATCTCACCACCGAGCGGGCCTGGGTCGCGCTCTTCTCCCGCCACCTCTTCATCGTCCCCGAATCGACTGACTCCGGGCGCGACCCGATCACGGTGCTGCACGCCCCTGGCCTCAAGGTCGATCCGGCAACGCTCGGGATCCGCTCGTCGACGGTGATCGCCCTGCACCCCACGCGCAGGATCATCGTCATCGCCGGCACAGCCTATGCCGGTGAGGTCAAGAAGTCTGTATTCACCCTGATGCAATACCTGTTGCCGAAGCGTGATATCGCCACAATGCACTGCTCAGCCAATATCGACGAATCGGGGAAGACCACACTGTTTTTCGGACTCTCCGGCACCGGCAAGACGACGCTTTCCAACGATCCCAACTTCCGGCTGGTTGGAGACGACGAGCATGGCTGGTCGGAGAACGGCGTCTTCAATCTCGAAGGCGGCTGCTACGCGAAGACGATAAACCTGTCGCAAAAAGACGAGCCTGGCATTTACGCCGCCTCGAACCGCGCCGGTACGGTCCTTGAAAACGTCGTCCTCGATGCGACGGGCAACCCCGATTTCGACGACGATTCGCTGACCGAAAATACACGCTCGGCGTTCCCGATTGCGGCAATGCCCAATGCGATCGCCTCGGGACTGGCCCCGCATCCCGCGCGAATCGTCTTCCTCACCGCCGATGCCTCGGGCGTATTGCCGCCAGTGGCGCGGCTCACCGCGGAACAGGCGATTGGATTGTTCCTGCTCGGATTCACCTCAAAGGTGGCCGGCACCGAGCGTGGACTGACCGAACCGGAGATGACCTTTTCTCCGGCCTTCGGCTCACCTTTCCTGCCGTTGCCGCCCGATCGCTATGCCGAGCTGCTGGCGGCCAGGATCGCCGAGCACGGTCCGTCACTTTGGCTGGTCAACACTGGCTGGAGCGGCGGTTCGTATGCCTCCGGCGCAGACCGGATCAGCATCGCCCACACGCGGGCGATCGTTCAGGCCATCGCCGATGGCTCGCTGGTGCGTGGCGGGTTTACAACCGACCCGGTCTTTGGATTCGAGATTCCCGAAGCGGTTGAGGATATCCCGGACGCCACGCTCCATCCGCGCCGATCGTGGGACGATCCGGCCGCCTACGATGCGCGAGCGGGTCGGCTCAGGGATGCATTTCGCCGGACAGCGGCGTCGATGAAAATCGCGCCCGAATGGTCCCGCTGGCTGGATATCGAACCGGGAGTCTAGCGCCTGCGCCCGCGCCTTTACGATGAACCGGGGCCGCTTCCAGATGTCGCGGGGCCAACCGAGATCATGGCATCGCCGAAGGCGGGCACCTGCTCGGCCAGCGCCGCCTTGACCCCGGCCGCGATCGTCGATGCGTCGTTCACGGACATCTCGCGATCGACCACAACATGCAGATCGGCATGGACCTTGTGGCCGAGCCAACGGGCCCGTACCCGCTCGACGCTTCGCACGCCATCGACGTGCAGAGGGGCGTGTTCGACCTGGGTCAGGATCTCTGGCTCGATCCCATCCAGTATCCGCCGGAAAATTGAGGCGCCTGCGCTCTTGAGGATGACCAGGATCGTGATCGTGATCAGCAAACCGATGATCGGGTCGAGAATCGGGATGCCCACCAGCGCGCCGATGACCGCGACGAGCACCGCGAGTGAGGTAAAGCCATCGATCCGGGCATGCTGGCCGTCCGCGATCAGCGCCGCCGAGCCGATCTGGCGACCGGTCCTGATCTGGAGGATTGCGACTGCTTCGTTGCCGACGAAGCCGATGATCGCCGCCGCCGTCACCCAGCCGAGGTACTCCATGGGCTGAGGATCGATCAGCTTCCGGATCGACTCGTAACCGGCGACGGCCGCCGAGATCGCGATTGTGAGCACAATGAAGAGCCCGGCAAGGTCCTCGGTGCGGCCGTACCCGTAGGTAAAGCGCCGGCTGCTGGCGCGTCGCTGGAGAGTGAACGCAATCAGGAGCGGGATCGAGTTGGCGCCATCGCCAAGGTTGTGCACGGTGTCGGCGAAGAGGGCTGTCGATCCCGAGAACCAGGTGATCACGATCTGGATCACGCTCGTGATCCCGAGGCTGACCAACGCCCACTTCGTCGCCCAAAATCCCTTCGCGTTGGATTCCATGACGTCGTCGACCTTGTCGTGGACGTCGTGGCTGTGGGCAAAGGTGTGCTGAATCCAGCCGAGGATACCGGTCTTGTGCTCGTGATGGTGATCGTGATCGTGACCGCCGACGTGGTCGCGCTGATGCTCCGCCATGTGCCTGACCTCTCGCCGGTTAGCGAATGAAGGTGTCGAGCGCTTCCTTTAAACGGTCCCACTCGTCGTCGGCCGCGCCGTTGCTGGCGGCTCCGCGCAGGCACGATTCGACGTGGTCCTCAAGCACAATTTTCGCGGAGCGATCGATCGAGGCGCGGACCGCGGCAAGTTGGATGAGGACGTCGGGACAGGCCCGCCCTTCCTCCACCATCCGCTTGATAGAGGTCACATGCCCGGCCGTGCGGGCGAGTTGGTCGACCACGGCCTTGGTTTGTTTATGCGGGTGTGTGGCATGGTGTAGGCCAGTCATCGGAATATCCCCCCAGGGGGGATATAATAGATCAACTACGACCGGTTTGGGTAGGGGTCCGGACCGTGTATCCGCCCGCCTGATGCGTTTGGTCCCGATTCACGTGGGGTTGCGGACCTCGTGTCCCCCCGGCCTGACGCGTTTGGTCCCGACTGACGTAGGGCTGCGGGGCTTGTCCCCGCCCGCGATAACGGTGGCGTAGGGTTGCGGGGCTTGTTCTCGCCCGCCCGGCCCTGTGCCGGATCACCCCAAGTTCCGCCTGCCGTTCCCGGTTGCCGCGAGTAATTCCCGACTTGACGAAGAGTGCCTGGCCACCGTCAGGAGCAGCGAAGGTTGAGCCAGACGATCTCTTCGATGTCTTCACGATGTCCCGGTTTCCACTGAATCCGGCGACGCGCAACACCAGGCGAATGGCATCCAATGCCTCGTCCCGTTCCCCAGATGGCCAATCACCCCTTGCCGACCGAACCCCTCACGGCGTCGGCCCACATGGACACATCCGAACTGGGCGGGGACCAACTCATTACGTAGTTGCCACTGCCCCCCATTCGCGGATACGTACGTGAGTTCCGTAAGGCGAAGAGCCACCAAGCCGCCAAATATCAGTAACTTCACCGATGGAATCAACCTCCCCTCCACGCAGAATGGGGATACATCGTCGGTTGGACGACCTGGGACCCTGGAATTTGGATTGAGGCGCGAACACGCCGCGCCGCGCTTTCGGGAGGTTGGACCATGTTCGCGTTATCCGGCAAGCGGCGCCCGCGCCGCGCACGATCACCCCGCCATGTACTCATGCTGTTGATGTTCGCCCTGATGCTGCTTTCGCCGGTGGCGGCCAATGCCTCTGTCGCCGGGCAAGTCGACGCCCAGCGTGAACTGATGGCGCAGCCTACCGAAGCGCCCCCGGAGGAGCCGGTAGTCGAGCCCACCGAGGCGCCGTTGCCAACCGAGGCGCCACTGCCCACCGAGGCGCCCCTGCCCACCGAGGAACCTGTGGGCGAGCTGTTGGGCGCCTTCGAGATCGACTACTGGGAATGTCCGGATGGCTATGACATCGCCAACCCGGATCTCGACAATCTCTTCCAGGATTGCGCCGGCGTCGATGACGTCGAGTTCCGTGTGGACAAGAGCGACGGATCATCCAAATCCCAGATGACCGGCGAGTTGGGCGATGCTCACGTCTCGTTCACCGAATTGCCGACCGGCATGACCAGCCTCACCCAGGTCAAGGCCCCGGGGCCGATCAGCGTCTTCTGCAATGGCATCGTCCAGAACGGCGGACCGGAAACCGGCGTCACGTCCGTGCCAGTCAGTAACGACGCAATCCAGTGGAACCTGCTTGACGATGAGATCGTCTTCTGTTCCTGGCTGAGCGTGCCGCTCCAGGGTCCCGCCGACCTGACCGTCAACAAGTACACCTGTCCCGAGGACTACGACGTCCAGGCCGATGATGCCGACCCCATGGTCGACTGCACGGAGGCCACCGATGGCGTGACCTTCATCGTCACCGATGACGATCCCGGCACATTCGACAGCCAGACCGATACGGGCGATTCGATGCCCGGCGCGGTCCTCTTCGGTGGGTTGGCCGCCGGCGATTACACGATCGAGGAGACGCTTCCGGATGACATCGAGAGCGCCTTCCTCTGGGATTGCGCGATCGAGGATGAGGAGCCGTCCGATCCGGAGGATCTTCCGCTCAACGAAGGAGAATCCTGGGATTTCCAGATGGAAGGCCAGGATGTCGAGTGCTACTGGTTCGATGTGCCAATGACCGGCGCCGTTGCGCCAACCGGCGAGCAGCTCGGCGCCTTCGAAATCGAGTACCGCGAGTGCCCGGACGGTTACAACATCCCCGGCGCCGACACCGACACGATCCTGATGGAATGTGCCCAGGTCGACGATGTCGAGTTCGAGATCGCGAAGAGCGGTGGAGGAACCGAAACCCAACTGACCGGAGAATTCGGCGATTCGCACGTCTCGTTCACGGAACAGCCGACCGGGATGACCACCATAACCCAGACCACGTCATTCGCCGAGACGTACGTCACCTGCAACGGAATCGTCCAGAACGGCGGCCCGGAAACAGGCGAGATGCCTCTCATGGTCATCAACGGCGCGATCGAGTGGACCCTGCTCGATGACGAGATCGTGTTCTGCAACTGGTTCGTGGGGCAAGGCTTGGCCCCCGCCACGCCAACGAGCGGGGACGACAACACCATCACCGTCTACAAGTGGGATTGCCCGGAGGGAACCACATACGGCCAGGACCAGGATTATTACGGGGCCGAGTGCGCTACCGAGCATCTCAACATCCCAATCACATTGGTTGACGGCAATGGCGACCATCCGACCACGACCCAGGCCAATGGCACGCAGTGGAACAACGTGACGATCGGCCCGGTGGGTGAGCTGCAGATCATCGAGGAGATCCCCGATGGCTATGGCGATCCGGTCGTCTTCTGCGCCCCGCTCGATGTCGACACCTTCGCCCTGATCCCGTCCGCCGGCGGTGTAGTTTCACCCACCGAATTCGGGCAGGACACGCCGTGGTCGCTCCAGTGCAACTGGTACAACCTGCCCGGTGACGGCAGCACGATTACGATCACCAAGTGGGAGTGCCCGGAAGGGGCAGCCTACGACGAGGATGACTCGTGGTACGAAACCAATTGCGCCCAGTTGGACGAGGGCATCGAGTTCAAGCTGACGCACACTGAAGGTGTCGAATTCGGCGCCACTGCCGCCGACGGCATGGCAGAGTGGGGCAACGTCCCGCTCGGCCCGTTCAGCATCCAGGAGCAGATCCCGCCCGAGTATGGCGAGCCGGTCGTGATCTGCGGCTTCACCGCCTTCAGCAATGGCGCAATCGTCGATGGGTTCCCACAGCGAGTCATGGCCCCAGGCGGCTACTTCGAATCCGAGCTCACGTTCCCCGGGACCAGCTACTTCTGCCACTGGTACAACATTCCCGGCGGACCAGGCGAGATCACGATTTACAAGTACACCTGCCCGGAAGGTTACGATCTCTACTCCCACGGCAGGAACCCGATGGACGATTGCACCGAGGTCACGAACGGCGTGAACTTCACGCTGCTCGATGAGGACCCCGGCACGGTCGACCTGCAGACGATGACCGGCGACTCAATCGGCGGCGCGGTCTACTACGGGGGGCTCGCGCCCGGACCGTACACCGTCATCGAGACGGTTCCGGCGGATACCCAATACGTCTTCGTCCTCGACTGCGTCAACCTCAAGCTGGGCGCCATCCGGCCCTACCCGCTCTCGATCGGCGACACGCTGAACATCCCGCTCGGGGCCGGAGAATCGATCGTCTGCTACTGGTACAACGTGCCCGAGTACGACCCGGATTACGGGCGGCTGACGGTCTACAAGTACGACTGCTGGACAACCGCCTATGTCTCCGACGTGGACTGCGAAGTCTACGAAGGCGGCAAGGACTTCGACCTCGTGTTCTGGAACGGCGATGCCTGGGAGTATGTCGACACCCGGACGACCGACGGTTTCGGCAAGATCACGTGGTTCAACCTCGAGCCGGGTGAGTACTGGGTCGATGAGATCGGCAGCGACTGGTGCCTGATGACCTCGGAGCAGCTCTCGGACGATGGCAACTGGCTCAACGTCTACGACAACCAGGAAACCGTGGTCATGGTCTACAACTGCGGCGGCAAGGATCCGGGCACACCCGGCAAAACGCCGACCAAGTACCCGAACACGGGAGTTGGTCCCGATCAGGGTGGTCCGCTCCAGGAACTCCCGGCCCTCGCCCCGCTCACCGGTTTGTTGGCGCTCCTCGCTGCCCGTCGCGCATCGCGTCGCCCAACCCCGGCAGGGGAGCACCGCGCGTCTTCCCGCTCCTCCCGCGTCACCCACTGTTCTCTGAAGTGGACACCGGACGACCCGAGGGAGGTCCCGTTCGAACGAGGTGGAAAGGAGACTCCCATGCCCCGCGCCATCTCACGACGCACCCTGACCGCGGCCCTTCTCCTCCCGCTGGGCGGAACGGCGCTGATCCGCTCCGGCATCTTCGCCCAGGGGGATGGGGTGGTCGAGCCGATCGACGGCACGCCAACGGACGGCACACCGGCCAGCCTTTGCCTCCCCGCCACCCCCGATGCCGCGACTCCGGCCGATGGCTCCGACTGTATGCGCGGTCCTGTCCCCGTGCAGCTTGCGATCGAGTCGATCGGTGTCGATGCTCCGGTCGAGATTCTCGAAACCGTCGGCGGCGTCATGCAGCAACCATCTGACGAGGATCACGTCGCCTGGTACAAGGAGACCGCCCGCCTCGGCGAAACCGGAAACATCCTGATCGCCGGCCACCTCAACTGGTGGGGTGTGCCGGAGGCCGTTTTCTTCGCCCTGGGCACGCTGGAGGAAGGTGACGAGGTCGTGCTTCTCGATGACGAGGAAACCGCCTGGACCTACGAGGTCGAGTGGGTGCGCCAGGAAAGCAACCTCGATCCTCCTACCGAAGAAGTGTTGGGGATGACCGATTACGAGGCGGTGACGCTGATTACCTGCGGTGGCGAGTGGGACAACTCGATTTCCGAATATGACGAGCGGACCGTGGCCCGGGCGCGACGGGTCGTCGACTCCGGCGCCACGCCAGCCGCGTCACGATCGCTTTGGAGGGGATGACCCGCGCGTCCTCCCTCACCCAATGACCACCAGCCGGCTGTCCTTGCCAACCCCAGGACAGCACAATCAAGGGAAGCGGCGATCTCGCACCACGAGGTCGCCGTTTCCGCATACGGACCTCAGCGGAAAGGCAACCCGTAACCCACACGCGTAGGGGCGGACCCCGGCACAATAGACGTCTCGGCAACCGTGATGCAGGGTCGTCCGCCCGATTGACGCAGCAGGACGGGCTGACAAGCCGCACCGTTGCCCGTCAAGGCGGATGGGAGCGATCATGTGACCCCGGAAGACATCCCAGGGTGCTTCTCCGACACCTGGATGCGACCACGCAGGGTTTCGGGCGATCTGGTCGTGATCAATCCCCCCTGAGCGAGGAAGGCGCCGGGGTGAGAACTCGTTCTCCTGTCAATGATGCCTCGCCGGATTGTGACGCGTACAATGGAAGAAACGATCTGAGCGGTACGTTGGCAAAGTCCTGATGCCGGGGCTCACGCTCGAACCATTGCCCACCATCCGAGTGACCCATCGGCTTCAGAACACGGAAAGAAGGAACGACCATGCGCGTACGATTCCACGGATTACTCGGTGGCGCGATCGCCCTGATCCTGGCGTTTATGCCTACAGTCGGCTCCACTGGCTCACTGCCGGCAGGCGTCCCGGCGGCGCCCGCCTGGCAGACGGGGAACAACACGTACCAGAGTCCGCAATTCGGTTACCTTGTCGAGTGGAATGACGATTGGGCAGCCCGTGAGCGGGCCGAAACTTCCGACGAGGGCGGCCTCGACGTCATGATCCTCTCCAACAACGACGGCCAGATTCGTGTTGCCGGCCAGGAAGCGGGATCCTCTACGGACGAAGTCCTCGATGACACGATCACGCTGCTCGCCGGCAACGCCGAAGCCGTCGAACTTGTCGCTGACGAGCGGGATGGCGATGTTCCGTCCGTCGAAGTCACCGCTGATCGCGATCGTTTCGTGGTCGAGGCGCATACCCTCGACGATGTCGTGGTCGTGGTCTCCCTACGGGCTCGGGAGGAAGACTACGCGACGGCGCTGACGGCCGCCCAGACGGGAGTCACCCTCAATAGCGTGCCGATGCTGGTCGGCGAGGCCGCCGGACCAACCGAACGGGTCCCCGAGGAAGCCACGGAGGAGCCAACCGAGGAAGCCACCGACGAGCCAACCGAGGAAGCCACCGACGAGCCAACCGAGGAGGCCACGGAACAACCAGTCACGGAAGAACTGGAGGACGAGCCTGATGCGGCAGGGATTGACGGCGACGCCTACACCAGTCCGGACCACGAGTTCAGCGTCCGTTGGGACGACCAATGGGAAGCATCCGCCAGCACTGGTTCGAACGAGTTCAACGAGTTGCGACTGACCAGCGACACTGGGGCGATGTACATTATTTCCGGCAGTTTTTACGACGGCGACGCCGAGACCTGTCTTGAAGGCGAGGCCGCCTATTTCGGTACGGAAGATCCGGGCATCCGCGACTGGGAGCCGGCCGTCGACGCCGAAGGCGAGCCGATCACCGGCAGCGGCGAGAACGTGGCGTATGGCGTTTTCACGTTGGCGTACGGGAGCGACGACGAGAGTTTTGCCGATCTCGTCGACTACATCGAGTGCCGCGCCCTGATACCGGGGAAGACGACGATGGCGATTCTCGCCTCCACCACACCTGAACTGTATGACGAGCATATCGAAGCTGTGCTTGAAATTACGAACAACATCGAGATGCCGGATGGCTCCGACCCCGTCGAGCGAGCCGATCCCGCACGTCCCGATTTTAGCGGACAAAACGCGACGCCCGACGCTGCCACTCCAGAGGTCGAGCCCACCGAAGAAGTCAACCCAACCGAGGAACCGATTGGGCAGTCCGGCCTCGATGGCAACACGTTCGTCAGTGAGTCGTTCGGGTTCTCGGTCGAAGTCCCGGCCGATTGGTCCGTCGAAGATGCCACGATTGAAGGTGGCGATGAGGTCCTGGTGGTGAGCAACGGTCTCAGCATCATCACGATCCACGCCACCAACACCTATGATGGCGACCTGCCGGGCTGCATCAACTTTGCCCGTGACCTGGTGGAAACCGAGCCCGGCTATGCCGATCTCCGGTTGGATGCCACCTCCAGCGGCGAGCCGTTCCAGGGTGCGGACGACCGCGGCGCCTACGCCCTGTTCACCTTCACCGGCGACGATGGCGAGCAGTGGGCCCACTATGTCCGGTGCGAGCATATCGCCGAGGGCGAGTCGGTCCTGATCCTTTCCCATGATGTGCCGTACGAGGACTACGCCTCGGAGCGCCAGGCCCGCCGCCAGATCCAGAACGCGATCGAGTTCCCGCAACGGGCGAGCAAGAACGGCGGATATTCGCCGCGGTAGAAAGTCGTCGGGTCGCGGTCTCGAGCAGGCGAGGGATCCCTCCGCCCGCGCCTTGCCATCGGTTGGAATCGATCCTATCCCACTCGCTGCCCTGAAGCGAACTCATATCGAGCCAGCACCGCACGCTTCTCGCCAACGGCGATCGTGGTCAGATAGCTGCTTTTGTCTTTGACCGCTAGCGAAAACGTGTCGAAATGGTTGGCCCATTGCGCTCGATGCCGCGCAGCGTCAGGGCGGGTGCATCCCGCTGATTGCGAATCACCACCGCGAGATTGTTGGTCTCAATCTCCCGGAGCGCATACAACACGGCGGGCATCTCCACAACGATGCCTGCCGTTCGCCTGTCGACTACGATACCTGGCCACAAGAGTCTTGTACAATATCGATCAATATCAATCAAGTCGTTCCAATAAGGAGGTTATCATGTCCGGAACCGAGTCCAGCGAGCCAGAAGTGATGTCTGCGTCGGAGGTTCGTCAGCACTTCGGAGAGGTGGTCAACCGCGTCGCCCGCGGCGAGGGCCGGGTCATCGTCGAGAAAAATGGCGCTCCGGCTGTTGGGGTGGTCTCAATGGAAGATGTGAGGAGACTACGTAACCAGGATGACGAGATAGTTGCGCGCAAATCGTTGCTAACTGACTTCCAGGCGCTGTTCGAGGGGATTCCCGATGACGAACTCGAGCGGGAGACAGAAAGAGCGCTTGAGGAGGTGCGGGCTGAGCGTCGGGCTGCCAGGCGGAGGCCGGTAGGTTCCACATCATGAAAGTCGTCCTCGACGTCAACATTCTCGTGTCGGGCTACAACTTTGACGGAGTCCAGCGAGAGATCATCCACCAGTGGAACGAATTGGCGTTCGAACTGTGCATCTCTGACCACATAATCGAAACGTTCGATGATGTCCTCCGGCGTCCCTACTTCGCGCGATTAGCGTCGGATGCTCAACGTGAGGGGTATCTGATGCGACTCCGAAGACGAGCAATCCTTGTTGGACCGATCCATGATGTACACGGCGTAGCGGACGACGATGAAGACGACTTGATCCTCGCAACCGCGGTGGCGGCACGCGCAGACGTGCTCGTTACCGGTGACAAAGGACTCCTTCATCTGAGAGAGTTCCGGAACATCCCGATCATCACGTCACGAACGTTCCTGGACATGCTGCCGGGACTCTCCTGAGAACGGAATCAACAACCTTCCGGATATTGCGTCACTGAAGGCGGACAACGACTGTCCTCATGGCGCCCTATGCTCGCTTATTCGATTTTGACGTTGCCGGCAAGGGACAGGTACATGACCTTTTCGTGGAACGCCGCCCTGCTCGAACAGCTCACGTTCGCCTGGGAGCGCCAATTCGTGCCGCGCCTGGAGGGGCTTGGCGACAAGGAATACAAGTGGGAACCGGTCGCAGATTGCTGGACAGTGCGACCCGACGCCGGTGGCGCGTGGAGGCAGGACCACGCAGCACGCGAGCCGGACCCACCCCCATTCACCACGATCGCCTGGCGTCTGGCCCACATCGCGACCGTGTTCGGCGAGCGGGCCAGCAACCACTTCGAGGACGGCGCGTTCCGCCCCGACACGATGCCGTGGACCGGTTTCGCGGCCGGCGCGATGACGATCGTGACTGCTGAGTACACCCGCTGGCGCGATGGTGTCGCGGCGCTCGGCGAAGAGGGATTGTTCCGGCCGTGTGGTCCCGCCGAGGGCCCGTTCAGCGATGCGCCATTCCTGTCGCTGGTGCTGCACATCAACCGCGAGTTCCTGCACCACGCCGCCGAGGTCACGTTGCTGCGCGACCTCTACCGGGACACGGTGGCGACGAAGGCCATGGAGAATCGCCCCTGACCTTCCTCAGGTGAACGAGCCGACCGCGATCCGGGGGCGGTGATCGAGGCGGTCGAGTTCGGCGCAGAGCGCGGCGCTGATCACGAGGTCGTCGTGGCCGTCCCGCGCCGGAACCGACCAGCGAAGCATGGCGCCGGGGCCATTGAGGACTTCATAGGTCGTAGCCCGAAGCTGGGCATAGTACTCGGCGGTGACGGAATCTGTGTCGAAAGGGCGGGTCGACACGGGATCGTCCCCGGCGGAACTGCGCCCGGCGTATTCCTTGAAACGGCCGGAGTCGATCAGACCCAGGAAGTCCCAGCCAAGCCGGCTCTTGCTGGCTGCCGTAAACACAAATGGATGGACCTGGATCGCTGGTTGGGAGCCACGCTTCGCCCCCAGGTTCGCCTTCAGGAACGAGCTTAACCCGGCGCCGACACCGGTCGCGTCGACCACCACCCAACTCGCCTTCCAGACATTGCGCGCGAGATCGACCAACTCGTCGTGCAGCGCGGCGTGCCGCACGCCCGTCCAGACCCGTCGATCTACCACCCGGTACACCGGCAAGCAATCGGATCGGGAACTGAGCTCAAGTTCGACAACGGTGAGGGCGGTGCTATCGCGGCGGGAAGCCGCGGGCGAAGTGATCCCTCGCAAGCTCGGGACCGCGGCCCTGCCCTGGTCCACTCCCGACTCCTCTTCGCCGCCGACATCGAGGAGCAGTGCGTAGCGCTGGCCGGTGCGGCAACGATCGAGGCGGGCGTGATCGCCCCGCATCTGGGCGATCCTGTGGGCGGGAAAGAGCCCGCCATCGCCGTCGAGTTCCTGAAGCTCGTACTCGGTCCGAATGAACGGATGGTCCTCGCCGAGTTGGGCGATCCGGGCCCGAACTCGCTCACCGTAGGCGGGAATGTGCGGCGCCACCACCGTCCACGGCACGAGCCAAACCCGTTGCCGGCCATCGACTGCCTCCAGCTCCCTGAGATGCCGCATCTGCCGCGCAAGGAGCGTCGTCTGGCTCCAGACGGTTCCCATGAATACGGTGGTGGCATTGGTGCTGGCGGCCATTGGATCGAACACGGCATCCCACACGGCGGGGTCGATATCCTGAGCCTCATTCGCGACAAGCAGGAGGTCGGCGGTTTGGCCCCGGGCATTTGCGCCAGGCGCCGCCGAGACAAATGTGGCCCGCGCCTTGCCAAGCCGGATGGTGTTGCCGACAGTACGCACCAACGGTTTGGTGAGTGGGTTGGCGAGCAGGCGGTCCCGCAGGCGGTCGCGGGAAATCGTCGCCTGCGGCTGGAGCGTTGGCGCCGCGACAATCACTGTTCCACCGTGATCGGACCGCCGCAGGAGCAAGATCGAGAGCATCTGGGCGAGCATCTCATCCTTGCCTGCCTGGCGACTGAATACAATCGCGAACTGGTCGCCGCGTTGGCGTTCGATGCTCTCCAGGATCGCCTGGGCCGGCTCAAGTTGGTACGCGCGAAGCGCCCGATCCGGGAGCAGCATCGACGAAAACGCATCAAGATCGGTCACGACCCGATACAACGTCGGATAGAGCGTTGCCGTGTTCACGTCGCGATCAGCCGGGAGACGATCTCGAGCAGGATGGCGCCAACCATCATGAAAATCAGGCCATTGAGGCGGCTCTTGATTTCCCGGAGTTCCGCGGTCAGCGATTCCACCATCTGGCGGGTGATGGCCTCGAACGCCGTGGCCGGACGCAGGTCAATCGGTTCATGTTCAGGAGGGTGCTCACGGCGAACCGGATCGGGAACGTTAAAGACGTATTCGCGGAAGCGGTCAGTTGAGGTTGTCATTGGATCTCCTTTCGGCAAGGCCAGCCTTCCTGGCCCTTTCAACGTCGTCCATGATCAACGCGACCACTCTTGGAATCGCCTCGAATGGATCGCCGTCGATCAGGCGCCGGGTTTTCGCCGCGGCAAGCGCTACGCTGACGACCTGCGTGACGTGCTTCGTGAGCGTTTGGAGGTCGTCTTCTTCGGTGACGAGGCGGGCAAGCACGATTCGCAGCGCGCCGATCTCGTCGACGATACCGCGCTTGGTCATGTCAATGGCGGCTTGTTCGATCAGGCTGTTGACGTCGGTCGCGCGGAACTCTCGTAAGTCACGGTTGCTCAAGGCTCTTTCGTATGGGGTCGTCGGGGTGGCGTTCGTGATTGCCGCGTCAGCGCCCGCCCGCGGCGAAGGCTCGCTGCGCGTTGGGCTGTGCGACGACCGCTGTTGTTCATCGGGCATTGATCGCAGTCCTTTCGCGGCTCAGCGGAGAACACTTGTTCTCTCCTGAGCCTTGCCTATTGAACGCATTGGTTGGGCTGATTGGGGCCAGATTGGAGGCGGAGTGGTGGGGACATGGCGCAGCGTCGGTCCGGGCAAGAGTCCCGCCGCCGCTCGTGGCGGCGGCCTTCGCGATGGGCGCCGCGAACCTGCCCGGAGGGAACCAGCTCGCACCTAAGGTCGTTGGGACAGAAGGCAGCCGGTTCTCCTCGTTCCGGCAACATTGTTGACTTGCACGAGGGTGGTACAGTCGATCCCTGTGTGAACGCAATGAATCGCACGACATCGGTTCGCGAACTTCCGCGAATCAGGTTTTCACGATTTCGGAGGGTCTCAGTATGCGGAAACTCTTGTTGGCGTTGTTCGCAACGCTCTTCTTCATTGGAAGCACCGCGACCTTGGCCGTGACCGCCCAGGACGATGCCACTCCCGAATCCGAAGAACTCGAGGGACCGGTTGAGGGATCGAATCCGGTCGATCCCGCGACCGGCGACACCGTGACCTACTACGGCGAGGATGGAAACTCGTCGGGAACCGCGACCGCGAACGAGTTCACCCGAGCCTGGGAGGAGTTCGACGAGTTCTATGAGCCGGAACGTGACTTCGAGTACGTAGCGTTCACGGTCACTGTGGAAAGCACGATTTCCCGAGGCGCGATCGAGGTCGATAGCTTTGACTTCAGCCTCCAGACCGCCGCCGGCTACCTCTGGAGCACCTCATTCATCCAGAGTGAAACGGCGGACCCGCCACTGCTCGAAGATACCGTGAGCCTCGCCTCCGGTGATTCCGAGGAGTTCACGATTGTGTTCGAGGTCTTCGAGGGCGAAGAGCTTGCCCACCTCTTTTGGCAGCCGGATAGCGGTGTGCTGATCACCGTCGCCCAGCTCGAAGGCGAGTAATCAGCGCGGCTGCGCATCTGCCTCGAGCACTGATCAACACCCCTGGCGATCGGCATCGCCAGGGGTGTTTCCGTTGCCCGCATTCCGGCGCCATTGCAAACGCATCAACGTTGGTGGGGTCGAGCAGTCTCTTCTGGCAACCCGAAGACATGCTCACCATCGCCGACCTCAACAACGACATCCCCGATCAGGAATAGCTTGCGGTCCGGGCGCATTCGCGCAGTGGCCAGATGTGGCCCAGGCGGGAGCGCCCGCAACCGTCATTCCGTTCGTGACCCTTTTCGACCATATGAAGACCTTTCCCTGCTGGTCCTCACCGCTTGAGAACCGTGGGTCTTTGCCGCGCGCATGACGCCTGTCACGACCAGCGGGTCAGACTACGAGAGCGACTTCGCCACTCGGAAGCCGATGTTGCCGGTCGAGCTCTCTGGCGGCGGCGAACTCGCCGACCTGCCGGTTTGTGACCGCCTCTGGCGCGGTCAGGAAAGGATCGAGCCGCACGGTGTGGACGGGAGTCTCGCCGTCGCCAGGACAGCCATCGTCACGATGGTTGCCCATCTCGAAGGTCCCGCCCTCGACCCGGACGAGGGCCGGGGATGCGCCGCCACGTGCCATTGGGTTACCTGTGAGGTTGGAAAACGACATCCCTCCATGCGAGGTTCAAAGGACCTTCACCAACGACGTCTCGCAGGGGCGAATCCCAGTTGACATCGCCATCTCAGTCACCTGAACGTAGATGTCCGACCGTCGGTTCGTTCCTCCCAAGCGCCGCGGCATACCGCGAAACAAGGTGGACACCGCTGCGTCGCGGTCGGCCAGACGTCGTTTATGCCGGGGATACCCCCAGAACGAGATGTGGACCGTACGTTGACAGCGAACTCGTCGCCGCCTCGATCAGCAGTCGGGCGACGTTGGAACCGTCCGTGCGGGAAGCATGAATGCCGCTGAGGCGGAGCAGGGTCGTCGCGGTCAGGAAATCGAGAAGCTGTTCGTCGAGGTCGGGAGCCAGCTGGCGATACTGATTGACGAAGACATCGCCCACAGCGGCGCACGCCGCGACATCTCCTCGCCGCTGCGCTCCGAGCAACATGAGATGGGCCCGGAAGTTGGCAACATCGACCAACGGTTCCGACATCGTCGCATCGTCAAGATCGAGAATCGCCAAGGCATCCCCGTCAATCAGCACCTGATCGTGATAAAAGTCCCGGTGCACCGGCCAACTTCTCCAGGCAACCTGCGAGGCGTCGACCTCCTGAATCCGTTGCAGGCACGATTTCGCCGCCTCGCCGAGATCGGGACACGTTTCGGCTACCTGGGCGGCACGCATCGGCAGCGGTTCCAGCTCCCTGACCAGGTTGTGGGCACACCCCAGGTCGAGCCCGGAGGTGTGAAACCGGTGCAGCGCGATCGCGACCTCCGTCGCCACATCCTGATCGCCACTGAGCAAGGCGCCTTCGATCGGGAGTCCAGCCACCGGCCGTTGCAAGAGCAGCTTGAGATCGGGCAACCAGGCGACTGGATCGGGAAGCGAAACGTCTGGCCCGAAGGCGTTCGATGCGGCAATGATGCGGGCGATCTCGTACACCTTGGGTCCGCGTTTGGAGGCGAAGGTCTTGCCAAAAAAGCGTTCGCCGGATTCCAGATCGTAGCGAAGGATCGCGCGGCGGCCGGGTTTGTGGCGGACGACCTCGATTTGATGCAACACCGCGGGCTTTCCGGCTGGAGCAGTACCGGCGGGCGGCCGAGTTTGTTCTCTGCGGCGAAGAGATTCCCCTGGTCGGCCGCGCCTCCCGACGGAATGACCCTCAATCTGCATCGCCGGCGAGATCAGTCGTCCATGATCGGTACGACCATCCCCAGCGCGATTCGAACCGTTCAGCGCCACAGTGAGATTTGCCGCCATAGCCGTGGTGTCCTGCAGAGTCGCAAGCTGGGGCAAATCGTAATCCGAAATCGGCGGCGATCCTGACCGCCGCGACACGGATCGTGATGCCTTCTCCAGGCTGACTTCGGCCAGCGCGAGGATGCGCTCGATGCCCTCGGGCCAATCCGGCTCCAACCGGCGGAACGGACCGGGCGCCAACCTGAGGAGTGCGGATGCCTCAAACAGCGCGACCTCCGCTTCCGTGTACGGCAAGTGGCGGAGCGCTTCGACACGGAACTGCTCCCGCGCCGCGCCCACATCCTGACCACGTTCCTCTCCAACCGCGAGATGGGCGAGCATATTGCCCACATCGAGCAATGGGTGCCCGCGACGCAACTCATCAAAGTCAATAATCGTCAACCCATCGTCTGAGACCAGTGCCTGGTCATCGTAGAAGTCACCGTGACTAGTCGCCAATCGCTCGTCAACACTGGTCAGGCCCAACGCGATGTCGTCGCCCACCCTGACCAGTCGTTCCGAGAGATGAGGCGCCACGATGCCAAGCCATGCAGCGGCGCGCCGGATCAATGCGGCCTGATCGCCAAGGCGATGCTTCCTCAGCCCCGAAGGTTCCACCGACTGCAGGTGGCGAAGTGCATTGGCCAGCGGTTCCATCCACTGGTCGTAGGCGTCGGAGCCGCGCAGCGAGGCCAGCTGGCCCCCCGCTGCCTCGCCGTGAGCAACGAAGTGACGCTTCGGGACCGTGACGAGCACGGGAGGCGTCGACACGCCAGCCTCGATCAAAGCCAATGTTTGGACCCCAAGCAGCTCGCTCCGATCGTCGACGTGAACTTTGCCGTAGACCGCCTCGACAGGACCATGGCGCAACTGGTAGCGAAGCAGCGCCTTTCGCTCAGGCTTGTACCGGACCAGTTCCGGCTCACCAACCACAACAAGGTCCTGAAATTCCGGAAGGCCCTTGCGAAGCATGCCTGACACGTATGTCGGGTCCGACGCCCGCTCCAGATGACGCAGGTCGTAGTCGAGCGGGTAGATCTCCAACAATCCATTCACTTCAGGCAGCCGGGCCACACGCCGCAACGCAAACTCCGTTTGCTCCTGGGAGACGCGTTCCTGATGTCGGCGCAGGCGCGCGCTGCTCGCCCGGGTTCGTGCCCGGTCATCCACGAATAACCTGATATGCGCGCTCAGGTCCACCTGATGGTTCCCGGACCGAAGGGAAAGGTCGTACTGAAGCAGGCAGCTCGTTTCCGGCTTGTAACGCACGTATCGTGGGCGGCAAGCGGTGATCTCGATTGCCTCACACTCCGCCTTGGCATTGAGCTGCGACGTAATCATCGTCGCCATCGTTGTCTCATCGAGCAGCGCCCAGAGACCGGTCAACGCCTTGTCGTGCGGAAGAGGTGGGATCATGACGATGCCCGCGTCACGGAGAGCACGTTCCCGGTCGCAGTCACGCGAGACGGCGCCAAGTCCGGAAACTGCATGCGATAGAGATCGTGATACCGGCCTCCCCGCTCCATCAGGTGGTCGTGTGTACCCTGATCGACGATCGCTCCGTCTTCGAGCACCACGATGTGGTCGGCGCGACGGATCGTTTCCAGGCGATGAGCGATCACCACTGCTGTGCGCCCGGCGAGAAGGCGCTCGAGGGCCACAATTACCGAGTGCTCGGATGCCGCGTCGAGACCGGTAGTCGGCTCGTCAAGCACCACAATCGGCGCATCCTTGACGAGGGCTCGGGCAATTGCCAGGCGCTGACGTTGCCCACCAGAGAGTGAGACGCCGCGTTCGCTGACGATCGTCTCGTAGCCGCCCGGAAGGCGTGCAATGAAGTCGTCCAGGTTGGCGTCACGAGCGGCCGACTCGATCTCCTCGTCCGTGGCGTCCGGGTTGCCGTAGGCGATGTTTTCCCGAATTGTGCCGGCAAACAAGGCCCCATCCTGCGGCACGACACTGACGTTCTCCCGTAGCGATCGGAGCGTATAGTCCCGGATACCGTGACCATCGATCAGCACCCTGCCGCTAGAGGCGTCGAACAGCCGCGGCAGGAGAGAGATCATCGTCGACTTGCCGGCGCCCGATGCGCCAACCAGGGCGACCGTATGGTGGGTTCGAATCTCCAGGTCGATGTTCCGCAATGTCTCCGTGCCGTCATCATAGGCGAAGGAGACGCCTTCGAACCGGATCGCGCCTCGCAGCCGTCCAGCATCGAGGTGGCCATCCCTGATCTCCGGGTCCTGATCGAGGACTTCCGTGATCCGGTCCACACAGCTCGAAGCCTTGCTCGCCCGCTCCGCGACGCGCGAGAGGCGACGCATTGGCCGGTAGAAACTCTGCATGTAGGTCACGAACACGAGCAGCTCGCCCGGTGTGAGCCGGCCGGAGATAACCTGATTGACTCCGACCCAGATCGTGAGCGCCATCCCGACCGCGACCGATATCTCCACGCCCTGATTGAGTTGGCCTTCGAGCCGGGTCGCCTTCATGCCGGTCTTCAGGCTGCGTTTGTTCAGCTTTCGGAGGCGCTCTTCTTCTTCGTCCTCGTGGGTGAACATCTGCACGATATGCATGTTCGAAAGCGTTTCGTGGAGCCTCGATGCCAGCTCCCCCTCGCGCCGGCGCTGTTTGCGGGCGGCGGTGCGAATCCGGCTTGAGTAGTAGACGAGGAGGATGAGAATTGAAGGCGTGGTGATGATCGCGAGCAGCGCCAACCGCCAGTTCATGACGAACATCACGGTGACAAACCCGATCAGGATGATTGATTCGCTCAGCAGTGAGAGCAGCGAGGCGGCCAGCAACTGCCGCAAATTATTGATGTCGCCCGTGAACCGCGTGAGGAGATCGCCGGTGCTCGTTCGATTGTGAAATTGCAACGACAGCCGCTGGACATGGGCAAACAACTGCTGCCGGATTTTGATCACCACTTCCTGACCGACCTGGGTCGTGAGGACGCTCTGGAAGTAGTAGAAAACCCCGCGAAAAATGGCGAACACCAGCACCGCCCCCACGGCCAACATCAGCACGCGCATTCTGTCCGCGCCCAGCCAGTCGTTCAGCCACGGAAAGGGCGTCACCAGTGGTTGGTTAATCAACACGTTATCGAAGACGAACTTGAGCGGCCATGGTTCGGCGAGGCGCATCGCGGTGTAGCCGAGGGCGCAGACAATCGCGAGCAGCAAGCGTGGCCAGTGCTTCATCAGGTCGCGGCGGAAGCGAATGATCATCTCGAACGAGACGCGCAATCCCTTCATCTGGCGACCAATCGGCCCGGGGGATGTCGCCATGTTAGCGACACCCTTCGCGCACGGCGCCGCTTGTCGCCCGCTGCCGGCGACGCGCCTGCTCGGATTCGACCAGGTTGGTCACGATCCGGGCATTGTGTTCCCAACCGCGATGCGCCGTCGCTTCCGCGCGGGCGGCCTCGCCCAGCGCCTTGGCGCGAACCGGGTCGTCGAGGAGATTGACGATACAGCGAGCCAAGGCGTCCACCTCGCCCGGCGGATACAACAGGCCGGTTTCGCCATCTCGGACGCAATCCTCGATCTGGCCGATTCCGGCCGCGACCACGGGGCGTCCGGCGGCCATGTATTCAAACAGCTTCAACGGCGAAAAATAGAAATCAGGCGTCTCGTCGTACGGGGCGACAGCGATGTCCATGACGGCGATGTGCGCCGCCATCTCCTCGTGGTCGATCGTCCCGGTGAATGTGGTGAGGGCATCGACGCCTTCCTCGATCGCGACGTGGGCCAACCGGGACCGCTGGGGACCATCACCGACGATGAGTAGGCCCGGCGCGCGCGCCGGGCCGCGCTCACGCGCTACCTTGGCGACCGCCCGGATCAGCGTCGCGGTGCCGTGCCAGCCCTTCAGGGTCCCGACGAATCCGATCACCGGGCGATCGTCGAATCCCAACCTGGTCCGGATATCGGTCGTCGCGGCGGCGAACCGCTCCAGATTGACACCGTTGGGAACCACTGTCACCCGCTCGGGGTCGACGCCGGTGTCGACGATCCAGCGCTTGACTGGCTCGGAGACAGCAACGACCTGATCGGCCGCGCCGAGCACCCTCCGCTCCACCGCCCGGATTGTCTGCGCAAAGGCGCTGCCCCGGTGGATGGCCTGCTCGCCGCTCAACGGAGAGTTGACTTCCAGGATGTGTGGAATCCCGAGCTCTTTGGCAAGGTCGACGCCAGTGGATCCGAGCAGCGAATAGCGTTCGTAAATCGCATCCGGCCGCAGTTCACGAAGCAGCGGCTGGAGGCGATAACGCAGGGTCGATCCATACAGCATCGAGCGCACTTCCTTCGACATCGCTTCACTAGCGTATGGGTCATCCTGAAGCGCGCCGACCAGGAAGCGCTCTGGTTTGGCCACTGGGAGTTCGTGAACCGGAACTTCGAATCCCGCCGGAGGGTCGCCACCGGTTCGACAGGTAAAGATTTCGACGTGGTGCCCCAGCGCCGCTAGCGCCGTGCTGAATTCTCGGACATGGATTGAGGCGCCCTTGTTGCCGTAGACAGGAATGCCGAAATCGGCGCTGAGGTAGGCATATCGCATCAAGATCAGCTCACTTTCTCGAAGAGTGCGCGGAGTTGGGCGACGTTGCGCCGCAGGTCGAACCGCGTTTCAACCAGGTCCCGGCCGCGATCGGCCATATCCGCCGACCAGGCGCGTTGGGTAAGCGCCCGCTCGATTGCCCTGGCAAGTCCTGTGGGATCATTAGGGGCTACGAGTTGCCCTGTCTTTCCATGCTGCACAAGCTCGGGGATGCCGGTGACCGGTGTCGAGATCACTGGCACGCCAAGCGCCATTGCTTCGATCAGAACCGTCGGGAGTCCGTCGCGATTGCCATCCGCGCCGATCACGCATGGCGCCACGAAGACACATGCCCTTGGGTAGAGCCGGATGAGCTCCTCCCGCGGCATCGGGCCGGTGAGCTGCACAGCATCGTGCAGATCGAGTTCCTGGACCAGATCCCGCAGGGTGGTTTCGTCGGGACCACTACCCACAATCTTGCAGTGAAACACGATCCGCTGCTCGCGCAGGATCGCACAGGCGCGAATGAGGTCGTCGAACCCCTTTTTCTCGACAAGGCGACCAACGGCCAGGATCAACGGTGTAGCGTCGGGACGGGAGCCGTTCCGGGAAAACTGGTTCAGGTCCACTCCGTTGTATATCCGCGTGATCGGGGCGTCTGGCGCCAGGGTTTCGAGGTGCGCCTGGTTGTAATCGCTTACCGTTACGACGAACCGGGCATGAGTCATCTTCCGAATCAACACATCGTCCGAAGCGCTATCAATATAGATGTCTTTGGCATGGGCGGTAAAACTGTAACTCATGCCCATGAGCTGATGGAGGTAGTAGGACACGGATGTCGCGCTGGTGGCGAAGTGAGCATGCACATGAGTGATGTTCGACGCTCTTAATTGTGGGGCAATGTGCCCTGCTTGCAAGAAGCGCTTGACTGCCCCCCAGCGTCGCCGTTTACCGACCCGGATCACGATCCTGAGGTAGTTCAGCGGATCCCAGGTGAATACGCGCCAGTGCGGCCGCACACATGCCAGCACGGCAGACCAGCGCGATAGTTCCACGTACGTGATCGGCGCCTCCACCTTCAACACGTCGGCGTGAGTGTGGCCATCGTTTGGAACCTTCAGTGAAAAGATCTGGATATCGACCCCCTCCCGCTCGAGTTCCAGAATCTCGCTGAGGATGAAGGTTTCCGAAAATCGGGGGAACATTTTCAGGATGTAGGCTATCCGAACGGGTGACGATGGCGCGGTCATTTAAGGCGTCTTTCTGAGAGCAACCAAGCCGGGTCCGAGTGGCGAACTGTTCAGGCCGAGATCGCCGATGTTTCCGGCCACCACGCCTGATGAGGATGGAGTGAGCCGAGCGCCTGGGTCATGTTGCCCAGCCCGTCCATCGCCAGGCTGGGGCGATTGGGGACCGGATTGGTCATCAATTCGTGGACCGAATCGAGCAAGTGGGCCGGCGCAAGATCGCGCGGGTGGATCATCTGCACCAGGCCACGTCCGCTAAGCATCGTGGCCCGGATCAGCTGTTCCTTGCGCGGTGCGGTGCGGGGCACGATGATCGCGGGCTGTTTGAGCGAGAGAATCTCGCACACCGAGTTGTAGCCGCCCATCGAAACCACGGCGTCGGCGGCGCCGAGGTAACTCGCCAAGTCGTCCGTAAAATCGAGGAAGTGGACATTGCCCCGATCGCCAAATCCGGACCGCAGCTCGGTGCGGTCCGCTTCGGAAAGCAACGGACCACCGACGATCAGGCAATCGAAATCGGACGGTCGTTTGATTTGCAGGTCGCGCAGCATCGCGCCGAACAGCGCCTTGCCGTCGCCGCCGCCGCCGGCCGTCACCACCAGCAGCTTGTCGGTCTGCATGCCGAGACTGGCTCGCACGTCCTCGCGGGAGCGGGCGCCGGGTTCTCGGCCCAGATATCCCACGAAGCGCGTCTTCGCCGCCGCCTTGGCGGAAAGCCCGTATTCCGACACGACATCGTAGAAATTACGATTGCCGTAGACGAGGATCTGATCGTAGATGTCGTCGAACAACTCATAAGCCCCGTCACGCGCCCAGGACGCGCGGACGGTGGTGGCCTCATCCATCACATCGCGCAGGCCGACAATGAGCTTGGTCCGCGGGAGTTTCTCCTTGAGGTGCCGGAGCGCCGGGAGCGCTTCGCCCTTGAGCCCGGCTGGAGCGTGATCGATAATGACGAAATCGGGCTCAAAGTGGCGGGCCGCGCTCAGGAAGATGTCGCGCCGCATGTTGCGGACACTCTCAATGCTGCTGGAAAGCGATCGTGGCTCGTAGTTGCCCGCACTGTTCTTGGTCACAGACGGCAGCTTGATGAAGTCCGTTCCTTCGGGCAGCGGAAAGCGGTGCGCCACAGGGGAACCGGTCACGATCAGCTGGGAAATGTCAGGAACGAACCAGCGAAGGTGGTTGGCGAGCGTGAGCGTGCGTCGCAGGTGACCGAGCCCATAGGTGTCGTGGCAATAGAACATTGCCTTGGCACCCGGCGTTATCGACGTTCCCAGACCAATCATGATACGTCCCTTGTCCCCGTCGGTCCCACAAAGGACCTCCAATGATTCGTCACGGCATCGCAGCTTATTGAAGTAGAGAGCGGCGACGAATGGTTTGATACATTGTCTTAACAATACCCAACTGGGGTTGGTGGAACATGACAATGAAATGAGAATGGGCCAATCCGATTCCAGGGCGGCCAGCGAGAGGTTAACCAACCCGGTCCGCTCTCATCCGAGAGCGGACCGGGTTGCGGACCGGGTCAGGATCCGTGACTGACTTGCGGGAGCATCGGCGTTAGCGACAGTGCCTACCCCGCACAGGAGATGCTGGCGTCGATGTCGATCTCGCCGGTGCCGAGCATTCCCTCGTGTGCGGGATCGCTCAGGTTCAACGTTCCGCTGGTCGCCTGGAGCAGTTCGATCACATCCTCAGGCGTCGCCTCCGGTTGACGCTCAAGGATCAACGCCGCGTTCCCGGTCACGAGCGAGGTGGACATGCTCGATCCACTGGCGGTGACATACAACCCGCCCGGAAAGGCGCTCGCCAGGTTGCTTCCGGGTGCGCTGATCTCGACCGTGGGATGAAAGTTGCTGTACGAGGTCTTGTCTGCATCGACGGTGGTCGAGGCGACCGAAATCGACGTCTCGATCGCTGCCGGAAATTCAACGGGCACAAGGCGATCGCCATTCCCGACGGCGGCGACCACGATCACATCCTGACTCACCGCGAAATCTACGGCGTCGCGAATCGCGAACGAGTCGTACGTCGATCCCAGACTCAGGTTGATCGCATCGGCTCCCTGCTCCACCGCGAAGTAGATGCCCGAGGTGACCGTGAAGGCATTGCCCACGCCATCCGAGTTCAACACCTTGACCGGCAAGATCCCGGCATTCGGCGCCACCTGCAAGATCGCTCCGGCAATGTGGGTGCCGTGACCGACCATTTCATCAGTTTGGCCATCGCCATCGTCATCGAGATCGTCGCCGATGTCGCGGAGATCGTAGGTGTTGTCGACCATGTTCACGCCGTTGGGCAGCACATTGGCCGCCAGGGCGGGATGATCGACGTCGATCCCGGTGTCGAGCACGGCCACGACAACGCCGGCGCCGGTGACGCAGGCCGCATCAGGGGAAAATTCGAGTCCGGCCGGAAGTGCCGGGAGGTCAACAACCTGGGGTACGCCTGCGACCGCGCTGAAGAAGTACCGCGGTCGCCCTTCCGGCGCTTGGGCCGTGAAGTTCAGTTCTGCCCATTCAACATCGTCGTCGTCGAGCAAGTCCTGCAATTCGGCCGCGTTATCCCGATTCGGATCGAGCCGGATCAGCACAATGTTGGCTCGTGGAATTACTCGCTCCACGAGCAAGTTGTAGCGCTGCCCAAACTCATTGGGGTCTACGCCGTCCACAAGTCCAACGATCGCCTGGTCCCGCAGGGAGACATCGACTTCCCCGCCACCATCGGCGAACACCGGCTCTGACTGTTCGAAATCATCATCGTTGTCATCGTCGCCGACCGGGGCCGGTTCCACGAAATCATCGTCATCGCCGGCCGGGGCCGGTTCCACGAAATCGTCGTCATCGTCATCGCCCGCGGGGGCCAGTTCCTCGAAGTCGTCGTCATCGTCGACCGGGGCAGGTTGCTCGAAATCGTCGTCATCGTCAACTGGGTCGGGTTCCTCGCCGTCGTCGTCGTCGCTCTGGCCAAGCACCGCAACCCTCCTGGCGTCTTCACCGTCGGCGCCCGCCAGTACTACCCCCTCCGGAACCAGCGCGAGGATTATCCAAAAGCCAACCAACCATCCCAGCCACGCGAGTTTCCCAATCATCTCGATACTCCTTTCTTCAGGGCATGGACACCGACGAATGGCGCCCACCACGCAGGATGGTCGAACTGTTGGCGCACCTCTCGCTGCGAGTGCCGCAGCGCCGTGACCGGATCGTCCCCGCCGTCCAACGCATCATAGAACGATGCCATCAGCGCGGTGGCGGCTGCGTCCTGAGTTTTCCACAGACTTGTCACCAGCCCGCTCGCGCCGGCCGCGATCATCGCCGCCATCATCCCCACCAGATCATCGCCGTGGTCGACTCGCACCCGCCCAGTTTCGCACCCTGTGAGCACCACCAGCGCCTGGTCGAGTCGAAGCTCGGTCAGTTGGTCGAGGGTCAGCCAGCCATCGGCCATGCGAAGTCCCGATGCGCTCGGATGCGTGGCATCGAATCTGCCGTGACAGGCGAGGTGGACAAGATCGGAACCCGGCATCGCATCGAGCACTGCCTCGCGGGAGGCCGCCTCCCCCACCAGCACCGTGGCGCACGGGAACCGCGCGCCGACGAAAATCGCTTCCTCCCCGAGCCCGGGGGCCAATGCATCCGGCACGCCAGCGACCAGTGAATGGGCGCCAAAGCGGCCGATTGCGTTGTCGACCCCGCCCATCCCGGCCAAGACGCTGATGCCAGGCGCCGTCATCACGGCGATCCGATCAATCAGATACGATCCCCTGTGCAACAGAGCCGCGAACGGCACACTGTGGAGCACGCCCGAGGGCACGACGATCATGTATTCGTGAGTCGAAAGCACATTCGCAATCGGTGCAATGAGCACATCGTACAACCGTTCCAGAGACTCATCCATATCCCGCCTCAGCCGGGCCAGGCGAGAGGTCGACATCGTGACGCCGCCATGCACAAGAACCCGGCCGATCTGGAACTGCAGGCTGGCCACCAGTTCGGCAATTTTCGGCGCTGGGGCAATGTCCGGCACGCCGTGAATCTCCGCCTTGGCGATGACCTGCACGGTCAAACGCTCGTCCACCTCAAGATAGCTAAGGATCACTGTCGACTCGTCCAGGTCCCGCTGGACACGTTCGAGGGCGAGCGGCGCATGGAACCCCGACGTTGGTCCCAGCGTTGCCAGCCGACCCGCCAGCAGGCTCGCCGCACGTTCTCGCTCCTGCAGTTCCCGCAGTTGGGATTCGGAGGGCTCGACGCCATCGGCCAGGGCGCTGTACATCCAGTTCAGCCAGCGCCGGTGCCCGCCAAGCTCCTCGACGAGCGGGAGATCCGCATCGGTCACCGGACCGGCCTCGTCGACATCGCTGGCGCCCGCCCGCATCGCGTCGAGCAACATTCGGCTCCTGATCCGCTCAGCAACGCCAAAGGCCTCTGCCTGCGACGAGTCATCGGTCCGTTGCAGCAGCGAGAGGTAAAGATCGCCGTACACGCCGAGGCGGCTATGGTGCCACGATTGGCGCAGGCGGTCGGCCTGGATCGTCCCCCGTATACCCTCGAGGGCCCCGATCGCGGTGCGGGCGTGCGCGTCGGACTGCTCGCTCTCGCCAGCGTTCCTGGCGATATCGGCCAGAATTCGATGAAGTTCGGCGACTAACGGAGTGATTTGTGCCGCTTCGGCAACAGCCAACGCCGCCAGGAACATCGCCCGCGCTTCGTCGGCATGCCCACGAGCACGGGTTACATCGGCCTGCATCATGGACCATCGAAGCCGCTGGAGAGGACGGTCAGCGACGCCCCGCATTCCTGTTTCAATCAGCGATTGCGCCTCGTCGTATTCCCCGGCGGCGATCGCGAGTTGCGCACGCAACGCCACGAACTGCCGAAAAAGGTCTGGATGTTCAGCGGCGTCAATCAGCTCGCTCGTCGTCGCAAGCAGGCTTCCTGCTTCGGTTAACTCACCGGCATCGAACAGTGCCGCGCCATAGGCAACCTGGGCCATGGCGAGATCGCCCGGGGCGCCATGTTCGCCGAGGCGGGCGATGGCGTCGGTGAAGGCCTCCCGCGCCAGGGAGGTGAGCCCGGCCGTCGCCAGCACAGTCGCCTCTTCGGCGTTTAGCCGTCCCAGGTCACCATACGCGCCGTCCCGCTCGAGATGACGCCGCGAGGCCTCGAAGTGGCGCAGGCTTCGATTAATCGCGCCCTGCCGGGCGGCCAGATCCGCGAGATTCCCTTCGGCAATCGCCGCCGCCCACGACATCTCGTCGGTATTGAGCAGGGTCGCGGCGCGGCCGAACGCGGCCTCCGCCTCCTCGAACCGGTCGAGTGCGGCGAGGGCCGTGCCGCGATTGGTTTCGATCTGGCCCAGCAACACCGGTTCATCGCCTGGGTGGTCCCGAGCGCGATCGAAATACGGAAGGGCATCACCGGGTCGACCGGTCATCGCGTAGATCGCACCGATATTGAGGACGGCGATTCGTTCCGCCACTGAACCACGGTCATTCGCTTCAAGCGTGTGCAGGGCGGTTTGGCCGGCGCGAATGGCATCGTCGACGCGGTTGACGATGGCGAGCGGTTGCATTGAGGCGAGGTGGATCCGAGCCACTTCAATCGGCGCCTCCCTCGCGCCGGGAAGCTGGACCGCGTCATCGCACACCGCCAATGCCTGCTCGAACTGATTCGTGTTGGCATAGGCCAGGGCGAGGAATCGCCGCAACCGGAAACGATCGTCGAGGTCTCCTTCCCGATCGATCGTGTTCATCGCGCTCGTCGCGGTGAAGACCGCTGCGGTTGGATCGAGCACCACCAACCGCTCGATCTCGGCGAGCAGCGTGTCGGTGGAAGTCGTCTGGTTGTTCGTGTTTGGTGGGTCATGGCCTCCAGTCACAGGCGTACTCCGGGAAAGAGCACGACGGCATCGTCGATGGTGACGGCGGCAATCCAGTCGCCCGCGGCGATCGAGAGGTTGAAATACCCTTGCCTGGAAATCCCCGTTTCGATCACATCGGGTCCATTCGCGTGCAGCGGATCATGGTCGGCGGGCACGAACCGGATCGACAGGTTTTCCGGAACGACATCCATCCCGAGTTGTCCAGCCACCGCATAGTCGTCGTCGGTACAGGAGACTTCGAGATCGAGATCGGCGACTTCGCTGGAAAAAACCAGTTGGCGAGTGCTGCGATCCCCATCGGCGCGGACTCCTGCCACCCGGGGGGTGAGACCGGTATCGACGAGGAGGGATGCCGCAACCTGGCGCAGACGCACCCGCATCTTGTCACTCAGGGCTTGGGGCTGGGCAACAAGGTCTGACCGAATCCGCGCAAGGAGACTGGATACCTGAACCGTGAGGGCGGCCGGCGGTTCGGCGAGCGCGCCGCCAGCGGTGGTCGAGAGTCTTGCCAGTTGGCGAAGCGCAAATAGTTGGTCCTGGCATTCGGAGCACGTCACGATATGGCGCTCAAGTTCCGCATCCCGCCCGCCTTGAGCAAAGTCCCACATCCTGTGTTGGAGATCGAGTTCGTTGTGCATTCCGGTCATGATCCTCTCCCGCCCGATCCTCTCGTTCCCAACCTGGTAGAGCCCCGACCTTTTGTTTCCATCTCAGTAGAGGCGCCGGTCGGCGGTTTGATACACCCGCGAACGAACGACGCTTCTGCACTGTTCGCCCATGGCGCCAGTGGGTCTTGACGGCGATACGGCTACGATCGCCGTCGTCGCGTGGACGCGGGAAAATCGTCAGCTTTTAGCGTCGATAGTCTATTCTGTCACCGATCCACAGTTGTCAGCCAGAGCCATGACAGTTGGTTGACTGCGCGCGACGGCGGCCCGCCATTCATGCCCGCCCTTGAGATGGTTTCGATTGGCCTGGATGTGGCAATCGGCCTTGATCCACTCACTCGCCACGCGGATCAACAATGCCCAGCTCGGCGAGGTGTCGTTTCAAGCGCTTCAGGCAACGCGCCCGGTTCGGACCAACACTGCCAATCGCAATCCCAAGTTCCGCGGCAATCACGTCGTACCCCGGCCGGGTATCCTGCAGAAAGAGCAATGTCAGGAGCCGTTGGCAGCGGTCGTCAATCCGTTGCAGCGCCTGGTGGACAAGCGAGGCATGCTCCCACTCGATGACCATTGCGTCAGCCGAGAGATCCGGATCGACCGGGTCTACGCCATCCCCAAGGAACGTTTCGTGCTGCCGTTTTTTGATACGCCAACTCTCGCGACGGGTGGTCGTGATCAGCCAGGCCGAAAAGCGGTCCGGCTGTTGGAGCGACTCGAGCCTCCGGAGAACGATCGTGAACACATTCTGGACGACATCGGCGGCATCCTGCTCGCCGAGCCCGGATTTGAAGGCAATGGAATAGACAAGCCGCGTGTACCGCTCGACCAGCAAGTCCCACGCCTCTTGATCTCCCGCAAGGCAGGCCGCCAGCATGCCGGCGTCAGTGTCATGCTTGGACCGTTGCTGGAGTTGCCGCATCGATAGTCCCTGGTCCCATCACCGCGCTCGTGGAGGTACACATCCATGCTAATGGTAGCAATTGTGAATTGGACATCCCCCGTTCGGACATCCGTGACAGGGAGCACGCATTGTACGAGGCGGGATGCCTCATCAGGACACGCGTATTCCTCCCGCGTCGACTGGGACCACACTGACCGCCGTCGTCGCCCACAATCGAATCACGGCGCCCCGTGATATGGTGTTGACCGGATATCCACTTGGGTCCACAACTCAATACTCGCATCGAGTCGCCAGTCGGCAGGTTAGCATGCCTGGAGAAAACTGGATCTGAGCCTCCGAGCCCCGAACGCGCACGGGATCGGGTATGGTCGTGCCCGATTCCACATCGATCGCCTCGGTCACGGCAAGTCGTTGACCAGTCGACTGCACCAGCACCGGGACGGGACCGTGCGTCTGCGCAATCGCGCGAATGAACCGAGCGGCATCGTGAGCGGTCCAGGTCGTCGGCACGATCAGGTCGTCCCGACGAGGCTTCCGCGCATACCGGGCCGGTTCCCCAACCTGCGCGGCGGCGGCGGCAGAGCCGTCGAGCACGGTCGGCAAGATCTCGATCAGCAATTCCGCCCCGATCTGGGCGAGCGTCCGCTCCAGCGAACCGATCGTGGCACCTTTGCCGATCGCGACCCGGCTCTGGGACACTATCGGTCCGGTGTCGAACCCGGCATCCATGAGGTGCACTGTGACCCCGGTCTCGGCCATTCCCCAGCGGAACGCCCAGAACACCGGCTCCGGTCCACGACCATCGGGCAGCAATGAGGGGTGGACATTGAGGCAGCCGCTCCCCGGCAGCGCCAGCAGCCACTCTGGCAGCCGCCACGGGAAGCAGGCGACCACGATCACATCCGGCGCGTTCGCCTCGAGCGAGGCATGGAACGCCGGCGACGCGAGTTCCGCTCGACCGGCCAACCCGAGGAGCGTTATGTCGCCTACTCGCCCCGGATCGAGCGCCGGTCCGAATACCGATGCGGGGATGGTGTCGCCGCGCTCCGGGAACACCACCGCCCGGAGGTCGACATCCGGCGCCGCGGCCAGCCGCTCGAGCACTGGAGCCGTGAACCCGCAACGCATCCCGAAGAGCACAACCCGGGCTGATTGCCGCCGGTGGTACACTCACGTAGTCCTTTCGACGCCTTCTCAGGGACGACTCCATTCATCGCGGAGCACATCGCTAATGGTCAGCATGGTTAATTGTGTCAAGATGGGCCGATTGTTGCCCGGCCTCGGCAAACCGCCGTTTCCCGGCGATCTGGGTCAGCGCATCTTCGAGAATGTCTCGGCCGAAGGCTACAGCCTGTGGCAACCACACATGACGATTCTGATCAATCACTATGCGCTCAATCCCGCCGATCCGGAAACCCGCAAGATGCTGCGCAAGGAGATGGAGGAGTTCTTCTTCGGGGAAGACGCCCGCCTTCCCGAAGGTTGGGTTTCTCCCGACGCGGCGCCATCGAAAGGCGCCCCCGCCCCGCAACGAAAGTAAACCAGAATAGTCGACGGGCGGCGCCTTCATGTCATTCCAGCGGAAGGCCCCACCAACCAATGAGATCTCCTGTTTGAATAGCGTCTGCTCAATCGTCTGGTCGCATGCGGGATGCCCCACGCCGAAACATCCGAGGTCGATCACGGCGCCCTGGCAACCCTTCTCGATCAGCAGGTTCCCTACATCGATGTCACCATGGCGCCGGAGGGGAGGACCATGCCACGTTGCCGCGAGGGAGCTTCCCACATCGCGGCTGGATCAGTCCTGGCATTGACCCAGGTCATCGACATCGTCATGATCGTGCCACAGGGTCCGCATCTCCGCGCTATTGGCCAGCAAGAAATCGAGTGTGCCCTGGGACTCGATCTGGCCCTCCTTCAAGACGACGATGTGATTGGCGCGGCGCAGTGCGGTCCGGCGGTGCGAGACCGCCAGGCACGTCACATCGCCGCTGGCGAACAGGCGTTCCCACAACACGCGCTCCGTCTCGACATCCAGAGCGCTGGAGAGGTCGTCGATCACCAGCAGCTCGGGTTCCCGCACCAGCATCCGCGCCGCCGCGGTGCGCTGTACCTGACCGCCCGAGAGCTTGACGCCGCGCGTGCCGACTTGCGTGTCCAACCCCGCCTCCAGCGCCTGCACCTCGCGCTCCAGAACGGCGCCCCGCACCGCGGCGGCAAGGACCGATGGGTCTTCGGGCAATCCCAGGAGGATGTTCTGCTTCAGAGTCTCGCTAAACAGGCGCGGCGCCTGCGCCGTGTACCCCGCGCGGGGCGGCGTCAGGAAGGTGGCCGCATCGTCCACGATCTGGCCGTTCCACCGAATTTCGCCCGCCTCCCGGGGAAGCAGGCCCACGAAGGTCCGCAGGAGCGTGGTCTTGCCCGCGCCGACCCGCCCCGTCACGACAGTCAGCGTGCCTCGCGGCAGGCGCAGGTCCACCGCGACGATGCCGCGACCTGACCGCGGATGGCGGTAGGTCAGCCCCTGCGCCTCGACGAGCGCCAACCGGTCGGGCTTGGCGCCCGCTGGCGGCATCACTGTGGGCAGGGCGCCGCGCAGGTACAACGAAGTGGGCTCCACAAGCGTGGCCGGCGGCGCGGCGCCCAGCAAATCGCCCATGCGTGCGAACGCGACCCCGCTTTGCCGGTAATGAGCCAGGAACTTGCCGAGCCCGGTGGTGAATTCGGTGATGAATCCCAGATAGGAGACGAACAGGACGAAGTCTCCGACCGTCAGGCTGCCGTCGCCCAAGCCGCCCGCGGCCAGCAGCATGACCAGGCCCGAGCCCATGCCCACCATGTTGGCCGTCACGACGTCCAGCGCCTGCGTCGCCACTCGATCGGTCAGCATGGTTGAACGGCGCTGCTGGTTTAGCCGCCTAAGGTGGGATACGATCCGCGTTTCGGCGCCGGCGGCTTGCACCGTCTGCACCGCCGCGAGGATATCACCGATCGCGCCGGTGACCTGGCTGGTGGACTGGCTACTGGCTGCACGGTAACGAGCAAGCGCGGCGCTGGCTCGCCGCGCCACGGCTACCACGGCCACCAGGGGCAGGATCACGACCAGGGTGATGCGGGCGTCGACTTGCAGGAGCACCAGCAAGGCGCCCACGGCAATCACGCCCTGAACCACGATTTCGTCGGTCCAGTCCAGGTTGTCCTCGGCCGCGAAGGCATCGTCGCGAAAGCGGCTGATGGTTTCGCCAATGGAGTAGGGCAGGGCATCGGCGCCGGGCCTGTTCAGGATGTGCCGCAGCAGGTTCCGGCGCAGCAGACCGCTCATGGTGAACCGCATGATGATTTCGACGAAGCCTGCGATGAGCCACAAGGCCGCTCTGCCAACGGCGAGCGCCACCAGCAGCGCGACCAGTCCGTTCGTGCCCACGGGCAACTCTGCCTCCCCGGTGAGCGTATCGAAGAAGGCGCTGGCAATCAGCGCCGGGAGCAGCGACGACATATTCATCACGCCCCACAACACCGCGTGGAGCAGACTAAGCCAGGGCGCGTAGCGGATCATGCCTACCAGGTAACGCCAGGTCGGATATGGCTTCATGGGGAAACCTCCTCCGCCCCGACCCGAAGCAGCCTGGCAAAGTGCGACGTGGGGTCGGCGGCGAGCGCAAGCCGCGGGCCGTGTTCGCGCACCTGCCCATCCTCCAGGACAAGGATGTCGTCGGCGTATGCGACTGTGGCCAACCGGTGCGCCACGATGATGCCGGTCCGGCCATCGAGCAGCCGGCCCAGCGCCACATGCACCAACCGTTCCGTGGCCGGGTCGAGGCGGGAAGACGCCTCATCGAGGATCACCACGTCGGAGTCACGCAACAGGATGCGTGCGCAGGCCAGCACCTGGGCCTGGCCGGCGGAGAGTCCGGCGCCTCCGGGTCCCAGCTCGGTGTCCAACCCGAACGGCAGTTCCCGCAACCACCTGGCCATGCCCAGGCTGTCCAATGCGGGGCCGATGCGGTCGTCCGGCACGCTGTCGTCGAAGAGGGTCAGGTTGTCGCGCACGCTGGCCTTGAAGAGGTGCACCTCCTGGGTGACCAGGCCGACGCGCGCGCGGACCGCCGCGAGTTGGACCGCTCGCAGGTCCATGCCCCCCAGGCGCACCACGCCCGCCACTGGATCGTAGAAGCGCGGGATGAGCCGCGTCAGCGTTGTCTTGCCGCTGCCGGTGCGTCCCACCACACCCAACACGCGGCCCGGTTCGATGCGCACGTTGACGTTGCGCAGAACTGGCGCGTCCTCCGCGTAACCAAATGAGACGCCATCCAACTCGACCGCAATTGGGCCTCGCGGGAGCGCGACACCCGGGCCATCGGCAAGGCGCGGAACGGTGCCCCGGAGGTCCTCGATGCGGCCCATGCTGGCGTCCGCCTGTTGCAGATCCTGCACTTCATTGCGGATCTGCTCGGTCGGCTGGCGCAGCATCTCGGTATACCGGAAGATCAGGTAGACGCCTCCGATCGTAAGTGTGCCGTCCCTGTACAGCATGGCGCTGAGGGCCAGCGCGAACGCCCCGCCAAGACCGAACAATCCCTCGCTGGTGGCGACCAGGGCGTAGCCCCGCATCTGCGCCCTGCGGATCACGGAAAGCCACGACCGCATGACCTCGGCGCAGCGGCGCAGCACAAACGCGCTGGCGCCGCTGGAGCGGATATCCTCCAGGCCCGCCAGGTATTCGCCCAAAAAACCATAGAACTCGGCGCTGCCCTGGCGTTCCGCCGACCAATGGTGTGTCGATGCGGCGCGGATCCGCAGCATGGCGATCAGGGCCAGCACGACAAAGGCGCTCAACCCGAGCCCAGTCCTCCAATCCAGGTAATAGAGCAGCCCAAGTACACCGGCGATCAGGATGCCGTTGCCGATCACGTAGACCACGAAGCGTGAGAAAAAGCGAGCCAGGGTCGAGACGTCGCCGTCCACCCGCTCGATCAATTCGCCCTGCGTATGAGCTGTGTGAAACGTTGCGTCCAGGCGCAGCAGGTGGGCGACAAGGTCGGCGCGCAGCTCGTTCGTGGCGTCCCAGCCCACACGTTCGGCAACCCAGGTTTCGGCGATGGTCAGGCCCTGTCCCACCAGGGCGAGGGCCATGGTCAGCAGCGCCAGGACGAACAGGCCGCGCAACGCCTCACCGGCGGTGGCCTGGTTGATGAATCGGCTCGCCACCAGCGGCGTCGCCACCTGCACGCCGATCGTGCTGCACAGTATCCCCACCAGCAGGGCCATCTGCGGCCTGTGGGGCCGGAGATAACGGGCCAACAGCCGCCAGTAGCGGCTCAATGTCTTGGGGGAAGATGACACGCGTCAAGATCTCCAGGATGCATGCGGCATGACAAGTGCCCGGCAGGGATTGCTGCCGGGTCACGATCGGATGCGCGATGCTGAGGAGATAGCCGTGTCGTTGGGGAGCGTCACCAGTTGGGACGCAACGGGATCATCCGATGTGAGAGAAACTCATCCAGCATGCGCGTGGGAACGTGGTAGCGGTCATCTGAACGGGCCTCCTCGGCGCATGAATAGCGATGACGAGTAAGAAGGGAACGATGTGCGACCTTCATTCGCGGTCCAAGCTTAACCGCCATGCCGAGGGAGGGTCAACCTGGACTCAAATCCATGAGCCGATCCGGGTGTTGTCCGGGGCGGACAGGTCCAGACAGCCTGGGCGCGGAACGAAACTCCGCCGACCGCTGATTCAGGCGCCTGAAGCAGCACTTCAACAATGAGATTGTGTTCGCCGCGGCGAATGCGGCGGGGCGAGATTTCTCGACTCCGCTCGAAATGACGTGTGACTTTCGGCGCCCATCTTCGGACTTACAATCGTTCGAGCCGAGGTGATCCCTCGCAAGCTCGGAAAGGCAACCCTACGCGATGACATTCAAGGGGATGAGCGGGTCGATCTGGAAAGTGAGCCGCTGGTGCGCTTCGCGCAAGGCGGCCTCAGTCGCTTCGGCGGTCTCCAGCCGGGCGAAGATGAACCCCAGGTAGCTCTCGCCCTCGGGAAGCGGCACGATCGGCTGGTTGAGCGGCGCTGTGATCTCGATTCCGGTCACTCCAGGGACCGCCTTGGCCTCGTCCAGGCCATCGACGCCCCGCAGCATCCCCCGCTTCGGAATCGGGATCATCATCACCCCTGCTCCCCCGCCGCTCCGGGTCGTCGACGGGAGCGGCATCCCGGCGGCCTGGCGCAGGATCAACTCCTCCAGGCTGATCCCGGTCCCGAACTCCAGCACGCTCGAGCAGAGACCGCCAATCGAGCGTCCGGCCAGCTCAATGATCCAGATATCTCCGCGCTCGAGGTCGATCCGCAACTCGGCATGGACTGGACCCTCCCGCAATCCGATCGCGGCGGCGGCCTCAGCGGTCCGCCCCGAGATAGCGGCCCGCACGGTGTCCGCGAGACGCGACGGCGTCACGTAAATCGTCTCCTCGAAGAACGGACCGTCGAGCGGATCCGGCTTGTCGAACAGCGCCAACGTTTGAAGCGAGCCATCCGTGAGCAGCCCCTCGAGGGCGACCTCGGCGCCGGGCACGAATTGCTCGATCAGGATGTAGTGCTCATCGGGAGACATCCCGGACGCTCCAAGAACGGCGCGAGTGCGTCCGAACGCGACCACGCACTCGTCGGGGGTGTCGGCCCGAATCACGCCCCGGCTTCCGGCCAGCAACAACGGCTTGACGACACAGGGGTAGACGATCCCCGGCGCAATCGTCCGCGGGTCGATACTGGCGGGAAACCGTTGGTAGCGTGGGACCGGCACGCCGGCCGCCGCCAGCCGCTCGCGCATCACGAACTTGTCGCGAGCGGCGAGGGCGGAGTCCGGGTCGTTGTGAGCGAGTCCCAGCGCGGCGCCAGCCCCGGCCGCGATCAGCGCGCCTCGATCATCCATGGCGAGAATGGCGTGGACGCCGGCGCGCATTCCCGCGAAAGCGACGATCCGCCGGACCGCGGCGTCCGCATCGGCGAAATCGACGGCAAGATCGACATGCCGGCGCTCAACGAGCGCATCCGGAAGATCGATCGCGAACACAAGGTCGAGCCCTACCCTCTTCCCCGCCACGCGGAATGCCCCGGCGCGGTAGGTCGCCGGACTCATCAGCAACACAACACATGGTCGTGTTCCCTGGCTATCTGGCGCCGCTGCCCCATCCACTGGAAAAGTGCCCCGATCACGAAGTCTGCTGTCACAATCATGTCACACGGTGTGGTTGGGGCTGGTCAGGTATCCAGTTGTGTTGCCGAGGGTAGGCGTCCAGAATGGAGGGAGTGTTCGGTGTGTGACTACTTCTCCACATCGTCATTCCGACGATCCAGCCGGGCGGGATCATCTCCGCCCGTCGCGATGCGCTTAAATGTCATTCCGCCGGGAGCGCCCCGCGCAAGCAGAGGAATCTCCTGCCGCTGCAGCTATGAAGTCATGTTCGCTGCGGCGAAGAGATTCCTCGTTCCTCGGAATGAAAATTTACCGACTTCGCCGTATCCAGCGCGGCCGGGATTCTCCCGCTTCGCGTCAGAATGACGATGTGGGGGAGATGTTCCGGCGCAATCTTGAACTTACGGAGTTACGTAATCACTATGGAATCAACCGCCTGGAGTTCCCTGCACAGAGTCATGAACGCCCGCGAAGAGCGACACACCTTCTCCAGGGCGACGTTGCGACGGATCGGCGGATTTGCCCGCCCACACCGGCGCCAACTGATCCTGTTCCTCCTCCTCAGCGTCGGCACCGCGATCCTGACGGTGGCGACACCGGTGCTTGCGGGCCGCGTGGTCGACGCGATCATCGACGGCGCCGCGCAGGATCTCGTGATCGGGCTCGCGGCGCTGATCGCCCTGATTGCGGTGGCGGAGGCCGGTCTCGGCCTGCTCACCCGCTGGTTGTCGGCGAACATCGGCGAAGGGCTCATCCTCGACCTGCGAACCACGGTTTTCGACCATGTCCAGCGCATGCCAATCGCCTTTTTCACTCGCACCCGCACCGGCGCGCTGGTCAGCCGCCTGAACAACGACGTGATCGGCGCCCAGCGGGCGTTCAGCGACACACTTTCCGGGGTCGCCAGCAATCTCGTCACGCTGTTGTTGACGCTCGTCGTGATGATCGGAATTTCCTGGCAGATTACGCTTCTCTCCCTGGTCTTGCTGCCGGTGTTCGTGCTGCCGGCGCGGCGGATGGGAACGCGGCTGGCCCAACTTCGGCGAGAAGCAGCCGACCATAACGCCGGGATGAGCACGCAGATGACCGAGCGGTTCTCCGCCCCAGGAGCAACGCTCGTCAAGCTTTACGGTCGACCGGCGGAGGAGTCAGCCGAGTTCGCGACCCGAGTCCGACGGGTGCGCGACATCGGGGTCCGCATGGCGATGCTGCAGTGGGTCTTTGTCACCGCCCTGGTGCTGGTCTCGGCCCTGGCGCTGGCCCTCGTCTACGGGCTCGGCGGTTTCTACGCCCTGCGCGGTCAACTGGAGCCAGGGGCGGTCGTCGCCCTCGCCCTCTTGCTGACCCGTCTTTACGCACCGCTGACGGCCCTCGCCAATGCTCGTGTGGAAGTGATGGGCGCACTCGTCAGCTTCGAACGGGTGTTCGAAGTGCTGGATCTTAAGCCGCTGATTGTCGAAAAGCCCGACGCCCGCGCCGTCTCCGAGGGACCGGTATCCGTGGAGTTCGAGGCGGTCCGTTTCAGCTATCCCTCGGCGGACAAGGTGTCGCTGGCATCGCTGGAGGAAGTCGCGAACCTCGACGCCCGAGGTGGCATCGAGGTGCTCCACGATATCTCGTTCCGCGTTGAGCCCGGCGAAATGGTGGCGCTGGTTGGTTCATCGGGCGCCGGGAAGTCGACCATTGCCCAACTTATTCCCAGGCTTTACGACGTGGACAGCGGCGCGATCCGGATCGCTGGCGTCGATGTCCGGGACCTCACCGCAACGTCGATCCGCGAGACGTTGGGAATGGTGACTCAGGACGGGCACTTGTTTCACGAGTCGATCCGCTCCAACCTGCTCCTGGCGCGGCCGGAGGCGTCTGACGACGAGTTGTGGGAGGCGCTGCGCCGGTCCCGGCTCGCTGATGTGATCGCGGCCCTGGCGGACGGGCTGGAGACGGTTGTTGGCGAGCGCGGTTACCGGCTCTCCGGCGGCGAGCGTCAGCGGTTGACAATTGCCCGGTTGTTGTTGGCGCAGCCACGAGTCGTGATCCTCGACGAGGCCACCGCGCACCTCGATTCGACCTCCGAAGCGGCGGTTTCCGACGCGCTGGCCGAAGCGCTGGCGGGGCGAACCGTGATCGTGATCGCGCATCGGCTGTCCACAATCTGTGCCGCCGACCAGATCCTCGTGATCGAGGATGGGAGGATCGTTGAACGCGGCAAACACATCGACCTGCTCGCCGCCGGCGGCCGCTACGAGGAGCTGTACCGCACTCAATTCGACCGCAAGCCGACGCCGGCGGCAGTCTCGTAAGTCGATACTCAGGCGTTGGCGCCGGATCCAGCTGGGCCGTCACCCATTCTGTCGTCATTCCGAGAATCCCGCGGCGCCTCGCACGCTCAGAATGACAGGTGAGGAGCGTGTCGACAACCCGACAAGCTGGCCTGAACGGCGACCTCAATCCTGCGCTACTGCATCGACGTGGAGGTACGCATCCCGCCGCCGGAAAACGAGGCTGTGGAACAGATGATAGGAGGCGTAGACCTCCAGCGCGAACGGCAGGTAGCCGCCATAGCCGAGGACGGGCATTTCGAATAGCTTCGGCCCCTCCACATGCGGCACATCGTACACCCACTTCGGCAACGACCGAAAGTTCCACATCTCCCAGAAGAACCCGCAGGTGATCCCGGCCATGAAGAGCACGATCACCGTGTCCCAGCGGCTCGCGGCCACCTGAGCCGCGATGCTCTTCCCACCGGTCAGGGCGTTGATCGCGTCGACCAGCAGGAACACCCCGATCCAGACGAGCGGAAAGGCCACATCCGGGAACATCAGGGATGCGAGGAACATCGCCAGCCCGATCCCGCCAATCGCGATCAGTCCACCGCTCGATGGCGCGATCCCGATCCAGCGGCGGGCCTGTCTGAAGAACGGAAACGTGCGGTACAGCTCGGCGGTGACAAAGATCGCCGGCATCACCGTCGAGAACGCCAGCGAGGCGAGGGCGGCAGAGGCGACGGGGCCGTAATGACGCGGCTGGATGTATTCCCAGTTGTTCAAGAACTGGTTCGCGAACTCGAACACCCACCAGAGCGGTATCGAAAAGGCGAACAGCAACGCAAATCGTCGACCGTCGCGCGTGAGCAGGGAGGTTCCGGTCCGGCGATACGTGACGCCATCGACGGTCAGGATGTAGCCGAGCCAGAGAGGGAAGAAGGTGTGCTCGGAGTATGGGGACGGACCGAACCAGGCCAGCGGCCACGCCGCCGCGATCAGGATAACTCCGACAATCAGGCTCCGTGGACGCATCAGTTGATCCATCCCCTTCGCCCGTGAAACAGGTTATCCAAACGATTCGCCATTGCCACGCCAGGATGTGGCGCGCAGCCTCTCGATTACGATCAGGATGCGGCGCCCGATCGCCATCTTCGCATACTGCGGGTATTTCTCGCGCAGCACGGCGACTGCCGCGGCATGACCCTCGGCCCCGGCGGCCGCCAGCCTCGCCCGGCCGCGAACCTGAACGAAGGCCAGTTGCGACCAGTCTTCGTCGTACCGATCGACCACGAAGCAGACCTCGGGGTTCGCCTCGATATTGCGGACCCGCGCCAACTCCGTGTCCGCGACGCGCTTCGGTTTCTCGTCGAGCGCGCTGACCACGATCGGTTCGTCGTCGCCGAGCACGGCAAAGCAGAAGGGCACAACCGCCGGCCGGTTCCAGGCATCGACCGTCGCCAGCCGCCCCACTCGAGCCTCGCGAATAAAGGCAAGCACCTCCGCGCGCAAGGGGTGCCCCTGGCTTGGCGTGGCGACATCGTCGGTTGGCATCAATGGAGGTCTTCTTGCATCGTCGCGCTCCCGTTCGGAACGCCGTGTGCCACTTCGCATCCCTCCATTCAGTACACGTCGTAGGCGTCTATCAGCCGGCCAACCATCTGCTGTACCGACCGCAGCGCCCCCGACGACACCTCACCCCGCTTTATTCGAAACCGCTGGACACTCGCCGAGCGTGCCTGGTCACACATGATGACCGAATTCTTGCTCAATCCGCCTTCCCGGCCCGCGATACTGATCTGGTACTCCAGCCCCCGGTCTGTTCCGGTAATCGGCGCGATGAAATACAGGTTCGTCTGGATTTGGTTGAAATAGTCGCTGGAGATGACCAGTGCGGGCCGGATGCCGCCCTGCTCCGCTCCCACCACCGGGTCGAACCGGACATCCCAAATATCACCTGCCGTGGGTTCGGGCGAATTCGGCTTCAATCTCGGCCTCCTCTTCCGGTGTGTAATACGGTTCCTCCTCGGCAAGGCCATCTCCCGCTATCCCATCCCAGATCTCGATCTCTGCCTGGTAGTCCTTCCACGACGCGGGGTCGGCCCTGAGACGCTCGACCGAGAGCCGGGCTCGTTCCCAGAACCGTTCCTTCCGGTATCGCCGCAACGAATCCGCCACGATATCGCCCATCGGACGGTTCTCCTCACGAGCCAGTTTCTGGAGTTCGGCATGGATATCCGGCTTCAGCTTCACAACCGGCATTGCCGCCTTCTTCATCGCAGTCATGGAAAATCTCCTGACGTGTCGCTTGGCGCCCTGCATATGCGATTGTCCAAGCATATCCCAAACAGTCAACTGCTTGGTGCACTAGTCAGTATGCCGAATGATGCACCACAATTGCCGGGCAGAGGCCGATACGAGAGTCGCATACTGGCCTGCGCCCTCCGAACCATGCCTCCAGGTTGCTGACTACTGTTGCTGGGCGATTCAACGAAAGTGGGAACGCAACTATGAGCGATCGTTCGATCTCATCAAGCAGTTCATTGCGTCGGAGATTAAGGTTTCCTGTGGGGAAGCGGAGGGTGTTGGTTAAGGAACGGGAGGAACCGGCTATCTCTCGCGAACGAAAGAAGAAGTCCCAGACCTCTTGTCACCGGCCCGTTTCCTGAACCAATGCTATTCTTGGCCAGTCAACTAGTCAACCGCCGAATCGGCTACGGCTGAAGCCACGTGAAAATTTTGTCAACGGCATCGCGGTTGCGGAAGAAGTCGCTGTGGGCGATCCCATCGGCGCTCGCGAAGACGAGCGGATCGGCGATCGGGAAGCAACCGGAATCGTTCGCCGCGTAGACGCCGCCGGTCGGGACCACGAGGTCGTTCTCCTCATTCTGGAAAATGGCGTCATACAGCCGGTCCTTGGCGAACACCTGCCACCCGTGATTGATCGGCTCGAAGTTCGACGCCAACGCGAAGTACGCAGTCTCGCCCCTGGGACCGGCATTGAGTTCCTTCAGGAACGCTCCATCCGGCCGCATCGACTGGAGCCCCTCCAGACCGTTCACGGCGCCGACCGCGAGGTGCTTGGCAACCGTGATCACCGTCTCCAGCACCTCGGTCACGCCGTTGGTGGGGATGAACTGGAGGATGTTCGTCACGGAGTCGATCAGGGCGCCAAAGTGATCCGGGTTGGCGAGGATCGTGCCCCCGTTCGGCGTCGCCGTGAACACCATGCGCCGCACCCGCAGTGACCGCGATCCAAGACTCAACTCGCCCTGCCGTTCCGCAAGGACGCGACCGACCAGCCCGCCTCGCGAGTGGCACAGCACATCCAGGTCGAGCGTCGCGCCGTCCGGGATCGCCCGAACCAGCCAGTCGACATTCTGTCGCGGATCCTCAGACAATGTGAAGTGATCGAAAGCGAACACCCGTCCCTCGTAACGGCGGTACAGGTTCTCGAAGTCGTCCGCCGAAAACCCGCCAAATCCGTTGTGGGCGCGGCTGAATGTGCCGTGCAGGAGCAACAACGCCGGTCCCGACGCGAGCCGCTCCCAGCCGGTTCCCTCGATCGGCGCGGCCTCGGATTGTTGATAATCGTCCGGACCGAAAGCGCGCAGCCGGTAGGGACGGTTGGCCGTTTCCCAGCGATGGGCGAAATGGTCCCCCACCGTGCCCGCCACATCCTCAACGATCGGAAACACCAGCACCTTGAGAATTTTCTTGCCGACTGCCCCCACGATGCCGCGGCTGCCCGGCTCGGCGGCGCCTTCCGGCACGTACCGGCGAATTACGTAGGTATGCATCTGGCCCGGGCCGCCCCTGGTCAGGTCGGTATGGCCGGTGGTGTCGACCGGGAAGTTCCAGGTGATTACCCCGGACTCATCGATCGCGAGCACGACCTGGCCCCACCCGGCGCCGGGCGCGGGAACATCGAGTTCGATTGCGGGCTCGTCGTACGAGGTGCTTCTCGTCGCGCCAGTGGGAGCCGGCGTTTCGCGAGTGTCGCTAATGTCGACAGTGAATTCCTCCTCCAGATTCTCGTTCCGCAGCGCGTCGTCCAACTCCGCTGTCAACTCTTCGGCCCCGCGCAACGCCGGATCGACTGCCTGGTACGAGGAGGCCGTGCCCCGGAGACCCGGTGTTCTCAACGTTATCCCGCCCACGTTTACCGGCGCCCCATTCGGATTGAGTTCTGGCACGTGCTGCCTCCAATTCAGGAATGCTTGCGAATCAGCCGCATGCTGGGGTGACCGAAAAACTGGTAGGCAAGATGCACCGGAGAATCAGGGACAACGTCGGCGCCGTTAGCATCCTTGCCAAATCGTGCCCGTTGCCGTCGCAGAATCTCCGCCGGCGCTTCGTCATCGACGGTAAGCTCATAGAACTCGATCGAGACTTTTCGCGCCTCCTCGTCATTGACCGACCAGAGGGGAGCGACGACCGCCGAGGCGCCCGCGGTGACGAGGGCGCCGACCAGTCCCGCGTACCCGCCGAGCACTTCGTACCCGCTACCGGCCTGACAGGCGTTGAGGAAAACGAATGGGCGAGGCTTGGGGGAGAATTGCGCTCCTGAGATCAGCGTCGCATCGAGATACGTTCCATCGTTGAGCACCAATCCGTTCTCGAGACTCGTTGGATCGTAGATGGCGTGGCCCGCGAAGTGAAACACTTCCGCCTCCGGGGGATTCTCCAGGAAATCGACGACTGACGAGGTGTCGGCGATCACCTCGACGCCTTCATAGTGCTTCTTCAGGTCCGCCGCTTCCTGCTCGGCATGCTTCAGGCGTTTCCATCGTCCCCGTTGCTCGGGATAGACGCCACACAAGATCGCCATCGAACCGGCCATCCGCGGATCCTGAACCGGGAAATCGGGTTTGTCCTGACCGATGCGCGGCAAGATCCATCGTCCGAGAACGGTTTGGGCGCCCAGGAATGGGGCGCTCCCAGGATCGATCGGGGCGTCGACCAGGGCGAGCTCCCACGGTACATACGGGTCTTGCGAAATGATCAGGAGCGTCGGTGGGCGGTCGCCAACGCCCGCCGCGACGCTTGCCAGAATTTCCCAGAACCTGGTAGGCGTGGCCTGCGTCACTGCCCGTCCGATTCCGCGCATCTGCAGCGAGAGCGCCTTGCCGGCTGACTGGTTCATCCGGTTGATCAAATGCGTTGCGAACTCCGAGGGGTTTCTGCCGATATTGGTGACGATCGGGTTGAACGGCGTCGCAACGTTCGACTTCCCGGGCGTGTCGAACGTCCAATGGAGGTCACCGGGTTTGTCACCTTCGCTGATCTTGACCGTCAGGTCTGGCTCAGTGAAGTCAGCTGGGATCTGGAACGTGGCGATGAGTGGTGGAGGTGGAAGCGGAGTCGTGGTGACCATGCCCGTCGTGCGAACGACCTCAACCTCGCGATAGGCGATGCCTACCGGCTGACTTCCGATAAAGTAGGTCACCTCAATCTTGCGATGGGCAATATCCTCGGCCTGGGCGCCGGGCGTGAGATGGAGCAAGGCGAACGGATACGGTGCTTCGACGGTCACCGCAAGATGCTGTCGTAAGACTTCCCCGGACCGCAAGCTGAATCCATCCGCAAGTACCCACACCGTCAGTACGTAGGGCCCCTGGCTCCAGGTCGGCCGCACGATTTCGGAACCGGCGACGCTCGGGTCCCGCAATTCGGCGATTCCGACCTCCAGATCGAATTCCTCCCCAGCCGTCACGACCTGTGGGCACTGCAAGTGCGGGTAGGCTGTGCGCGGTGGGTCCGTGGCGACGACCGGGCCGCCCTCCGGCCCGGGAGGTCCAGCTCCAGCCATCGGGGGCTCAGCTGCCGTCGCGGCTGCGGCTCCCGTTTGGGGTCCGATGCTGTATGAACCCATACCCAGGTCAGGTCGTGGCGGGGCCGCATCTCCCTCGCCGGCAGGTTCCACCGCCGCTCCGGGCGGCGCACTTCCGGTCCAGCCCTCCTCCGTGGCGCTGTCGGGGCGCTCGTTGGGCATGGAAGGCGTGCCGCCAAAGCCGAGGCTGACCGTCCTCGGCCGCGCCGAAGCAGCGCCGCCGCCGTAGATCGGAGGCGACGCGTCGCGTGCGCGTATTCCGGCCGCCTCGATCAGCCGCGTCGCCGCGAGCCGAATGCTGGCGTCGTCGCTCCCGAGCCGGGCATCGAGCCCTTGGAGAACAGGACGCATTCCAGCCCGTCCAACCGTCCACCCGATCTGGTCCGTCAACTGGCCGTGCTCCTGGGCGCCAAGGAAACGCTCGAACAGCGGTTCAATCTCGGGCACGAAACTGGAGCCCATCGCGCTGACCATCATGACCAGATCGTTGCCGCCCGCAAGGAACGTCCACGGGCTCAGTAGCGGCGAATCGACCGAAGGCATCGTTCGCTCCTGTGTAGCGAACATTTTCGACAGGCGGCGCCAAAGTTGGCTAACGAGAGCAGCGGCCTCCCGTTCCGGAAGATATGCCAGCGCCTCCCAGCCGTCGGAGCGATCGTAGTGGTCGGGAAATGTGCGATTGAGGTCATCTCGCAGCGCAAGCGCCCGTTCGCGCAAATCGGCGACCTTGGCCGGATCATGTTCACCCTGGACTGCGTCTGGCTGCCCATCGTTATCGGCGGCATCTCCAGCGCCCGCCAGGAGGGCTTTGACGATGCTATCGGCGGCGTCCTGGCTGGCGAGGCGCTCAAGCATCGATTGGCTCGCCGCTGGCCAAGGACCTCGCCCCTGGAGCCGGGCGAACGCGATTTGGGGATCTCCCCACATGAAGGGGAGTGACATTTCGAGACCGGATTGCGTCAGGTCCCGCTCCAGAGTTTCCGGCTCGCCAAGTTGAGCGAGACAGACCGCGGACCAAAATTGCGTGGCCGAATCGGGATCGCTTGCCGCAACGCGAACGAATTCGTCCCGCGCCTCGGGGACGGCGAAGAACGACAGATGCTCGACCGCCATCGATCGAACATCATCGTTCTCGCCCCGGAAGTTTCCCAGCAGAAGTGGAATTGCGGCCCGATCGTGATCCCGGGCAAGGGCCCGCGCCAGCGTCCCGCTGATTGCTGGTTCAGGGATCGACTCGGTCAGGGCGTGAAGCAGGGCGCGGACCGGCAGGGTGGGCACATGGACCGCGGCCTCAACCAAGTCCGACTCGGGATCGGCCTCCGCTTGAAGGAGCGGCTCCAGCCTGCCGGAGACGGCATGCCAGGATTCAGTTGTTAGCGACAAAGTGACAATCGCCGACAACGAGGCGGTCCGGAGTTGGCCGTCCGGATTGGCAAGATTGTCGACCAGGGGCGCGATCTCGTCCGGCGACAGCGGCGTGTCGCCTGTGTTCAATGTCGAGGGTCGATCGTTTGGGTCCATCTGGATTCTCCGAAGGCCTGCCCTCGCGTCGACCACGTGAGAGGACCGACGGTCGCCGCTTCACTTGTGCTGTGGGTCCCGGATACCGATAGGCTACTCCTGAAAGGCGGGTCTGTCTACGGTTTGGCAAGCCAACAGGACCATCCGGCTATGACTGCCCGTCGCCTTCGAGCACTGAGAGGACATTTCCGGCGGGGTCCGTGAACCAGGCGATATTCGGACCCTGTCCACTCTCGGCGCCGCGGAAGATGCCCTTCGCGTCTTGCTCCATGTCGCCACCGTAGCGCTCGAAACTCACACCACGCTGCGACAGTTCCTCGACGGCCTCGTCGATCTTGTCCACCTGAAAGTTGAGGACGGTGAACGATGCCGGGGCATGGTCCGGCTTGGAATAGATGAAGACCTGACCGCCGCCCTTGAAATTCAGGCCCAACCCTTCGGGCGTTTCGTTTACTTCCAACCCAAGCGTTTGGCCATAGAACTCTTTCGCCTTCTGCAGATCGTCGACCGAGAAACCAGAAAATGCCTTTGAGTCCTTGAGCATCGGGGCATGCCTTTCCTGATGAAGCGCGTCTCCTGCGCCAGATGGGTACCGCTCGACCGATATGATCGTGAACCGTTCGGTCATTACCGCTCCGGCTGACCCCGAGTTTAGTCTTCCATACCACGTCACGCTTCTTCTCGATTGCGATTGCCGATGCCTATACTCCTGGAGTCAATTCAGGTCAAACCCGACTTGACACGCTCGTTCAAAGGAAACGGAGTTCGATCATGACGGTTTTCCACGGTGTCGTCTTCGATTGCGCCGATGCAGCCACCCTGAGCGCATTCTGGAAGGAGGCGCTCGGCTGGGAATACCGAAGCAATCGTCCCGAAGAGGGCTGGGTTTCCCTTCAGCCGCCGGGCGGGGCGAACGCGGCATCAGTCGCCTTTGGCGAGGCGCCCGAGGCCAAGGTCGTCAAGAACCGGGTGCACCCCGACATCCGGCCCTCGGAGGGCGTCTCCTGGGAGGAAGAGCACGGCCGCCTCGAGGCGCTTGGGGCGACGACCCTGCGCCTGATCGAGGACGCTCACTACATCATGGCCGATCCCGAAGGCAACGAGTTCTGCCTGCTCAATCCGAAATGGTACTGATCTGGTTTGCTGAAGAACATCCCGCTCGCGCGATGAGCGACGGTTCGTGACGTCAACCGCGGAGCGTCGGGAACCGCCTCGCGATCGCGGCGATGCGTCTCAACTCCCGCAACACCTTGAACTTTCACCCCTGACTCTCTACGATGCATCCATGCTTTCTCGGGCCCCAGGTCAATTCCCAACTCACGCCGGTTTGGCACGTTGATGGTGTTGGACAACCGCCCCGCGTCGAAACCATGTGGCCTCACGTAGGGGCGAACAATCTTCGATCGGATACGTCGCGCATCCGGTCTCATTCGTGTCACGATCAAGGAGAGCGATCCATGAAATCGGCGCGGTTCCAGCACTTTGCATCCTGTCGTCCGATCGGCGTACGAATCCTGACGCGCACGAGCGTGGTTGCGATCCTCGTCTCCCTGCTGATGGGCGTTGGCGCCAGGGGCAATGCGCTGGCCGAGGAAGGGGGCGATTTCACCCTGCAGTGCTTCTGCCCGCTTGAGTGGTCCGAAACGTGGGACGGAGCCGGGGTTTTCAACGAAGCCGAGTCGCTCGATACCGTCGCACTGACGTCCGGCGGCGCGGTCCTGCTGATCCACGAGATCCCGCTCGATACTGGTACGCTCGGCGGGATGATCGAGGAGCGCACCGAATCGCTGGAGCAAGGCGCCACAATTTCGGACCTGGCGGAAACCTGGGAGGACGAAACCGGAGAAGACGCAATTTCGGGCCGGATCTGGGTCAATGCTGATGGCGAGACGATGTATGGCTTCCAGTACGTCCAGGTCTGGGAAACCAACTTCCTCCTCAGCATCGAGTTCGTGGCCCCCGAGGACGAATTCGTCGAGTCCTGGGACTCCCTGGAGTTCGTACTGCTGATCGGAAGTCCGATACTCGGTGAATTCAGCGGCGTCGATATTGCCGCGGAAATCGCCGCCTAGTTTCAAGCCGGCGCCGCCATCGCCCTCCTACGCCCGCAACGAGGGGAAGCGCTGCGTAATCACGGCAATGCAGACGATCGCCAGCAGGCAAGAGCCAAGTGTCGCCAGCGGTGTGCCGACAACATCCCCAAGTGCGCCGACCGCAAGCTGACCGACCGGCAGCATGCCCCATGTCAAGAGGTAAATCGAGAGCACCCGCCCCCGAACATCATCGTCGACGCTCAATTGCAGGGCGGTCTGGTTGATCGCGAGGAACGCGGCGCTCATCCACCCGGCGCCAATCAGCAACAACACCGCCAGCGGAACATACGGCGTCATCGCAAACGCCAACACCCCGGCCGCGAATCCGGCGGCGGTGATTGGCTGCGCCCCAGGCAGGTTGCGCAGCCGGGGCGAGTTCGCCACGGTTAGGGCGCCGGCCACAGTGCCGAGACCGGCGCTCGCCAGCAACACGCCCAATCCGGTCGAACCCAATCCCAGCTCGTCTCGCGCGAAGACCGGCATCAGATTGATGTAGGGCATCACGAGCACCGTCGGCGCCAGGGCGAGCACGATCAGGGCCATCAGGTACGGTCTGCCGGAGACGATGCGGAGGCCCAATGTGAGGCTTTCCCACACTCGTCCGCCGCGCGCCTTCGACTCCGATACGGTCGACGGCAATCGCCGGGTCGTGAGCAACGCCAGCGCCTGCAAGACGGCAGCGACGGCAAATGTTCCAGCGATCCCGATTGTCGCGATCAGCACTCCCGCCAGCGACGGGCCCACGACCCGGGTCGCATTCTGCACCGCTGCGTTGAGGGCGACGGCAGTGGCGATGTCCGCCCGATCGACCAGGGACGGCGCCATCACCGTCCTCACCGGAAAGATGAACGCCATGACGGTGCCAAAGAGCGCCACCAGGACCAGGATCGACCACGGTTCAATCTGACCGGCTCCGACCATGAGGGCCAACAGCGCCGAGATCGCCATCACCGCGCACTGGCCAATGATAAGGATCACGCGCCGGTCGAACCGGTCGATCATGACCCCGGCGGGCAGGGCGAAGATCAGCAGCGGGATGCCGCCCGTGAACCCCGCGAGACCGACGAAGAGGGGGGAATCGGTCAATTGCAACGCGAGCCAACCGATCGCCACCTGGTACATCCAGAATGCGGAGTTGGTGACCATGGTGCCGAGCATAAGCAGACGAAAGGCGGGATAGGCGCGCCATGTGCGCCGCATCCCACCCCCGCCGGATGGTTCGATGGCCGCGGGATCGGACCGGCGCTCTGCTTCCTTTAGCTGTGCCACCTCTCCTCCGCGGGTGATCGTTGGCGAACCGATCAGGCCGGATCAGGGTAGCATCGGCGACGCGATGTGTCGCGTCGCCCGTCCCCGCCAGGTCCGGATCCGGGAGGGTCTGGTCGCTCGCCCCCATCCGCCGTCGCCCCGCGACTCGGGAGGCCAACACCGATCAACGGCGGTGTATGCGATTGCGGACCGTGCCGCCATGACCGCGGGCGACGCCGCAACCATGGATCGTTCCGGGAAACGCATCCCGCAATGCCACGATCGCCGCTCAGGCAGGTTCCTTACTCAACGATCACCGTGCCGCTCATGTTCCCGTGGAACTCGCAAAAGTACTCGTACGTGCCGGCAGTATCGAAGGTCTGGGTGAAGCTTTCGCCCTGCCCCAGCGTTCCCGATTGGAGCTGTTCGCGATCCTGGGCCGTCGCGGTGTGGGGCGCCGTGTCGAGGTTCGTCCATGTTACCGAGCCGCCGACCGGAATCGTCACTGTCTCCGGCCCGAACGTAAAGTCGCTAATCTCAACTGTCACGGCGTCTGCGTCAGCCGCCGGCGCGGATTCAGCTTCCGGCGTGGCGTCAGCTTCCGGGGTGCCCGCATCCACCTGCGTAAGCAGAATCAACACCGTCGTGGTCTCGTCGCCATTGTCGACCAGCCTGGCCGCACCCCGGTATCCGGAGTCGTTAAGTTCCAGGAGGTCGATGTCAAGCGAGCCATCTTCCGGTGTACCCGTGACATCGCCGCAGGCAATGTAATTCTGGATCTCCGCTTCGCTCTCGTGCAAGTTGATCGCGTGCTCCTCCGCCAGGAGGTCATCCAGCGCGACGTCGACTGTCGTCGTGCTTTGGGCGACTATCGGGTCCTCGCCGGTAATTGGCGTCGAGACCGGGGCAGCCTCCGGCGAAGCTTCCGGCGAAGCGGTCATGTCCGGCGCGGCAACGTTTTCGAGCGGATAGACAACATCACCGAGCGTGTCGCAGGTTCCCGTGTGGATATGGGCCGGGTGAGCCATCGCTCCATCCGCCGCCGGCGTTGCTTCCTGGGCCGCCGCATTGGCGACAAGTCCCGCCATGAGCACGAACGCCGCGAATAGGAATGCCGCGGGTGCATAAAAACGTCTGGTCATTCATGTTCCTCCTGCCCTCGACTGTGGGCTGTACTGCGTGTCCGGGTGAACCACCTGGAACCCATTACAATAGGCGATTGGAGTGACCTTGAGAATCCCCCCGGAACCCTGATTGAGCTAGTTTGACCATGTTGAGACTACTCCTGGAATCCGGGATCGACGCGACCAACGGCCTTGCTTGATGAAGTCTCTGGATCGCCAATGCGCGATGTTCGCCGCGGTGCCGGGTGTTCACTTTCCTTTGGCCCATTCGGCTGCGCTCTTGACAGGACTCCAACCAAGACCGGAATGACGATCAGACCCTACCCTAGCAATTGCGCGATGCCGGCAGCGAAGCGGACTTCGGAGTCGTCCTCGGGCCGGTAGTCAATGACCTTGCGGGCATTGACGATGCTCCAAAACGTGCGGGCATTGTTCGAAACGCCGTAGAAGATGTGGAATGGCACGCCAAACTCGTCTTCGATCACCGACGTGTCGATCGACTTGCAAAACAATTGTTGCAAGTCGCGCTCGCTGACGTAGCCTGCCAGATCCCGGATGTACCGCTCCCGCGGCTGTCCCTCGAAGTCGCTGGCGTCGATCTCGCGGGGAGCCACGATCCGGATTTGGATCACCTCGAGCTTGCGGCCCAGGGAACCGCAGGCATAGAGGAACCCAAGCGATTCGTACGCGGCCTTTGCCCAACCATAGAAGCTGTCTGGACGGGGGTAGTCTTCCGGGTCGACCCGATCGCGGAAACCCGCATAGTACGGCTGCTCGTACCACTTCGCGGCCTGGTTGGTGCTGGCGGCGACCACGCGCCGGACTCTGCTGGCGAGAGCGACATCGTAGACGCGCTGCATCATATCGACATTCTCGCGCTCGTCCTCGTAGATGGCGTCGGAGCGGGGCCGGATGTATCCGCAGTGGAGGACAGTGTCGACACCGTCGAACAGCTGCTCCAATGACGAGCGTTCCACATTCAGGACGTCGATAATTTCGACGCCGGGAACCGGGTCGCCCTCGCGAGTGGTGTCCCGGATATCGACCAGCCGGAGGTCGTAGCGCTCCCGCAGCGCCGGCAACAATTGTCCGGCGATGTAGCCGGTCGCCCCGGTCAGCAGGACCCTCCTTCGTGACTGTTCCATATACCGTTTCTCCTCAAGGTTACCGGGCGAAGGCGACGAACGGATTGTAGCGGGTGAGTTGGTCGATCGTGGCGTCGTCGACACCGGCATCGGCGAGCAGCGGCAGAAAGACGTCGCTGAGGTAGGTATATGGCTTCGGCGTGCCGCCTCCCGGCTGAGCGGGATCGAACCAACCACGATCGTGGCTAAGCAACAAGCGATTGCCCAATCCCGCATCCAGCGCACGCTGGATCAAATCAATGAAACGGTCGTCGCTGTCTGGTTCGCCGATTCCGTCATACTCAAGCCAGCAGCCGCGCCGTCCCAATTCATGATGAATCGCAATCTCCGGTTCCTGATGAGCATGGATCCAGACAAACCGCTCCGGCGCCGCGTCCACCGCCTCGATCAGGTCGAGCTGGGTACGGGCGACCTCGCCGCGAATCGTGTGGCTGCCGATCGCAGCACCGGTCGCGATTGATGCCCCGGCCGCCGCCCGCAGCACCTTCGTCTCGGCTGAGGTCATGCCTTGATCGGTGGAACCAACCTTGATCCAACCCGCCTGGACTCCGGTATCCTCGATCTGGTCAGTCAATTCGTGAATCATCCACGCCCGGAGGTCAACTTCTTCCGATGTGTGCACCCAGGGAGGCAACCACGGTTCGCGATAGACCCCGGTCGGCGCGACGAGGGGGAACCCGGTCGCCCGCGAGACAGCCAGCAGGATGTCGACGCGTCGTCCCACCCCGACCGCCCCCGGCTCGACGATAACGGTCACCCCGGCCGATCTGGCCCGGTCGATCTCCGGAACCATCAGCCGGACTACATCGTCCGCATCGGCCTCGCCATAGCCCGGTTGATCCCACGTCCTCAAATCGACGAAGACGTGCTCGTGGGGGAGGATCGTTCCCATGTCGTCGGCGGCGATCGGTCCCAGTGTGGTGATGAGGTTCGGCATTGAGGCTCCTCCGATCGGTGTTGGGCTCAGGGTTCACCTAATGTCGGTGATGGACCCGTATGATCTGGCACACTTGGCGTTCGCGGCGGGGCGAGCCTTCCAGTCGTCCATTTGGTCAGTCTCGGCGTTTCACCCCTCGATCGGTTTTGGGACACAGGCAGCACAGGAGAATCGAAAAAATGACTCGGACCAAGGTTCTGGCGATGGTGCTGGCTGGCGGCCAGGGCGGACGGATGGAAGTGCTTACTCAGCACCGCGCCAAACCGGCCCTGCCCTACGCCGGTGTTTACCGATTGATCGACCTCTCACTGAGCAATCTGCGAAACAGCGGCATGAGCGATGTCTGGCTGGTTGTGCAGTACGAAACCCAATCGATTGCCGAAGCGGTTGCGGGCGGTCGTCCCTGGGATCTCGACCGCACTCATGGCGGTCTCCGTATTGTGCCGCCACAGCAGGAAGCTGGCAACGATGAAGGCGTCTGGCATGAAGGCAACGCCGACGCGATTTACCAGAATCGGGAGATGATCCGTCGCTTCAAACCCGATGTGCTGCTGGTGCTCAGCGCCGATCACATCTACAAGCTCGACTTCAACGACCTGATCGACCAGCATCGAGAATCGGATGCCGGGGTGACGTTGGTCACGACCGAAGTGCCGCTGGCGCAGGCCTCGAACCACGGAACGGTTGAGATTGCGGCTGACGGGAAAGTCACCCGTTTCGAATACAAGCCGGATCAGCCACGGAGCCGCATCGTCGCCGCCGAAATCTTCGCCTACAACCCGGATTTGGTCATCGACACGCTCGAAACGCTCTCGAAGCAAAGGTCGGCGGAATCGGAGCAAGGATCAGGTCTTGAAGACTTTGGTCACGAGCTGCTGCCTGAACTGGTGAAGGGTGGGCATGCCCGCGCCTATCGCTTGCCTGGTTATTGGAAGGATGTCGGGCGTCCGGAGACCTACTTCGAATCGCACATGGACTTGCTCAAAGGCACGCCGGGTCTCGATCTCGATGACGCGGCATGGCCAATCTTTACCCTCGCACACCAGCGGATGCCCGCGCGCTTCCATGACACCGCGCGGGTGGCGACAAGCCTGATCTCGCCAGGGTGCGAGATCGCCGGCACGGTGGAACGGAGCGTCCTCGCGCCGGGAGTCGTGGTCGAAGAGGGGGCGACGGTCCGGGATGCGATCATCCTCCAGGATGCGGTGATTCGAGCCGGGGCAACCGTCCAGTTCGCGATCGTCGACCAGCAGGCGACGATCGGCCGGGACGCAACGGTCGGCCAAAAGCCAAAGGGCAAACTGCCCACAAGCGAGGAACTGGTCCTGATCGGCATGGGCGCCCGAATCAAGGGGGGTGAGACCGTCGAGAGAGGCGCCCAGATTAACCCACGTCCATCGAACCTCTAACGCTGCGGACAGCAACCACCTCGAGATACTCGGAGGCGGCCGCTACTGTTCCATCATCAGCCCGGTTCGCGCGCCGGATCAACTCAAGCATGTCCGCCGCATAGGCCTCCTGCCCCGCTTCGTCGAGCGCCTCGAATGTGCGCTTGACCGGTCCGAAGAACTCCCGGAAGAACGCGAGCCAATGCTCCGGCGACGGCGCTCTGAAGTTGAAATGCCGTCGCTCAATTGATAGTTCGCCGATGCCGTCGCCGAGGAGCGTACGCAACCCATCTTCTGTGCCCCACCTGCTCGGAGGCGCGAGACCCGGCGGCGGAGGCATGTATTTGGCCGTGACCCTGAACATTTCCCCAACCTGACCTTCCGGCGTCCAGTTCGCGAGACCGATCTTGCCGCCGGAACGACAAACCCGAAGCAGCTCCGCGGCTGCCTTCGGTTGGTCGGGCGCGAACATCACCCCGAAGGTCGAGAGCACGACATCGAAGCTGGCGTCGTCAAACGGCAACGCCTCGGCATCGCCTTCGACGAACTCGATTTCCATTCGCTCGGCGGCGGCTCGCTCCCGTCCCCGCTCCAGCAACGCCGGAACGTAATCGACCCCGGTCACGACGCAGGACCGCCGGGCGGCCGCCAGCGCCGCGGTGCCGCTGCCACAGGCGACATCGAGCACATCGTTGCCGGCCCGGAGATCGACCGCCTCGCACAGCATCTCGCCAACGATCACCAACGGCGTGGCGACCATCGAGAAATCGCCGCTAGCCCAGGTTTTTTGTTGGCGTTGCTTGATCGCGACGAGGTCAGGAACCGGTGTTGCCAAGAGTGCCTCTCTTCGGTATGTGTAAACAATTTTGTCCGGGGACCCGCAACCATCATAGTCCTGAATGGACGGGTGTCAATCGCCAACCATCGCCATCACGGCGCAACACGCAGATTACGCCAATTCGCTGCCAGCCGCTTGTCGCCTGGTTGATAGATAATGAAAGCGTCAGAATCGACGCGACCTCAAGGTGCATGCGCCCATGGCAGCCTCTTCCCCCCAATCAGTGGCCGACCAGACTGAAGAGCGAGTGCGAGGCGCGTTTCCCTGGCTCGCCGTGACCGCCGACTTCGGCGCGGCGCTCGCCTTTGGCGGCGTCGCCTCGGTGACCCATTACCTCGGCGGCAACGGGATCGGAATGGTCGCCGGGACAATCGTGTTGACCATCGCCGGTATCCTCTTGTTCGCCCCGGCGACCCGCTGGGCTGCGCTATTGCTGACCTGGAACGGACTCGGCATCGGGTGCGCCTTGTTCGTGATCGGGATGTTCAGCGTCGGCGCCCTGATCGCCGTTCCGTTGGTGCTGATCGCGATCGCGATGTCGTCGTGGCCGCGAGCCGAGGGGGAGTCGATCGCCAACGGTCCCGCGATTGTGGCTCAGGTCGGCGGGTTCCTGCTGATCCTGATGCTCTACGGTATTCTCAACCGCGCCATCGCCGACCTGCTTCGCTTCGCTGGCATCTCCGGATGATGGAAGGCGAGGATTGGCCTTCCGCCGAAGCGGCCGAACCGGTTCCATCGTGGCCACCCGATCGCTGGATTTCCCCCAGCGCCCTCAAGAGCTACAACAATTGCCCGTATCGCGTGCGCCTCCAGTACCTCGACCAGGTTCCGAAACCACCTGTGTTCAATCTCTTCCTGACGATGGGCAACATCGCCCATCAGTTGCTCGCTCAATCGGCGACGTTAATTTCGCGTGGCCAGTCAGTGTTGCCCCAGGAGACCCTCTTCGAAATGGCGTTTCGTCGCCTGCCGCCGTGGCAGTTTCACTCGGAGGTCGCGCGAGAAGGCCATACCCGCGACATCGTGCGCTGGGTGCTCTACGGAATCAGTCATCTCGATCGCGACGCCCAGTACCTGAAGATCGAGCGGATGGGACATCGGGAGTTGGCCTGGCAACCTGAGGGAATGCGCTTGACCGTGGTCACCAAACCCGACCTGGTGCTCCTCCGCACCGATCACAACGGCGAGCAATTCGTGGAGATCATCGATTACAAGACCGGGACGCGCCGGATCGACGAGATTCCGCCGGTGGTGATGCGCTACGTATTGAAAGATCTGTTCAGGACGATCGCGCCCGACCCGAGCACCCTGCGGATGACCTTCACCTACCTCTGGCTGGATTTCGGGACGCTTGATCAAATCCCGCTCACGCTTGAGTACTCCACCGCGGCGTGGGACGATGTGGTCCTGAACATCGGGCGGTTAATGGCCGAGCGGGAGTGGTCCGCCCAGCCATCGTATCTCTGCAACTTCTGCCCCTATAACGGCGACCCCTGCACCGCCTTCACCGAAATGAAACACGACCTTGAGCCGTTCTGAGACGTGCGCGAGATAGAGCTTGTACCCGGATCTGTCCGTTCTGAAAACAACGGCCCACCGCACGCACGCTGGAGCCGCGATTCGGCAGGCCTGTAACTGCTACTGAGGCACAGGCGCCCGCACGTCGTCGCCAGAACCGATGCCTTGGGGGTCTCCGATGATCGGGGTGCGTTCGGCCTCGGGCCAGTCGTTCACCGCCACCGCGGCCTTGAGCAATTCCAGCTGCGTTTCCAGCGGCGCGCGGCGATCCGGCGGCGCCACGGTCAGGAGATCGTCAAGCGCGGCCTTCACCCGACGAATGACCTGAGCCGAACTCGCTCCCGCCTGACGTATCTCGTCGAAGGCAAGCCGCACATACCCTTCCCAGCTGATGTGAGACACGCGGAGCCGGATCGCTCCGTCCTGATCCCGGTACTCTCCCGACGGGAATGGGCGGCGAGCCAGTTGGCGAAGGCAATCGTGCAGGCGATCGATTGCCTGCACCGCCGTCGTCGGATCGAAGGTGTCGGCCAGGCTTCGTTCAGCGATGTCGACGAGCATCCGAAAGCCGTAGGCCACATCCTCATTGATTGCTCGCTCCGTGCCAAGCGCCACACCAGCAATCACCGCCGCGCGGTCCAATCGATCCGCGGTTCCCTCTACGTTGAACAGCGGGGCGCCCGCGGGCACGAAATCACCGATCATCGGTATCGCCACGAGAAGGCAATCTGCTTCGAGGGCCTCCTTAACCAGATCGTCGTAGCCAATCCGGAAGACGACACCGGACTTCGGGGAGACAATCACATTGGTGTTTCCCGCAAGCGGATCGGGTCCGCGATCGGCGTAGAGCGTGTCCAGGACCGCTCTCGTCTCGCCGCCAACCGACTCAATCAGCGAGGCCGCGCGCAACGACTGTCCGATATGGTTGGTGTAGAGGATCAGGACGATGATGCTGAGCACGACCAGACCGAAGGCGACGACAATCGCCAGGCCCGGGACTGGAGCCCCTTCTTCGGTCGAGGCGACTTCTCGCATCGCCAGCATCGCGTGTGCAAATGCGGCAACCATGATCCCGATCGCAAACTGACTTGGCCGGTCGTGAAGAATCGCGCGAACAATACGAGGCGAGAACTGACCCATCGCGAGCTGCACAACCACGAGGACGATGGTGAGCACGATACCGGTCAGCGTGATCATTGAAGCGGCAATTGCGCCAAGGATCGCCAGGGCCGCATCCGGTCCCCCGGTGAACTCCAACGATATGAGATCGCCGTCGTCTAGCGCGATTGTCGCGAATGACAAACCGATGCCGGCGAGTACGCACACTACCGGGATTGGCCAGAGGTTTGTGCGGAGCGCATGACCGATGCGAAACATCTTCATCGCGGATGCCTTCCCTTCCCGGAGCAACCTCGTCGTGAACCTGGCGACCAGCGGGAGAGGAACGTGGGGAGCCTACGCCGGTCGTTGTCGTTACGACAGGGGAGGCGCCTGCTTTAACAACCAGCTGTTCCCAACCAGATCGCTAAAATACCCCAACGACCCCCATCGCATAACCTCGATCTCGCTGACCTGGTGATCGTGATCCGCGTTGAATCCGACCACCTCGGTGTAGCAAGTCTTGGCCCGATTGACGTCCGCAACCGGCGCCGGCCCAAGTTCCACCTCCATCCGAATGGCGTGGTTCCTCCACAGCGCGCGTCAATTCGTCATCAAGAGGATACATCGCGTATCGCCTGGGTGGACGAACTGTCCCGACCGGACCCTTGATCCGTCCGTGCGACATCGTGTCGCATCCGCGCCATCAGCGTGTCTGGAGTGTGTAATGCACTTCCGGAGGGTCTACGTCGTGCAACGGATTACGGAGCCGATGTACGCGGTGCAGACGCTGCAAGAGTTTCCGTCCTGCTGGCGACTTCTCCAACAGGAGGGACGTGGCGCCAGGTTGATCTATTGCCTGTGGCGCCGAGACGCGGTACGTTGTAGTCCTAAGGAGGGCTGCATGAAGATCAAGAGACAGATTGTCGTATTCGACGCCGCCGATTTAGCCGCGGAGAGCACCTTCTGGGCAGGTCTTTTGGGAGGCAAAGTCGATGCTGAGGATGATTGGCACAATGTGTCAGTCGACGGCGAGTGGCGACTCGGAATTCAGCTGGCGCCGAACCATGTTCCCCCCGATTGGCCGGACGGGATGCCACAACAGCAAATGCATCTCGACTTGTGGGTCGACGACCTCAAGTCCGCGCATAAGAGGGCCATCTCGCTTGGCGCCCGTCTCCTGAAACCAGCCGACGATCCCGAAGCGGCCGAGGGCTTCCAGGTCTACGCGGATCCCGCTGGCCACCCATTCTGCCTTTGTTGGGGCTGACTCACAACCGGCTTCTAGAATTTGTCATCGACGTTGGCGGCGGGCCGCCGTACCCTTGTCGGCATGGATTCGACACAAGCTGGACGTGGAGTCTGCGAATCGCTCCGGGCGCCTGCATGTGCCATATGATGGGCGGATCACGCACTTGGCGTTTGCAACGAAGGAGGGCCGATGTCCACTGCCCTGGTCATTGACGAAAAACTCCTCGCTGAGGCGCAGCGACTGACCGGACTAAAAGAACAGACCGAACTGGTGCACGAAGCCCTGTCAGCACTGATCGAGCGCGAAAGTGCCCGGAAGTTGGCGAAACTTGTGGGAAGCGAGCCGGATCTGGCCGATATTCCCCAGAGACGGAGTGATGCTTCTTGATTCTGGTTGACACGTCGGTCTGGATCGATCACTTTCGCCGGGAGGATCTTCACTTGATCGGCATCCTGGAGAGGTCCGATGTGATGATGCATCCGTGGGTGATCGGTGAACTCGCACTTGGCAGCATGCGGAACCGTGAAGAGACGCTTCGCCTCCTTGCCGCTTTACCCAAGGCTCCCGTTGCCAGCGACGGCGGCGTTCTTCAATTTGTGTCGGACGAGAAGCTTCACGGATCTGGTATCGGCTTGGTCGATGCCCAACTTCTGGCATCGACTCGATCCGTCCCGGGTACGCTCCTTTGGACTCGCGACCGCCGGTTGGCGGAGATGCGGCCAAACTTGACATTTCCCATGACCGTGATCTTGCCAATCCGTATGGCGGACTCATGGCCCGCCCTGCGACGTCGTACCTCGTGCGTCCCTACGCCACGTCGCGGCGGCGCAGCAGCCACAACGAGCAGGCCAGGAAGACCGCAAGATAGAGCCCCAGCGTCATCAGCGCCTGGCTGCCGCTGACGTATGGCCCCGCAAACCGGCCGGGCCCATCGGCGCTCGCCTCGCCGCTTCCGCTGCCCGTGACGGCGCGGACCAGCGAATAGCCGTTGGCCCGAATCAGTCCATCGACCAGCCATTCGAGCCAGCTCACGCTCGTGATGAAAGCGCTCAACAAGCCCTCGAAAGCCAGTCCCCAGAGAATGCCGACGCCGATCGCGAGCGAGGTTCCGCGCGTCGCCATCGCCAGCGCCACACCGCCCGCGGCCCAAACCGCCAGGATCAGCCAGCTCGCAAGCATCGACTCCACGAGCACGGTAGCGCTCGGCCAAACGATCGCCGCACCCTCAAGCAACGCAATAGACACGCTGGCCACGGCCCCGAGCACGAACGCGAGCACGACGAACGGAACCAGGGCGACGCCCAAGGCAACCATCTTCGCCCCGAAAATCGCGGATCGCCCCGGTCGTTGGGTGAGAAGAGTCTTCCACGTTCCCCAACCGAATTCGCTGCCGATGCTCAGCACGCCCAGGATCAGCGCCAGTGACCCGCCGTAGAACGGCATCCCTTCGCTTATGTTCGGCGCCAGAGCGGCTGGCAACAACGAGTCGAGGCTGTTCGCGAATTCGCCACTGCCGCTCCGGTACGAGATGTACTCGAACAGGTAGGCGAAGATCGCCGTCACCGCCAACCAAACTCCGAGAATCACCCACGTGCCGGTCCGCTGGCGCAACAGGAACACTTCGGCCTTGACCAGACCCAGGAACTCAGATTGCATGTCGTTCCTCCCCACCGGTGAGTGTCAGGAATATCGATTCGAGGGATCGCCGATCGCTGCGCAGCTCGCGCACCGCGATCCCCGCCTCAACGAGTCGCCGGTTCACCTGCGACTCGTCAATTTCCACATCTGGCCGCGCCGTGATCCGCAGGGAATCGCCGGAAATCTCAACCCCGGCCACCCCCTGGAAGCTGTTGATGACTTCCCGAGCCTTGTCCGGCTGGTCGACGCGGACGAGCAGGGCGGCATCGCCGCGCAGATCGCTGACCGTGCCTTCAGCGACGATCTTGCCGCGCGCGATCACGCCCACCCGGTCGCACACCTGCTCGACCTCATTCATGAGGTGGCTGGAGAGCAGCACGGTCCGCCCCTCATTGCCGAGTTGCCGGATCAACTGCCGCATGTCCGCCATCCCCGCCGGATCGAGTCCGTTCGTCGGTTCGTCGAGCATCAGCAGCGGCGGGTTTTTGAGCAGGGCCGCGGCCACGCCGAGGCGCTGCTTCATGCCCAGCGAATAGGCGTGGAACGGATCGTTCGCTCGCGGCGAGAGATCGACCTGCTCCAGGACCTCGCCGATCCGTCGGTAATCGACGCCGGTGTAGGCGGCCAGCATCCGCAGGTTGTCGTAACCGGAGAGGAACGGGTAAAACGTCGGCGTTTCGATCATCGAGCCGATCTTGGCCAGTGTTTGCGGCGTGCCGGGTTTCGACCCCATCAACGATGCGGAGCCGCTGGTTGGCGCGATCAGACCGAGCAGCATGCGCAGGGTGGTTGTCTTGCCGGCGCCGTTGGGTCCGAGGAAACCGTAGATTTCGCCCTGGTTAACCCTGAGGCTCAGCGAGTCGACGGCCTTGACCGATCCGTATTGCTTGGTGAGGTTTTGGGTTTCGATCGCCAATGCGGTGGCCCCGGTGGTCGCGTGGGACCCTGCGATCCCGACCGGGTCAGCTTTGGCCTTGCGGCGGTATACGGTCGCGGCAGGCGCCGTGATCGCCATGGTCTCTCCTTCCAGATGCGTTTCAGATACAGTGGGAAAGCGTTTTCCCCTAATTCAATCAAACCGCATCGCTGTGGAGGGACCATGTTGTCCTTGTGAAGATGCTGTGAACCCCGTGTCCAGATCGATTCGTCTCATGCCGCCGTGACGCTCGCATTCGACGCTCGTTGGAGAGAACTCACGGATGGCCGCAAGCCACCCGCGACCATACCGTCACCCTGAGCGGAGCGAAGGGTCCCCCGGCGAAGCCGTTGATTGTCATTCCGCCACGAGCGTCAGCGCAGCGGTATGACGATGCGGCGCTGTGCCGGCCAGTACGACTCCGCTCAGTACCGGCCTTATGGCGGTCCGCATCATCACGACACAGGTTTGGCGGGAACGGGTGATACGATGGACAACGCACACACCACAGGATGCGTCGTGCGCGGGACCCTTCGTCAGCACAGCCAGGAGGGAGAACGCATGAACGATCAGCCAATGTCGTACCGGGCCGCCACGATCGCGGCGCGATCACCGTACCAATTGGTGATCCCATTGGTCTCGATCCCAAAATCGGTTTTCATTCCATCGACCCTTGCCGCTGGTAACGAAAATCCGTTTCGCCCCGGTAATTCCCGAGCGTCGCCATCACCCCGGCCGCGATCGCGACGACCACCCCCGCCGCCTGAATCCACAGGCCGATGAACCCCAGGATCGGTGTCACATCCGTCAGGCGGTCAACGCTTTCATTGAGGAAGAATCCAACGATCAGCGAGATGTCCATCACTGAGCCCAGGTTCGGTATCCAGCGCCATGGCGCGAACGCGATGATCCCGGCAAGGATGGTGAGGACGATCGGGCCAGGCGGAATCGTCGGAAAGTCGCCTACGCCCGAAAGGTACTGGAGCGGGATGCCAGCGGCCGCGACGAGCAGGGCGCCAATCGTCAGCTTCGTGGCGACAGGTTTCAGAGTGAACTGCGACATCGTGAGTGCCTTTCGCGAATCACCAGTGGTGATGATCAGTGATTTGAGTGACGCATGAGACTGCCGTCTGCGCTGCTGGTTCTCGCTTGCGTCGACCTCATCGGCCACATGTCTCCCGCGAGGATCGCTCTCGCAACGCGGCGTTGCGACGTCAGGTTCTCGACGAACGCCTTCGACCGGCGCCGCCATGGTCTCTCCTTCCGTGCGCATCTTGGAATCCGTACGGGGCGACCGCGTGTACCCCTCGATTCCATGAAACCACAGCGGTGTGGAGAGCGAATGCGCGGCTTGTGAAGATGGTGTGAATGTGGCCGAACCTGTTCATCGCAACACCCGATAGTAAGGTTGACAAGCTTGTCTCGGCCCCTTAAATGTCATTCCGCAAGGAGCGCCCCGCGCGATTGGAGGAATCTCGCCCCGCAGGGCCACGAACACCTAAGCTCCCTGCGATGAAGAGGATCCACTCCGCGGGATTCGCTCGCTGACGCTTCCTGCGGAACCACAATCAACCGGCTTCCAAAACGTAACGAATGACAAGTCGACTTCGCTCGTCATGACCAGAGGACAGTGCAATTGGGCGCTATCGCCACAACAGCAGTGTTATGATGGGCGCCAGTTGCCTAACAAGCTCGTTCGGCAGGACCCTTCATCATCTGGCAGGGAGGAGACCGCATGGACGAGCGTCCAATTTCTCACCGGGTCTCGACAATCGCGTCCGCCACGCCGTTTCACATGCTCCTCAACTTCTTTCGCCACTCCGGGTACGCCGAGCGGCGTCACGACCCCGATGTGCTCGATTTCACCTTCGGCGATCCACACGATCCACCATCTGCCGCCTATGTCGAGATTTTGCGTGACGCGCTCATTCCTCAACACGAGCTTTGGTTCGCGTACAACCAGGGTGAACCGAATGCGCGGGAGGCGGCGGCGGCCTCGCTGCGACGCATTGTCGATCTTCCGTTCGAGGCCAACGACATCCATCTCACGACCGGTGGCTTTACCGCGATCTCGACGGCGCTGAAGGTCGTTGGCGATCCGGGGGACGAGGTGGTCTACAGCCTCCCTCCATGGTTCCTGTACGAAGGACTCGTGCTCGAAGCCGGGCTCGTCCCGGTCAAGGTCCCGATTGACAAGGAGACTTTCGATCTCGACCTCGACGCCATCGCGGCGGCGATCACGCCCCGGACGCGAATCGTGATCGTTTGCACGCCCAATAACCCCACCGGCCGGATGTACCCGGTCGAGACGCTGCTGCGCCTGGCCTCCATCCTCGACGACGCCTCCCAGCGGATCGGACGGCGCATTTACCTGATTTCCGACGAGCCCTACAACCGGATCGTCTTCGATGGCGCCCGTTTCCGCAGCCCCCTTGAGTTCTATCCGTACTCGTTCCTGGCCTACAGCTACGGCAAAACGCTGCTTGCGCCCGGCCAGCGGATCGGGTACCTCGCGCTGCCGCCAACGATGCCCGACCGGGCTGCGATGCGTGACGCGATCGAAACCGTGCAGGTATCGGGCGGTTGGCTCTATCCCAACGCGGTGCTCCAATACGCGCTCCCGCGACTGGAGGAGCTCGCCTTCGACATCCCTCTCTTCCAGCGCAAGCGGGACGTGATGGTGGCCGCCCTGCGCGACGTCGGGTACCGAGTGACCATGCCTGAAGCCGCCTTCTACCTCTTCCCTGAATCGCCCCTCGCGGACGATCAGGAGTTCGCCAACATCCTCGCCGATCTTGGGGTGCTGGTCTTGCCAGGACGAATGTTCGAGACGCCCGGCTTTTTCCGGATTTCGCTGACGGCCACTATGGAAACGATTGAGGCAAGCCTCCCCCGGTTCGCCGCCGCCTACGCCCAGGCGACCGCCTAATCGTCTGTTCGGCGAAGGAGTCGTTTGAGTTTGCGTTTCAATCCGGGCGGCTCAATCGCCTCGACGTCGATCTCGCCGACTTCGAGGAAGCCCCCGATCCGGCGAAGACCGCTGAAGAGGGCCTCGATGAACGCGGGATCGCGGCCCGTTGGCTCATCTTCAAGCCAGAACCCGAGGACGTGCAACGCGTTTTGCTCACGATCGAGCTTCATGTCGATCCGGGCCACGAGATCGTCTCCCCACAGGATCGGCAGGGTGTAATAACCCCACCGCCGCTTGTGGGCCGGTTTGTACACCTCCCAGAGATACTCGAAGTCGAAGAGCCGAGTCGATCGCCCGCTTGAGCTGACAACATCGAGCGGCGAGAGGCACACCACTTCGTCATCGTTGGTGGGTCCCACAGGGTTCCAACTGTCCGGCACGCCGCCCGCCGCCACGACTTCCAGCTCCTGCTCATCCTCGTTCAGGATATAGTGGGCGCCCTTCACCCCTTCGAGCTCCACCTCTGTCGCGATATCGCGATCGACGAGATCGGCCAGGAGCCGTCGCGCTTCGGCGAGATCGATCTTGACCTGCATGTAGGCGGCGTAACCGTTCTTCCAATTTCGGTCGGAGATGATTCCGTGATACGCAATCGCCTGGCGGGAAAAGTGTTCCTCAGCCTCCGTGGTTGACGCCACATCATTATGTTCGGGAGGCGCAACGCGATCGCGCAGATCGTAGAGCCGGTCGAACCCCTTCCGGTGGTGAACCATCAACTCGCCCGTGAGACAGAGGTAATAGAGCGCGACCGTGGACTCCTTTCCGCCACGGTAGTTGGCAACTCGCGTGGAGCCCGTAAAATCACGATTGCCAAGTGGCCCGCGCGCCTCAATCTGGGCCAGCACGTCCCGGATCAGCGCCGCATTCTGCCGTTGGAAGGTCGCCCAGCGCGGCTCATCCTTGCGCCGTTCCATGTGGACGCGCCAAAACGGCAACTCATCCATTGGCCGGATGCAAAGCACCCCGCCATAGTCGAAGAACTTCCGCTCGTCGTAGCACAGCGCGTCGAGATCATCGGTCCTGTAATCGAGCACGCGGCTCCGGAGCGCGATGTGATGGGCGCGGGCAACGACGTTGAGCGGATCCATCTGGACAGCGCCAACCGTCTTCAACGCCTGCTCCAGACCGTTGCGCCCTTGCCAGCGTCGACCCGGCCACAGTCCTTGCTTGCCCAGCACGAATCGCCTGGTGGTCTGGTTCGAAATCTGTAGCGGTTTCATGCTGCCACCTTACGTCATCGACTGGTGATTGATCGCGCCGCCTACCTATGGGGCGTTGAATCCGCGGCCAATGTCGCCTGGGCGCCGCAGACGAAGTGGGGCGACCATTTCCTGGCATTCACCTGCGCCGGGCGACTCAGGGTGGATTGGGCCACACCGGCCCTTTTTGTTCAGGCGCAACGCGGTTGTGACGTCGGAGTAAACTTCAATGCGCGCGAGTTAACCATGGAAGAAGGGCGAGACGTATGAGCAACAAGACGCGCCTTCCCCGGTTGAGTGGCATTGCCGCCATCATCGGCGGCGCCATGTTAATGGTGAAAGCCGCGGTCATCCTTGTTGGGGGAAGTCAACCACCACTGCTGTACGGAGCCGCGCCGATTGCCTTCGGCATCACCCTGGTGATGCTCGGAGCTCTCCTCGTTGGCCGCCTCGCCCGCGCCGGACGTATCCTCGCGCTCATCATCACCGCCGCCGCCGGAGCATTGGTCCTGGAAGAACTCTTGTCAGATCGAGAGCTCATCCCGATGGTGTCCAGCATCCTCGCCGTGGTGACCGGATTCGGACCATTCGTGGCCTTGATTCTGCTGGGGTGGGCGAGTCGTCGACAATGGTCCCTCCCGGCCTCCTGGCGCGTTAGTCCATTGACCGTTGCGGGTCTCTATCCGCTCTCGGTCCTGGCCATGGCGCCCGTAGCATTTTTCGTCGATCTCGACGGAGCGACCGGTGAGCGGCTGATCGAACTGCCGATCCTCCTGATCGGCGCTGGCTGGGCCGCGTTCGGTGGCAGCCTCGTAGCCGCTCCTCCGGGTCAATCGGCGCCGTTCTCGGCGCCGACCACCGTCGCGTAGGTCAACTCACCGGGCGAATGCTGTTCAGACAGCCAAAGAATTGCGCAGAGTAGGCGAATCGCCAGGTCGAGCAATCGGGGGGCCTGATTGGCGCCTCCATTGCGTTCCGGCGCCGCCTGCGCTAGCATCGTCTCACCGTTGCATGAGCCAATGCGGCGAATTGGAGAACGTCCGTGCGGCGCCATCATCGCTGGCTGCACAGATTGATCGCGCTGGTGGGCACGCTTCTCATTCAATGTACAGAGGTGGTTTTCCCAGTCGTACTGAAGCGACCAATCATGAAGAGCTTTGACCCGCTCGCTCCAATGAGGCTTTGATTTGGCTATTCCACGCATCCTGCAAAGCACTTGGCGACCACTGTGCCAGATCACCTTCTGGCGAGACGGAATCCGCGTTGTGATAGGTCACAGATTGGGCGGAGCAAGTTCCGCAGCCCTACCAAGAATGAAGGCAGTTGATCATTCAGGGACTCGACGTAACTCCCTTCCGATGATCAGGATCCGGCTGCGCCTTGGTTCAGCCGCTCCTTGACCCACATGCGGATCAATGTCGAAGGGCCGACGCCGATGGCGCGCGCACGGCGAGCCAGCTCGGTGCGATCGTCCTGATCCAGCCGGATCGTCAGGCGCGCGGCGAGATCTCCGCCGACGGTGACTTCGATCGGATGGAGTTCTACGCCGTCAAACTCAGTCAGGTCGTGAGTGTCCCAGAACGCCGCCTCCTCATCGCAGTTGGCGAATGAGGGAATGCGGCCATGGGCTTCAGTGGGGTAGCCAAGCTCCTCGTCGGTGTAATTCCGGTGCTGCTTGCACATGGGTTTCCGCCTCCCTTGGCGGCGTGGTGCTTACTTCGCTCCGCCCGGGAAGCAGGGCGGGCGCTGAAGACGTACCACCGGTAACGTTCAAGTGGGGATTCGCCAATAACGATCGTCAACATCCGACCCGCACTCGTTGGGCCCGTTACCATGATCCTATTCTTGTAGCTGGTACGATACATCGCATCTGCGCCCGGCACTTCTGCAACCTCGGCGACGGTCACACGATGCTCCTGGATATGATCGAGATTCCACGCGTCCCACTCCAGTTCGTCGATGCGGGGCGGAAGCGTAACCATGGGTTGAGTTTACCATGTTGTCTGACATCGGCTGACATGCCGCACGGAGCACGGCGATTGCTCCTGGCCTCTACCAAGGCCGATTATCTGACCTGGTCGTGGCCGACCTGCTGCCGGGCCTTGGGCTGATTTCATCGAGGCGAGTACGCCGCCCATTCCTCGTCCCCGCAGGCTCGGACTGATATGCATGCCCGAAGGCATGAACACTCCACTTCGGTGTACTGTTCGGTGACGCTGTCCACTGGAGGCGCCACAGATGTGTGATTGCCCATTCTGCCTGGCGAACGACGGACTCGACGGGGATGTGCTGGCGCGGGACCGATTCTGCTACATCACCACCACCGGCGATCCGGTGCTCCAAAGCTCACTCCTGATCATTCCAATCAGGCACGTCGCCACGCCGTTCGACCTCACCGCGGACGAATGGATGTCGACGCGCGGAATGCTGGCGGAAGCCAAACAGCTCCTCGATCCCGAAGGTCCAGACGGCTACGTCATCGGCTGGAATGTGCATCCTGTCGGCGGCCAATCGATTCCCCATGCCCATTTGCATGTGATCGGCCGCTTCACCGACGAGCCGATGGCCGGCCAGGGCATCCGGCACGCCCTGAAGCAGGAGGCGAACCGCCGGCCCGGCGACATGTAAGACAATTCACCTGAACGGTTTCCTCCATGACCAAATCACGATCTGGAGTTGCCATAGTGACCATCGCTTCCAGGACAACCGATCCGCTCACCGAGCAACACGCCCGCGACCTTGATGCACAGGATCCGCTGGGATCCTTTCGCGATCGTTTTTATGTCCCGCCGGGCATGACCTATCTCGACGGCAACTCGCTTGGATTGCTCTCGCGCGAGGCCGAGCAGTCGGTGCTCAACGCCCTCGATTCGTGGAAGATCCAGGGGATCAATGGCTGGCTGTCGGCCGATCCCCCCTGGTTCACGCTCGGCGAGCAACTCGGGGCGCGGATGGCGGCGCTGGTTGGCGCGGCGCCAGCATCGGTGGTTGTCACCGGCGGCACGACCGTCAATCTGCATCAGTTGGTCGGCACATTCTATCGGCCAGTGGGCCAGCGGCGGAAGATCATCGCCACCGCCCTCGATTTCCCGTCCGACGTCTATGCCCTACAGAGTCAGATCCGGCTTCGCGGCGGCGATCCCGAGCGTGACTTGGTGCTCGTCCCCAGCCGCGACGGCCGCACCATCGCCGAGGACGACCTGATTGCCGCGTTCACCGGCGAGGTCGCGCTGGCGATCCTGCCATCGGTCCTCTATCGCTCCGGTCAACTGCTCGACATTCCGCGATTGACCAGCGCCGCCCACAACGCCGGAGTCCTGATCGGGTTCGACTGCGCGCATTCAGTCGGCGCCCTGCCCCACCGCTTCGATGAGTGGGATATCGATTTCGCGGTCTGGTGCACCTATAAGCACCTGAACGCCGGTCCTGGGGGCGTCGGCGCGTTGTATGTCAACCCGCGGCACTTCGGCACGGTCCCCGCCCTGGCCGGCTGGTGGGGATACCGCAAAGACCGCCAATTTGAGATGGCGCATCAATGGGAAGGGGCCGAACACGCCGGGGCATACCAGATTGGAACGGCGCCGCTGCTCTCGGCGGCCGCGCTGTGGGGCTCACTCGCAATCTTTGAGGACGCGGGGATCGAGGCGATTCGCCAGAAGTCACTAGCGCAGACCGACTACCTGATGGCGCTGATTGAGGAGCTGGGTCTGTGCGACGAGCCGTACCGATACAGGATCGGAACACCGCGGGAGCATGGGCGAAGGGGCGGGCATGTCGCGATCGAACACGACGAGGCAAGCTTGATCTCGCTGGCGTTGAAGGAAAGAGGATTCATCGTCGACTTTCGCAAGCCGGATGTCGTGCGCCTCGCCCCGATCGCGCTCTATACGACCTGCCACGAACTTTGGCGCACGGCCCAGGCGCTGCGCGAGGTCATCGACAGCGGCGAACACCGCAAGATCGAGGTCGCCGGTCTGGTGACGTGACACATCATTTCGCCCCATGTGACTTTGGCGCCCTCACGTCATGTCGAGCGCAGTCGAGACAACTCTCCACGCCTCAATCGCGAACATCCGTCACCCAGTTCTCGAGGGTTAGCGCCGGAGCGAGGCGCGCGTAGTGGCGCGTGTTGTTCGTCACCAGCACGGCGCCCAGCACAATCGCATGTGCGGCGATCATCAGGTCGAGGTGATCCATGGGCGAGCCGCGAACTTGTAGCTGATGGCGAAGCAGGGCTTAAGCATCGGCCGCGTCCTGGCCCCAGTCCAGGATCTGCGCCTCGCCCAGGAATGTCCGGACCCCGGAGATGCGCAGGATGGTTGGATGGAGCCAGGTGCAAGCCATACAGGAGTTTGGCGCGTGTCATGACCGAAATGGCGTAGTCTGGCGGTTCGAGCTGGGCGAACCGTTCCGCGATCGATCGATACCGGCCTTTGACAGAATAGCTCACGATATCCGTGTCCAGCAGATAGACGGGTGCGGTCATTCGTCTAGCTCGAGCAGGCGCCGGATTTCCGTGTCGTCAATCGGAAGCTCGGTCCGGCGGCGCTCCGCCAATGCTGCGTCGATTGCGGCCCATTCATCATCGGGAATCGGGTGTTCCGCACAGTACGCCAGAAATTTGGCCAAGCCATTCTTGCGGAACGCGGTCGAGAGAATCACGTCCCCCGTCGCTTCGTCGCGAGTAACGTAGACCTCGTCGGCGTCGAAGCGAAACTCGGCGGGGAGTTGCACCGCCTGGCTGCCGCCGTTCTGGAACAGCTTGGCGACTTTTCGTTCCCTTGTTGTTCGTTGGGTCATTTAGCCCCTCCTGGCTGGATGTCTGTCCACCAGTATAGACACGTATCAAGTGGGATATGGCAGCGTGAACGGCGGGGTCAGGAACCTCTACCGGCGGCGTTCGTCATCCGCTTCACTCGTCGCCCCCAATCGATGTCGCGCATCGGCGATGTGTCACGCGTAAGATCCAACCCTTCAAAGCTGGGACCACTCCTCAGGTGTTCAATGAAACCGGGCTTCCTGCTCCCAAGCCGCTCATGTTCCGTGATGGAAGCAACGACAACGTCATCGCCGACACGCATTACCAACTGAGGGCATCTTGTCAAGGCAAGGTCGAAGAGATTGACCGATTGGTTGTCGTCTTTCTCATCCAGAGTCCACACCATAACCATCACGTCCTTCCCGTTTGGCTGGCGCCTGGGTCATTCGGTTCCCTGCCATGGGTTGATGAGGACAACACCCGTCGAGCGGAAATCCTTTTTGTTGCGCGTCATCACGCTCATGCCATGGTTGAGCGCGGTGGCGGCGATGAGACCGTCAGGGGCTGCCAGTTGGATACCCTAGTGGCGAAGCCGAGCGGTGAGTTGGACCCATTTCCTTGCCACATCGATGTCGACCGGCAGGATGCGATCCGTGACCGAGGCCTCGGTCCTGGAGTGCCACGTCTCGAATGCTCCTCCTTGCCTTCCTTCTGACCAGAGGAAGATGCCCTTGATGAGTTCTCCAATCGTCACGACACTCAGAAACGTGTGCGCCGGGTCCATCTCTTGCAACGCGTTGACGACGGATGGCGCAGGCAAAGGACTGCGCAATTCCGAAGTCACGCACATATCAAGGAGCACGTTCACCATTCGACATCACGCATGGGGCTCTTGTCTCGCGAAAGGTCGAGCTCCATGCTCTTGGGAATGTTCAGGAGGTGTTCGATAAAGTTCGGCTCCGCGCCCGTGAGCCGCAGGTATTCCTTCTTGGTGAGCAACACATACGCCTCGTCCCGCCGGGTGAGGAACTGCGGCCCGTCATCGCGAGTTTTGTTGACGACCTCACTGAACGTGTTCTTCGCTTCCGCAGGTTGCCATGGCATGACAACCACTTCCAGTCTAGACTGTCTAGATTTCAAGTCTATCGGAATGTGAGTCGACACTCTGTCAACAAGCCATGGACGATTCCTAGGTCCACACGGGTGGCGTTGTACTGCTCTTTCATTCACGGTCGTTGGCGACTGGAAAGCTAATCGTTCAGAAAGTCGATCACCCACAGCAAGACCTCGCTCAGCACCTCCGCGGGAACTCTTCCCCAATATTCTCGCAATCGCGTCGTTGAAACCGTCCGTGGCTGCTCGCAGATGACGAACGAGGCCAACCGCAACCCTCCCGTCGGAGGCTCGATCCTGATGTGGAAAGGCAAGCCACGGTCACGCGTCGTCAGGGGTACGACGATTCGGAGACCGGGTTGCAACCGGTTATACCTCTCACCGGACACGATCAGGATGGGCCGGGCGCCAGCTTGCTCGGACCCTTCGACCGGATCGAGCCGCGCTAGCCAGATGTCGCCGGTGGCAGGCCCACGGTCATGGCTCATCCTTGCTGCTCGTACGGCAAGTCGGCGAGTCCATCGGCAGAGGTGGCATCCCACAACGCCGCTTCCGCCTGGTAATCCTCCCATGCGCTTGGGTCTTGTCGCAGCCGCGCCATCGCCTCCTCGGCTGCACGCCACCGTCGCCCCTTCTCGTAGGCGCGAACTGCCTCATCCGCGACTGTACTGATTGGTCGCGCCTCCCGATGGGCAAGTTCTCGGAGCCGTTGATGCGTTTCCTCGGACACGCGGATGCTCACCGTTCGCATCGTGATTCTCTCCTCATCGCGTCACTTCCACTGCAATGTGGTAGGAATTGTAGCACTCCGTGTAGCGAGACGTTGCGAGGGCTGCGTGCTTTCGTACCTTGGAAGGGATGCCTGGCAGAACCCGAAACTCACCGGGCAGTCCAGGCGACCATGCGTGGGCGCTATGTCGGCGGCGGAGGTTCCGGTGAATGACGCGCTCGTACTTAACTACGAAAGCCACGTGAATATCGGGAAGCCAGAACGCTCCTCTTCGGATCGTTTTCGCGTTACCGGGAAGAGAGGCGAGAATATGGATGCGCCGCGTGCTTTCATCGTCACTGACCGCACAGGATCGCAGGGTGAGCGTGTTGAGCGAATCGCGACCGGGTTCACGGTTCAACGCTGCCGTTTCCCGACCGTGGTCCGATGAGCCGAATGATGGACTGAGCCAGCTCCGAGCTACCTACGATCCCGATGTCGTCACGGTGTAGAGTTCGACCGCCGAAGTGATGGCAATGGAAACTCCCGACGCGGTGGATCACCACATCTCATCAGGCAACACCGTCACCGGCGAGGCGATCGAGATCGGCGGGTTCGACGCCAGCCACAACACCTCGCCGTGGGAGCAGGACACGCGCTTCCTCGTCATGTACGAGCCGCAACTCGAACAACCTGGGCTGACCGACTATCAGGTAGTCGACGCAGTCACCGGCGAGGTGATCGACGAGATCGCCGGCGTGCCCGAATCGACCGGGAATGGGCCCGGTCTCGGCTGGCGGTCGGTGGTTAGCACGAACGATGGGAACACCGAAGTCATCGCCTTCGGGTCCAGTCACATCTACCTGATGGCGATGGTCGACGGGACCCCTGTGGTGCGGCAGATCGCCTCCCCGCCGGGGTTCTCCCCCGAGGCCAACGGCGTCGTCGACATGTTTCTTTCGCCCGACGGTTCGCTGCTCTCGCTGACCCTGAATGGCGACGAATTGCGCACGCGGTGGCTGCTGCCGCTCGACGGCGAAACCGATGCATGGGTCGAGGTCCCAGGCGCCGTTCCCGGCGAGGGTCCCGGCTCCATCTTCTTCGTGCCGGGCACGGGCTCCGCGAACGACTGATTCGGAGTCCGGATGAACACTGCAATACACAATTTTCGTACTGGCGGACCTGGATCGACCATGAACGACATCGGGACGACACGGAATTCGTCGATCCTATTGTCCGCCCGTGCTGCTTCGAATGACTGGTAGTAGGCGGCCCACTGGATAAGCGGCTCGTGGGGCCGCCAGCTCATGCGTGAACCCCGTTTGTGAACAAATCTGGCTATTCGATCGTGATCTCGAACGTCTTGGTCCACAGCAGGAAATCGTCCGAGGCGGTCACCGTCAGGGTCCCGTGGGCTTCGAGGTAGATCCCCGAGCCGCCGACGATGGTGGTGAGCGAGGGCCCGCCGCCGCCGAGTTGAACGCCCTGGATCGCCAACGTGCTGCTGTCCGCAAAGACGATTGTCTCGGTGCAGTGGTTGTCGCCCTCGGCATTGAGCGCGAGGCAGGAACCCTGGGTGAGCGCCCCGGTGTCGACCTCATTAGCCGCGTCGTAGAGCGGATCCGGTCCCCATACGGTCAGGTCCCCGGCGCTCGGTCCCGACTCGCCGACATCGATGATTGAGACGTTGAGCGCACGCTCCACCAGGGTAAACGTCATGACGGCGCCATCCGCAATCGGTGTGGCCTCCTGGCCAACCGCCAGGGAGACGCCAAACGACGCCGACGCCGCGAGCAGCACGAAGCCGATGAAACCTGCGTTGCGCATGGGACTCTCTTTTCCATTGAACAGTCGAAACGAAGGACAACCTGAGTCAATGTGCATAACATCGTGCATCGCATCGTTCACCGTTCACATGCGATTTTCGGCGATGAACGAAGGTGAAACTCCGCCGCCAGTTGCCGTTTTGAACCACAACAATCATGCGCCCTGCGCCCTAAACGCGCAAACACATATAAGCCTCAGAAAGCCACGGCTCTCACTCACCGTGGTCGAACGCTCAGGAGGGCGTACATGGAAGATTGACACATCGCCCGACCGTCTTTGCGGGGACCAGGCAACGAAGCGGTATCCCAGCACCTCGTTCTATGTCAACGTACGACAAGCGGACCCGGACAATGGGATCGATACGGGAGACCGCTCTCAGGCATCATGTAGGGCGCACTGCCTGTTGCGGGATGTTCCTCCCTTCTGGATGATGACGTCCATATCGAGCGCGCATCGCCAGTCAATGAATCGGAGGAGAACGCATGAAAGTGGCAATCCGGGAGGGCATGGCTCCGGGCGAATCGCTCAGCGAGCGGCTGGCATGGATCAAATCCGTGGAGATCGAAGGCATCGAACTCCACGGCGACTCACTCAGTCTCGCCTACGACGAATTGCGATCGTCCATCATGGGATCGAGCGTCAGCGTGGCGGCAATCGAGGGCCCAACTGCCCTGCTCAACGTCGAACCCGAAGCGCGTGAGGCCGCCAAGACCGAAATCCGCGAACGCTTGGCGTTGGCCGGCGAATTCGGCGCGGTCGGTGTGCTGGTCGTCCCCCAATTCGGGCGCAAACCTACCCTCCCCGACCTCTCGCCCTGGAGGTCGGGCGCCGACCTCGAGCACGAGTTGCTGGTGGAGCAACTGTCGGAACTCTCCGCCGCCGCCCGCGCGGCCGGCGTGAAGCTCTTCCTGGAACCGCTCAACCGCTACGAAGCCTACATCGTCAACCGCCTCGAGCAGGGCGCCGATATCGCCCGGCAGGTTGGCCCCGATGTGGGGGTGATGGCCGATTTCTTCCACATGAACATTGAGGAACAGGATCTCGCGGCGAGCATCCATGTCTCCGCCGACCAACTTGTGTACGTCCACGTCGCCGACAGCAATCGCCTGCAACCGGGTTTCGGGCATCTCGATTTCCGGCCAGGATTCAGGGCTCTAAAGGAGACCGGCTACGACGGCTGGCTGACGATCGAGTGCCGCATCCAGGGGCAGCACGACGATGCGGTCCGCGCTACGGTCGCCCACCTGCGCTCGGAGTGGGCGGAGGCGTGACCGGTCTACGGAAAGCGAATGCCCAACTTGATCGCTTCCGCGGGTCGCTCGTCGATCATCTGGTAGGCGTCGGCGCTCTCCGCGAACGGTACGATTGGATCGATGATGCCATCCGTTTTCAGTCGTCCGCTCGTCAGCCAGTCAATGCCCAGCTTCACCATCCGGTCCAACGTCCAGCCGGGCGCGTCGCGCAGGGGCAGGCTCTGGGTGCGCACCGAAACTAGCTGCAGACGATTGATATGAAACTCCTCGCCGAGCAGGAGCCCGGTGGCCTCGCCCCCGTAATACGAAACGACCCCGATCGTGCCGCCGAACCGAGTGGCGCGGATTGCCTGGTGCAGAGCCTGCGTGCTGCCCGAAGTTTCGATTGCGACATCGACGCCGAGCTGGCTGGTTGAGGTCGGTTCCTCCCGATAACCGCCCACGATTCGCGGAGAGAGTTGACGCTTTGCGCCGGTGGTTGGTTTCCCGGTCAGCTTGCGAATCGCCAAACCCGAATCGCCATCACCCTCCGTTGGATCGAGCGTGACGGTGGCTCTAAGCCGCAACGCCAGCTCCCGCCGATTGGCGAGAGGGTCTACGGCAATTACCTGCTCCGCTCCAGCCAGCATCGCCAACTGGATGGCGATCAGACCGATTGCCCCCAGACCAAACACCGCCACAATGTCGCCGAGCCTGATGTTGGCATCGCGAATCGCCAGCGCCATCACCACTGGATCAAGGCAAAGCGCGGCTTCAGGTGAGAGCCCTTCCGGCAGCAGGTCGGCGCCCGATTCATCCACGGTCTGCGTCTCGCGAATCGGGAAATAGCCGAACACGCGATCGCCGACCGTGAACCGGGAGACATCTGACCCCGTTTCCGAGACGACGCCGACCGCCATGTTGCCGAGCTTTCGGGGAAACGACTTCAGTGCCTCAGCTTCCGATACTGGCATCACCGCGCCCCATTCCGGGTCGTACGGGCGGCTGGCGACTGGATCGTTGCGGTAGCCGACGAGTTCGGTGCCGTGCTTGGGCGAGGCCAGTTCGGTCTGGATTCGAATTTCGGTCGCCTTCAGCGGCGCTTCGTCGTATTCCCGGATCAGGGGCGTCCGAGGTCGAATCGCAATTAGTTCCCGGGGCATGCGCATGGCCTCTTCATCAGATACGAACGTTGCGGGCCTTGTCAGGAACATGTTTTCACCGCCTCGCGGGACATTCGGTTCACCGCCGCGTCCAGCGCGGAGGCGAACTTCGAACGATCCTTCGGCGAATAGGCCGAGGGTCCACCGGTGATCGCCCCCATCTGGCGAAGTGTGGCATTGAACTCGCGGGCGGCCAGAGCGTCGCCGATCCGGTTCGGGTTGTATTCGCCGCCCCGGAAATCGAGGCAGCGAACATCGTTGCCGATCACCCTCGCCGCGAGCGGGATGTCCGAGGTCAGCACCAGGTCACCCTTGGCGGCGCGTTCGGCGATCCAGTCGTCGGCGGCATCCGGCGAACCAGCGACGACGACCGCCTCCGAAGAGAGGCCAGCCATCGTCGGGACGCGGATCGGGACATTGGCGACAACCTTCAGCGGAATCCCGTAGCGGGCGGCAACCTTGTAGACCATGTCCTTCGCGGGGCAGGCATCGGCATCGAGATAGATCGTGGCTTGGGTCTGGTCGTCGTCTCGATCGTTCGTCGTCATCACGCAAGCCTACACCCAACTGTTGCTCACGGCACGACTCCAGGGAACGATTGAAGAAGTGGGTGTAATTGGATTTTTATGCGGATATTTTGGCTACGTCGGAGAGCTTGTGGCCGCGACCAGCGCCAACAGGAACACGGTCGGGGCCCACCTTCGGACGATTGTCGAGCGGCGCCATGTCGTGTTGCACCGCACAGGCCGGGGTTCGTGGTACGGGTTGCCGTGATCAATCCAACCAGTGGTCGGCGATAAGTGATACGGGACGATGGTGGCGATCACGGCGAGGCTGCCCCTGGTGGGCGCCATCATCGCATGTTGCGTTTGCCTTGACGCATGCATATCATGATTGTGGGATAATCCCACATCGTTCGCCTGGAAGGACAAAGACATGGCAACCGTAACCGTCGATTCCAAAGGAAGACTCTCCCTGCCGGCCGATGTCCGCGACGAACTCGGCATCGAGTCCGGCGACGTGCTGTTCCTGATGAGCGATGCCGAGCACGCCGTCATTCACCTCGCCAAGGCAAAGAATCCGTTCGATGGTCTGGCGGAGCATGCAATCGAGGAATACCGGCAGGGGCGGACAATCAGTCTTCAGGCATATGCGGACAAGCACCACATCGATCTGACTATCGATCCGACCGATGAGTGATCGGTACGGGATCGAACTGACCAGGAGGGCGGAAAAAGATCTGGACGACCTGAAGCAGGACCGGGATCGAGTGGTTCGCAAACTTGAGCGGCTGCGAGACGATCCACAAGCCGGTCATACCCTGAAGGGCGCCCTGCGCGGCGCACGAGCGCTGGAGTTCAACCTCAGGGGCGGCGGCGCCTATCGCGCGGTATACACCATCATCGACGATGAGCGGCTGTGTATCGTTTTCGTGGTGGGTTCGCACGAAAATATCTACAAGGTCGCGGAGCGCCGCTATGCCGCGTTGCTCAAGACCCTGAAGTAAAAACCGATCGATTCGACTACCGCACCGGAACGCCGGCGGACATCGCGGCCAGATCCTGGACGTCGACGTCCTCGTCGAGCGGGAGGTCGCCGAGGCGCAACGAGAGCACCTGAGAGACGCCGTCGCCGCCCATCGTCACACCGTAGAGGGTGTCGGCAATCTCGACCGTGCCCCGGTTATGGGTGATCACGATCGCCTGGGTCTGACTCGCGAGTTTCCGCAGTTCGTCGCGGAACCGCACCACATTCACCTCATCCAGCGCCGCATCGACCTCATCCAGCAATACGAACGGCGCCGGATTCACCCGCAGGATCGCGAACAACAACGCCACCGCGGTCAGCGCCCGCTCCCCACCGGAGAGCAGACCCAGGGTAGTCAATCGCTTGCCGGGCGGCTGGGCGACGATGTCGATCCCGCCCTGGGCGCCGGGATCCTCGCTGCTGGTCAACACGAGCCGCGCTGTGCCGCCTCCGAACAGCATGGTGAAGGCCTCGGTGAAGGCCTGGGAGACCTTTTCGAACGTTTCCTCGAAGCGCGAACGCATCGTTTCATTGAGGTCGGCGAGCATCATCCGGATCGAGAGCGCGGCCTGCATCACATCCTGCAACTGAGTCTTGAGATGGACAATGTGCCTCGATTCGCGGTCGAATTCCGCGACCACATCGTCGCCAACGTAGCCGACCCGTCGCAAGCGGTCACGCAGGCGGCCAATTTCCTTCTCCACCGCCTCAACGTCTTCGCTGAGCACCCATTCCCCAACCGTTTCGCCTTGCCGGTGATCTCCGTCGGCCACGTCGAGGAGGTCGTTCGGATCGTCGAGACCAAGGTCGTCGACGATCCGCTGGTGGATAGTGGCGAGCTCGGAACGCGCTCGCTCTACGGCGAGGCGGCCTTGATTCATGGCGCGTTCGCGCTCCAGGAGCTCCTGGCGGGAGCGTTCGATCCGCGTCTCCAGATCGCCGATCGTCCTCTCCGTCACGGTCATCGCCTGCCGTAATGGCGACCGCGTCTCGACCGCGGTGGTGAGAGAATCGTCGAGGCTGGTCACCTCTCGATCGAGACGCTCTAGCTGCCCGGCCAGGGCGCTGCGCTCGCCGTCGAGCACCGCCGCGCGCTCGGCGCGATGGGTCATTTCC
>Ga0183260_10000012_pt1 | contig 109176 bp, 103 predicted proteins | sample AntDrymUQ4972206_2_FD_129768 | JGI IMG/M metagenome (GOLD analysis project Ga0183260, IMG submission 129768) | Polar desert sand microbial communities from Dry Valleys, Antarctica - metaG UQ497 (22.06) (version 2) (version 2) | ecosystem: Environmental > Terrestrial > Soil > Desert | place...
ACGCCGCCTGGGCGCGCTCCATGCGCTCCTTGGCGTCGACCTCGGCGCGCTGCCTGATCCCGTCGGCGTCCGCCTCGGCCTGCGAGAGGATCTCCTCGGCGCGGCGCTCGGCCTCGGCGACGACCTCGCGGACGCGCTCGCCGGCCTGCTTCGCCATCTCGTCTGCGGCGCTCATCGTGCGGCGAGACTACCGACTGGTGTGAGGCGGGGCTCTACTTGAGGCTCGCCGTGCTCTCGCATTTCTTGGCGGTGTCCTTGCGCGGCCCGCCGACGCAGCGGTCCCTGCCGGCGGAGCCGTTCAGCTTGTCCTTCTCGGCTCCGCCGAAGAGCTTGTCGTTGCCGGCACCGCCGTCGAGCTGGTCGCCACCGGGACCACCGAGCAGGCGGTCGTTGCCGCCGCCGCCCGTGAACTTGTTCGCGGGCCCGGCGTCCTCGAGCGGCTCCTGCTTGACGCCGCTGATGACATCGTTCCCGGCGCCGCCGATCACGTTCTCGGTGTAGACGGAGTCGCCTTCCCCGGAAGCCCCGTCTGGGGCCTCGGGGTCCCCCCCGAACTCGCTTCCCGAGGAGTCCTCGTCGATCGTCACGCTCAGAGGCTGTGAGGCGGGGCGGTTCGCGTAGGTGGTCGTGTCGGAGCCACGCCCGCCGAAGATCGTGTCCGGTCCGTAGCCGCCGTCGATGAAGTCTTCACCGTCGTCTCCCTTCAGCAGGTCTTGGCCGCCTGGGTTCGCGAGCGTGTCCTCGCGGGCGATGATCGTGTCCGAGCCGTTCGAACCGAGCATCTCCACGTAGGAGACCGTCGGCCCGACGGAGTTGACGATCAGCGTGTCGCCCGCCGCGCTGCCGGTGACTCCCACGGCCCTCGCGCCGGTGTCGACGCAGGTGACCGAGTTGGCGGTCCCCTGCACACAGCCGGCGCCGGCGGTGATGGCGACCGAGTCGGTGACCAGGTAGGAGCCGCCCGAGTAGGAGAGGTTGATCGTGTGCGGGACGGTGCTCCCGAATCCCGCCTGGGTGATCATCCCTCCGCTGGCGGAGTTGGAAGCCGACCCCCCAAAGGCCGCCGACGGCGCCAGCAGGAGCGCCCCGAGCGCGATGGCGAAGCAGATCGACTTACGGGTCATTTCTTCTTCCCTTCTTGCACTTCTTGGTCCCAATGCTAACGGCTAGGCCCGAATCGCGTCCAGGTCCGCCCGCAGCTCCTTGAGCTCGTCGCGGATCCGCGCGGCCTCCTCGAAACGGAGGTCCTCGGCCGCGGTCGCGGAGACAAGATCAGAAGAAGCGGTCGCGGAGACAAGATCAGAAGAAGCGGTCGCTTCTACCACCTCTCCTCCAGGTTGGTACCTCGATCCCCAGGACGCAAAGTGGATGCGCTACTGGGACGGCGCCGGGTGGACAGACGACAAGCACCCAGCTGGGCCTGGTGCGGTGAGTGGTGCCGCCGCACGCCCCAGGACCAACGGGATGGCTATCGCAGCGTTTGTGTGTTCGCTGGTTTGGCTGGTGGGCACAGGTTCGATCTTGGGCATCGTCTTTGGGGTGATGGCTCAGCGCCAGATTGACGAGTCTGGGGGGCAAGAGGGAGGGCGTGGGCTGGCAACGGCAAGAGTAGTGCTCGGCCTGATTGGCTGCGTCCCCGCGCTTTTCGCGTTCCTCGCCATCGTCGCATGACAGCGGCATAGGCGGAGTCACCCCTAGGGCCTTTCTTGCACCCCTCTTGGCGCGTAGGAAGCGAGGTCAATGCGATCCGCAGTAGGGCTGGCTGCAACGGGCGCATCCTTCGTCCGATCTGGGTCAAGCACTCGGGGTGAGGGTTGACAGCCGGCATGGGGGCGGAGAGGATCGCTTCATCGCTGACTCTGAGATAACGGGTTCCGCCCGTTTCCGGTGAGCCGACCCGAGCGAGCTTGAAGTCCGGTGCGGCTTCGGCTTGCGCAGGAATCGGCGATGTGAGCGCCAAGCTCGACACGGCCAGGAGGGCCGGCATCGCCAGCAGGCGCAGCCACCGCCTCGCCGTGGTGGGAAGCTGGCCAGGGCTCACGTGGTCACCAGGTCTTGCTTTCCATTGCAGAGATAAAAAAACCTCCGTCAAGCAAAGAGGCCCGCCGAAGCGGGCCTCTTTGAGCTTGATCGGAGCCGCCGTTAGGTCGTTTGACCCATCCGGCGCAGTGCCAAGCCGCTCGAGAGCAACCCCGCGCCGATCAGCAACAGCCACAGCGGCTCGAGCCCGGTGAACGCGAGCTCTTCGCCGCGCGCTACCCGTGCCTCCGTCGCTACCGCGGCTGCTGGTCGAATACGGGCGTCCTCGGTGGGCGCCTTGGCCTTGCGCTTCTTGCTCTTACCCTTGACCTGGCCCTGTGAACCGGGCGGGGTGTTGGGGGGGCAGGCATCCACGTGATTGACGCCGAACGGCTTCCCGTTGCTCGGATTGATCAACGTGCCGCACGAACCCGCTGTCACGTTCGAGAACGTGCACGAGATGCCGGGCTGGCCCCTTCCATGCGTGATGAGAAGCGTCCCGGTGAACGTCCCGGTCGGTCCGCCGGTGACCGTGAAGTTCACGGTGCCTGTTGATGGCTCCGTGATGTTCAGTGTCGTGCCGTCGGGCAGGACGATCGTGCCGGTGCTGCCGTTGAGCGAGGTGCACCCCGCAGGGGGCGCAGCCTGGGCGAGCTTCTTCGAGCCCTTGGAGCACTTCCGGGCAGCGCCTGCACGCTTGCCCTTACCCTTGCCCTTAACTTGAGCCTTAGGCCCGATGTCGCGGGCTTCGGTGCTCATTTGCTCGATTTGGTTCGGGGACGCGTCGTTCGCGACGGAAGCGCCGCTCGCGACACCTTCGTCGGTCACCTCGACCGGCTCGGTCACCTCGACCGGCTCGGTCACCTCGACCGGCTCGGTCACCTCGACCGGCTCGGTCACCTCGACCGGCTCGGTCACCTCGACCGGCTCGGTCACCTCGGGCTCAGGGGCGCTCGCCTCCGTCGTCTGGTCAGGCGCCGCGCCTCCACCCTCCGACTGCGCCGCCGCCAACGACGGCGCTGCCAGCATGCACGAGATCACCGCAGCCCCCACCCACGGCACCCTTTTCAGGATCAGTTTTTCGTCCAAGCTGTCCTCCAGTCCGTTTCCTTGACGTCTTCGCTTCCGTCCTTCGAACTCCTGCTTCGAACTCCTGCCGATCCTTACGCGCAGCGTCAACAATTATTGGGTACCCCTCGATACATGCTAGGCGGCAGGCCCGGTGAATCGCAAGCCCCAGCTGCAAGGGGCTTATCCGTCGCTGGCACGAGGCTGCGGCCGACCTCGCGCAGACTGCGCCGGCCTCGCGCTCCCGGACGATCCGCGCCACGACCGCCTCCGGTAGCGACCGCGGCCGCCCAAGCCGCACGCCCTGGGCACGCTTGACGGCCAACGGGAAGGGTTCCTAATCCGCTCTTTGTTCCGACCATTCGGAGTCGCACGTGATGAGCGAACCGCTCAGATCAAGCAGGCCAGCAAGGATTACGGCGTCGAGTTCATCGGGCCACTGCCAGATCAAACGAAGGGTGGTCGGTGGCGATAGTACGAACTAGACCGGCAGCAGATTCGCCTTCTTCTTGCACTTCTTGAAGGCCTTCTTGTCGTGGGTGCGCTTGAACTTCTTCTTGCACTTCTTGAGCGCCGCGTCGCGCTGACCGGTGGGGGCGACGGTTGGAGCGGTCACCGGGGACGTTGTCACCGGGGGTGTGGTGGTCGGGGGCGAGGGCACCCCCACGTAGGTCTTGAACGCTAGATCTTCCAGGGGTAAAGAACCCCAGCTGCCGGACGGAGGAGAGTTCGAGGTAAAAAGCAACATCCCACCCGGGTAGGGGTTTGGGTTTGCGTTGGCGCTTTCTGTCCAGATGTATGGGTTAGCATCGGTCGTCGCGCTGTAGGCGACGATGGCGTACTGAGTACCCGCGACCACGGGCGCGGGGGTGGGGAAGTTGATCGTCAAGAACGTTGCGGTCCCTGCCACGCTGGTTTGCGGAACGCTCTGGCTGGCCAGGACCGTGCTGCCGGGCATTCCGCCCGAGGCGTCCCGAAGCTCGACTATTAAGGGAGCCGTGGGCGTGCCGGACTTATGGAGGGACAGATCGACCTGGTCGGCCCCGCCGCTGAGTCCCGCCGTAAAGGTCTGGGCGATGCTTGAGGTCGAGGTCATGGTGACCCCTCCGCCGCTGTTGTCGGGTTGCTGCTGATCAAGAGTCCCGGCAAGGGCGGCGCCGGGGGCGAGTGCGCAAACCGCACACACAACGATGAGGGTGGCGAGAACTGCGCCTTGGACCCTGTTAGCCAAGCATCTGATAGGGCTGACCCTACTCCTTTCGCGGTTCGCGCGCCCCGTTCGGCTACGAGCCGCAGGGCGGAGTCCTGGTCGCGGTCGAGCCGGGCGGGAGCATCGTCAAGCGCATTTTTCGCGAGGCCAGCGAGGGCAAGAGCCAGCGCGCCATCGGCCGCGGGTTGAACGCCGACAAAATCAAGCCGACCCGGGCGAAGGACTGGGTCGTGGTCGTCCTGACTCCCTCGCCGCTGCCCTCTCGCTGAGCTCCCCAGGGAATTGTCGCGGACCGGGAGAGGGTTCGGGCCGCATTCGCCACCGGAGGCCGCGAGGGGTACCGATCCCCCTAAGCGCCCTACCTCCGACAGCCCGCGGCAAAACTGCTTCCGCTACTGGATCTGCTTGTCCTTGCCGGGGCCGCCCTTGAGCTTGTCATTGCCGGGGCCGCCCTTGAGGGTGTCCTTGCCGGCTTCGCCGAGGAGCGTGTCATTACCGCCGCCGCCCTTCAGCGTGTCGTTGCCGGGCCCGCCGCAGATGGTGTCCTTTCCCCCCAGGCCTGAGATCTTGTCGTTGCCGCCGAGGCCGGCGATCACGTCACGGCCCGGAGTTCCGGTGAGTTGGTCAGCTCCCTGGGTACCCAGAATGGTCACGGGCTCGCCCTTGCAGGTGGCAGCGGGGGTCTGGACGGGGGTCTGGACGGGGGTCTGGACGGGGGTCTGGACGGGGGTCTGGACGGTGGGCTGAGGCACGGCGACATAGGTCTTGAAGGTCTGATCCAAGGTTTGGGGAGCCCAGACCGCACCCGGCGGACTCGCTGCGGCGGAGTAGCCAGTGCCACCTGCGTATACATCCGAGAACTTCGCCCCCCAGCCATACGATCCAGAGGTGGCCGAGGAATAGGCGACGATCGCGTAGGGGGAACCTGCACTGACGGGTGCCGGGGAAGTGAACGTGATCGGGACGAAGGAGAGTGTCGTCCCGATCGCCGAATCCGGGACGCTCGCAGACGCAAGAACCGTGAGTCCGGGGGCTCCGGCCGGGACGCCGGAGGTATCGCGTATCTCGACCATCAGGGGGGCGTTCGGAACATTATCTTGCAGCAAGAGATCGACCTGATCCAGGCCTCCGGTAAGTCCGGCCGTGAACGTCTGAGCGAGGCTTTGGTTCGAAGCCACGGCGAAGCCAGAGGCACCGTCAACAGCCGGCTGCTGCTGATCGAGCGTCCCCGCTGAAGCGGGGGTCGCGAATGCAAGCGACAGCGCTGCGACGGCCACCAGAGTTCCCAACGAAAAGCCCCTCATAACTACCATCCCTTTGCCTAGTACCGATGCCCAGCCTACCGAAGTAGCAGCATTCCGCACCGCTCCTCCGACATCGCCCGCGCAGTATCGCGGCCAGAGGGGTGGGGAGGGAACCCCACGCGCGCAATGCCTAGACAATTCACTCGCGGTGGGCCTCTTGACCCGGTCCGCCTGACCACCTACTGTTGCCCCTACATAAATGGGGGCGCGCGATAGGTGGTCGCCGCCCCCGTGGCCCCGAGTTTCTAACGCTCGGAGCCCCGGGAGCGTACTGACCCTCCGTCGCCCCTCGAAAGAGGAGGAATGACGGATGACGCTCACAGAGAAGTTGACTGCCTGCTTCGAGTCGGACGAGCCCAACGCGTTCAAGCACGTCCTTCGACCCAAGCTCGAGGCCGCCTACTGGTCGCGTGCAGAAGCGCGAAACAAGGACAACCGAGGGGAGATGGTCTGATGGGAAGCGTCAGCGGTCACGTCAAGCTCGTTTATGGCAAGCGCGGACCAGTGTGGTTCGTCAAGTACCGATTCAAGAGCGGCACGCAGAAGCAGGTGAGGCTGGGGCCGGGTTGGACGGAGCGCAGTCGCCCACCCGCCGGCTACTTCACCCGCAAGCTGGCCGAGGCCGAGAAGGAACGCATCCTCACCGAGCTACGCCGGGGCGAGATCCCCGACCCCGGAGACAGCACGGGCAAGACGTTCGGAGACGCCGTAGCCGAGTGGCTGCGCTACGTCGAAACGGAGAAGGCGAGGAAGCCCTCGACCCTCCGCGACTATCGGAACACGGCACGTGGCTCGCTTGAACCCGAGTTCGGAGTGAACACTCCTCTCGAGAGAATCACGGGAGAGCGCATCGACTCCTACCGTGCCCGCCTCTTGTCGGAGGGGAGGTTGTCCCGGCGAACGATTCAGAAGCAATTGATCCTGCTCTACGGGATCTTCAGGAGGGCCAAGGCTCTCAAGTGGATTCCGTCGAACCCCGCTGACGATGCCGAGCGAGTCAACGTGCCGCTCCCCGGCGAGTTCAACGTGTTGTCCACGGTCCAGGTCGAGGCGGTGGCGAGGGAGGCCGAACCACTCATCGCTGCGGCGATCAACGTTGCGGCCTACACGGGCCTGCGTACCGGAGAGCTTCGTGCCCTCCGCTGGCGTGACGTGAACTTCGCTGGCGCCTCGATCCGGGTACAGCGGAACATGCCGGCGGGTGGGGATGCGGGCTCACCGAAGTCGGGCAAGGTCCGCTCCGTGCCGCTGATGGACGATGCGGCGCGCGAGCTCGACGCCCTGTCTCGGCGGGAGCACTTCACCGACCCCGACGACGTTGTCTTTGCGAGCAAGAACGGAACGATGCTCGGAGAGGGCGCGCTGCGGAAGGCGCTCTATGAGGCGATGAAGTCCGCCGGCATCGACCGCAAGGAGTTCCCAGCTCGAGGCGGCTTCACGTTCCACGATCTGCGGCACACGTTCGGCACGATTGCAGCGCAGGTGTGGCCGCTGCACGATGTCCAGGCGTTCATGGGACACGCCGACATCCAGACGACCATGCGCTACTCGCACCACGTTCCAAAGCTCGACGCAGCGGCGAAGCTGACGGAGTTCGTCAACGCCCAGAAGGGTGGCATAGAAACTCGTTCCCCAAACCGTTCCCGAACTGCCGAGAACTCAGAGCAACTCAGCGCAACTACAGGCACGGAATAGCGCCCGGGAGCATCGGGCACCACGCCTGATGCGTAATGCGAGAGCCGTCGCCCCCTTGAGCCACATCAAGACAGGGACGGTCAGCCACGCGGGGGCGCCGGCCCGCGCCAGCCGCGGAGCGAGTTGCAGCCGCACAGCGAGCGCCGCGAGCCGCGCCGGAAGGGCGGGCAGAGCCGATCCGGGCGCACGCGAGAGATCCACCCCGCGCAGCAACTCGGCGAGCGCCGCGAGCCCGAGGGCGAACGCGGCCAGCATCAGCACCGCCGCGCCGCTCACGGCACCCCGGCCTGGTCGGGCCGCCCAAGGCGCCGGATCGCCCAGAATCCGGCGACCTGGAGCGCGGCCGCGAGGGCGATCAGAACCGCGCCGGCGGGGTCCGAGAGCACTCGCGAGACGAACCCGGGCTCCAGCAACTCCGCGAACAGCCCGGCGCCCGCGGGCATCGCGACGACCAGGAGGCCTGTGAACCGGGCTTGCGCCGTGGCGGCGCGGGCATCGTCGGCGACGCGGTCGCCCTCGGCCGCCGCCGTTCCGAGCCTTCGCATCAACCCCGCCAGGTCTCCGCCGGCCACTTGCTGGCTCAGGAGCGCAGAGACGAGCGCGTCGACCCGCGGCGAGCGCAACCGGCCCCGCAGCGCAGCAAGGGCCTCGGCCGTCGAAGCACCCAGCTCCAGCTCGGCGCCCACCCGGGCCAGCTCGCGCGCCGGTGGGCCCTCCAGCGACCCCGAGGCACCGGCGAGCGCCGCACGGACGGAGTTTCCAGACGAGATCGCGTCGGCGACCGCGGCGGCCACCTCCGGCACCGATCGCTCGACCTGGCGGCGGTAGCGCTCCCGCCGGCGCGCCACGAGCGAGCCCGCCGCGAGGGGGCCCGTCGCCGCGACCAGCGCCAGGGGCCCCGGACCGAAGGCGAAGACGACGAGTGCGAGGATCGCCCCGCTCCCGAGCACACCGAGCCGCCGTTGCTCGACGGGGCTGGGCGCGTAGCCCTCACGCCCCGCCCGCGAGAGCGGTCGGGCGGCCGATGCGAGCCAGGCCCCCGCACGCGGAGCGGACACGACCGCCTCGCGCACGGCGACCGCGACAAGCCCGCCCGACGCGGCCGCGAGCAACATCAGGATCACCGCGCCAGCACCTCTCGCACCCCGACCGACCCCGCGGCGCGAACCACCTCGCCGACGGCGACCACCCTTCGCGAGCCATCCCCCATCCGGGCAAGGTGGACGACCAGGTCCACCCCGCGCCCGAGCTGCTCGCGGATCGCGTCGTGCGGCAGGCCGACGTCGGCCATCAGCGCCAGGGTCTCGACGCGCCGCAGCGCGTCCTCGGGCGAGTTGGCGTGCACCGTGGAGAGGGCGCCCTCGTGGCCCGTGTTCAGGGCCATCAGCAGGTCGAGCGCCTCGCCGCCGCGCACCTCGCCGATCACGATCCGGTCGGGTCTCATCCGCAGCGCGTTTCGAAGCAGGTCGCGAATCGTCACCAGGCCCCGGCCCTCCACATTCGCCGGGCGCGCCTCGAGCCTGACTACGTGCGGCTGGACCAGCCGCAGCTCAGCGGCGTCCTCGATCGTCACGACCCGCTCGTCGGCCTCGATGAAGGCCGAGAGCGCGTTTAGCAGGGTGGTCTTGCCCGACCCGGTGCCCCCGCTGATCAGGATGCTCCGCCGCGCCCGCACCGCCGCCTCGAGCTCGTCGCGGAGCTCCGCCGACAGCGTCCCCAGCTCGACGAGGGTGTCGGGACCCGGCCTGGTGGCCGAGAAGCGCCGGATCGAGATCGACGGCCCGTCGACCGCGAGCGGCGGGATGATCACGTTCACCCGTGATCCGTCCTGCAGCCGGGCGTCGACCATGGGGCTCAGCTCGTCGACCCGGCGGCCGAGCGGCGCGAGGATCCGTTCGATCGCGTCGCGCAGCGCCTGCTCGGAGTCGAAGCGCACCTCGGTCCGCTCCAACCGCCCCGCCCGCTCAACGTAGACCCGCTCGTGCCCGTTGACGAGCACCTCCTCGACGGCGGGGTCGTCGAGCAGCTCTTCGAGCGGCCCGAGCCCGACCGCGTCGCGCATGATCAGCTCGCGAAGCAGCTCCCTGGTCCCCGGCTCGAGCACCGCCGCGTCCGCGTCGACCAGCTCCGCGACTGCGTCTCCGAGCGGTGGGAGCTCGGCGCCAGAGGCCGCCTGGGAGCGGCGTCGCTCGACCAAGCGGTCGCGCAGCTCGGCGGCGAGCTGCTCCAGGTGCCTGCGGCGTACGGCTTCGTTCATCATCTCGGCAGAAGCCGGATCTCCCAAGCCGCGGCCTCCGCCTCGATCAGCTCGAGAGCCTGGTCGCGGTCGACCGCCAGCGTCGCCGACCATCCCTGCCCGGCTCCCTGTGGAGCGCGAAGTGCGAGCAGCCGGACCCCGCTGGCCGCGACATAGGTCTTGGCGTCGTTCCCTAGGCCGCTTCGCTGGGCGATGACGACATCGACCCGGCTGCCCTCGGGCGCGGCGCCGCCGAACGTCAGCGCCTCGGCGCCCGTCACGGACACCTGGACCGGGCTGCGGCCCTGGCCCGCGCCGGGAGCGGCGGGTACGGCCGGCGCGGGCACCGCGAGCTGCGCTCCGATCACGTAGGAGCCCGCCGGGATCGTCGCCCCGGGCGCTCGGCCCAGGGCCTGCTCGGGCCCACGCAGGGCGCCGGGCGGGATGAAGCTCGCCGGCACCCGCCGGACCGACAGCGCGTCCTTTGCCTGCGCGGGCCCGATCAGCGTCCCCGCCGGGATGTCGGTCGAGGCGACGAGGACCGGCCGCAGGTCGCCGTAGCGAGCGTCGGCAGCAGTGCGGTAGCGGCCTGCGATCGTGGCGGCCCCGATCGCGCAGACCAGCGCCGCGCCGCCGAACAGGATGGCTCGCCGCCGCCGCGACACCGGTCTAAGCAGCCCGCGCCAGCTCGGGTTCGGCGATCGGCAGCTCCAGCGCGGCGACGCATCCCGAGCTCGTCTCGCAGAGCGCGAAGCGCCCCGCGTGCGACTCGGCGAAGTCGTGGACGATCTCGACTCCGTGACCGCGTCGCGGGTCGCCCTTCTCGGAGCGCCGCTCGTCGCCGGAGCGCCCATTGGCGAGGGTCAGGCGGAGGCGGCCCGACACCCGGGCGGCGGTGATGACCAAGGGCGGGCCGCCGTGCTCCAGCGCGTTCGCGATCAGGTTGTCGAGAGCCTGCGACATCGCGACGGGATCTCCGGCCACCGGAGCCGGCCCCGCGTCCCAGAAGACCTTGATCCCTCCCGCCGCCGACGTCGCGGGTCGCCAGCGCTCGAGTGCGGCCAGCACCAGCTCGCGCGAGCTGACGAGCCGCCTCGTCTGCTGGGCTTCGTCGCCGTTGACGGCCCCGTCGAGCCCGGTCAGCGCGCAGGCCGCCAGCTCCATCAGCCCGCGGCGGGCCGCGCCCGGCGGAGAAGATGCCGGAGCCGCCGGTGTCCCCTCATCGAGCAGCGCCAGCGCCTGTAGCGGCCGGCGCAGCTCGTGGAGCGCCCGGTTCAGCCTTCGCCTGTGGCCCGGCGAGATCATCCGGCGCCGTCCACCACGCTCAGCCGCCCACCAGCCGGTAGCCCACCCCCTGACGTTCATTGTTTTCGCCCAAGGGCTCACGTCGGAGAATCGGCCGCATGGACTCGGAGTAGCCGGCGACGGCGCGCTCGCTGACGATCGGCTCGATCACAAATCCGCCCGCCATCGCAAGCTCAAGATGGACGCGCGTGGGTGCCGCCGACGATTCCGCGCGGTGCAACACGAAACGCTCGAACGTTCTTGCCAGCACCGCTCGAACAGGCTCAACCGACTCTGTGCCTTGCACCTCACCCGCAATCGCACGACGCAGCTCTGTGAGCCGCTCAAGTGTTTCTTGTTCAGCAGTGGAGACGCCTGCCCAGTCGCTGACCCCGGCATCCTGCTCACGTAGACGAACAGCCTCGGCTCGCGCGGCCGCCAGCTCCGCTGTCAGCTCTTCCTGTTGCTCTCGGTAGTCCTCGGGCTCTAGGCGCCCATCCTGGTAGTGCCGTCGAACTCGCGCAAGGCGCTCCTCCGATCGGCGTTGCTCGGCATCTGCCTCCGAGAGGAGCTCGCGAATCTCGGCCAGCTTGCGATCGCGCGCCTCGGCAACGCTTCGACGTGTCGCCTCCACGTCCAGACCGACCTGCTCGAAGTACGCATAGACCGCGCTGTCGATGTCCGCCCGCCTAGCCATCGGCATGGTGCACCCATGAACTTGCTTTCCGTTGCATAGATAGGCGTCGTTCTGCGTCCTCGGCGTCATTGACTCCCCGCACTCGGCGCATCGCAGCAGCCCTCGCGTGAACAGGTGCTTGCCCTTCGGCTTTCGGCCTCTCCCCTTCGCTCGGCTCACGCCCTGGGCGGCGACCAAGGACTGCGCTCGCTCCCAGGTCTCCGCATCGATGATCGCTTCATGGGTCCCGTCACGCTCTTCGCCACGCATTCGAACTCGGCCGATGTACAGGGGATTGCTGAGCATCCCGCGCAGAGTGGCCACCCGCCAGTTCCCTCCGCGAACCGTCGGAACACGATCGGCGCTCAGTTCCCGAGCGAGCGCGGAGTAGCCGCCGCCGGCGTTGAATCCCGCAAACACTCGACGCACGATCTCGACCTCGTGAGGAACAGGCACCAGCCCCGACCCCTCAAACCGGTAGCCGGTCGGACGTGGACCGTTGTAGCGACCCTGCCGTGCGATTGCCTCCGCTGCCATGCGCCCACGCCGAGCGATCATCTGTCGCTCGTATTGAGACACCGCAGCGCCGATGTGAAAGTGCAGCTCGCCCTCAGCCGTCTCAAGTTCGATGCTGCCGGTCAGCGACTCGATCTGGACGCCCGCCTGGCGGAGCTTTCCCACCGTTGTCGCGAGCAACGTCAGATCCCGCCCAAGACGGTCAAGCGCCCACAGGACCAGCACGTCGTAGTCCTCGCGGTCGGCCAATAGCTCGATCAGCCCGGGCCTATCCGCACGCGCTCCCGAGAATCCTCGATCCTCATAGACCTGAACCATTTCCCAGCCTTGCGACTCGGCATGTTCGATGATCTGGCTGCGCTGCTCATCGAGGCTCAAGCCGTGCTGAGCCTGATCATCTGTCGAGACGCGAACGTATCCCGCTGCCCTCAGATGCTCCTCCGATCCTTAGCCTCGGCAACCGTTGCCTGGACTTGTCGTCGTACCGCTTCGAGAATAGTCGTGGTGTTCGAGGTGCTTCGCAACTCCCGCCGAAGCCGGCGAAGATTTCGCGCAAGCTCCGCGTGCTCGTTGTCCGTGAGCGTAAGCAGAACCTCGCGTTCGACCGTCATGGCCGAGCCGTATCTCGAGACTGAACGCAATGCGTCATCGACAACAAGACGTTCCGGCGCCGACGATGGTCCCGCTTTCCGCCGATCTCGACACCGACTCGTAGCGCCGCCTGCTCGCGCCGTCAACCCACAAGGGGTACGGGCGCTCCGCGCCCTTGACTGCGCGCTCCGGCGACGCTGATGCAGCGGGTACGTCCTGCGGACGGTGATGTTCGCGGGGCTATGCGGAAGGGGCATCGAGATCCTCTTGGATCAAGACTGTCGTGCCGTCTTTGAGAGCGATCGCAGCGCTCAGATGCCCTCGGCCGAATGCCATGAAGGTCCAACGGTCGACGTGTACCACACGTTCAGCGCGTACTCGCACGCTGTTTCCACCGACGCTGATCAGCAGGAGGCCATCCTGCAGCCAGGGCAACTCGAACGCTCGGTCGAGTGGGCCTCCGACCGACACGAGCGTGGCTCCGTCGCGCGCGAGAACCGATGCCGTAACTGTGAGCCCAAGCAGCGGTTGTATGGCAGCGCAGACTTGGTGCATCGCGTCTGAGTCGGAGTGGCCAAGGCCTCGCATTCATATTCAAGGCTGGGGCAACGGATTCTCTCCCCGCCTTGATCTCCTCGGTGATCAATGCGGCTTGTGGATGTCGAGTCCGAGCCGTCGCAACGCCGCCCTGCCCTCTGCGGAGCATCGATTGACTTTCGTGTAGGTCCAACCCGTGATTTCCTGGATCTCCTGATAGCTGTAGCCGAGGGCCAGGAGGCTGAGCACAGTCCGTTCCTGAGGCTTCAGTTTTGCCATGGCCTCGCGTACCTCAACGACCCGTTCGCTAAGCAATGCCGCCTCTTCGGGAGAAGGCCCTTCGTACTGGAGCTCCTCAGGGAGGAACCCGGGTGCTCCGAAGTCATCGGCTTGGCGCTCCTGCCCGGCGCTGCGGGAGATGTGCGGGCTTCGGACTCGAGCCCAGCATTCACGCTTCAGAACAAGGGTGAACCAGGCGAGCGGCTCCACCATCTCGTCGGGATCTCCCTTCTCGATCAGGATCAGGAAGGTGTCCTGGAGGGCCTCCTCGGCGTCGTCGACGCTCGGCGCGTTGCTACACGCGATCCGTAGCAGGTATTCGTGGCGTTCCGCGTAGAGCTTTGCGGCAAGGCCTTCAGCCCGTGTCCGCCTTCCTGGCACGGCGCTCACGAGAGCGCCTCGATCAGGCGACTCGACTTGTCGACCTCGATGACGCTTGCTCGCATCGGGCAATCGCCGAACCGCTCGGCCTGACGCCTGTAGTCGGCGACCAGGGCGGCGAGCTCCGCCCAGGAGGAGATCGCGGTTTCGACCAGGTACGGACGGCCTGGACGCCCGAGCGGGCGGTCGGTGATACGCACGACGCCGTTGACACGCTGCCCGACGACGATGCGCGTGCCCTGGTCGGTCTCGTAGCGCCCGAGTTCGTGAAGCTGTCCGGTCGTCGGTTCGGGAGTGGTTGTGGTTGGCATTCGAACCTCCGTTCGTGGTGCTGGCTTGAACGGAGATCGCGACCGCGCCGGAATAGGTGCTCCCGGAACCCGAGCCTTGGGCGAAGGCCGGCAGGAGCCCCTTTAGGGGCTTGAAGGGAGCACCGACGGCGCAAGACTCGCGGTACTCAAAGCCAGCTCCTCGGAGGCCGCCATCCCATCGACCGCAGGCGAAACGACGCAGGCTGATCGTGCAACGGGGACTTGATGCGCGATTGACCAATCGCACCCAGCAACTCGACAAAGGGGCTACCAGCGCCCCGACCGGCGGCCCGCCTAGGGACTACTCCCTTTCACGCGGGAGGGCGCGTGCCGGATCACGTGCTGTCCCCTCCTCTTGAGCATGGAAAGCAATAGCACGGCCAGTGTGCCGGCCCGGCCGGGGGTGCCCTATCCGAACGAGCGGTCTACATTCTGATGCCGTGGCGGCCGAGACCGTAACCGAGCGGCGGGAGTGGGATCGCTGGCGTGGCTCGCCCGCTGACATCGTGCGCATCGCGCAGCGAATGGAGGAGCTACTGAGGGCTGCCGGCATCGAACGGAACGACGTGAGCATCACAGTCGACCGCAAGAACACGAAGACCTCCTATTCGTCGGCTGCCGAGGCCGCCGACCAGTTGCCAACCGCGGCCCTAACCAACCTCAACGAGATCGTGCTGTTCGGTGGCACCCTGGGGGATCTGTCGATGGCCGTCTACTTTCTCAAGCGCGCCACGGTGCTCAGGGTGGAAGGCACCGGCAACCAACACATCAAGGTGGCCGGCATCGCCGATGACCTCGCGGCCGATCTTGATCGCGGCGGCCACTCGTTGCCACATAAAGCCTGGATCTACGGCGGCCTGCTCATCGCCCTGTGGGCCCTCCTGGGCGGCTCGATCGCGACGGATGGCGCGCTAGCGATGGGCCTTTCGCTTGCCGCTCTTGTGCCGGCCTTGGCAATCTTGTGGCTCTTCGCGATCCGTCCGATCTTCATGGCGCGCGAGATTGTCGCGGAAGGTCAGCTCAGCCGCGTGGAACGGTGGCGCGGATTCCTTCTGAGGTTCGGCGCCTGGGCTCTCACGCTCCTTGTCGGAGCGGTTCTCGGCGTTTTGTTCACCAAGTGGTTCGGCTGAGTAGACGGCGCCGGAGCGGCGCTACACGGTTGGATAGCCTCGTCGCCTAGGCGAGCAGATCCTCGCCATTCACCGTGATTGCTGCGGTATTGCCGCGCGCCAGGTCCCGCTTCTGCTTGCGCGAGAAGCAGTATGTGCCGATGCGCGGCTTTCCGCCCCCACGCCTAGAGCAAGCAAGTATTGATGGGCCGGGGTGGACTCGAACCACCGACCAAAAAATCATGAGAAACATGCCAGGCGTCGAGCCCTGTCTCACCCCAGGAGCACCGGGGGTCCCGCCGCGACTTCCCCCTGCGCCTGCTTTCACGCGGTTGCGATCATCCGGAGTCCGACACGGCGCGTGACCCCTCCGCATGGAAAGCAGCAGCCGGGGCGAGGCCTACTCGGTCTCCCACGGGGTGACGGCATCCGGCGACGGCTCGCTATGGGCGATCAAGCTCTTCGCCAAGCCGAGCTTGTGGAGGTCGCGCACCAGCCAGCGATAGACGATGTCCGTGACCGGCGTGGACTGGCCAACTTCGAAGGTCATCCCGCCAATGGTTCCGCTGAGCCAGCGCGCGGCGGCCGGGCGAGCCATGCGCTGCTGGCGAGCCACTTCCTCGAGGACCTGCCAGTCGAAGTCTTGATCTGCGGTCATGACCACTTCGCTGGGTGAACCTGGGGCGAGGGCCTCCGAGTAACCGGCGAGAGTAGGAATCGGTCCGAAGTCGCGGCCGTGTCCGGGGTCGACGAAACCGTAGATCCGAACCGGCAACAGGACGTAATGCTCGAGTTGAGAAGCGAGGGTCGGGAACCATCGCTCGACGAGTTGGCGATAGGCGCTCAGAGCCTGCTCGTACATGGCCTTTGCGATCTCGACCAAGCGCTCCGGTGTGTAGAACTCGCCGATCATCCCGCCGCCCGGCTTACGGTCAGCCGGCGGAAGCGGCGCCTCGAGCTCAGTTGCGCCAGCCTCGCGCTTGCGACGCAGGTAGGCGAGAACGGCGGTCAGATCGCGGCTACGACGTCCGGCGCGACCCCAAACGATTGACGAAGCACCCGGTCCTGCGCTCGCTTCAATCTCCTCGGCTCGCGCGATCAGCTCGTCGAGCGGAAGCGAGCTCGTGACCAAACTTGGGGCATTCATCAGTTCCGTGGCGCACGCCCACTCTTCGTCGGCCGCGAGGGGGCTCTCGGGCGAGATCGGCAGGGTGCGCCTGGATAGCACCCGCCGTAGGTGACCGTCGATCATGCTCAGCGCCCACTGCCAAGACCAGCTCGCGCCTGGCCCGACCGGGGCAAAGCGAATCGATCCCCACTCGTTTCCGGCACGGAAGACGTCGAGGTCCTGCGGGAGCTGAAAGTAGTCATCGGCAGGCGGGTTCGATCCCCGATAGAAGGCGACGGCTACCCGCTCGCCCGCTGCCTCAACGCCGAAGGGCAACAGTCGGCGAGCGTCCGTGTCCACAACGAACGGCGCCAGGGGCCCCATGCTTTCAACCAATGTTTCGGTTGCCTTTCGGATCTCGGCTCCAGCCTCTCGCCAAGGCGGGGCGTCGTAACCGCCAAAGACGACCTGGGTGAACGCTTCATTGAGAACACGGACTGCAAAGCCGGGCTCCGCTTCGAGCAATGGCTCGAGCACTCTCAACGCCGCCTCAGCCTGACCAAGAGCGATGGCAACGGCGAGCGACTGTCGCCACAAATCGAGGTCTTCGGGCGCTTCCAGAAGCTTGCCGACCGCGATCTCATCGCGCAGGAGACCCTGCGCGGCGAACCATTGCCCGATCGCCGGCAGGGTAAAGGTAAGCCCGCGCGGGCGCTGGGTCATCAAGCCTGTGCCCAGCAGGGCCTCGACTGCTTCCCGTCCACCGACTTCGGATTCGGGCACGGGGCCAAGGCCCCGTCGGACAGAAGCGGCCGCCAACTGGCGTAGCTTGGCCGCGTCGGTCCGCAGCGCGACTTCGGCCCGCCGCCCGAGTTCGCTGAGCAGGTCGATCGGCGCCGTTGGGACGCCGTTGTTATCGCGCATCCAGACGCCGGCCAACAGAGCGAAGAGTGGCCGCCGAAGCGTCTCGCGCACTTCTCGCGAGAACCTGGCCAGCTGCACCTCTCCGCCCTCGCCACGAGCAAGCTCCAGGCAGCGCTGTGTCTCGGCCTCGGTGAGCTCCGGGATCTCGATCGTTTCCTCAAGCGTGCTCACGGCTGCGATTGGCCGCGTCACTAAGACGACCGACGTCTGCGGCCAGGTCCTCACCAGCTCGCGCGCGCGCCTGATCACAGCCTCGGCCTCGGCCGGATCGATCTCATCGAGACCGTCAACGATGACCATCGCGCCTTGATGACGCGGTTCACCGATCTCATTGGCTTCGCTCGCCACCGCCGTTGCCAACTCGACCTGGGCTTGCTTCGCCTCGATGTAGACCGGCAGAGGACCATCGTCGGTGGCGAGCGCCGCCTCGATTGCGCGTTGATGGAGACGTTCGGAGCAAATTGACTTTCCGGCGCCCATGACCGCACTCCAGATTTGCAAGGGACGCTCGTCGCTAGGGAGGAGCGAAGCGTCGACGGCGCCGACGTTCCGATCTTCGGCCAGTTCGCCAGCCAGGGCAGCATCTAGTCCGGCGGCCTGCCATCGGGCAGCGCAACGGGCTTCTGAGGCACGAAGCATCTCCTCTAGGCGCTCGGCGCGGTCCAGACCAACTGCGGGGGCGGCCGCTATATGAAGGAACTGCTCACGTACCTGCGCCATCTTCGGCCGGTCGAGGATCGACACCAGCCGCTCGAGATGAAAAATCTCGCAGGGTCCGTCGACTGCGTTCCGCAGCTCTTGACGCTCCGCCTCAGCAAGCTCTTGGTTGGTTACGAACGCCATGCCCTTGGCATCGTTCTTGGTCACACCGGCGTAGTCAGAGACGAGTTTCTCTTTGATCGTGCGCGGGGTCTGTTGCTCGCGCGGGAAGTAGACCGCCATGAGCCACGGCTCGTGATTTTGGACCACACGGGCATCCTTGCCGCCGTCCGGCCCCCCAAGCGGATGCGCCGGGTCAATTGACGCGTAGCCCTCTTCATCGAGAACCAGCGCCGCCAGCCTCTCTGAAGCCGCCGGGCCTTGGGTCCATACGCACAGGCGATGCCAGGTCTCGTCGACTCGCACGCGGCTCAGTGTGCCAAGTGCACGGACTGGCTAGCTTCGCCGCCCAATGGAACCCCCGGTTGAGCCCGCGATTCGTATCAACCCAACCTCGGGACTGCTGCATTCCATGCCGAGGAGCCACCCGCAGCCGATGCATCACGCAGCTCCCTTGCGCGAGAAGGAGCAGCGCTGCCGCCCACTCGCTCACATGCGAAGGCGGGAACGGCTAGCTCGTTCCCAGACCTACGCCAGCGCCGCGCGTCAACCGACTTCGTCCGCGACCGGCTTGCCGCAGTACGTGCCCACGTCCTCAAGTGCCTTCCTCAAGACATTAATCGACTTGGACCGTTCTCGCCCAAGGTAAACCGCCGCGGTCCCGGTGACAACGCCGCCGATCGCACTTAACGTTCCCGTGGCATCCCATTTATCGTCAAGAACCCTGAAGATGCAGTACGCGAGTGCGATCAGAGTCAGGGCCGCAAGGACAGCAACGATTGCTGTGAAGATGTTGCGGAAGACGAGAGCACTCTGAAAGGCGGCTAGCGACGCCTGGCAGGCTGGGCCCTCCGGGTCGTCTTTGGCTTCCGTGATCTCGGCGGGCGAGGCTGTGCCGAGGGCAATCTTCGCTGGATCTGCTTCGAGAATCTCCGCGTCTGATGCGACCATGCCGTCTCCCCTCGATTGCTGACGTACGACACCGTATCCCCAATCGCGTCGAACTGATCGGCGCGATGTAAGCGACACTCCTTGAACGCGATCGTTCGCGACTCCCTTGCGCGACAAGCGGAAGCGGTCATGCGCCCGCTCTCCTAGTTGCCCGGCAAGCAAGCAACCACGGGATGGAGTTGAGCGGACTCGAACCGGAACCGGCTCGCTCCTCCAATGCGCGATGAGCGGCAGCGATCCCCGCGCCGGGTCCGGCACGCTCGTTCTTCACTCCAGGCGGCCGGGATTCCGTATCGACAGTCCGCTTGCGAATGCGAAGCGTCCACGACACGCCGTCCCAGTAACGCTCATTGTCGCTTCCCAGCGGATCGTCATACCAGCCGGGGTCCGAATCTTCGCCGCTCGGCGGTGGCTGATCTCCCAGCATCGTCCGCTATCGGCCGACAGTCGGTCTGGTCAAGACCTCGGGCCTTGGGGCCGGACGATCAGCAACCCGGGTAGCTGCTGTGAACGGCACACCGGATTGCCTTTCCTGGATTATCTAGGCGCGCAGGAAGGAGCCTTCTCGAAGCGCTCGCCTCGCGTCGGCCCGGGCTGCGTAGTACTCCGACTCGCGACTGTAGGGGCCGCAGCCGCACCAGGTGCCGACGTAGAAGCCTGCGGCGGAGCGATAGATGTCAAGGCTCGGGGATCCAGCCGCATTCCTCGCAAGGTAGATCGGACTGCTCGGAGAGGGTCTCGCGGTTGAGGGTCATGGCCACCCTCCAGCACGCCCAGCGGGTGTGCTTCGCTGGCCAGATGACCCGGCGCGAGGCCAGTCTCCGGGGCGACCTCTTCCTCCTGGCGTGGGCTAGGCGGCTAGCGGACTGAGCACTGCGCGCGCCTCGGTGACGTCCCCGACCTCGATCTCAACGCCCGACTCGGCGACCAACGCGCAAAAGCGCTCGAGGTGATCAAGCAGTGCCTGGTCACGACGGTAGGCGAGAAAGTCATGGCCCACTTCAATCCGGCGCGAGCGCAGTTCCGGAACGCTCGAACCCGGCGACTCGGCCGCCTCGCTGACCAAGGCGTGCTCCAGCCCCTCGTCCCCTACATAAGAGGAGTAGAGCTGGCAGAGGAGCTCCGCGCTGGTCGTAACCAGAACAAGAGCGCGCGCGCCTGCCCCGTAGACGACGGTCTCGGTCGTAACAGCGCGACCACCGCGGGTCATGGGACAGTCGAGGAATGTCGTCTCCACACGGCAAAGGTATCGGGCGGCAACGTCGGAAGCGACGCGCTATCGGCCCCTTTGGGGAAACGTCGCTTCGCATCATGGAGAGCCTTAACGACCAGCGCCGCTATGGGCCCGAGGTACTCCTTTCACGCGGAAGCAGCAGCTGCGCTCCGGCGTTCCGTCCGGTTCGGTTGTCAAAGTGGATCTTGGGTTGATCTCTGTAGTTGAACCGTTCGGTTCCGACCGAAGCGGTCGTCAGCATGCCCAGCGATACCGGTAGGCCAACCGGGTCGCCGGGCTACTGATCGTCTGGGCCAAGGCGCTGGACGGTCGGAAAGGAGGGGCTCAGAAATGAAGCCCCAGGAGATCAAGACCAACTCGACGGGCATGCAGGTGACTCTCGTGCTCGCCGACTACGCGGTGGTCGCTGATGGGAAGCTCAATGTGATGGGAGCCGGGTGGAACATCACCGGTCCCGCGCCGAGTCCGTTTGCGATTGCCGGAATCATCCAGGTCCCCTGGAACGAGACGAACACGAATCACACGTTCCGTTTCGAGCTGGTGGACCTGGACGGAAACGCGGTCAACGTGGAGACCCCCGAGGGAGAGCAGCCGTTCTTCATCGAGGGCGGTTTCCAGGTCGGCCGTCCGCCGGGTGTGCGACCGGGATCAGCGATCCCGTTCCACTTCGCGGTCAACAGCGGCCCGGCGCCGCTGGACCCGGGCGGCCACTTCGTGTGGCAGCTCGCGATCAACGGACAGGCGCACGAGGACTGGCGCCTCCCGTTCAGTACGCGACCGGAGGCGCAGTCCCAGGCGGCGTAGACCGAGCTATCGGACTAGCCGCAGGTGAATCGGGCGTTTAGATGCGCCCACTTCAACAGTGGCGTTGGTGCCGACGGGAACGCGGATGTTCACTCCGGTTGCAGCCGGAGCGAGGTTCTCGTCGGTGCCCACCACTGCATAGGGCAGCCCGGAGACCTTCGTAATGGTCATCGGCGGCAGCCATCGAAGTCCGGGCAGCCTAACGCCTGCGCGGACGGAATCCGCACGGCCAGGGGCTAAGTCGGTTTCGCTTCGTGCTCCAGGGCTGGCATCTCGCTGATGACCTCGACGATCCTGGGATTGTTCCGATGGTTATTCAGCCGGACCACGTAGACGTTCCGGGTCTGGAGCAGCACCTCCCCGACGATGCGGTCCACCTTGCCCGCGTACGGGCCGCTGACGACCTCGTACTTGTACCGCCAGGACCCCCGATGGAGCGGGAGGTGCTCGATGCCGATGATCCTGATCTCGATCTCCTGGCCGTCGACGGGAACGCAGCCGTCCTCGACTGACTCGCTGGTCCACTTCCGCCGGACGGTCTTGACCGTCTGGGGCTTCCCGCTCGGGCGGCGCGCGGCGCTCTTCGCCAGCTTGTCGACCGCCTTCGTCTTCTCCGTCTTCTTCCCCTTGATCCACCTAGCCAGGACCGGCTTGCCGATGCGCCTGCGCAGCCGGACGATCTCCCGCCACAGCTTCGCGTTCTGGACTGGCGCTCCCGACGCCTTGTTCCAGTTGTTCTGCGCCCACCGGTGGGCCGCAGTGTTGAAGTGATTGAACACGTACATCGAATCGGTCCAGATCACGACCTTGTCGAAGTCGGCCAGGTCGAGCGGCGACCGCTTGCTGACGACCAGCTTGAGTGCCTCGACCACGGCGGTCAGCTCCATCTCCTGGGCGTCCGCTCCCGGAATGGAGAGGAACGCGTTGTGTCGGTTCTCTACCTCTTCGCCGTTTTCGTCAACCGTGTAATAGACGAACCCCCAGCCCCCACGCCGAGGCGCGTTGTAGCTCGAGCCATCCGTAAAGATGTTGACTGCGTTGTCGTCCAGGTTCTCGATTCATTCAGGGTAAGCCGTCACACCGTTGACTTCTCAAGGGTCGGCGGTCTATCCTGCAATTTGCGGGCAGCCCGCCCCGTCAATACAGGCCTTCGGCACTCAGCGGGCGTAGTGCCGACACAAGGGAAGGAACTCATCATGGAAGTCACCCCCAAGACGCCGCCTGCCAACGCGGAGTACCTGGAAGGCGTTACGGTCGAGACGGACCTGGACCACCTGTTTTCGAAGGTGGAGCTGTTCTGGAATGCAGAGGACAGGCTGCGCATTCGCATCCCGAACGGCTCGCCAGCCGTCATCGAGGGGCTGTACCTGGAGGGTCAGAACAAGGACGTCAACATCAAGCTCGCGAAGCCGCTGAGCGACTAGGACCGATCCGGCTCCCGCACGGGGTTCATGGGGGCGCTCGGGCGCTGCGAAGGTTGTGTCGAGCCCGGAGGTCAGCGCCTCCCGAGCCGAGGGAAGCAGGTGTCCATTGACGTTAAGCGTCGTCGTGAAGTGCAGTTGGCGGGACTCGAACCCGGTGGGCTGCTGTCGCTCGATGCTGGTTTGCGCGAGGACCAGCGACGCAGGTATCTTGCGCTCAGTCCGACGCGCCAGGCTGGAGCATCTTGGCTGCCCACTGAGTTGCGTTGCTCAGGGCCGTGCTGATGTCCGAGCCACGATGCCCGTCGCGCTCGAGATGCTCTTCGTCAGGCCCCACGAAGGTATCGGCGTAGATTCGTGAAGCGTCGCCGCCTTGTCGCAAGACCACGATCTTGATTACGCCTACTTGTTCGTCAGCCATGATCCTCCTTGCTGGACTGGGTCACCATATCCGTCGCGCGTGGGCCACGGTGCCGCGCTCCTCGTCTGCGCGATGGTCAGGAGCGCGAGTCTCGCTTCGCCGTCTCCAGAAGGATCGGGAACAGATTCCGGTGGCTACTCCCGTTGAGGTATTAGCCCACGCGTTCGAGCTAGCCATCAAGCTTGGGCTGTTCCACCGTTGGGGTCTCCGGGGGATCGACGCGCCGTACATCCCGCCGTCCACCTCCGGGAGGATTAATCAGGTGGAGAATTGCCTCTTCGATCTCACGGCTCAGCCTCCCAAGATCGGTATACAGGATCTTCCAGCGACCATCAGGGCCTTCCTCGGCGAGGCCGCCGACCCTTAGGAGCCCGAGCGTCCGGCGGACGGTCCCGGTCGCCCCACTGAATCCATAGTGATTCAAGAGCCAGAGTCCGATCTCGTCCACTGTTACCTCGAATTCCGCGGACGCTGGCAACCCACGTGCGACAAGAATGTCCGGGAAGACCGAGCTCCACAGGACGGTCGCCGTATAGAGTTCCGGCGGCTCGTCGTTCATGAAACGCGACGCGGCTTTCAGGGGGGCAAAATGGATTGGCAGCCCTCGCAGCTCATCCGACCCTTCGGCCAACCAGGACCCGATCGACGGTTTGCGCCCGTGTTCGCGAGGAAGTCCATTACCCGCGCGGGTTGGACGAACGAATGTGTACGCACCGGTCGGCGAGTCGAAGCTCCACGCCAATACCGTCGGGGGGTGCTGAAAGGAGATGCCCTCACTGTCAATCCGAGCTTCGACCCGATCGCACGTTGCATTGGATCCATTGAGGGGAGTGATGAGCATCAAGTCCACCTCAGTCACAGCGTGGGTTAGCTGCTGGCCCCCCGCGGATCGCCGTGCGGCCGGGACCTCTGTAATTCCGTCATAGCGCAGGATCTGGTCGATGGCGTCGTCGACGGCTTCAGGTGGAACGCTTGAGATCTCCCCGATTAGGGTTGTCCCATCCGTGAATAGAACCGTGAAGTCGGGGGTGGCGGGGCGACCGTCAGGATGGTTGATCTGCGGAAACCGCTCGAAATGCTGAACCGTCTTTGCAAGCCCAGCAGAGCGCTTGAACCAAACTTCGAAAATCGAGACGAGATCTACGCGCTTGTCGTACTGCGCGTATCTCGCACGCTCTCCGGCCGGCTCGACCATCGGCCCTGCTCGGGACTACGTCCCGCCACCGATAAAGGCCGAATCCGGAATCTCAGTTGAGATCGCCTCGTCGGTCAGCTGGATCATTCCTGTGAAGTCACCGATCGCGTCTGTGATCCGAGCCAACGAGCCAAGAGATGCTCGGAATCCCGGGAGAATGCTCAGCCGGTCATTCTCATCGACGACAACATCGAAGTTCGAGCCGTCCAGGTAGTCGGTGACACCGAAATGCAGGTATGGATTGCGGTGGAATACCGCAATCTGGGCGTGGCGGAGTCCGCCCACCGCGGTGAGCAATTCCTCTCGGTCTAATTGCTCATCAAGCGCCGCTGGGGGAACTGTCATCACGAGGCGCTCTTCGAGTTGCTCAAACGCCTGCCTTCCCCGATCGCTAAGAAGCACCCGTCTCTCTCCTGCAGCTGTGGTCAGCCGTTGAAGCACGACCGAGACGAAAAGGCCGTAGTCCCCCCGATAGAACGTTGCGCCCGCCTGGCGCCTGAGATGAACCGAGAGACGGTCAGCGACGCGCAGACTCATGGTCCGGACCAACATGTCTCGAGTCTCGGCAAGTGCTTGCCGATGCGTCGGCTGACGCCTCCCTTCGCTTCCGTGCCATCCGCGGAAGTAAGACGAGTGGTCTTCCACGACACGCGCGGTAAGTCGATTGACCGCGACATCGCCATGCTCCGAGAGGGCATCGCCAATGGCCTCAAAGTCAGCCTTGTTGAGGATGATGGGCGTGAGCGCTGGCGCAGCGCGGGGCAGCCAGGTTTGTTCCACGCGGCGCCACCTACTGTTGGTCACCGGAGCAGACGCAACCAGGTGGTGAACCCCGGGCTCTGGCGAGGGCCACACGCTCAGCACAAGTTCCGATTGGCGCATCCGATTCCTGATGAGGCCGCCAGACGAGGTCTTGCGGACAGAAGCGGTATTTGCTCGCGCCGCCTGCGCGAGCCTGTCGACAACATCATCGCCTTGGGCAACAACGGTCAAGAACGTCAGCTGCGGGAGCTCGAGGCCGCCTTCTTCCCACGCGGCGCGAGCGAGATCGGGGAGGCGCAACCGCTCGAGCGCCTCGTCCTCGAGGTCCCAGAGCCAGGCATCAAAAGCATCCGCCGAAGGATCAGTCGCCATCAGTTGATGCTACCCGGATAAGCCCTGATCGCAGTGCGCCCAATTGCAGCGCCCGCCGTCCAGGCTGATCTGGTCATGCTGCTTTGCGCGAGGAGCGGCACGGCTCCCTAAGGCTCGTCAGCATGAGGGCTCACTCCGCGACCCAAGTGAGGATGAAGCCATTGCCGCCTAAACCCGAGTCTCCGCAGCCGCCCCCCGGGGGCTGGCTGGCGCTCTCCTTCCCCGACCACTTCGCGCTCGACGTGAAGACATCTCAAGGCTGGATCAACTGGGCCAGCTATGCGAGCCGGAATGTCTCTCCGGTGCAAGATCAGGAGAATGTCTGGGTGGCCGCAAACGGTGGCATGCCGATCTACTTTCGCTGTGTCGAAAAGCGCGGCTCAGAGTTCGATTCGATTGCGGGAACCGGCGAGGTCATCACCTACCGATTCGTTCCTCTAGATCCGCAAGGCAAGACGCTGCTTTGAAGGATCAGTACGTCGGCGACATCAGTGACTACTTCAAGTACGCCTTTCTGAGGCGAGCCCAGAACGCCGGCGCCAAACTAGTCATCTCTTGGATGCTGACCGCTCCTGACGGCAAGAGCGACGGAGCGAAGCGCGACTACCTGTCCAACCCCGAGAAGTTCCGGCCTGTAGATCCCGAGGCTTTCGATGCCCTGACCGCGATTGAATCTGCTGGCCACCACTCGATCGCCGCTGTCGAAGCATCCGGGATCCTTCGGGGAGTCCCGTGCCAGAACGACATCTTCCCCGACGACAACGAGGATCGGGCCCAACTGATGTGGCGCCTGGAGGAATCGACGTTGTCGTTTCAGCAGGCGACAGTCTTTTTTGATCCCGACAATGGGCTTGAGATTTCGAGCAAGAAACCAGGCCGCAAGGACTCGAGCAAGTTCCTCTTCGTCAACGAGTTCGCTCAGATGGCGCGAGCGGGTCGTTCGGTGATCGTCTACCAGCACCTCGGCCAACGCCATATGCCCAGGTCTGAGTTCCTCACCTCCCAGCTCGATCGCTTGGCCGCCATACGTGGCGCTTACGAGCACTTCGCGCTTGTCAGCCCGCTCGCGGCAGCTTTATGCGCGGAACCTTTGGATGGCGCGAGACCGCTGAGGGATGCTGCCGAGGACCTCGTCGCAGCTTGGCCTGACAAGAAGACTCAGATCCTGTCTCGGGTGTGATCGAAGAACTGAAAGAGCGCCCTCTTGAGCGTCGCGTTCGAACGCCGCATTCTCATGCAATGCACCCCTAAGCCTTCCCCCGATCGGCGATCTCGGGGTCGAATCGCGCGCGCCACTCCGGGATCCCGTTGACCCTTGGAACTTCCTTGGGGAATTCCGCCTCCCAGACACGCCCCTGGTAGGCGGTGAGCGCACCCTTGCGATAGCGCAGCAGCCGTTCCTCCGGCGTCATCCGCCGTAGCTGTGCGGCCTGCGCCATGCGGTAGGGGCCGAGCGGCGAGGCGGCCCCAACCGAGTCGGCGAACCCGGCCTGGGAGCGAGCACGTTCCATGACGGCAGCTTCGAGCCCCTCGATCATCGGGCTCCGCCGCCCCGAGGCGATCTGGCGCAGCACGCGCTCGCGCTGGGCCGGCGCCAAGGCGAGGAATTCCATTGCGTCCACTGCGGACCCCTTTCCCCGCAGCCGCTCACGCGCCGCGGAAGTCGATGCCCGCCCAGAGCGCGCCGAAGGCGCGCCATCCTTAGGGCTCGGCTTCCGCGGTGCTCGCGCCACGACACGTCAGCCGCCGGCCAGGCGCGGCTTGTGGAAGGCGCCACCGCAGTCCCCCCAGACTCCGCGTCCGGCAGCCTTCGCTATCTCCGCTTGGCGCTCGTAGGTGGCAAGCCGTCGGAAGGGGTCGTCATAGATGTAGACCGACGCGAGGCCCGCACCGATCTGGCTCTTGCCGAGATCGACCCGCTCGGTGGTCACGACGTACCGCAGCAGGCGGCCGTAGCGATCGACGCCGTTCTGGGTCGGGTCGCTGATCAGACGCACGCCCGCACCCTCGAACCGGTGCAACCGCTTCGAGGCCGCGGGACCGCCGCATTCGATCGGCGTGCCCGGGCGAACCGTTTCGGGAGTGTCGATTCCGATCAGCCGCACCGATCGCCGCTTCCCATTCGCAAGCTCGACCTCGACCGTGTCGCCGTCGACGACACGAACCATCGTCGCGCCGGTGGTCACGGCTCCGGACTCTGAGCCGGGAGCGAAGAGAGCGGTGGCGAGCGCGGCGGCCAAAGCACAGACACAAAGAACGCCACGAACTCTCATCAGCTACCTCCTGTTGGGATTCCGGGTGAGGGGAAGGCCTTGACCCACGGCCGCGGCCCCTCAAGGGCCGACGCCGCGAGGCTAGATTCGGTGCCGGTCGCCCTCCACGAGACGTGAATGTGGGGGCACCCACAGCCGCCTGAGTAGTGCGACGGGTCGCCGTGGTTGGAGTAGCCGTTGTAGAACGCGGCCTGGATCGCAGGCACCATCTGCCCGTAGCAGCCGCTCGACTTGCAGGTCTCCCGCCAACCGAGGTCATAGGCGAGTTGCTTGACGCGTGCCCAGGCCGCCATCCTCGAGGTGTCCCCGGGAGTCGGGTGGGGATCCTCTTCGGGAACGATGTCGATCGAGTAGCCGGCGCCGTGGGTCGAGTGCCCGGATGCTCGACAGTCCCAGGCGATCAACCTGTAGGTCTGCAGGATCCAGACGACGTTGCCGATCAGCCGCGTGTCGCACTCGGTCTGGGCGTGTCCGGGCGAGACCAACTTCAGTGGGATCTTGGTGAAGGTTCGGGGCTCGGTGAGCGTCAGCGCCTTCTTCAGCTCAGCGGGCCCGCCGACGATCACAGGCGCGTTAGCACCGAGCTCGCAGGTCACCTTTCCCTCGAACTTCGAAGCGTCCTCGAGGACCATGTTCACGTACCAGTCGGCGTGGTTGTAGGAGAAGATTGCGCCACGCCAATCCTTGGGAGCGCCGGAGGCGCTCAGGTAGTTGGCGGCGCCATAGATCGCGTCGTCTACGTCGTTGATGTCCTTGGTGCCGTCGCCGTCGCCGTCGGCGCCGTAGGCCGCCCAGGTCGAGGGGATGAACTGCATCGGGCCGACTGCACCGGCGCTGGAGGTGGGCCCGCCTCCGGGGCTGAAGCCGTTTTCGATCCCGTGGATCGCGGCGAGGATCCCGGGCCCGCGCTCGCCGAGCTTGTAGCGCTCGGCGGCGCCGGTGTAGATCGGGACGAACTCAGGCGGCGGGCCGCCCTTGCCCCCCTCGATCGAGCCCGTGCACTCCGCACCGCCGGCGGCGAGCGCTACATCGCGCCCCTGGCTCACGATCAGCCCAGCGAACAGCACTAAGGCGAAGAGCGCAGCGAGGGCGCCGGCCGCGATCTTCCAGCCGATCGGGTTGGAGACGATCGCGCCGACGAGCTTTGCCTTCAGCAGATCGCCCGGCTTCACCCGGTCACCCCGCTGACGAGCCAGCGCCCGTGGCGCAGCTCGAGTGTGAAGGCGGCGGCCTCTGGCTTTCCGCGCCGGGCCAAGCGGACGACCACGCCGGCCCTCTCAGCCTTCTCGCCGACCAGGTCGACAACGTCGACCGCAACGATCTCCGCCGGCGCTGGCCGGCGCCCCTCGAGGCCAGGCGGAAAGCGCGGAGTCGAGCGCACCAGCTCGGCCGCGAAGGAAGACGTGCTCGTGGCTCGCAGGCCAACCCTCACGTCGCGGGTCAGCTCGCCGACCTCGTAGGCGAGGTAGTTGGCAAGGAAGGCGTTGGCGGCCTGATCGATCGCTGTTTCAGCCGCAGGATCGGCCGCGGCCGCGTGCACGTCCTCACCGCGGCCCTGGGTGGCGAGCTCGTCGAGCGCCTCGGCAAGCTGGGGATCTGCCGGCACCGGCGCCGGGCCAGCGGGCGGCCGCGCCTGCTCACCCGCCGCGCCCTTCGGAGCACCGGCTGCCTCCCCCCCGTCCGCGTCGCCGCGAGCGAACAGAGCGAAGAGGGCGACGGCCCCCAGAAGCGCCACCACGACAAGAGCGCCGAGCACGTGGGGCGCTCGCGTCCCTTCCACGGCCTAGCCCCGGTAGACGCCGCGGCGCGGCGGCGGGTTCTTGGGCGGCTTGCGCTTCGGCCGCGCATAGTCGGGGCGCCGAGCTCGCGTCCTCGGATCGCGCCCGGGCGCGGCCAGCTTCGCACGCTTGCTCTCGGGGCCGGGGGACTTCGCCTCCGGCCGCGTCGCGCTCCCGCCGTTGCGAGCGCTGCCTTTGACCCCAGTCAAAGGCGCCACACTCCGCAACGCGGACCTCGGCGGTCGGGGTGTCGTCGCGCCAGCTGGCGTCGCGGCCGTTGCGGGTGTGCTCCCGTTTCCGTTGCTCTTTGGCAGGCCGACTCGGGCCTGCCCCCCTGACTCTCCCCCCTCCCCGCCGCGGCGCTGGCGAGCCGAAGGGCTCTCCGGGCCCGAGCCGTTAGGAGACGAGCCGCCGGAGCCGCCCGGGCCCTTGCCGTTCTGGCCCGAGGCGCCGCCTCTCTGCGGGCCTGATCCGCCGCTTGGGCCTCCTGCGCCACGAGTGCGGCCGCCGCCGCTGGAGGCGAAGGCAGCGCGGGTCGAACGGCCTCCGCGGCGTCCTATCCCGATCTGAGAGGCGAGCTGGCCAAGCGCGACGCCGCGAAGCATTCCCCCTCCCCCATCCGCGCTCTGGCTCGGCGAGATGATTTCGAGTAGCTGCGAGCGCGAGAGAAAGACTGCCCACCAAAACCCCGAGAGCAAGACGAAGCCCATGATGTTGCCGACGCCGCCCTCGGGCCCGGCGAGGCCGCCGAGCACAGTGGTCGCGAACAAGACGACGGCGAGAAGCGTCGAGTAGACGAGCTTTGCGAGCAGTGCGGAGATCAGCGTCTTGCCCCAGAGTCGAAATGAGTTTCGACCGGCCTCCCCGAAGGCTGGGAAGAAGAAGGCGATCGGTGTTGCCAACACCAACACGAAGGCGATCGCAGATTGCGTGAAGAGACGGATCGCGAGCCAGGCCAACAAGAGCAGGCCGCCGAGGAGTCCAACCGCCATCACCAACACGATCGGCAGGCGCATCATCGCGCCGTCCCCGCCCTGGATCGCGACCTTCGGCTTGGTGTCGGAGTTGCCATCGAAGTAGTCCCAGAGCTCTTCGCGGGCCTCCGAGCCCGGCGAGCTCCGCAGGTAGAGGTCGCGGATCGTCTTTGGCCGCCCGAAGCTGCGGTCGACGATCCGCTGGCAGGCGCCCGCGGCGTCTGGGTCCGCGAAGGGCAGGACCTGGTCGCGCAGCGAGCGGTCAATGCCGATCGACTGGCGGTAGGCGACGTCGGTGCAGAGCTTGGCGTTCGACTTGGCGACGGCCTCGGCGGGCGGCTTCGAGTTCGCCCAGCGGACGTCAGAAAAGTTGAGCATGTCGAACGGCGTGCCGGCGAAGACGCCCCAGATCTCGTTGGTGGTATTCGCGTAGGTCCCGGTTGGGTGGGAGATCGAGCCCTCCTGGGGCGCGGCGATCACCGCAAGCGCAGCCCGGTCGACCAGCTTCGAGACGCGCCCGATCGTCTGCGAGGGCGCCAGGATCACCCACATCGCCAGCAGCATCAACGCAATCGAGAACATCGCCTGCGCGACCGTCTCAGCGCCGCGGCGGCGGATCAGCCCCAAGCTGATCCAGCCGCCGATTGCGACGAAGGCGACCACCATCAGAGGCCGCGTGAACGACTCGAAGAACCGCTCCAGGCCCTTCGAGACTGAGCCCAGCACGCTGCCCTCGGAGAAAGGGTTGAGGGTGAACGCCCAACCGAGGAAGGCGAGCACGATCTTGAGGATGAAGAGCATCCCCAGCCAGATCATGTTGGCGATCGAGACCAGGGCGGAGAGGAAGGTGCCCTTGATGTCGTCGAGCCCCGTGTCGATGTTGACGTCGAGGCCGTAATTGCCGGTCGGGTAGCGCCCGTCGGGGGTGCCGTAGCGCCGGCAGTTGCTTCGCACCTCGGGGCTCGCCCCGGAGACGGCGTCGCAGATTGGGTTCTCGACCAGGCCGCTGATCGGGTCGACCTGCCCCATCGAACCGACCTTCTCGGTGGCAGGCGCCCCGCCGACGCCGCTCCCCGGAATCGTGGCGCCGGCGGCCACGCCGCCGACGTCGCAAAGGGTCGGGTCGGTGCCCTCCGCCTTGCACTTAGCGACCGCGTCCTTGACGTCTTGGACCGGGTCGCTGTTCTTCGGCTTCTTCCTCCCCCCAACCGGAGGGGATCCCGTCCCGGTAGTTGCCTCAGGCGCCGCCTTCGCGACGCCGGCGTCATAGACCTGGGGCGCCGCGGCCGCGGGCCCGGGCGCCGCGAGCACGACGCTCGCGAGCAGAACGCCGGCTGGCCCGCTAATCGGCCGCAGACGCGCTCGCATCGTCTTCCTCGAGCTCGGGGTCCGCGAGGCCCTCGCCCCCAAGGGCCGGGTCGGGCCCAGAGCGCTTGCCTGGGTTCGTGTCGAGCGCGCTAAGCAGCTCCTCGCCGGGATCGACCTGCATCGGCACCGTGCGCCCGTCGAAGTCGCGCAGGTAGCAAGCCCCCTGGCGATAACCCAGCATGCGCTGGATCGCGGTAGCGTCGTCGGAGTCGAGGCGCAGCAGGTCGAGCGCGCGAGACGCCTCGCTCTCGGTCTCGACGCCGAAGGCAAAAAGCGTCCCGACCAGGGGCTCGAGCTCCTCGGCGTCGCCAATCGCCTGGGTGGCGAAGATCGGGGTGATGTTCAAGCTCCGCCCCATCCGGCTCATGCGATCGCAGAGCGCCCGCCCGACGCTGTCGTTCAGAAGCGCCCAGGCCTCGTCGAGGGCAAGGCAGGCGTGGCGGGTGCGGTCCTCGGAGGTCAGCCGCAGGCCGTAGGCCCCCAGCAGGTGGAGCAGTGCCTGGGCGACCCGCTCCTCCTCGTTGAAGTCGGCGCGCGGGGTACCGGCGCGCGGGAGCATCTCTGAGAGGCCGCGGATCCGCAGTGAGACGACCTGGGAGCCGCCGACGTCGGGCGGCTCGGCGCCGGGGTGGCCGAAGCCGAGTCCGACAAGCCCGGTGCGCGAATGAATCTCGAGCGCACGGCCGAGCGCCTGCGCCGCCTCGCCGCCCTGCTTCAGCTCGGCGAGGATCTCGCCGCAGCTGCGCGCCTTGCGCTCGCACGCCTGCTCGATCGCCAGGTGGAGCTCGGTCCTCCACTCCGGCGGGATCTCGGGCAACACGGCCTCGAGGAAGCTGTAGGCGAGGTCTCGCTGGCGGCCCTCGGGGGCGATCCGAAGCGGATCCAAGAGCCCTCGGTAGGTCTCGTGGTCGGAGAGCTCGATCACCTCGAGCTCCTCCGCGACACCGGGCAGCAGCTCCAGGTTGTGGTCGCCCTTCGGGTCGACGTCGACGATCGGGCCCGACCCCTGCAGGAAGGCCTGGTAGAGGAGCAGCTGCAAGAGCATCGTCTTGCCCGAGCCGAGCGTCCCCGACAAGAGCACAGTCGGCGGCCGGTTTTGCTGGCAAGCTTCTGAGAGATCGAACTGGATCGGCTGGCGGCCCTCCCCCAGCGTGTGCCCGACGTAGGGGCCGACCTCCGAGCCGGCGTGGGCGATCGCCGTCGGGACCATCGCCCCGAACTGGTCGGGAAAAAGGTGCTCCTTGTAGCCGGGGACCGAGAACGCCTGGCCTGGCAGCGCCGAGAGGAAAAGGTTGTGCTGCTCGCCGAGCGGGCGATGCAGCTCGACGCGCCCGAAGCGCCGGCGCAGGCGCTCGACCCGCTCCTCGCGCTCCTCGGCGTTCTTTGCCCCAATCGCGACGATCATCCCGGCGCGCAGCAGCGGCGGGCGATCGGAGCCGCCGAGGCGCTGTTCGAGCTCGCGGGCCTGGTATTGGCGCTCGGTCGCCTCCGTCGAGGGCCCGTGGGTCCCGACCGCCTCCTCGGTCGCGATCTGGTCAGCGTCGATCTTCCGCTTCTTCGAGAGCTGCGAGGCCTCGCGATTGGCGATCCACTCGGCGCTGAAGACGGCGTCGACGGCGAAGCCGCAATCAAGCGGGGCATACAGCAGCTCGGCTGCCTCAGAAGGAAATGGAACCTCCTCGGGCAAAGCGCCGCCGACAAGCAGCGCCTGGTAGCTCGTGCCGAGCTCGCTCTCGACCTTCAGCCCCCTCGCCTCGATCTCGACGCGACTGTCGTGCAGGCGCAGCAGGTCGTATTCGTAGGGCTCGAAGCGCGCCTGGCCGTCCTCGCCGGTAACCGAGATCGCGGCCGGCCTGAAGTGCTCCTCCAGGCGCGGCTCCCCGAGCCCACGCAGATAGGAGCGCCGCACCAGATACTCGACGTCGGAGGCCTGGGCGCGCTCGCAGTCGAGGTAGTCATAGACCCGCTGGAATAGCTGCCCCTCGTCGCGCTCAACCTCGGCCAGGCGCTCCTCGGAGAGCCCGGCGCTGTCGCGCAGGCCGACCGATCGCTCCAGCTCGTGCCAGGCGTTGATCAGCCACGAACCGGCGCCGCTGACGGTTCCGCCGTCGAGGCGCACGGCGAGGTAGATGTCAGGGCGCACGACGCCGCGGAGCTCGAGCTCGCGGCGGTGGCCGTCCAGGTAGTCGGTGAAGCGCTCACGATGGCCGTGGCCGGGACGCGAGTCGAGCGTCGCGAGCGCCCGCTCCGCATAGCTCTCAGGCGACCAGCTGCGCCCAATCCGAAGCAGCTGGAAATCGGACTCGACCGCGTAGGCGAAGCCCTCGATCTGCTCCTTCAGCGCGATCTTTCGCTGCGCGCTGAGCCCGGCGTAGGACTCGCCGACGAGCCGGTAGAGCGCCCAGACATCACCGGCGTCCCGACAGAAGATCAGGTTTCCCCGGACGAACCAGTAGGGCCGCCTCACTCTCCGAACACCACCTCGCGCTCCGCGGGGACGGAGATCTCGGTGCCGACGACCAGGGGCCCGCGGGCATCGACGCCGCGGATTCGCAGGCGTTTGGCCGCCGCGAGCTGCCCGGGAGCGTCGAGGCCGCGGGCGCCGCGGCCGAGGCCCTCGGGGACGACCTCCGCGGGATAGCGAAAGCGCACCGTCGCGGGCCCCGCGACGCGGCCGGGGCGATAGGTCGTCTCCTCGCCGCTCGGCGCGACGATGATCTCGTGCACCGGCGCGAGCATGGTGCCGACCGGCGGGCAGGGGCGAAGTCCCGCCAGGTGCTTGGGCCGGGCCGCGTAGCGGGCCCAGCCGACCAGGGCGACGTGTGGCGGGCGCCCGTCAATCTCGAAGTGGGTGAGCGCGAAGGCGATCAGCCCCGGAAGCGCGACCCACCGAATCGACGGCGGGACCACGCCTAAGAGGCTGCCGAGAATCGGCAGCGCGCCCGCGATGCCCACACCCACGACGGCCCCGGCGAAATAGAGCACCGATCGCAGCGGCACGCCGTAGGGCATGGGCAGGCGGTAGCGGTCCACCTTGAAGATCCGCCGCTCGAGCTTGTCGGTGACAAGCCGATAGGAGCGGATCGGGACTCGGTAGGCCTCCTTTGACATCGCGACCGCAGCTCTCAGAAGATGCGGTCGTAGATGCCGGTGAACGTCCGCTCGGCGGCGTCGGGCGCCAGCAGGAAGAGCCCGGCGACAAGCCCGACCAGCGTCCCGCTCACCGCCAGGCCGACCTCGCGCTTGATCAGCGCAACGAAGGCGAAGGCGCCGATCGCCACGAATAGGAGCGGCGCCAGCCAGCCGCTGAACAGATCGGCCGCGTTCTCACCCACCTGCTCGGCCTGACCACCGCTTCCCTGGTTGGACTTCTGGGCGCTCGCCTGCTCGATCCCGCCACTGAGGGCAGGGATCTCGCTCTGCGCGGGTCCGGCAAGTGAAAACGCGGCGATCATGCCTGCGATCACCGCGAACGTCAGGGCCCTGGATTTCATCGTCTCTGTCTCCTTTCGGGAGGTTTCGGTTCTGGATGAAGCTCGCTCAGCGCGCATCGGGTACGACCTCGATCCATTGCGCGTACCAGCGCTCGCCCTGGTTGGCGACGCCGAGCTCGTAGACGAGTGAGTAGGCCCCGCCCGCCTCGTCGCTCGCCTCGACCGAGACGAGGACGGCGGCGCCGTTTGGCCCGTCGGCCCAAACGACCTCGCTCGCCGAGCTCAGCTGCAGGGGGGCGGTCGGCAGGCTCACCGCGGCGTCCTGGGAAAGATCGGCCTGCAGATTGGCCGCCGAGCGGCTCAGGTAGTTGGTGACCACGCGGATCGCCATCTCCTCAAGCGCGGGGTCGACGACCTTCTCGTAGGTCGGCTCGTCAACGGCGGTCGCTGCCGCCGGCGGGCCCACGAACGAGGGGTAGCCGGCGAGAGTCAGCTCTTTCCCGCCCTGGCGTTCCACGGGCACCGCCAGGTAGACCGGTGCCGAGTGTGTGTCGGTCTGCACCGCGACGGTGACGATCCGCCCACCGGCGATCGCCTCCTGGTTCTGGGCCGCGTGGGCCCAGAGCACCAACTGCGATCCGCCCGCCGGCGTGAAGCCGGCGTCGGGCCCGAGGTAGGTGGGAACGAAGGAGGCAAGGCGGTCCTCGCGACTCTCGAGGTCCTGGCCGTCGTAGGTCAGGTAGGCGCGGGCGAACTCGGTCGCGAAGCCCTCCATCGCGACGTCTTGCGCCCCGAGCGGCGGCTTCGGCGCGGCGGGCACGGGATGCCCGACGACGAGCTCGCGAAGCCCGACAAGGGCGAGCACGGCCACCGCGCCGACGAACACGTAGCGCGGGCCTCGGGCCCGCAGGCGCTCGGCGCGCGAGGAGCGCCGAGCGCGCTCGATGCGATCGGAGATGGCAGCCGCTTCCATCACTGCTCGATCCCGAAGTTCTCCCCGCCGCCGGAGCCGCCGTCCGAAGAGGGCGACGGATTCGCGGCGACGGGCGGCGAGGGAGCCGGCGAGCTCGGCGCCGGGCTCGAGGAAACGTCGTCTGGGCGCTCCTGGGGCTCGCGGTCGCGTTTATCAGCCCGCGGCCGGGACTCTCTCGCGGAGTCATTTGAGGGCGCCGGTGCCGCCTTCGGCGCCTGCGCGGGAATCGGCGCAGCCGGTTTCGCCACGCCCGGCGCGGCGAGCGAGACCTCCGCGCTCGCCGCCGGCTGCTCAGGTTCCTCGATTGGCTGCCCTCCCCCGCTCCCGGGGAGAGCAACAGTCGAAACCAACGCAATCGCGGCGCTACCTAGAGCGAGCCCCGCAATGGGTCGAACCACACGAGAGCGATGTGGTCCCGCCTCATAAGACTTCGGTGGCGGTGTCGCGTCACCCAGGACTTCAGGTACATCCGAACTCCCGAGCCCCTGGTGCTCGGTAGCGACGTCGATGATCACGTCATCGCCGATCAGGAAGACGTCGCCGTTCCGCTTGTTTCTGAAGCGCATTCGTGTGGTCCTCTCAACTCCTTGACGAGGACCACGCGTATTTCGTCCCGCTCTTGTTTGTCGGCTTGCGCGATTTCAACGCGCACCGCGACTACCGTTGTTCGGTGGCGTTGGATCTCTAGGAGAGAAAGCCGAGGAGGAAGACCCAAAATGACCTCAGTACGAGAGAAGCTGACCTACGCGAACGTGATGTCGACGATCGCCGTCGTGATTGCCGTGGCGGGCGGGTCGACGGCAGTCGCGATCAGCGCAAAGAAGGCGCCGAAGAACTCGGTGACGTCGGCGTCGATTCGCGACGGCAGCGTGACGGCAAATGACCTAGCGAAGGTGAAGATCACGTCGGTTCCATTTACGAAGAGCGTGAACTGTGCCCCCGGGGAGAAGCTTCTTGGCGGTGGAGGGTTCGCGTTCGACGCAAGCGGTCAGGAGACGACGACTGGTTTGAACCGGCTTCAGCGTTCCTACCCCGTCGACAACGGCTGGGTGACGCAAGGGCTTGACAACTCGAAGGCCTTCGCCCTCTGTTTGTCGGCCAGGCCGGGCAAGTAGCACGAGAGCAACACCGAGACACGAAACGGGCCGCCCAAGGGCGGGCCCGTTTCGTCGGTGGATGCGTGTTGCGGACTAGCCGCTAACGACGACCTTCCGCTTTGCGGAGACGCCGCGCTCGTAGGGATAACCGGCCTGTCGCTTCACCTGGGCGCGGAACTTGTAGATGACGCGACCCTGGGTTCGGGTGAAGCGGTAGAGGCCCTTGAAACGACCCTTATCGTCGGATTTCACCGTCTTGAACGTCCGCCACTTCTTCCCGGCCTGGGCCTGCAGCGCGACCCGGCGGCCGTCGCTGTTCGGGCCAGGCAGCGCGCCTGTGAAGAAGACGCGCTGGCGGTTGGTCACCTTCTTTGGCCGGACTCGCAGAGTCGGCACGACGACGGCGTTGATCAGCAGGTTCGGCTTGCTGATTACCCTGTTGTTGAAGCGGTAGACCAGATCGAGCTTGCGAGACGGTCCCGCCGGGACTTGGATCGCAAAGGTACCGTCGTCCTTCGTCTTGCCTATCTGGGTGAGCTCGCGCTTCGTGCTCGAACCGTCGTTGACCGTTTCGTAGAGACAGACGTTCGCGCTCGCCGTGCTGCCCGCGGGCCCGCCGAGCTGCCCGCGAACGGTCGCGCCCTCGGTCGAGCGCACGGTGATCTGCGGCGCGATCGGACCGGTGCCCTTCTGCAGCCCGCCGTCAATCGCCGTCGCGGCGGCGCTGCCGCCTGTGCCCTGGCAACTGTTTTCAACGACGACAGTCCGGGTGACGCATCCCGAGTTAGGCGCGCCCGACGTGGTCAGGTCATAGGCGCAGACGTCGAGGCGATTCGCGCCGAGCTGCCATGGTGGGTTCTCGGTGTTGACCGGGATCTCGAAGTGCGCGTTCGAGCACGGCCGCATGCGGCCGTAGGACCCGTTGACGATCGCCTCGCATCCCGAGTTCTGCGGGCGCGTTCCGATCTCGGCGCCGTTGACGCGGATGCTCGCCTCGGTGATGCCGCTGCCGCCGTCGGCAGCGTCGATGACCAGATTTTCGATCCCGCGGCGCTCGCCGCCGGCGACCAGGTCGCCACCCAGCGAGGCGATCGTCGGGGTGCCGGCGTCGAGCATCGTGAACTCGAGATCCCTGACGTAGATGAAACCTCCCTGGTTGCAGGTCGCGCCGCATTGCAGAATCGTCGAGAACGATGTCCAGCCACCCGGCGAGAACTGGGTACCGAGGAACCCACCACTGGGGGTGTTGTCGGAGTAGCCGTTGCAGCCGCCCGGGGCACACACGGACACGAGGGCGCTATATGTGCCGCCCGAGTAGTTAGCGCGCTGGAAGTTGACGCTGTTGATCGTGACGCCAGGTGGGGGGACAAACGACCAGCTGGCCGTCAACGGACCCGCGAATCCGTCGCCCTGCGTCCCGATCGCGACGCCGACGCCGGGAGCGCCGGCGCAGTCGCTCGCAGGCGTGAACGCGAGGGAGCCGTTGGTGCTGTAGACGGCGTCAGGAACGCCGGCGTGGCCGTCCCCAGTAGTCGAGCACTCGCGAACGACGTAGGTGCCGGCGCTTGCTGTCGATGGTGCGATTGCAATGACGCCCAGCACCGCGGCAACGAGCACTCCGAAGCCCGCGCGCCGGTTGGCGTTGATCGGGTCTCGATGCATGGTCAGCTTCCTCCTTGGTATGCGAAGCATGTCTGGGTCCGTTTCGAGTCAGGGTCCGCCGAACTCGCCGCCCCCGCCGCCTGCCGAGGATCCGCCGGCACCACTCGGGGCTCCACCGAACTCGCTGCCGCTCGCGGTGCTGCTCGGCGCAGTTGCAGGTGCTTCAAACCCGACCTCACTGCTCACTTGGCCGGACGGCTTGCTGTTCTCTTGCGAGTTTGCGGCCGTGGTGTCTTGTGGGTTCGCAGCGGTCGGACTCTGCGTGTCGGAGAGGGTGGAGTCGGCGGGAGTCGGAGGTGTGGGCGCTTCCGCCGGCGCTTCGACGACGGGAGCGGGAGCGGCCACCGGGTCGGGCGGCGAGTCGCCGACGCTGACTCCGGGCACAGCACCGACCGCTACACACGTCGCTGCGGTCGCGCCCGTTGCGCAGACTGCTGCGATCTTCTGGCCGGTGCCGGCGAGCGCGCCACCAGCTGCCGCATCACTGCCTTGGAGCGCATTGGTTACCTTGAAACCGGCCAGCCTGACTTTCTCACTCGCTGAACCAATGCCCTCAGCCACTCCGTGTGGAAGCTGCACGATCTGATCTGCGATTCCTGTGGTTCCGGTCAGCTGATCCGCCGTCACAGTCGAAACAAGTGCCCCCGAACCGAGGTCATGCAGGGCACCGTTGAGCTCGGAAAGGAAACGACGGCAGTGGCCACAGTGCGCGACGTGCTTCTCGAAAAGCGCCACCCCATCCTGGTCGGCACCGGACAGCTGGCGCTCGATCACACCCTCTCGCGCAAAGCGCTGGAGCTCATCGCAGTGCTCGGGGCTGGTGACTTCCAGGACTCGGTCCTTGGCTTGTGCGGTCGCGCGCACCACTAGTTTCTTGGCGGCAGTGACAGTCATCCCCTTGTGCTTGGCGATCTCTGGCACCGTGAGGCCAATCCCGTAGCGAAGCAGCACCGCCTCCCGATACCTGGGACGCATGCGAGCGAGAGCCTCCTGCATGCGAGCGACGTCCTCACGGCTCTCGGCGTAGTCGCCAGGGGATTCGCCGTCCGCTGGGCGTTCCATGAGGACCTCCAGCCCGACGGTCGGCTTCGCCCCCCGCGAGCGAAGCTGATCGATCGCCGCGTTCCGCACACTCGTGAAGAAGGTCGCCCGCAGATTTCGGGGAGGGCGGCCCTCGGTATGAAGGCGGTGCAGGCGCAGCAGTACATCCGAGACGGCATCCTCTGCATCGGCTCGATTGAGACTGCCCCGAAAGCGCCGCAACACGTACGCCTCACCCAGCGGACGCAGGCGCTCGCAGTCGGCTTCGAAGCGACGAGAGACACGTCTGCGCTCCAAGTCACCAAACCGAGTCGGTTCCACTAGCGCTTACCTCCCCGGCGCTCGTCCAACGAGCTGAGCCGAGCACCGATCAGTTCGCCGAGTGCGTACATCATGGCCTGCGAGGGACGGTCCGTGCAAGCAAGAACCAGCGGAAATCCGTCCAGGAATGCCGTGGCCTGGGCGGCTGGAAGCCCCTCGATCATGAACAGGACCTCCTCGCGCAGGTCGCGATCTGAATCGAAGCCGCTTCGCACAACCTCTCGCCTCTCGGGGTCGAGTGTTGCCAGCCATCTGTCGAGCTGATCTTCATCGTCGAGTGAGTGACGGTCGTTCGCCACCGAACCCAAGACGGATGCGAACCGCGATTCGTCCCACCCCCCACGAAAAGGGGCCCGGCGCCTCACGGCGCCGGGCCCCCGCACGGAGCTGGCGATGAGTCCTAGGACTCGACGCCCACCGGCTCCGATGCCTCCTCGTTCGAGCTCGCGGGGGCGGGCTCGTTGGTGCCCTTGCTGTCGAGGAATTCGACACGCTGGGCGACCACGGAGTGCCGGGACCGCTTCGAGCCGTCCTCGGCCTCCCACTCGGAGTACCGAATGCGGCCGGTGATGCCGACCAGGCGGCCCTTGACGAGGTGGTCGGCGCAGACCTCAGCCTGGCGCGCGAACACCGCGACATCGATGTAGAGCGGGTCGCTGTCGTCGCGGCCGCCGTTCTCGGCGATCCGCAGATCGCAGACGGTGGTACCGCTGCGCTCGGTCAGCTCGGGGTTCTTGGTGAGCCGGCCGGTAATCGTCACTGCGTTCATTGCTGTTCCTTTCTTGCCCGTTGGGGCTGTTTGAGCTTGCGAAGCGATCCGGCCCCGGACGCGGAGCGGCGCACCGAAGGGGAAGGGAGCGCAGCGACCTTGCGCCGCGAGGCGACGGGGCACAATTGAGCGCAGCTGCGAATCAAAGCCCGACGGGTCGGGACAGCAACCCTCAGTGACAGCGGCCGCCCCGATCCCCGAGCCACCGAGCGCCACCTCATGAGCAATCTCAATGAGATCGGGAGTCAAGGACGATCCAGACGTCCTCGAGCGCCAAGCCAAGCCGAACACTTAGCTTCGTCCATTCATTCCCGGCAAGCGCTCCCACGGGGGGACGACGCTGACCCGGGTAGCCCGGCGCCTAGCGGGGGAGTCGAGTCGAGCAACGAACGCCTGTCCACGGCCGAGACGCTGTAGCTCGGACGGGTTCACCTCGAACCGGTGCCCCCTCGTCCTCGTACCTTCATCCTTTGTCAGGCCGAGGCCGTCTGTTCGCGTCGTCGTGTTCCACGTCGGAACCGTGCCGATCAGCTGCGCGATCCTCTCGGCTTCCTCCTGATCGTTGAGCCGGTGGCAGACGAGCGACTCGATGGTCGCGCCGACACGTTCCAGCGTCGCGGGTCCGGCCTCGCGCAGGTCCGCGATCGTCTGCGTGCCGGTGAGAATGCTCATCCCAGCGGAGCGCCCGCGGGTGTAGAGGCGATCAAGCGCATCGGCCTCAATCGCACCGAACTCGTCGATAGCGACGACCGTTCCCGCACCGGCTCCCATCATCGAACTCGCAGCAGCACCAAGGTCGAGCATCGCCATCTGTCCGATGTCCTTGCCGACGTTCCCAGTGCGATCGGTGTCGAGCCGGAAGTAGAGGACCTCGCGCTCGCGAACAGACCGGCGCAGGTTGATCACCTCGCCCGCTGGATCGGTGGGGTCGAGCCACTTCTCAGCGAAGTCGCTGTTGGCAAGGTTGAAGAGGCGAGCGCGCAGGCCCCCGATGGCGCGCGCCTCATCGGCACCGAGGTTCTTCACGTAGGCGATGATCTCCGTCAGGAGCTCGTCGTCTTTTAGATCCGCGACATTCTCTTTGAGCAGATCGGCGTTGCAGTTCTCTGCGACGGTCGACAGGGTCGCCGGTTCTGGAGACTTATCCAGGGCCCGCACAACCATGCGCAGGAAGGGCGAGCTGGCTTGGCGGTAGAAGTCCGCGTCCGCCGAGCCGAACGGCTGAACGGCGATCAACCGCTCCGCCCGCTCATCAACGGTGCCCTCGGCAATCGGGTCATACACGTGGTCTCCATTCGGAGAGATCAGCCGGAACGGAACCCCTCGAGCCGCAGCCGCGGCCTGCGCCGCAAACCGAAGGTGTTCGTCCTTCTTGGCTTCGATCACGACCGCGCCAAAGCCGGAGCGCACGACGTACTCGATCACCAGACTCGCAAGGGAGGTCGTCTTGCCAGCTCCGGTAGCGCCCGGGATCAGAGCGTGGGAACCGGACTGTCGCGTTCCACGTCGGACCAATGCGATCTCACCGCGGTCGCTACGACCGAGCGCGATCGACTTCCCCATCTGGTCGCCACGACTGAGGCGCCGCTCGTGCCAGCGACCCCGCACCCGGTCAAAGACCCCCCGTCGCTCCCGCGCGCGCAGCTCGCGGTCGCCCCCGGCCCGTCGGTCATCGACGCGCCGTCGCAGCCCCCAGCCAATCAGCCCTGCCGGCGACCCGAGGCAGAACGCGGCTGCCCCGGCCAGAGCCGAACCCGCGAGAGGACTGGCCGTTGTGGCGCCACCGGCCAGGACTGCGGCGGGCAGCGAGCACAGCGACCACGTCCAGCTCCATCCCCGCCACCTCAGGTACTCGCTGAGACCAGCGCCCATCAGGGCGGCCAAGAAGAAGGCGACGGCGAACGCGAGAGACAGCGACGCGAGCTGATCGATCCCCTCGAGGGGCGCGTTGACAGGCTCGACGGGCCCTTGTTCCTTCATCACTCCAAGGACGGAGAACCGATCCCTTTCGTCCCGCCCGAGGCCCACAGCGAAGCGGCCGCGAGGCCATTCAGGGCGCTTGCGGGGTGCTTGTAAGCGTGCCTTTGCCTTAGCCGAGCCGCAGAGTCTGCTCGACGAGGCCTCGCGAGCCTCCAAGCCTGGGCCCCCGAAATATCTGGATAGAGCACGTGCTCCGATCTGCGCTCAACGCGGGAACTGCTCAGTGAGAGTGGTCGATCGTGATGAAAACGACCCAGCCGTCGCTGCCGACCGGGCCGTGGTCCTCGCATTGATCCATCTGCGCGGTGTTGCCCCAGTAGAACGATTCAGCAGGGTGTCCACCGTTGATGAACCCTGCCCGAGCTTCCTTGCGGGCGAAGTTAAACCCTCCTGAGCGAACACCGGCCTGGGCGAACGTGTAGTTGTGATCTACGACGAAATGCCCGCAGGTCTGGTCAAGTCGCTCCCAGTGAGGTGTTGCAGCGGTCCACTTCGGCTTATCGACCAACCAAGTTAGCCAAAGGCGTGCGTGGTACCGGTCGTAGTCGCTGTCCCCAAATGGATTGCTGACGACGTTCTCAGCACGCTCGCGGCAGACGCTCGTAGCTTCTTGCCGGTAGACGGTGAGGTACTGAGATCCTCCTCCGAATAGTCCGGTACCGCGGAATGGCCATGGGCCGTGCTCGATAAAATTGACGGCAGTGTTCTGCCAACCGGCGTCGGAGCCGCGGAAGATCAAGCCCACCGGATCGATTCCAGGGGTATCACTGCAGTCACTTGCACCCTTTGAGTAACTGCCGGCGGCCTGCACCCCGGTCGCTGGCGCGGGTGCCGCTGCGAGGGATACGAGAACGGCGAGGACGGCGGCTGCACCTAGCGCCGCCAGCCGACTTCGTCCTCTGAGCTCGCTCAACCCCTGCACTTGAGTTCTCCTGCGAGAGATCCTGCGCTGGGCCGGCTGAACTGATTCGAGGTCTTGCTAGTTGGTACCGGCTTGCCGACCTCATCGGACTGCTGATCCAGCGTCAGAGCGTCGGCAGCACCGGCGACGAGTTTGGGGTCGTCGCCGAAGACGACAACCGTCGACTCGCCCGTGTATGTCTCAACACGAGTTCCACCGTCGAAGCTCACGCGCACGGCACCACCCGGGAGAGTGACCCTCTTGCCCTGCGGATATGCCTCATCCGCATCGAGACGGTAGTCCGCCAGCGCGCGCTCGCAGGCCGGGTAGCTCTGCACCTGGAGGGGCGGGGCGCAACCCCCGTCCACATAGCCGTCCTCATCGGCGACTAGTTCGCATTCGCCGTACAAGTAATTGATGAAATTGGGGCGGATGGTCTCGGGAGAACCGGACGGCGTCACGCAGAGCCGCTGGACTGTCGCGAGTTCGATCCCTTGGTACTCCTCGCCGAGGGAGAAACCCGCGAAGTTCAGCGGGTCTTCCGCGCCGGTGCAGGGGAGCCAGTTCGCGCCAGCCGGGACTTGCACCTCGGAATCACTCGAAACTTCCACGCTCGGCTCGGGAGGACCGCTGCTCTGACCTTCGAGCAGCTGGGGCCCGCCGGTCAACTGGGCCACCGCTACAGTCGCGCCAGCCCCGGTGATCGTCAAGAGCAATACGGCGAGCGCGACGCGAGCGGGAGATTTCCTCAACATTGTCTGTGTGATGTGCCCGATGCCTGACCACCCCAAACAACTGGAGCCATCCATCATGCGGCTACTGCTGATCGTGGCGATCTTCAGCGTGGTCTCTGTCGCGGCGATCGCCCTTGCCGACGATGCTGGCTCCGGAACGTTCTGGCTCTGCTTCGTTCCGCAGGGCCTCGCCTGCGTTTGGGCTGGGTGGGCGCTGCGAGAGTGGGCGTGGATCGTCGGAGCCCTCGCACTACTTCCGGTCTTTCTAGCGATCCCGTTCGGGCTACCCGACGAGATCTTCCTCGAAGGTCCTCCTATCGCTCTGTTCGAGCTGCTCTTGTCTCCGGTGTATGCAGGTTTGGTCGTGATTGCAGTGGCGGGACAACGGCGCCGAAGTCGCGACGAAGAGCAGGCGAGGTAGGCGCCACCCCGCCCGAAGCCCTACAGGCCCTCGATTCGGATGTGCCTACCGTTCGCGATCTTAGTTCGCGCCATCGCTCGCTCTACCGGTGACCTCGCCTTCTCGCCGCATCGGTAGACCACCTGGCCGACCTTCTTGAGCAGAACCGCGTCTCGCCATGCGCGCAGGATCTCGTCGAGTCGCGCCCCAGACTTTTGTGTGAGCTCGACCTCAACAGCTACCGGCTTCTCGCCGACGAGCACGAGATCTGGACGGTGGAATCGACGCCCCCCCAACTCCGCCGAGTACATCCGCTCTCGATAGCTGCGCTCGGCAGCCGTGATCTCCCGCTCGAAGAGGACGGATTGGCCGGCAAGCTCGTAGGCGACCCCGATCGTTCCGACTTCAAGAGCGTGCACGACTTGGCCGTGGGAGTACCGAGGCTCCGGAAGGTCGTCTCGCCCGCAGGCGCGGAGGCCTCGCCAGGTGACCGAGAACACGGGCCCGCTCGCGGCGAAAGGCGGATGTTGCTCTAGGAACCCCGCCTCGAGCAAGCGCCTCTCGCGTCGATACGCGCTGGTGCGATCGCTCATTCCCGCCCAGGCCATCACCACCGATCTCGGGGATACCCCCAACCTCGCGATCAGGCCCAAGACCGCCACATCTCGCTTACTTATCGCTTCCGTTCTCCTTGGCACTTGGGTTTCCTACCCGTCCTTCTCGCTCACCGTTTCCCCTCTCCGTTACTTCCCATCCGTTTCCACCTTGCTCAGTGCCCGACTCTGCCGCTGACCCCGTCAACTCACATCGTGAGGGGGCGGGGTCAGCGGCAGACAAAGGGCACGATTCCCGCCGCCGCGCGGAATCGGGAGCAACGTCGTGTTGGCACCGATGTTGTTCCCTGCATCGCTCTCAAGACGGGGTGCACCTGTAATTCGCCCCGCTTTTGCACAGCACGACTCACCGACGAACCCCTCACACTTCGTGCTGGCTTGAACGGGGCAGGTCCAGCGCCGAGAAGGTCCCGCCGGAACAAAGCCGAAGGAAAGGACCGCAAGGAGCCCCGCCAGAGGCTTCAAGGCGGGGCGGCGGCGCTATTAGTCCTGGCCCCCTAAGCCAGCGCCGCGGAGGGGCCGGGCCGCCCACGCCCGATGGTCGGCCGCCGACAACGCGCTCGGAGTCAGGCTGCAGCGATGCCCTTGCATCACACGGCATACCCCGGATAGGCTCGCGAAGAGTCAATGAGCCAAACCGCTGTGGCGATCTCAGGTGGCGGTCATCGAGCGTGCCTCTTTGGCCTCGGGTCGCTGCTCTACCTCGCCGAGGCGACCAAGAGCAAGGACGTTCGGTCGATCGCCTCAGTTTCGGGCGGCTCGATGGCCAACGCGGCGGTCGCGCAAGAACTCGACTTTACTACCGCCCCGGCGAATGAGGTTGCAGAGCTAGTGGCTCGAACTGGGGACAGGGTGGCGCGCGGAACGCTCTTCGCTGCTCCACTCACCTGGCTCTATCTGATGCTGGCCCTTCCGGTCATGGTGATCGCGTTGGCTGGACCGTGGACGCTGGACCTCAGCCCCCTTCCACGCCTGACATCCGTTCTTGCCGGCGCGCTCTTCGGTGCCTGGTTTCTCGCGCTTCGTGGTTGGGTAGCCAGCCGCGCATTTGCCTCGACGCTTTACTCCCCTCGGGGGCGCGCGACTAAGCTCCGCGAGATCTCACCCGCACTCGACCACACCATCTGCGCGACCGACCTGCACCGAGGGGAGAACGTCTACTTCTCCGGACGATTCGTCTGTAGCCGCGCCTTCGGGCTCGGGGTTCCGGGGGACCTGCCGCTCCACACCGCGGTTCGCTGCTCGGCTTCGTTTCCAGGCGCCTTCCCAGCGGCCCGGCTTCGGACGGGTCGGCATCGATTCGAGCAACCCGGGCAAGAAGAGGCAGCTACGCACCGCCTGCTCGCGCTCGTCGACGGCGGGGTCTACGACAACATGGCCGACCAATGGGCCTCCGACCTAGAAGCGCGTGGCCGCCAGTGGGCTGCCCTCGAGCCCGACTTTCGATCGGTGGACGAGCTCGTCGTCGTCAGCGGCTCCGCCGGCTTGGGCTGGCGGTCACAGCGGAGGCTGAGCCTTCCCCTGATCGGCGAGGTGTTGACGCTAGGCCGTGACGTCTCGGTTCTCTACGACAACGGCAACAGCGTCCGCCGTCGGCTCCTGGTACGTCGCTTCGATCAGGCCGACCGCGACGGCAAGGGCCTCCGCGGCGGCCTCGTGCATATCGAACAGAGCCCGTTCAAGCTCCCCGAAGCATATGCCGAAGCCGACGAGACCTGGCCCGAGCGAGCCGCGCGGGCCCGGGTCGCCCTGACCTCGTTAGAGAGGTCAGGGCTCGGCCGGGCGGAGTGGGCGCGTATTGCCGCCGAGAACTCCGCCGTCAAGACGACGCTCCGCGGCCTCGGCCACGAGGTATCTGCCCGGATCCTCCATCACGCCTACGTGCTAGCCATGGTCAATTTGCATGTGCTTCTGGACTACCCGCTGCTGGAGATCCCGGGTCACCAGCGCTTCGAGCAGCTGATCCGGCACGCGAGGGAGGGGCATCGGTGATCGCGCCGCTCTCGCAGACGGCTGGATTCTTCGTCATCGCCCAGGACCGCTTGGCCACGGATGCCAGCGGCGATCTCCTGACCGCGCGAGTGGACATTCCCGCCGAGCACCTCGAACCAGGTCCGCGCGGAGCCCGCTTCCACGTCGTCGACTACGACACCTCGACCGGAACCCTCGAACCTCAGGTGCAGGTGAGTCCCGATTCACCGAAAAGGGACCCGCTGAAATCGAGGCAACCGGCTCGATTGGTCAGGGACCCGAAGGTACGCGCCAAGAACGTCTATGTGATCGCCGCCAGGACCTTGTCAATCTTCGAGGCGGCGCTCGGTCGCCGCCTACCGTGGGCTTTCGGTGGTCATCAGCTCTACCTGATCCCGCGAGCGTTTCCGGAGGCGAACGCCTATTACGACCCCGACAACGGTGCGATCTTGTTCGGCTACCTCCCAGGCGGATCCGACGGGGAGATCCAGACGGCACTCTCACACGATGTCGTCGCCCACGAGACCGCCCACGCGGTTCTCGACGGAATGCGTCCGCGCTACTCCGAGCCGGCGCTCCCCGACCAGGACGCTTTCCACGAGGCTCTCGGAGACATCGTGGCACTCTTTTCAGTCTTTTCGCTGCGCGCCGTGGTCGAGAACCTGCTCGAGCGGGAGAGGACGCCGAAGCGAAACATCTCCGCGCAGAGGTTGACCGCCAAGGCCCTCGGCGAGACAGCTCTATTCGCGCTGGCCGAGGAGCTCGGCGAGGCGATTTCAGGCGAGCGAGGGAGCGCCCTGCGCCGAACGGCCGAGTCTCCCCCGCCCGAGAACTGGGCCAAACTCGACGCCTTTCTCGAGCCCCACCGCCGGGGCGAGGTCGTTGTCGCCTCTTTGATGGAGGCCATGCTGGGGATCTGGGTCGCCCGCCTGCAACCGCTCCTCCTCAGCGGAGAGGCAGACCGCGGCCGGGTGGCCGAGGAGGGTGCGAAGGCAGCAGACCATCTCCTTCGGATGACCATCCGCGGCATTGACTACATGCCGCCGATCGAGCTCGAGTTCGCCGATGTGCTCGAGGCGATCCTGAAGGCAGACGAGGTCGTCTCGCCCGAGGACGAGCACGACTACCGAGGCGCGGTGCGGAGCGCGTTCGCACGCTACGGCGTCATTCCCAGCCGGATCGGCCTCGACCTCGACCTCGAGGTTGCGCAGGGGCTCCGTCCGGTCCCCGCCTACGAGCGAATGAACTACGAGGCGCTGCGAAGCGACCCCGACGAGCTCTTCCGGTTCGTCTGGGACAACGCGGAGGCCTTCGCGATCAACCGCGACTTCCGGGTCCACGTCGACGCCCTGCACCCTTCGGTCCGCGTCGGCCCCGACGGCCTTGTCGTACCCGAGGTAATCGCCGACTACGTCCAGACCCTTGAGCTCACCGCCGGCGAGCTGAAGTCAAAGGCAGGGTGGCGTTCCCTGCCTCGCGGCCTACCTCCCTCGACGCCGATCAAGCTCTTGGGAGGCGGGGTGATCGTCTTCGACCAGTTCGGACGGGCGAAGCTCCAGTTCAGCAAGCCGCTCGACGATTGGTCTCGACAGCGGCGCCGGCTCGAATACCTCGTCAGCCGCAACTTGGGCGACCGCGGTGGCCGATTCGGCTTTAGCTACTCCCTCCCGAAGGGCCAGCGCTTTGCGTTGCTCCACCGCTCCGATCACCGAGCCGAGGAGGATTGGTGAGCCCGTCAGTCCCCACGCCGTCGCGGATCACCCTTAGGGCCTACCAGGTCGGCTTTGGTGACTGCTTCTTGCTCACCTTTGGCTACCGAAAAGCAATCGACGGCCGAGCTGAACGGCACGTCTTGATCGACTTCGGGTCGACCCGCTTTCCGAAAGGCTCTGGCATCAGTCATGAGGTCATCGCCAAGGACATCAGCGAGAGAACTGAAAAGCTTGACGCCGTAGTAGTCACTCACCGCCACAAGGATCACCTGAGCGGCTTCGGTTCGAAACCCGCGGCGAAGCTCATCGCCGAGCTCAAGCCCGACCTCGTCGTCCGCCCGTGGACCGAAGACCCGGGGGCAGCCGCCAGGGCGAAGGCCCCGGGCGGTCCTGCCGAGAAGTCCCGGCGCTTCGTGGACGGACTCGACGGCGCTCAGGAGTTTGCTCGGACCGTCAGCGACGTCATCCCGGAAAGCCACGACCGTCGCAGCTTTCGAGGACAGCTTCGCCACGCGGCCGAGGAACAGCTGGCCAACCAAACGGCCGTTGAGATGCTCGAGGAGCTCGGAAAATCGGCGTCGATCGGTCCTCGATTCGTCTACGCCGGCGCCGATTCGGGCCTCGGTCACGTGCTGCCGGGGGTCGACGTCCGGGTCCTGGGCCCCCCGACGGTGGAGCAGTGGCCCGAGGTCGCGGGCCAGCGAGCCGACGATCCGGACTATTGGATCAACCAGCGGGGCCTACTCGAGCGAATGCTGAAGTCAGCCAAGACAGCGGAGGACCCCGCCGTCAAGGACCCGACCATAAAGCGGGTGCCGCCCGCCGGCCCGGTGCGCTGGATCGTCGAGAAGATGGCCGATCAGCATGCCCACTCGCTGCTACGGATCGTCCGGAGCCTCGATGACGCCCTCAACAACACGAGCATCATCCTCCAGTTCACGGTGCGCGGACGCGGGCTCCTCTTTCCCGGTGACGCCCAGATCGAGAACTGGTCTTACGTCCTGGACGATCCCAAGCGCGCCTCCCAGCTCAAAGCAAAGCTCGATCGAATCGACCTCTACAAGGTTGGCCACCATGGCAGCCGGAACGCGACCCCCAAGTCGCTCTATCGGCGCTGGGAGGAAGGACGCCCGCCATTCGTCTCGGTGATGTCGACCATGGAGGGGGTGCATGGCGAATCGAAGGAGACCAGAGTCCCACAGGCGCTCCTGACCGAAGCCCTGACTTCCCTTGGTCCCCTATACCGAACCGATGCGCTCGAGAAGGGCAAGCCCTACGTCGAGATCAGCGCGTCCACCTCGAGCCGAGAGCTATTCAAACCGACCTGACGGCTGGCCGCAGACTCGAACCCTCTTCAGGCCCACGCCGACCCGCAAAGGAGAACGATCAGCATGACCGACTCAGTTGTCCAGATACCCAGCAAAGCAGTGTCTGACAAGACGGACGTCCGCGAGCCGACTAGAACGCTGCTCGAAGACCTCAACCTTCTCGGGACCAAGGAAGACACCAAGGCAGCCAGCAAGATCACAGCCGCATTCACAGGTCCTCCTGAGAGCGTCGCGCTCATCGAGGCAGGGGCGACCGCCGCGGCCAAGTGGTGGGCGGCCGGCCTGGGCGCACTGTTGATCCCGCTATGGGCCAGTGTCGCCGGTTGGTTCCCCGACCAAGACACCAGCGTTAAAGTCGTAGTGCTCGGTGGTGCCGCGGTTGTCACAGCAGCCTTGATTGGCTCAATTGGCTACCTGATCGCCTCGGATGTGCGCGGGCGTGCTGCCGCGTCGGTCTCGATTATCGAAGCGCGTGCGACCGTTGCGACGGAGATATTGGAGGCTGCGAGAGCCCTTTATACGCCAGCAGCGGACGGACCCGCCGCCGAGATCATTCCCTTGCCAAGCGGCGTCACCGCCAAGTACCTTCCAGCAGAAGGAGGCGACGAGGCTGGCTGGCAGGTCATCGCGATGGAGCATCAGTCAGATGGATCAGTCAAGTACATCGTGGTCAAGAAGTCGCAAGAGAAGAAGGCGTCCGCTTCAGAGCTGATCTTCGGCTGAGCCTTACATGAGCCGAGCCTACCTTCCTGTCGAAACCGTCTGACGCCTAGAGAGCCGCTCAGGTCATCTGAGTTCTCGGCGGTTCGGGAGACGGTTCGGGAGACGTTTACGCAAAAGAGGGCGCCCCACCGCCTGCACGTCATCTCACCCGCGCATTGACTTGGAAGAGCGTGTGGAGCGAAACCGCTAGCGGAATCTGTGGCCGGCTAGCTGCGCCGAGCGCGCCATTCACGGATCCGAGCGATCCAATCGTCGATCCGCTCTCCGGCCGATGGTGAATAGGCCGGCACTGTCGGGCTGGTCTGCTGAGGCTCGAGGTCAAGAGTTTCGAGCGGGGGTGGCTCCCCGTCTTCGAGGTATCGCTCCATCCAGCGACGAAATCGCGGTTGCCAGTCGCCACCGCGGTGGGCCGCGTAGGCGATTGCCCTGATGACACTTGACAGAATTACTGCCGCGTCATCGCCCTCGAACTCCCACCTCCCCTCGGTCTCGTTGAGGACATAGCCGAGCACCGACAACGTGCCTTTGGCCTGCTCTGCAGTGCAGCCGAGCAGGCCCGCGGCTTCATCCGCGTCCCAATCGCGCCGCAGCAACAGAGACTCGAACTGATCTGGGCGGTAGCCGCGCTGCGCCCACTCTGGGTTCTCCCCCACCGCTTCTCGCCCCCGGCCGAGTCGCTCCACAAGCCACTTCCGCGCCTGCATAACTCCTGTCGCGGCCCCGGTGACGACTGCGAGCGCCTTCGCGACCTCCCAGGCAACCTCCAATCCCACCTGGACCGCCCCCCAGTCCACCGGCGGAGCATCGCCCCAACCTCCGTCGAGGATCAGGTATGGACGATGCGGGTCGCCCTCGATCGTCCCCGCGTCAGCGGCACGCAGCAGGTCGGAAAATCGCACGGCTGAGAGGTCGTGGACGCCAAAGATGGCGCGGCCGTCCTTGTCGACGAGCGTCAGCTCTCCGAAGCGAAGCCGGCCTCTTGACCTGCGAATTGGACCGTTCTCGTCCTCTTGTTCGTAGAAGAGGACCTTGTTGTGTGTGGCATCGAATCGGCCGCCCGTCCAATGGTCATCGGGTGGTCGAAGGGCCATCGACGCGGCGGCTCGCTCTAGCACGGAGGAAAGCGAATCCCCCGGTTCGACCTGCAGCCGCACCTTCGTCCGCTCGCCATAGGGCTGCGCGTAGAAGGCCTCGTCTATGGGGCCAGGCTCGAATGGCGCGGCTGCATCAGCAACGAGCGCTACCTCGACGTCCAGTGGCATGGCTCCACTGTAAGCCGGTGCGAACTGTGAAGAGGTCGACCGCCAGCGCGTCGAGCCGCAAGAAGGTTCGGCAGTGAGGCATCTGCCTAGGATGATCCCCCTTTCGATGATGAAGCGCTCGGTTGCGGGAGCGATTGACGTCGATTAGGTTCGTGGCGTGGACGACCAAGGGCCATCTAGTCCCATCGCCGACCGAAAGACACAAGGCCCGGTAGGTATGAAATTCATCACGCTCTACGTGCTATGGCGTGCGTGGCCGGGCTCGGAGCAGCGTACCTCGCCGATTGGCTACAGGCAGACCCGATGTGGCAGGCGATCTCCGTAGCTGTAGCGATCCTGAGCGTCTTCCTTGCGGCACTTCGGGGCGAGCAGTTCAATCGGGTGGAGGGCCTCGTGGTTGCCGCAGGCGTAATTAGCCTTAGCGTCGCGATCGTAGGAGGACTGATCTTCATTGGGGCGGTCGAGGACGAACCGGCCCCCGGCTGTGTCAACACCGATGGCGAGCTGAATGCGACGATCTCGAAGGGGCAAACGACGATCCATCCGAGGGCGACTCAGTCTCGACGCCTTCCGGTTCGCTTCTCAAGGGTTGCAAGATCGAGTTTGACGAGTACTGCATCGGTGCGGTCCAGCCCGACGCGATCAACGTTGAAGTTCCCGACAGCCGGTGGCTTCGCATCGGCGAAGATGAACTGGTCGCCTCGGCCCATACGGCCGGAGACATTCCACCTCCCCGATCTAGAACTAGGAGTGGGGCGAAGACCAGGGCGGCCGCAAGCGGGCAATCCGCTCCAGGACCTCCAGGTCTCGCCCGCTTATCCGCTCCCTCTTTCCTCTTCTTCTTGGCATCCGCCTTCAACTTCAAGACGTACCGACACCCCCAGCCGTCCCATCCGACTTCGCTTCTCCACCCACCAGCCGACGATTGCAGCCGACCCCGTGCACACACATCGTGAGGGTGCGGGGTCGGCGGCGTGAGGAGGGCCCTAACCCAGCGCTGATGCGAAATCGGGGGCAACGGCTGGTCCGTACCTGGGTCCGAACCGTGAGGGCCCCGCGTTCGACGGGAAATGTCCTCTCGCGCCTGCGGCGATCGGACATTTCCACGGAACCCTGTCCAACTCAGTTCGTACCGCAACCGTCTCAGCCACCTGGTAGTCCTTCAACCACGCCTCAAGTCTCAAATCTCCGCCGATACAGCACCTCTCCGCCACCCCATCGCTGCCTCGATCTCGGTCCAACTCTGCACCCCTCGTCCGACCCGCTATTCCCCATCCCCGCGCGCCCACCAAACGCTTTATCAGGGGGTCAAAGCGCATCGACTCCCAGCACTCGTAGGGGGCGGGGAGTCGAGGCGCGCAGACTGGAATTGACCCGCTTTCGTGGACACCTTCCGATCTGGGATCTTTGGATCTCAGAATGGAGATCAAGTGAGAGGGTCTCGGCGATCTCGTGCTCGCGGCAGACGTCGCGAACCGAGCGGTCGCCCCTGAGTCCTGCCAGCACGATCTCCAGCTTCTGCTGCGCGAAGAACTTGCGGTACTTGCGTTGGGTTGCCAACTCGATCTCCTTTGGGTCGAGCGGCCATCCTGCGAGTCGTCTCGGATGCCTTCGTCGGGGCTACGCCCCTCCTCGGCATCCGAGCGATCTAGGTCAGGTGGGTGTCAACGCGGAGGTGGGGTCCAGGCCACTTGGCACTCCAAGCCGCCCTTTATTAAGCGATGCAGCAGGTCGAGAACGTCGATCGAGGAGTTGCCCGGCTGCCTGTCGTCACCCCGAGGATTCCGAGAACCGGATTCTCCTCGACTTGGCGTACGCGCCATCTGAACAATCCTTCTGATCACAAATTTGCTGCGGCGAACTACAGCTCTTCGAGAAGGTGCGGAATCCGCGACCTCTAAACCATCCTCGCCGCCCGGAGGCGATCCGTGATCGGTGCACCGCCGCCGGTGATTTAGCAGTGGTTTCTGTGCGTCAGCGGATACTGCATTGACGTCCGCGGACTCTGCCGACCGATGGCAAAGGCGCCGGTGGAGAGCGACAACTTGGTAACTGAGGCCACAGCGGCAGCCTGGCCTGGACGGTTAACAACCTGCCGGATACAGCGCCTTTCGATGGACCTGGCTAAGGGACCCTCTGCACATCCCCTTCTGCTGCCCGTAGATGCATCCACCTCGGGCTCGCACGGATAGCGGTCTGACGCACTCATCCCCCGAAATCCTGACGACGAACCGAACGGGCCGATCGGCTGGCGCATCACCTCGGCACGTGTCGCGCCGTTTCCCGCATACGAACCCAGTCCCTCTGCCTGAGCCGCTGTACGGTTCGAGTACGACCTGAGGGCGTACGACTCGAATCTCTCTAAGTCGGAAGTTGCAACGAACTGCCAGGCGTAGCTTCGGACCCTGCGCCGAACGAGAATCAGCCCTACAACTCGGTTCTCTCTCCGACGATTCTTGAGCCCCGGCAGATCCAGCCGGCATCGGATCCGCCGCACCTTGACCGTCATCGCATGCCGAAAACACCAGGCCAGACAACAGCACGCAAATCAATGGAACTCCTAGTTGCGATGACAAGTCATCCTCCGGGACAACCGTCGCACGCGCTAAGCGCGAGATTTACATCCAACCGAGTTAGCACCCGCATGATAGGCGTAAAAAGTGTTCTGCTTGGGCCCGCAGCGACGCTCTGCCCTATCGCTGCAGTCTTCCAAAAGATCGGTCCGCCGCTGTCACCCTCACGTGCGCCGAAGTTCACTCTCACAAGGTTCGTGGTCTTGCCAAGTTTGTCTCTATATGTCACATTACGCCGACTGACCTTCCCGCAGACTATGTCCTTCGTCGCTGCGCCAGACAGGCAGACTGAAGCTCCCACCTGACTCGATCCAACTGACAGGACTCGAAGCGTGCGGCCCTCACGCTTGTATATGAACCGGGGGGTTCGTTCCTCGCTCGTACGAATCTTCAATGCGTCGGTATCTTGGACCCCGGCAACGACGCTTTGCGCCGACCGACCGTAGTTGAGACCGCCCTGCTCCCAGAAATCGTTTCCCTGCGGATCGCAATGCCCAGCTGTCAGCCCGAAGAACGCATCGACAGTGTCGCCGGCCAGTACTCGGTGCGGCCGATACCCACCGAACCCAAGAGTGCATGCCGTTGACTTGGTGTAGTTGAAAATCTCCACACCAGCTTTCATTGGATTTTGGGGATCGGTTCGACCGCCTCGCGTATATGGACTAGCAGTTACCGCACTGATCTCGGGCCCATAGCGGCTTCGCATGAAGTTCTCGAGCGTAGGCGTCGGCTCTGTTACTCCTACCTCCACGTCGTTGCCCGCCACATCCGTGCGAACTTCAACTATTTCAATGCCGTACTGATCAGCTAGTAAGTCGAGATCCGCGGCGATCTGGGTGTGGACTCCCTCGAGCGCCGCCAGGCTCGCCGACGGGGGCGCTACAAACCCTTCAAGCAAGTCTGGAAACTCAAAGTCTTGCCTCAGCGCATCGACGTACTGATTCGCATTCTCTGTAAATCCGATTCGAACCTTGGAGCTGTCGAGCGGATCCACGAAGAGGCCAGCGTACGCACCGTCAGCTAGCTCGATCGCCCGGTGCTCCAACGCGGCTGCGGCAGTCGCAACATCTTGGTGGCGATCGATGACCAACCGCTCAGGACCGACTAGAGGAATCCCATAAATGCCCTCTGAGGCTGCGAGAGATGCATCGTCCAACGTGCCCAGGACAAACGCTGGATCCGTGCTCAGACCGAAGTCCTCGCGGAAGCGGAGCGCCTCTTGATAGCGGTACTCGAAAGACAGCGGCGGGTCCGCCTGGGGCGTGAGATTGCCGACGGAGCCGCTGGTGACTTCAAACCTTCGACTGAACACCTCATCATCGCGATCTACCCCAAGCACTTCAATGACGACATCGCTAGAGGGATAGTTACGAGTGTCAAACGTCCAGTTCAAGGAATGGCTTTCGCAGGTGCCGGTGCACTCAGCGAGATCGGCGAGGCCTCCGTTGACGATTACTTCAAGACTCTTGATTCCCTCCGGTGCGACTCCTGTGGCGTTCAGAGAGTACGTTCCGGGTTGTAGCGTTTCTGCTCTACTTGCGAACAACGTTCCCGAGAGGGCCACGTTCATATTCGAAGGATTAGCTTGGCGCCGCGTGACAAACCCAGTCTTGCCTGACCGATAGGTAGTCGAGCGACCGCTAGGTTCCGTAACCGTCGTCGTACCCACCCCGTAGGCAAAGGTGGTGGTTGAGCTCCCAGAAGTCGTGTAGCGGGAGATCGCCGTGACACGATTGCTCCCGTCATACGTGAAGACCCAATCGCCTGTGTAGTCGCGGATGCGGGTCAGCAGACCGTTGCCGTTGTAGGCGTATTCCGTCCGGCCACCGCCCGGCGCCGTGTAGGTCGGAAGCGTGCCAGAGACTAGGTCTTGGCCGTATACGTGTCGCTGATCCCCGATGCGGATCTCGTTGATGGTCTTGAGAAGATTCAACGGCCCGTATGAGAAGGTGGCCTCAGCTCCCTCTGAGGTGCGAGCCGCGGTCAGCTTCGCGCCCGCGTACACATAGTCGAGCGAGCTGGCGTTCTGGTTAGTCGCAGACTCGAGCCTGCCGCCAGAGTTGAAGTTGTACGTATTGCCGGTTTCTTCCATCGTCAGGTCGTGGCCTCCGGCAGAGGTGCGCGCCAGGGTTGCGGCGTGGACGTCGTCCGAGGGTCCGAAGCTCCCATCGGCCCGCTTGACGAATGATCCCTCATACGCGCTGGGCCCGTTGATGGTCACGTCGCCCGACTGTTGAGTCAGCGCCGTGACATCGGTGCCGCCGCCAAGCGTCCAACGGCTGCCGAAGGCGCCACGGCTCTTCCACAGCTGACTGTTGTAGTACCTGTCAATCGTGAGGTCGACGTCTTCACCGGGGACGCTCGCGTCGGTGTGTCGGTAGACGAGGTTGCCATTGACGACGTTGACAGCCATTTCTGAGATGTCGCGGTTGCCTTCGGCGTCCTCGGGCGAATCGACGTAGTGCATCAGGTACTCGTCGAGAATGCCGGTCGTCGGACGGTCCACCTCGACTGGGAATGATCGCTCCGCTTGGTGACCCAGCTGGTCGGTCGTACGGATCGTGTAGGTGTGCTTGCCGTCTGACAACCTCCCGGCCGCATTGTAGTCGAACTCGCGAGCGCAGCTCGAGGTCGGACAGTCACTCTCGGCGAGCGCGCTCGCGGGCGTCACGTGGCTGCTTGGGACCGGCTGGCCGTCGAGCAGGAACTCCACCTTGCGGACCCCTGAGCGCCGATCCGCCGGTGCGGCGGTCGGAGAGGGATCCCCGTCGGTCACGCGGACGTGCAGATCGGTCCCAGGCTCGTCGGGGTCGGGCAGCGCCCCAGACAGCGCGATTTGGGGTGGCGTGTGGTCGACCTTGAGCGACCACGATCTGAGGCTCTCTTTCTCGAGTGCGTCGAAAGCCTTCAGTTGCACCGTCCGCTCACCCTCGGGAAAGCTCCCGGTGTTATACGAGAACGCCGATACCTGGCCCGGCGTCGCGAGAGTGGCCGGACAGGTGCTTCGCTTTCCGCCGACACAACCCGTGGCCCGTGTCTGCGTTTCAAGAGGTCCCCCAACGGTCGGCGTCAGAAGTTCAACGCGCTTGACCCCCAGCCCCGGATCCTGGGCGCTGAAGCCGACACTCCGGGACTGCTGGTCCACCCACCCCGTAGGAAGGACAGGGCTGTGCGACGGAGGACCAAGTGTCGGATTCTCTGGATCGAGCAGGGTGATGTCGGCGCCACCAAGCCGGAACGTTCGCCACCAGCCCGTTGGTCCGTGGTAGCAACACGCGTCGGTAGTCACCCCGGCGACCATCCATTCGACGTCGGACGCGGCTGCGTCTCCGGTCGGAGAGGACGCGTTGAAGTTGTGGAACATCGATCGGTTTGACCAGACCACTCCGCCGGGGCCTTGCCACTCGTTACCGGCGCCGTTGTGGCCGGCGTAGCTCGCGTTGCTCTCGCTCCACCCATCGGTGTAGGGATAGAAGTAGCGAGGGGTGTCGTAGAAGTACGAGTAGTCGAGCCCCGTCAGCAGCGCTGAGACCAGGTAGGTCGTCTGGCCCGGCGCCTTGTAGATCCAGTGGCCCCATTCGGTCGGGCCATACTGGATGTCCGGCCGCGGATAGATGTAGAGGCTCCAGGTCGCGTTGCAAGTCGCCGAGATCGTGCAGGCGCTGGTCGGCTGATATCGATTCGTCGGTGGGATGTTGGGAAAAGCCCCGTTGCCACTGGCGTAGACCCAGTCGTTCTCCCCGTTCGGATCGGCGGGGAAGTAGTAGACGTCCCTGATCGCCGGATCCAAGAGGATCGGGTAAGCCCAATCGCCGGTGCGGTGGTCGAGTGAAACGCGAAGCGAATTGCCCACGATGGTCATCTCCGCCGGGACCGAGGTCCCCTGGGCGTCGGTGGCCTGGGGCGGGGGCACATGCGCCAAGACATCCTCTCCGCGGCGAACCAGTACCCCGGTCCCGTGCGGCCCCTCCTGAAGCGTCGCACCCTGCGGCAGTCGAAGGTCGAGGTCGAAGGCCTCCGGGCTCTGAGGCGAGCGGACCTGCTCGAAGACCTCCAAGCCCTGAGCGATCGGGACGATCAAGGTGTCGGTGTCGGTATAGGTCTCCGGATAGAAGAGGTTCCCATCGAGTTGCGACGCTACGGACGAGCCGGCGCCCACGAGCTCGACGCCGATGTCACTGGAAGTCATCGCGATCTCCTCGTTGGCTCTGGACGGCAGAGCAAGGTCGATGATCGGATTTAGCAGCTCATAGCCACCACCGGAGCTGACGAGGCCCAAGTCGACCTGGGCCTTGGCTCCCGTGTCGTCGGGCACCCGCAGCGGCGTCGTCGATTCGAGCAATGCCTTCTTGCCCGATTCGGTGACAATCAGCTCGCTGAAGTCGCTCAGCGGCTTGAAGACGTCGACCTCTGCGGCCCGGCGGGCGGGATCGTTACCGATCTCTCCAAGAACCGGAGCGAACTTGTTCGACAGCAGCGACCTCGCCTCGCTCGATGAGAGCTCGGCGTGCGCAGTACGGGAGCGCTCCCTCTCCAGCCTCGCCGCCGGTGTCTCGCGCGCCACCCTTGCGCGGGTGATCTCTAGGCGCTGCGCGGGGCCGACCTGTGGGGCTCCTCTGGGACCTTGCGAGTAATCCCAGCCGGGCGGCGGCTCATAGCGTGAGCTTGTCGCAGGCCCGCCCTGCTCTGAGGCCGGGGAGGGCACAGCGCAAACAGCGATGATCGCGGCGACCGCGAAGGCTGGTCCAAGACGTGAAACTGCTTTAAGTCTCGCTGCCAACAAGTGCCTTCCTTAGGGGCGAAACTGCGGTGTCCATTCCTTCCCCCTAAGGACGCGGCGACGCTACCACTAGCGGGAGGCCCCCGAAAGGCCTTTATTGGGTAGATCTTACGAGTCCCGCGGGTTCCGCGCGACCTCACTGCTGGCGCTCACTTCATCTCTTGGGGATTCCGCCTTTGGCGCCTGTGGCTCAGGGTCGCTCCAACCTCGACCAGGATCCAAGTGAGGACCGGGGCATCCGAAATAGCAATCTGCCTCCGCCGCCTCCTCGGCAGCAAATGGCGGGACCATTGTCTCACTAGAGAGCATCCACCGCCTACGCACGTCAGCCTCGATATCGGCTGAAGCGGTCTCGGCCCGGCCGGCGTTGGTTCCCCCTCCGGTCGGCCTGCTGGCCCGAGTCCGCACACCCTCAACGTCGAGACCTGCGTCGCTTATCCGCTGCGAGAGAACATCCTTTGCCTGCCGGACCTTTGCCTCGCTGGCCGGAGTCCCGGGCAACCCCGCGGCGGTGTCCAGAATTGCCCATAGCGTCGCAGCGCTCTCGAGGGCCGTCGTCTCCAGCGCTTCTGGGTCAGCTGCGCAGTGGAGACCTTCGGCTTGTGCCGGGGTCACTTGTCCACCTCCAATTTGTCGGAAAGCAGTTCATCGGCAAGTCTCTCCCTCTTTCGTGCGAGCTGCTTGCGAGCTCGGGCAGCGCGCCTGGGGTTCCAGCCCGGCTGCTCGGCGATGTCCGCATCGGTCATCCGCTCGGCCTTCCACCTGGAGTACTGAAGTACATCAGGCCCGGCTATCCGCCTGACGACATCCTCGATCTCCACGAGCCGCATCGACGCGGCTTGATGGTCCACCTCGGTTCGACTGGGTTCGGCGACCTCGACGGGCGTCGGAACGCGCTTCCGAAAAAACTCGCTGCGGGCGTCACGTAGCTTGACGTGGGCCCGGACGGCCAGGAGGGGAGCACCGCCAGCAGCGGGGTGATCGCGGACTACACGGAGCAGAGCCTCCTGGGTGATGTCCTCGGCGTCGACCGACTGCAGGTGGACACGCGCATTCCGGAACAGCCGCTCACGTAAGGCTTGGAGTTCTTCGTCACTTGGCTCGGGTTCCGGTGCCACCACTTAAATATCCGTTCGTTGAGGCCATTTTTCGGACATGTCCGAGAACAGCCACCAGCTGACGGAGTACATGGTGACGTCCAACAAACGTAGGAGACCCGAATGAACGATCGCGAGCGTCCCGACAAGGTCCCGAAGCCGGACAAACCTCCGAAGCCCGACAGACCGCCCAAGCCTGACCCCGGACCTCCCGATCCGAAGCCTGGCCCGCCGCAGCCTCCTGACCACGGCCGCCCTCGCCGCCACGCCTGAATGTCGGTGGGGGCCGAGGAGCTTGCACGACCCTGGTTCGAACGCTGGCCCGAGCTTTACGACTGGGAGCTACGGCGCTTCGCCGACCTGGGACTGGAGGCGAGCGTCGACGTCGAGGCCAAGGCCCGAGGCCTGCTGGTTATCTCAACGGGGGTCGAGTTCAAGGGTAAGGTCGAGAAGGTCGACGTGTCGTATCCGAGCGAGTATCCGGAGCTTCCGCCGGCGATCTTCGGCCGCCCCGGACTGCTCGCCCGACACCAGCACTGGTTCGGAGGCAACTTCTGCCTCTTGGCACGACCGCTGGACGATTGGCCAGCTCGGGACTGGGGTGGCGCCGACCTGGTGGCGGAGCGCCTGACCGCACTGCTGTCAGACAGCGAGGCGGGCGACGAGCAGGTACGCGCCCACGAGGCGCCGATGCCCGAGCCGGTCACCAGCTACTTCAACTATCCCCTCAACCTGGCGATACTGCTGCCAGAAGAAGCCCTGCCTCGATCAGAAAGGGCGGGGGGACGGATGGTCCTCCGAAGACCGGCCCCGCAGCTGTTCCTTCTCGAGGAAGGCGACGACGGGTCGGCAGCGAGTTCGTTCATGGATTTGTTCCCCCCCGCCCCGACCGTCGAATGCTTTTGGAAGCGGATCGACGAGCCGCCGAGGGTCGGCTCCGATGGAGCGTCGGTCGTCAAGTGGATCCGTCAGGCGCACCCCGATCTGCTGGCCAGTCGGCCGCCTCCCCCGCCCCCGCGGAAGAAGCGTCAGGGCCGAGCGTTCCCTCCGGTCGAAAGCTGCGCCCTGGTCTTCCCCGAAGAAGGTCCCCAACCAGGTCAGGTTCGAGACGCCTGGATCCTCGTGCTCATCGAAAGCAGTGAAGGGCAAGAGCGCGCCACGCTGGTCCACGCCGAGGTGGTTTCTCGAACCGAGCGCGGAGTCCGTCTCGCTGAGCTGGAAGGGCTTGAGACGAACCGCGTTCTCGTTGTCGGACTGGGTTCGATCGGGGGACCGATGGCCGTTGGCCTGGCCCGGGCCGGTGTCGGTGAGCTCGATCTTGTCGACTGCGAGCGATTCGAGTTCGGGAACACGACCAGGCACACGCTCGGGCTCGACTACGTCGGCTTGCCGAAGGCGAGCGCCCTCGCCGTCGCGACCCGGCGTGCCAATCCCTTTGTCAGAAGCCGAGATCACCACATCCGCCTCGGAGACCCCACGCTGATGAACGGTGAAAGCGGCTTGAGCAAGATCGCACCTCTGATCGATGCGGCGGATCTCGTTGTCGACGCCACCGGAAGCCACCAGATCGCGCAACTACTTGGCCGCCTATGTAATGAGGCTGAGGTCCCGATGGTGGCGGCCTGGATGACGGAGGGGTTCTACGGCGCCGAAGTGGTGCGGGTTTCGCCAGGCGCGACCTGTTGTTGGAACTGCTTTGCCACGGACTATCGCGAGGGCCGTCTTGTGCGCGCTGAAGCCGGACCCCCCAGTCAGGTCGTGGTGCAGGGCTGCAGTCATCCCACCACCTCCGGTCCGGGCTTCGATGCCGACGAGGCGGTGGCCGTGGCAACGCGCCTGGCCGTACAGACCCTTCAGCCAAAGGGCGGCTATCCCGAAAGCACTTGGGACCATGCTGCGCTCAGCTTTCGCAGACCACCTGACGATCCCGACTACCCGCGGTTCACCGCGGAGGCCCTGGGGCCCAAGAAAGAATGCGATCAGTGTCGAGTCGCTGCTGGTGTGATGAGCGCGTCCTAGGTCAACTTCTCGGCGAAGCTCGACGCTGGCCGGTCCGAGAGACCGGCGGCGCCCTCCTGGGCTGGCGCGACAACCACGACGCGGTTATCGCCGCGGTTCTCGGCCCGGGGCCAGAGGCTCAGCACGGATTCTCTTCGTTCGAGCCGGATGGACCCTGGCAGAACCGTGAGGGACATCGGATTTACCATGAGAGCGGCCGGACGATCGCCTACCTCGGCGACTGGCACACACATCCGCGGGGTTCCGCCCGGCCCAGCCGACGCGACCTGCAGACCGCGCAGGAGACCGCAGCTGATGAGAAGTTCCGGGCGCCGGACCCGCTCTACGGGATCGCGAGCAAGCCGTGGCGCTCAATCAAGCGAGAAAGCTGGGCCCTGATGCTCTATGAGCTCGTCGACGGGGACCTCGTGGAGATCAACTACAAGACCTGCGACCTAGGCGAGCGAGTGAGTGGCCTTGGCTGATCCACTCCTAGTGATTCTCGGTGGCCTCTCGGCTTCGCCTCGTCAGTGGCGTTGAACTGCACCGGCGAGCCGCAAGGCGCTGCTGTTCCATGGAAGCGTTCCCTGATATGTCAAACGACGATCCGTCAGCAACCGCAGTGTTCATGCCGAATGCGGGGGCCTGGGTAACGGGCGGGCAACGGGTGAGGGTTCAGCCAGGCTCGCGCGTGTTGGGCTTGATGCCGAGCTTGTGCATCCTGTCACAAGCGTTCGCGTGTGTGTGCGGGAAGGATTCGCGTGGTCGGAGATGACGCGGGAGTCCTGCGCGCCGCGAGGGACGGATGCGTGCCTTCGCTCGCTGAGTGGTCGCGGGACGCGTTGAGGGTTCGCGCGGTTGCTCTGGTCCCCTAGTGGAATGGGTGATGGTGGTCAGGCTGGGCGGGCTCAGAGACGTTCGCCTCAGCGTTCGACTGTCCTGTTCTCCTCGTCGATTAGCCTTCTCGCGCAGCGCGTTGATGAGGCGTTGACCCTCCTCGGCGTCGCATCCCACGACACGCTGATCGCGCGGGCAACATCGGGCGGGGTGCGTGGTCTCTGCTGTTGTCTCCGAGCGCCACCAACACCATCTTCGCGGCGGGCTCCAGGCCGTCCTGCTCCATCGCCCAGCCCAGACTCGGTAGGGGTTGAATCGACCGTAGCGAGGACTGCTACTGATGCGGCTCGCGCATCCTCAACTACGGCTGAAGGGTGTGCAGCTGCCCTTTAGCCCCAGTGAGTCGGGTCTCCCCCTTCTTCAGGACCGCGACGTCCTTGAGTATCCGCTGAACCCGGCCGGCTCGGGGCATCCATTCGTCCCGAGGGCCGATCACTTCGATCTGAGCCCATACTCGCTTGTTCCATGCGGGGCCCAATTTGTCTGCGACCCGCAGGTCGTACTCGCCAGTCACATGCTCCTCGTTGTCGCGCTGAATCCCAAAGGCGTTCGAGAGCGAGTTCTGCTGGTAGAGCAGTCCCTCGATCGCTATGACGTCAGAGACGACATCGGGGATCCTTTTAAGCACCTTCAGTCCTTGCTCGCTGGTGTCTGGGGTAGTCACTACCTGGCGGAGCTCGGATTTGCCCGATGGCTGAACGTCGGGAACGAGCAGATTGACTTCGGCCTCGGCTTCCACGAACTCTTCGAGGGCGCCCTGGTAGACGCGAACCGCCTGACGACCTACTAGACGCAGCCGCTTGACGAGTTCCTCAGAGGAGTCATTGCTGGCCAGGACCTTCGCGAGGTACTTCCCTCCCTCTACCGTCGGGTAGACGGTCCGACGTTCGTCCTGCTCGGACTCATCTACGTCGGACGCCTCTCCATCCACTTCCTCCGGGCGGACTCGGATTCGTTGCGGCTCTTCATCCTGCGCCAAGGCGAACTGAAGGACGATCGAGTGGGCGGCCTCGCCGAAACGGAATCCTGCGAGGGTCTTGTTGCCAGGGAACAGACCGTTCGTCATCCAGCGCGCAGCAAGCGCAACTCGTCGCAGGAGCAATGCTGTCTTGAGCGGATCCGCAGAGGGGCCATCCAGTCCTTCTCCTGAAAAGCGTGCCGCCCACATCGTGGCCCCATCCTTGATCGCGCTTAGGGTGGAACCTCCGAACTTCTCGGCAACCTCATCGTTCCCGACCATCATCCACTGATTGCCGAGCGCGCTGCTGTCACCCAGCGTGAATGGGACTTCTAGCTCTTCGCCGTTTTCTTCCGCCTCCGCATCGGCATCCCCGTCGTGCTCCTCGTCGTCGGGTTGATTTTTCGGATCCGCCATTAGGTGAGGCCGCTGAGGGCGAAGAGAAGCTCGGCAGTCGACGCGGCGATCGACAGGACACATGCCAGCTGAACCGCGTGCAGCCAAGAGACCCTGCCGTTGTTGATTCGCTGCCGATCATGCGCCAGGTCGATGTACATCTTCACCGTCTCTTTGGCGATTCTGTCGTTGGATGCTTGATCCGACTGGAGCTGGTTCAGCCACCGGAGAAGTTCGGCAGGCTGAACCGCCTGCTCTCTCCTGACGAAGATCGTCGCGGCCGTCAACAGGAGCGCAACCGCTAAGAGTCCCCCAGCTACGAGCGCTAGGTCAACGACATCGTCCTTTGCTGATGCCGATAGGTCGGCCAGCACGTCCTGCCGAAGGGCGAGGGCTTGCGCTGCAGCGAAGATCACGCCAGCAAGAGCGAACAGCGCTCGCGCCTTGCCATCGATCCGCTCAGTGATCTTTGCCTGGGCGTCAACCTCGTTCTTCGCAGCCTCGAACAGGAACTGCAGCCCGTCCGGAGAGGCGTCGTCGACCTTGGGGCTGGGCGGCGTGGGAGGTTTGCCTCCGCCACTGCTGCCAGGCGGAGCGCCCGAACCTGAACCGCTTCGTGCGTCGCCTGCGGCTGCCTTCCGCGAGCCTGGCGTGCCTCGACGTCGGAGCGTCGGATGCTTCACGGTGTGCTCATCCACCTGCCAACACTAACCCCCGCAGTAGTCGGGGCGCCATACCCAGTTCACGGTGCGGATCGGAACGTCGTCGGAATGCTTTGTTGGCCAGCACGACATCACGATCGCCCACCCGCACCCGGCGGGTGACCGGATCGATGACGAGCTCCCCCGCCCGCAGCGGCCCCTCCCGCCGGCCGCTGCGGCGCCGCAGCACGGCGGCAACCCGCGCCGCGAGCTCCGGGTAGTGGAAGGGCTTGACCAAGTAGTCGTCCGCGCCGGCGGTGAACCCCCGCAACCGGTCGGCCTCGGAGCCCCGCCCCGAGAGCACGATCACCGGCAGCTCGGGGTCATAGCGACCGCTGTCCCCATCGGCGAGGCGGATCTCGCGAAGGACGTCGATGCCGCCCGCGTCCGGAAGTCCCAGGTCCAGCACCATCAGGTCGGGATGGCTGTATCCGCAGAGCCGCAGCGCGTCCGAGGCGCTCGGCGCCGGCAGCGCCCGATATCGGTCGGCTGTCAGGTGATCGCAGAGCAGCTCGCGCGTCGGTGCGTCGTCATCGCAGACCACCACCGTCGCCAGCTGTTCGATTTCGGGAAGCACACGATCATGAGCGCGGCCGCACCGAAACTCTCCCCTGCAAGGCGGCTACCTGCGAGATCCGCGGCGACTTTCTTGCCTCAATCCATTCGTTCAGCAAGACCCAAAGCTTTGAACCGGCCTTGCCAAAGCGGAGCAGGCGGGTTAGTCGCCACGGTCTGGACCCCGACGCGGCCGTCGAAGACGGTTAGGTTCCTGACCTCGGGGGCGACCCGCTCGCGGTAGGCGACGATGATCGTCCAGCCGCCGTGGCCGATCCCCTCGCGGAGCTGGACGTCGGCGGCGGTGTAGGTGCCGGGGCCGGCTGCCCGCACCGTCTGGGTGATGACCAATCAGCAGACCGGCCTTCCACGGACCGCACCCGGGATTGGGGGCGGCAGCGGCTCGCCGGGGCCGATGTAGTCGGGGCCGGACTGCGCCGAGGGGTCGGCGAGCGCCTCGCGCAGCTCCGGCAGGCCCGAGCCGACGCGGTTGTCGTTCAGGCGGAGGCTGAGGTTGGGCGGGCCGGTGCGGATCGCCCGTGCCAGTCGGATCTCCATCGACCTCTCGCCATCGACGATGAGCACCCACGCGTCTCCCGCGTACAACCCAAAGCCGCCCAGCCCCTGGCGATCAAGAAAGACCGGCGCCCCCCGCACGCGGAACCGCGGGCGATCCGGATAGGCGAGACCGAGATCCCGCTTGCGTTTGAGGGTCTCCTCGCAGGCCGGAAAGCTCTCGATCTGAAACGCCGCCGTGCACGGCTCCAGCCCTTCGCCCGAGCATTCGCTATAGACGTAGGTGACCACGTTCTCGCGCAGCCCAGCCGGAGCGTCGACGTTGCGTGAGCGGCCGTTGCATAAGTGGTAGATCGTTTGAAGCGGCACTCCGTCGAACTCCTCCCCGACCCAATAATGCGTGAAGTCCAGCGGGCCCTCGGCGGGGCAGGCTTTGAGGTTGTCTATCGCGGGCAGGGGCCGGGTCGGCGGCGGGGGGGGAAACTCGTCGTCCTGTTCGCCGCCGCCATAGAGGAGCGCCAGAGCGCCGACGCCGGCGATGCCGGCACAAACCAAGAGCGGAACGCGAAAGCGCCGCGCGGTCGCTTCCAGCCAGGAGGGGATCAAGGTTTCTCGGTCCGCACGAAGGCGGTGGCGGTGGGGCGTCTCGCCTCGTAATTGCACTGCACGCGATCCGGCGCAGGCGCTCTTGTCGGCTGCCTGAACGTGACGAAGCCGGCGTCGTGAAGCTCCTGCTCGAAGTAGTTACGGCCCCTCACGTCATAGCCGTCCGGAGGGATCCCGTGGCCGGCGTCGTCGGGGGTGACCGGGGTGATGATCCGAGGTTGGCGGTCAGACGCGATGACCACTGGCCCGCCGCCGCCCTCGGGACCGCAGTCGCGCCGGTCGTCGTAGTGCGGAGTGCTTACCGTGGCGAGGTAGCCCTTATCGCCGAGGCGGTAGTAGAGGTCACCGTTCGGAAGGGCTTGGTTCCGCTGGATACCGCCGAAGCGAATGTGATGGCGATCGTTCGTGCCGTCGGCGGCTTGGCGCTCAAGCACCCGGCAGCCGCTCGAGCGCAGCGTGTCGAAGTACTGCTTGTCGTCGGGCCCCTGGGACATGTCCGCGATGTTTCCCTCGACTATGTCCGCGGCGCGGTCAGAGCTGCCGCCGCTCCCGTAGAAGATCATCCCGAGCGGGTCGATCGAGGCTCCGCCGCAGCCCGGGTCATAGCTGAAGCCGGGCCACACCACCCCCGCGAGCAGTTCCTGGTCGCGAACGGCAACCGCGCCGATCCGCCTCCCGTTCGCGGAGGCATTCCCCTTCTGTGCCTTGCGCCGGTCCCTGCCGCCCTTCTTGGCAAGGCTCTTCGCCTTCTTGATGTTCGTCTTCACGCGCTTTTGGAACTTCGGCGGCTTCCTGCAGGCCGGCCGGTGCCGGTTGTAGGCCACGGTCGCCTTCTTGAACTGGCTCCGGCGCTTGGTCATCTTCGTGAACTTGTTCTGCTGCGGCGGGGTCACGTTCTTGCGGATCCGGTTGAAGGCGTTGGTGGCGGCATTGTGGGCCTTGGCCTCGCGCTTGGCCGCCCTCAAGTAGGCGCGGTTGGCCCCGCCCCGCGCCCCGCGGCCCTTCCCCGCCGCCCGGGCGAGCGGGTCGGCTGCGCCGGCTCGCGCCCGCCCCGGCTTGCGGCTCGGCGCCGCCGCGTAGCGCGAGGCCGCCCGCCGCAGGGCCTTGGCCGCCGCCAGCGCCCGCTCCGAGAGCGCGCGGGCGCGCGCGGCCGCGTTGGCGTAGGCCCCCGCCCTCGCCTTGAAGCCTTTCGACTTCTTCAGCCGCTCGCGCGCGAGCCCGCCGCAGCTGAGGCGCTCGAGGCCCTCCTCGTAGGAGCCCGGCGGCGGGGGGACCGGCCGTCCGGCCCTGAAGAGGCAGGGGCCGCTGTCGAAGGGGTCGGCGCTGACCTTGTCCTCGAGCGAGCAGTCCGGCAGCAGGTCGCGCTCGCCGTCGGCGGTGAGCAGGCGGTCCACGCCCGCCCCTCCGACCACGATGTCCTCGCCCGGCCCGCCGACCAGCAGGTCGGCTCCCTCCCCGCCCTCGAGGCAGTCCTCGCCGGCGTTGCCTCGGAGCTCGTCGTCCCCCCCGAGCCCGAGCAGGCGATCGCCGGCGGCCGTGCCCTCGATCCGGTCGCCTGCCTCGGTGCCGGTGACCCGGTTGGCGCAGTCGCCGGGCAGCGAGGGCTGACTGACCTCGACCGTCTCGTCGGATTGGGAGCTCAGCTCGGCGCCGTTTGACTCGGATCTGTAGGTGGCGAAGGCCTGGTTTCGGATCTCGGTGCCGGGGCCGGTCAGCTCCTCGAGGCGGGCGCGGAAGCGGAGCGCGAAGCCCTCGCCGGGGGCGAGGGTGCCGCCCTGGGCGACCGTTGCGCCCGCTCCGAGGTTGAAGCGGACCCGGAGCTGGCCGGACTCATAGGCGGCTTGATCGTCGCCGGAGGCGTCGCTCTTGGGGCCGAGGGGCTCGCCGGCGGTGACCTCGAGGGTGTTGGGGAAGTAGCGCATCCCGGCGGGGATCGCGTCGGTTAGGACCACCTCGGTGGCGCCGTCCTCGCCCTCGTTCACGCCCTCCACCTCGAAGCTGACGACGTCGCCCAAGGCGAGCTTGCCGCCGTTCTCGTCGGTCGCGGTCTTGGTCAAGACGATCCGCGGCGCGAAGATCTCGGTCGCGAGGGTGACCGCGCCGATCGAGTAGCCGCCCGCCGGCGCCGAGACCTCGACGGTCGCCGAGGTGGCGCCGTTGGGGAGGATGCCGGAGGCGTCGACCAGATCGATGTCGTGGCCGAGCTGGTTTCGGAAGTCGGGGTTCTTGGTCGTGACGTGGTCCCCGAAGCGCGAGATCGTCGAGTTGAAGAAGTTGTCGGCGGGGTTGGCGGCGTCGGCGAGGTCGATGCCCTCGAGGCTGGCGAAGTCGCCGACGTTGCCGAGGTCGCCGTCGTAGGCGAGGAAGCCGGCGGAGGTCAGGACCTCGCCCGAGGGCGGGGTGAGGATGCCGGCGAGCTCGGCCGAGGTCGTCTCCCCGGTCTGGACCCCGACGCGGCCGTCGAAGACGGTCAGATTCCTGACCTCGGGGGCGACCCGCTCACGGTAGGCGACGATGATCGTCCAGCCGCCGTGGCGGCCGATCCCCTCTCGGAGCTGGACGTTGGCGGCGGTGTAGGTGCCGGGGCCTGCCGCCCGAACGGTCTGGGTGATGTCGGCGAAGCCCTGGAAGGCGACCCCGCCGGGGAAGGTGTTGAGGTCGAAGGCGGAGGCCGTGTACTCCGTGTAGGCGGCCTGACCGGGCGCCCGTAGGAACGCACGGTTGCGGGCGCCGGGGTTCGGCGGGCCGGTGCCCGGCGAGCCGGGCTGGTCGGCGCCGCCGAAGTAGAGGCCGGCGAAGAGGACCTCGGCGTCGGGGGGAAGGATGAGGTCGGCACTCGAGGAGGTGAAGGTCGCCCCGTCGCCGTCGATGTCGAGCAGGCGCATGTTGTAGGCCTCGTTGTCGAGGTCGTCGTCGGGGCCGATCCCGTTGCGGGCGGCGAGGCAGCCCGGAGCCGCCGCGGGGCAGCTCATCAGGGTGTTGCCCGCCAGGGCGATGTCGCCCTGGACGTTTGCCGAGAAGCGTGGGGTGAGCGGGCGATCGGCCGCCGAGGATGCAGACGGGATGGTCAGCGTGGCGGCGAGCAGAAACGCCGTCGCGATGACGGCGCTGGTCGCGCCTCTCCGTGCCGTCTCGGTCAAGTCAAGCCCGTGAGAGCACGGTACTCCCGCGAGGCGGCTCAAGTCAACGCCGAACCGCCAGCCTGCGGGGTTGGCAGGTGACAGCGGCTCGGGCAGGGGCATATGATCGCTGGCGCTGTTGGGGAAACGCGCAGCCATCAAGGAGGCAACGTATGCGCCGCTTCGCTCGAAAGCCATCTCCCTCGCTCGTGATCTCGGTGCTGGCACTCGTGATGGCGATCGGGCTCGGGCCGGCCTCGGCCCTGGTCGGCCGCGACTCAGTGACCTCGGGAGACGTCAAGAACCGCACGCTCAAGGGCGCGGACATCCGCAAGGGGGCGGTTCGCAGCGTCGCTCTGCGCGATCGGGGCGTTCGGGTGCGCGACTTGGCCACCGGCGTGTTCGGATCTCGGGCCTACGGCAGGGTGGCCCCGGACGGCGCCCTCAGCCGCTCCAAGAACGTCGCCGCGGTGACGCGACCGGCAACCGGCATCTACTGCATCCAGCCCTCTAGCCTGATCGACCCGGCCGAGGCCGTGCTGATCGTGAGCGATGACCGGGCCGGCAACGGCACGCTCGCGGCTCAAGCCGACGACGCTTTCGTGGAGTGGGACTCGAACGGGGATGCTGCTTGCCTGGCGAACACCCTGGTGGTGGCCTCGTTCACGACCAACAACGACACAGCCGACAACAACGACGGGACCGGTGACCTGAGCGGCGACAGCATCGCTGCGGACAACAACTCATTCGGTTTCGCGATCCCCTAGCAAGCCAGTTCAGGACGCATTTCTCGGCACTAGTTGGGACCAATTTCGGCCGGAGGCCTCCAGGCCTCCCTCGCAGACCGCCCTATCACCCGACATGGGCCGGGGAGGGCGCGTACCTCCGAGCCACGGATTATGAGCCCAGCTCTTTCCTCCTGAGCACGACGATGGGTACAAACAAATGGCGTTGGGCACGGCCTAGTAGCGGTGCTTCAACGCCTCGCCGGACGCGCCGCCGGACTCCGTTGTCACCTCAGGCGCCAATAGGGGAGCCCTCACATTGGACGAGAAGCGACTGCCTGCATGAAACCCTTGCTTCCTTCGGCGGCTCCGGCGAGGATGGAAGGGTCCTAGAAAGACGGAGGCCCGGGGGCATCACCGCCGAAGCGGGAGGGGCTGGCCCGGGCCATTCGTTGAGAAGACTACCACCAGTTGACTACGCCGAAACTGAGCTATTTCCATGCAAAGACTGTCGCAGCAGCAAATAGAGCGTTGGATCACCACCCCACGTTTCAGCGCTTTTCTCAACGAAACGAACAACGATGTAGATAGCGCACTCGCGCTCTACGACTGGAACGTGTGTATGAGCGCAGTCTTCTTCGAGCTCGTCAGCTACTCGGAGGTCATTCTCAGGAACGCAATCGACGCGCAGTTCCAGCCCATGAATCACGCCGAGATGGCACAGAACAGCTGGCTTGCGGACCCTGCGCTCTTGAACCAGAGGTCCATTGACGAAGTCTTGGCTGCAGAACAACGCTTGGGTTTCGAGAACAAGTCTCCGACCCGGGCTCGAGTCGTGGCCGGCCTCTCCTTTGGTTTCTGGCGAGCCCTCATCAACAAGCAGTACAAGCAGCTCTGGATCAGCCATCTCCACCCAGCTTTCCCGAACGGGACCGGAGACCGGAGCGAGGTGTCGAAATTGCTGGCGCGGATAAATCCGTTTCGCAACCGGCTCGCGCATCACGATCCGATCATCAGGGCAGACGTGTCCGCCCGCCACGACGACTTGCTCGAGCTTGTCGGGTTAATCGACCACGACGCAGCGGATTGGCTAGCCAGGCGCTCGGCAGTGCCAGACATCTTGGCCTGGCGGCCTCCCCTCACACGGGGCCAAAAGATCCGTGCATCTCTTGGGAGCGGACCAGACTCGATTCGTTTCCACCAACGCCTGCGCAGCTCGTAGCCGCGGCTGTCGTCTGAGTTGCGAAGAATTCGCGGACATGACCAGAGAGTCACCTCGGGCGGGTCGAGCGGCGGATCTTTCGCCTCGGATTGATTTCAGGTCGGTCGTTCGGCCACTATCTGTGGCATGAGCCAGGACACGCGAGCGCTCTGGGAGCATCTCAGGATCGAGGATGGCGAAGGCGTTGTCCTGACAGCGATCTACGCGAAGGCAGGGGCGGGATTCCATCTTCAAGCTGCCAGCCTCCTCGTCGGACCGACTGAGATTGCCTCAGCTGGATGGCCGGCTTGGCGCCAGTCGCAGCACTTCAAGCCAAGACCGGACGAGGAGCTCCTCGCAACCCCAGCTGAGTTCCTCCTCTCGTTTGACATGTTCAGTGTCGGCCGCGCCGTCCTCGACCATGACGAGGCCTACGCCTTCCTGCGCGCGCTTCTCGAAGAAGAAAACTGTCCGGCGGTCGGGGCCCTTCCCAAGGCGCGTGCAAACCTCGGCGCATCGAAGGCGCCGATCAAGGTCACCACCCATACCGAGTCCCCGGCTTACGACCTCGTCACCTGGCTCGCCCGGCCGCTCGATGGCTTCCATTTCCCTTCCGGGGGCGAGTCCCATGACCTCGAGCTCGGTCAATCTTGGACGCTCGATGAGGCCGAGTCGTTTAATCCGGCGGTCAACTTTCTCGGGATGCGTTGGTTCGAAAATGAAGAACCGCCGAGCGGATTTTTCTTCGGTCGCTTTGAACGACGCGCTTGGCTCGCCAGCCAGAAGCTGCGGCCCGAGGACGACCTCTACCAAGTTGAGGTCGGACTGGAGCCAGATCGAATTGATCTCGCCGACCTAGAACTCGATGTCGAGGAATGGCTCGGCGAAAATCTGATCTTCGGCGAGCATCTTCGTCTTGAAGACACGGACTTGCGCGAAGTCCTTCCCGTCCTCTACGACCCGCCTCAGGACAAGGAGCTTGAGCTCGGCGTCAGCCTGCCGACCTTGGGCCGGGGCATGCGCCGCGTCGTTCGGCTGGTCAGCCGAAACGGCGCGCTGCTCGATGAGTGGGAAGCGTTCAACCTGGTCGAGTCGGTCTCATTCACGGTGACGATTAACGGCGGGCAGGGGCAAGGTTCGACCGTCGGCGAGAAACGCCCGAAGCAGAACCTCAGCGAGCTACTCGGGGCGGTCGAGCGCGTTCAGAGTCAATACGCGACCTTGCGGCAGACCGGTGCCCAGAACCGCATCTTCGTTGATCCGTCTGAAGGCCGCCACGTACTGCGAGTCCTTCTTGAACGAGTCCCGGGCGAATTGCTAGTCGCTGATCCTTACTTCCAAGACTGGGAGCTCCTCGAGGGGCTCAGCAAGGTGCGCGTCCTTACGGGCAAGGGGCGGGAGGCGCCGCCGACGCAGTTCAAGGGCAAGGCGAAAAGCTGGAAGAAAGGCCCTGTCCCCTTCCATGACCGCTTCTTCCTCTGGGAGGGAGGCGGGGTTTCAGTTGGCACCTCAGTCGGCAGCGCCGTCAAGAACCGCCTTTTTCGCATTGTCCGCATGGGTGCGGCCGAGTCCGAAGTGCTCAGGTCCCAGTTCGCTGAGTGGTGGGCAATTTCCGGCTTCGGCACGTGGGAACAGCGTGAGGAAAATGCCGAAGACGACCAAGTTGGGGAAAAGGACCCAGAAGCGGACCAAGAGGACCAGGCAGTGGACGACCAGGCCTAATCCAAAGGAACTGGGCCGGCCGAGTCTGGTTGTGCGGGCCGCGCGCTCTACGTTCACCGGATGACGATCTTGGGTCTACTTGCCCGAGTCAGTCCGACGCCTGACGCCACTCAAATAGCTCCCAGAACGGCTTCAGAAATGAGTCGCCATAGACGCGCAGGACCAAGTCTTCGTGTCCGGACGGCGCGCTCCGCTCAATTTCATCGAGGTAAGCCAGGAACTCGTCGCGCGTGTCGATCGTGAAAACCCGAGTCGGCCAATCTGCTTTGCCGTGTGCCTTCGCATCGCGTAACCAGCGGTTGCATTCTCGGTCGATGAAAATCGCGTCGCAGTAAGGAAGGAAGCTGGCAATTCCGCTGAGATCGAAGTACATGCCTCGCGTCGGCCGCTTTGCGCGATGACCTGCGATCTCGACGGCGTAGGAGGCGAGGATCCCCATGTAGATCTCGAGCACCGGGATCCTCTTCAGCTCATCCGAGTTGCCGAAGTCAGTGATTTTCTCGGCCCATCGCTCGTCCGGGATCCCGCTGGCTTCCAGCACGTGCTTCAACATCACCTGTGCGTGGGGGCTCGCGACGAGATCAGGAGCGTGCTTGACCTCCCCGTCGTAGTACTCCTCCCAGGAGAGCTGGGCTCCGTTGGAGATCGCACTGAAGAACGGGTCTAGCTGACGCCGATCCCGAAGGGCACGCGCATCAGCCGCCTCCAGGTCCTCGAGCCCCATGTTCACGCTTAAGCGCAGCTTGTCCAGCCACTGGTCAGGGTCTCTTCGTAGCGGGAACGTTCTGTCTCCGTGATTGGGAGAGACCCCGTCGAGCCATGCCTTGAAAGCGGCTGAGATCTGCCCGCCCTGAATCTCGTCTGCAGAAATAAAGGACACGTCACCGCTTAGGTGCTCATAGAGGGTGCGAAGCTGCTCGGTCAGCCGACTGTCCATCAACGACTCTGTCCGCTGAATCTGCGACTCAGGGCAGGCGAGAAGCTGAAGACTATGGAGCCGATCAAGCTTCGCAAATGCATCACGCCAGAAGCCGTCCTGGGTCGCAGGATTTCCCTCCAGATACTTGTCCCGGGTATCTGGGTGCAGGGCCTTCGCCAGGTGCGAGACGGCGTGCTGGTCGAGATAGATGAGGGCCTTCTTAACGGGCGGTAGGTCGAGAACCTGCGTCCCCAAGCACACCTTGCAGCGCTTGATCAGGCGTTGGCCGCGGACGCTCAGAAGACCCAGCTTGTCGGCGCCGCAGGCCTCGCACTTCTCGTATGGAGGCATGATCAGGTCACGCGGGTCAAAGACGAAACTCTCGTCAGCCGTCATGCCCACGCCCTGCCCTCAGGTACCCGAGGCTTCGACTTCCTCCCTGAGGTGCTGGGTGGCCTTCTCGAGGATCTCCTCGACGTCCGTGTGCAACGCCTTCACGTCGTCGACCCGAGCCGGCGCAACAAGAGCTCTGCGCTTGCGCGGATCTTGGTCGCGATCCCACCGCTGATCGAGCACTTGCTGCGCGATTGCGGTCTTGCTGAGAACGATCGGCGTGCCGTCGTTCCCTTTCTGGTCGGCGCACCACTTCTTGACCGCGGCGCTACGGCCTGTATCGGGAAGGTCGGCTCGCGGGTACCGGATGCCTGGATGCCAGCGATCGAGCTCGGCGTTGACGGCGTCGAGGTAGCGGTCCTTCACGAGCAGGTCTTCGAGGGAGACCCCTGATTTCGGGCCACCGAGATAGACGATCTGCTCCTCCAGTACCTCATTGTCTTTCAGCTTCTGAACGTGGCGCTCACCACCATCGTCGCCATCAGCGGCGTAGGCCACACGTGACGCAAGGAGATCGAGCCCGGGCACGTCCTCGGGATGAGCCTCCGCGAAGCTCGGCACGACCTGAAAAGCCAGCCGATCCATTTTCAATACCTCCCGCATCAGCGTCGGCAGCAGGATCGCATCGCTCATGCCTTCAGTAACCATCGCTCGCTGCGCCGCTGAGAATGCAAACGCAGAGGCTCCCATCGCGATCAACAACGGGGAGAAGCCGCGGTCGGCTGCCCAGAACTTGTTGATGATCTCGCTGTGATCGGTATCGACGATTCTCCCGTTGCGTTCCTCTCGGATCGGGGTGATCGCCCTAATCCCGACTCCGATATCGCGCGGTAGGCAACCGGCGGAATGAGTCGTGTAGACGATCTGCGAAGCCTCGTCTTGCTCCTCAAAGACGGTGACCAGGTCCGCTTGGGCGTCGTAATGGAGGTGAGTCTCCGCCTCGTCGATTAGGACGATCGGACGAATCGACTTTTCTCGAGCGATGAACGCACGCAGTGCAACAAACTGTCGTAGGCCATCGCTCTGGGCATCGATCGGGATGTAGTCCTTTGACTCCATCTCCATCGTGATCCGCAGACGGTTCGCATCGATAAAGAATTTCACCGTCAGCGGAATCCCGCCCCAGTTTTCGGTGATTGCCTTCTCAAGGGCATCGTTCGCGTCCTCAATCCAGCTCATCTTGTCGCCCGGGTCGTCGCGGGCGGCAACCCCAGCGAGCTTATCCCAGTCCGTTTCGGCCAAGGCCAACAGGTTGTCGATCGCCAGGGTCCGTGCGTCGGCGTCAGTGAGGTCGTAGATAGCTTCTAGTTCGCGAGCGTCGTCCACGAACTTCAGGATCCTCGGGACTCGACCCTTGAGCACCGCAACTGCTTGGTTCACCGTGCTCCCGAGGTTCTCCAGACTGATTTGCTTGTCGAGATCCTCGACCAACCTATTGAATCGCTTCTGAGGTGCGTCCAACTCAGTCGCAACGTGATTTCCAGCGATGACCGTCGCTAAGCGGTCTCGAAGCTTCGCCAAGTGATTGACATCTTCGCCGAGAACCTCTTCCTGCTCGCTGTCGAGGACACGGATGGCATTGGCCAGCAGATTGAGCGTCTGATCCGGCGGCTCGAGGCCGACAGCACCCTCTGCCTCACTCGAGTCTGACGCCCAGCCACTTTCTTGCAGCTTGAGTGCCCTCTCCCCGATCTTCCGACGCGGCTCTAGATCAGTATCCGGCCTCGGTATCAGGACGTACTCACGACCTGTGTCCCTCTTGGAGACCAAGACTTGCCGTACATCCTTGGCCTGCGGAACCTCTTTTAGGGCATCGAGATCACGCTCATCGAGCACGAACCTTCCTTCGACGTTCGGCTGTTCAGCGTTCTCACCTCGAACCCTCGTCCCATCTTCCTCCCTGAAGGAATCGTCGCTATCTAATTTCCGAACGGCGTCCAGCAAGGAAGACTTGCCGGCTGCGTTAGGTCCGACGATGCAGACCAAATCACCGTCGAGATCGATCTCAGGCCAAACCCACCCTTTCTCACCCGTGGATTCGTCGGAAACTTCTTCCTGCATCGCAAGGCGGCGGAAGTCGCCCACTCGAAGTTTGATTAAGCGCATCAGCCGACCGTAACGGGAGAAACGGCGGTTAGGCAACTGCTTTGAGGGATTGCAGGTAAGAACGTCTCTTGCTTCCCCGGGGCTCGCACTTGCTGGTGTCCTCCAAGAGGGGAGGATGGGGTTGGCGGCGATACCGCGACAAAGGTCGAGGGACCTCCACCGCTGCTTCCATGCTGGGGAGCAGCATGGACCTTCGGCTGCTCACGTCTCCTTCGCGCGAGAAGCAGGAGCCAGGTCGCCTAGTGCTGCATCCCGCGCAAAGGGTTGTTCGTGTCTGAAGCACGCCGCGCTGCCCGCCAGCTACCAGATGGCGCGCTGCTACTCCTGACCTGGCTACCACCTCGCTACCACTTCAGCTCCCTATGCCGTCAAATTGGCCTAGATCGCGAGCGGTCCACCGCCACTCAGATTCTGGAAATCCCTCGATGCCACGCATTGTGTCGCGGCTTGCCGCTTCCTGACGGTCCTGCTGACTGAGTCGGGGCGACTGGATTTGAACCAGCGACCTTCGGCCCCCAGCCGAGTGCGCTAGGGACGCTGGTCCGCCGATTCAGGCACGGAAATCGGCTCAAACAAATGACGCTGGCCCACGCCCCAGCAGTTGAAGACGAACCGCGATCCCTCTGGATCGAGCTTTCGCCGCAGACGGCTCGCGTGCGAGTCGAGAGTCCGGGTCCGGCCCTTCGACTTGAAGCCCCAGACATCCCTGAGCAGCTCGTCCTTCGTGAAGACGCGCCTCGGCTCGGTGGCGAGCGCGCGCAGGAGTGCGAACTCCTTGTTGGCCAGCACGACATCACGGTCGCCCACCCGCACCCGGCGGGTGACGGGGTCGATGACCAGGTCCCCCACCCGCAGTGGCCCCTCGCGCCGCCCGTCGCGCCGCCGCAGCACGGCGGCCACCCGGGCCGCGAGCTCGGGGTAGTGGAAAGGCTTGACGAGGTAGTCGTCAGCCCCGGCGGTGAAGCCGCGCAGCCGGTCGGCCTCGGAGCCCCGCCCCGAGAGCACGATCACCGGCAACTCGGGGTCATAGCGGCCGCTGTCCCCATCGGCGAGGCGGATCTCGCGAAGCACGTCGATGCCGCCCGCGTCGGGAAGCCCCAGGTCGAGCACCATCAGGTCGGGATGGCTGTATCCGCAGAGCCGCAGCGCGTCCGAGGCGCTCGGCGCCGGCAGCGCCCGGTAGCGGTCGGCGGTCAGGTGATCGCAGAGCAGCTCGCGCGTCGGAGCGTCGTCATCGCAGACCACCACCGTCGCCAGCTCTTCGATCTCGGGAAGCATGCGCAGATAAGCGCCGGCCCCGCCATTCTCTCCCCCGGTCGGGACTCACGGAGAGATGACGTATGTTCAGCCCGAGACCGGGAAGCGCCCTCCGGGCCAGGGTGCGCCCGCCACGCGTTCGATCAGGGGGCCGGCCGGGGCAGGGGCTCTGCTGAACAGATCGGTGCGCGCCGTCGTACCTTCGAACAGCCGCGCGAATGGATCCTGGTCGAACATCTCGGGGCTCCGCGCGACCGTGATCGCGCCCGCGCAGTGGACGCTGTCGAGGCTGAAGGTAGAGAGGCAAACGAGGGCGTCCCCGAGCATTGGAATCCACCAGGCGAGCGCGGCGCGGCGAGCCTCCTGCACCTCCGGCTGGTCGTAGGGGATCCGGGCCTCTTCGTCCGGCAGGGCGCAGACGTGCGCGAAGCAGCCGGGCACGGGGTCGCCTTCGACGCAGCGGGGATCGATGCCCAGTCTGCGGCCCCCCTCGCCGCCCGAATCGAGGCTGAGCCGCTCGCCGTCCCAGTAGACCTCGCGCCAGGGCTTGTCCCCCATCAGCCCAGGTCCCAGTCGTCGCGCAGATCTCGGGTGATCGCCCGCATGTCCTGGCGCAGCTCCTCGGCGGTCGCGCGTCCCCAGTACCAGTACCCGTTGTAGGCGGCGTGGATGGTCAGGTCCGGGTGCAGCGTGAAGGCCGCCGGGCGATAGGGCCGATGGGTCGTGTCGGTGGTCTCCAGAAGCCCGAGCCGGTCGATCCACTTCCGGTCGGCGTCGGAGAGGAACGTGAACCGCGCGCCGAGACCTGCCCTGAACGCAGACTGAGTCTCGGGCGCGTCGATCGTGATCACGACGATCTGGGCATAGGCGACCTCGAACTCCGGCTGCAGGGCCACCAGCTCGCGCATGTAGCGCTGCTCCTTCGGACACCACCAGCCGCGCGCCGTGAACAGCGCCACCGGGTTCCCGCCGGCGATCTCGCTGAGGGTGCGGGCGCGACCCGTGTGATCGGGAAGCTCGACATCCGGGAATCGCTCGCCGGGCGCCAGCTTGGGGGGTACGGTCACGGGCTCCTTTCGTTGGGTGTGCCTGCGTGCAGCTTTAGGTGGGAGCGTAATATTGGGTGACGTGAGGAAGCGCTCGATAAAGCAAACCCCGTTGGCGAGCCTCGGCGAGATCGCTTCGGCGGTCGGTCGCGGGCTCTTCGCCGGCGCCGCCGGGACGGCGGCGATGACCGTTTCGAGCACCATCGAATTGAAGCTCCGCGGTCGGGAAGGAAGCACCGCGCCCGCGGATGCGGCCGGAAAGGCCCTGGGCGTGCAGGCGCGCGACCCCGACGGACAGGCGCGGTTCTCCAACGTCGTGCACTGGGGCTACGGGACGAGCTGGGGCGCCGTCCGCGGCCTGATCGGCGCGGCGGGACTCAGCGGGCCCCCTGCGGCCGGAGCGCATTTCGCGGCGATCTGGCCGTCGGCCATGGTCATGTTGCCGGCGCTCGGCGTCGCACCGCCGCCGTGGAAGTGGGGCGCCACGGAGCTTGGCGTCGACGCCCTGCACCACCTCGTCTACGTCACCGCCACGAGCGCGGCCTACACCGCCCTCGGCGACTGAGCGTCGTACCCGCGCCTACGGCTGGGACGCCGGCCCGGCGCCTTGAATCCGCGCCGCGAGGGCTTGGACCTGTCGCTCCGCGCGGCGAGCCGGGGCGGGGCCGATACCCGGTGCGGACAACTCGATCGTCACCGCAGTCCGATCCACCGACCAGGGGTTCAGCTGGATCTCCAGGCTGGACGGCGTCGTCTTGCAGCTGAGCCCGATCGGGTCCTCGTAGGCGGAGACCCGTCCCTCCTCCCTTCCGGTGACCACCCACCCGAGGGCGCTCAGAGCGTCGTCGCAGGCTGCGATGGCCTCTTCGAGGTCGACGTCGAGCTCGACGATCTCGGAGCGATCGGCGGCGAGCCAGGCCATCACGGATCGCCGTCGCTGCTCACAGGTCCAGCCAGAACTCCTGGCCCACCGACGAGTCGTCGAAGATGTCCTCGGGCTGCTCGGCGCGGAACTCGAACCCGAGGGACTCGTAGATGCGGCGGGCGCTGGTGAGCTTGCTGTTGGTGAAGAGCATGATCTGCTCGTAGCCGGCGTCGCGGGCGAACTCGACGCAGGCGCCGGCCAGCGCGGCGCCCGCGCCGGCCCCGCGGGCCCATGGCTCGACCAGGAGCAGGCGGACCTGGGCGACCTTCTCGGTGCGGCGGGTGCAGTAGATCGAGCCGCAGCGCACGCCGTCGAGGTCGGCGATCCAGCAGCGCTCTCGCTCGTGGTCGTCGCGGCCGAGGAAATCGACGATCACCTGGCCGCAGTAGGCCTCGAAGCGATGCCCCCAGCCTCGTTCTGCGCCGTAGACGGCGGCGTGGCGCTCGAGGATCCAGCCATGGTCGCCGGCCCCGGGCTCGCGCAACGCCAGGTGGCGTTCGCGCCCGGGGTCACCCAGGATCGCGCTGACATCGCCCATCGCCTCGACCAGCCGGCGCTGCTCGGCGTCGGTGTGGTCGCGCAGCAGGCTCGAGAGCTCGGCGCTCGAGCGCCTGTCGAAAGTCCGGAACACCGCGCGGCCCGAGCCGGTCAGGCGCGCGATCTGCCGGCGGCGGTCTGACTCGGAGCGCTCGCGGATCACCAGGCCGTCGCGCTCGAAGCGGGCGAGGATGCGGCTCACGTATCCCGCGTCGAGCTCGAGGTCGCGGCGCAACTCGGCCACCTCGACAACCGGGAGCTGGGCCAGCTCCCAGATGATCCGCGCCTCGGTCAGCGTGTAGTCGGTCCCCATGAAGCCGCGGCCGAGCAGGCCGAGCTCCTTGGTGTAGAAGCGGTTGAAGGCGCGCAGGGCGGAGACGCGGCCGGCGTCGGGTTCCTGCGTTCGCTTTGTCGCGCCGGTCGCCATCCTTTGACTGAGTCAAAGACTATGCAGGTAGGGCATCCCCGTCAAGGGGACGAACGTAGCTCCACCCCTCTCCTGTGGGGGCGGAGTCCCGCTCGCCGGTCCCGGTACCTCTCTACCTGCATGGTGTTCGAGTCCTCGACCCGCCGGAACCTCCAGCACCGCCGACGCCCCGCGGCACCACGCGACCCGCCACGGCCGCACCACCCGCCGCGCCACCACCCGGCCCTCGCCGCCCAGGAACACCACCTCCAGCGCGAAGCGCATCCCGAACGTGTGTATCGAGGAGCAGCGCGGGATCAGCAGCCCGGGGCCGGCCCTGCCGCGTGGCAGCAGGGCCAGCCCGAGCAGCCGGGAGCGTCGGGTCAGCGCAACCGGCACCCGACGGCCGGCCACGCGTGCGGAAGGGAGGTTCCGCAGGCGGCGCGGCGTCGGGAGCTGCACGACTCGTTGATGAGGCGGCGCGGCCGTCTCTCCCCCCCAGCACTCCAGACCCGGGGCCTTCCTGCTGCGGATCTTCGGCCGCTCGCGGTAAGGGGCGCGCCGTTCGCGCTCCTACCAGCTTTTCCTGCAAACCGGCTTTCATTCGGCGACCGCCCTTGTCGACCGGTCCCCTGATGCGCCAAGATGCCGGAAGTGCAAGACGAGACCATTCGCAGAGGCAATTACGAGTCCGGGGCGGACTACGTACTCGAGTACGGAGAGCTCCGCTTCTCGTTCAACGAGCGCGACTTCGCGCAGCGGGTCGAGCAGGCCGCGGTCAAGCTCGACTTCGTCGCACAGGGGCTCGACGAGCACGAGCTCGAGGACCTGCTCGAACTTGCAGTCAATGGTGAAATTCGCGAGCCCTGCTCCCCCCTGGGTGAGCACGTGAACGAGAACTGGGAGGAGCTCGTGGGCCCCTCCAACAAGAGCCTCGTCCACTGGATGCGCCGGTTCGTGTTCCGCGGCGCCTGGCTGGACCAGCGCGTGAAGGAGGGCGAGCTGGACATCGTCTTCGACGAGGACTCGCAGACCTTCGGCTACGTCCAGCCCGATCGCGACTCCGAGCTGATCGAGCTCAGCGCCGAGCCTTCGTGGGGGACCACCTCCTACGGCGGCCGCGACCGCTTGATCTAGCACCCGCCTGCATCTCCTCGGGCTGCGCCCTGCGGGGATACAGGGTGGCGATGCCGCTGGAGGGCAGGATCAGTCCGTAGCTACTTGCCTCAGGCTCTGAGCAGGTCTGTGTTCGAGATCGAGTCCTTGATGCGGCTTGCAAGGGCAAGAGCGGCGTCCTCGGGGTTCAGCTCGTCCAACTCGGCTCGCAACTCGCGCACGGCATTGAGCTCATCGGCTGAGCGCAGGTCATTCTCGCCCGACACCCGGCACTCGGCGACCATCAGCGCCGGCACGATCCCCTGCGCGGCCAGGCCGGCGTCGAGGCGGATGAGTGCGTTCTCGGTCGTCTCGATCGCCTCTCGGACGCCTGCGCCCTGATCGTCGCTGTCGAGCACGGTCGCGATCATCGTCAGCGAGCCCGAACCCTCCTCGGAGAGGTCGCGGCCCGAGCCAAACAGCCGCTTGACCCGGCTGGGGTCGCGGTAGCCGAGAGCGAGCCGCGACAGCGAGTCGAGGATCACGACCACATCGGCGCCGGACTCGGCCTTTCGCTTGGCCTGGCCGATCGCCAGCTCCGCGGCGTGAACCTGCTCGGTGGGCTCCTGGTCGGCGGGAGCGGCGACGATCTCGGCGTCCGGAACGGCCTGCTCCCACGCGGTCACCTCCTCGGGGCGCTCGTCGGCGAGCAGGACCATGACGTCCGCCTCGGTGCTCGAAAGGGCCTGCGCGATCGCGCGCAGAAGGGTCGTGCGGCCCGAGCGCGGCTCGGCCAGCACCAGAATCCGCTGCCCGAAGGCCAGCGGCGCGAGCAGGTCCACGGAGCGGGTCAGCACATCGCTGCCCTCGCCCAGCGGCAGCCTGCGGGTCGGCGCGACCGCGGTGAGATCCTCGAACTTCGCGGACCCCGCCCCCGGCTCCTCGCCGTTCACGGTCGCGACGCGCACCAGCGCGCGGTGGCGCTCGCCGCGGCGCGGCGAGCGCGCCGGGCCGGCGATCTCATCCCCGGCGCGCAGCTCGCAGCGGCGGATCTGGGAAGCGGACACGTAGACGTCGCCCTCGTCGGCTGCGGCGTCCGCCAGGCGCAGGAACCCGTAGCCCTGCGGCATCCGGTCGAGGACGCCGGTCACGTCCTCGGTCTCGACGTCCCCATCCTGATCCGCGGCCGCGGCGTCGTCCGGCTCATCGTCGCTGTCGGCCCCTCGGGGCGCCTGGGTCCTTCGGCCCTCGCCCTCGCCCTGGCCACGACCGCCGCCGCGTCCACGGCCTCCTCTTCCCCGGCCGCCGCGGCTCCCCCGGCGGCTGCGGCGCCTGGGCGGCTGTTCGGCCGAGTCGCTCCCCGAGCCCTCGACGCCGCCGCCATCGCCTTCCTCGTCGGCGACGGAGCCGATCGCGGCGATCAGGGCGTCGCGATCGAGAAGTCGAAAGCGCGGGACCCCTAGGCGCTGTGCGCGCTCGTGAAGGTCCGCCAGGTGCAGGGTGTTCAGGTCGTCTGCCATCAAGTCAAGGGCTCCTAGGTGGGGGAGGTGCGGGACCCCTAGGTTATGAAAGCCGCGGGGTCAAGACCCTCACGGGCCGCGACCGCGTCCCAACCGGCGACCTCGTCGTCGATCCGGGTCGCGCTCCAGCCCAGCTCGCGCGCCATGGTCGTGGCCACGGCTCGCCTGGGGGCCTCGTCGCGCAGGCCCACCGCGTCCACTAGCCCCAGGCGGGTGCGGCGCAGCAGCACGTCCGCGATCGACCTGGCCTGCTCGGAGCGGGCGGCGATCACCGCCTCCGCGAGCAGGTCGGGGTGGCCTTCGAGCATCGGCTTGGCCAGCGCGGGGTCGGACTCGGCGACGTCCAGGACCCTGCGCGCCGCGTGACCATAGCGGAAGGCGAGCTGCTCGGCCGCCCCCTCGGGGAGCTCGATGTCCGTCTCCAGGTCGCCTTCGCGCGCCGACATCCCCAGTGGGATTTCGTCGGTGCGGCACGGGGCGACTTGTCCGTCGCGCTGCACGAGCCTGTCGACGGTCTCCTCGGCCATTCGCCGCCAGGTCGTGAGCTTGCCCCCGGTGATGGTCAGCATGCCCGACGAGGTCTCGTACAGCTCGGCCTTGCGCGAGATGTCGACCGACTTCTTGGGGTCCCCGCTGGAGATCAGCGGCCGCACGCCCGCGTACGCGCCCGTCACGTCCGCCGGCGTGAGCTCCAGGTCGAGATAGGCGTTCACCGCGTCGAGCAGGTAGTTGACGTCTTCCTCGCTCGGGGGCACCGCGTCGATGTCGCCGTCGTAGTCGTTGTCGGTGGGCCCGATCAGCGTGCTGCCGTACCAGGGAAGGACCATCACCGTGCGCTCCTCGCCCGCCGGTACGACGAACGCGGCCTCGCCCGTGTCGACGAGGTCGGTGGGGATGGCGATGTGGGCGCCGCGGCTCGGCGCGATCTTGGGAACCTCCTCCTCGGTCAGGATCTCGTCGGGGCGGATGCGGTCGGCCCAGACCCCTGTTGCGTTGACGACGTTCGACGCGCGGACTTCGAAGCGCTCGCCCGACTCGCCGTCGATGCAGGCGACTCCCGCCGCGCGGCCTCCCTCGTCGAGTACCTCGGTGACCTCGGCGTCGTTCAGAAGCACCGCCCCGAAGCGCTCTGCCTCACCCAAGATCGTGAGAACCAGGCGTGCGTCGTCGGTCTGGCAGTCATAGAAGAGGTAGGCCGAGGTGGGATCGAGCGGGGCGAGCGCCGGCGCCAGCTCGGCCGCCTCTTCGCCGGAGATCATGCGATGGCGGTCGGGGGCCCAGTAGCCGCCGTCGTCGGCGTGCTCGGAGCGGTTGGCCCGCCCGCGACCGATGCGGGAGGTCGCCATCACGTCGTACATGTTGAGACCGATCCCGATCCGGCGATCGCGGCGCGCGTCACCCACGGTCGGGACCAGGAACTGCGTCGGGTACACCAGATGCGGGGCGAGCTGCACCATCAGCTGGCGCTCCAGGAGCGCCTCCCGGACGAGGCCCAGATCGAAGTTCCGCAGGTAGCGCAGGCCGCCGTGGACCATCTTCGACGAGCGGCTGGAGGTACCGATCGCGTAGTCGTGGCGCTCGACGAGGGCCACCGAGTAGCCCCGGGAGGCCGCGTCAAGCGCCACCCCGGCGCCCGTGACCCCGCCGCCGACCACGACGACGTCGAAGGACTCCGCCTCCACCGCCGCCAGCGCCTGTTTCCTGCCGATCACCTCAAGGATCCAATCAGGCCAGGCTCTTCATGGGAGGAACCTCACGACCTGCTCGGAAGGCGCGCGCTCCGGCGGGCTCTGCTCCTGGACGGAGCGGCCGAGGTGCAGCAGGCCGACGAAGCGCTCGCCGTCGGGCAGGCCGACCGCGGCGCGGCCCGCGTCCGTGCGCAGGAGCTCGGGGGTCCGCCAGTAGCCGGCGAAGCCCCTCGAGTGCGCCGCGAGCAGCACGATGTAGGCGGCGACAGCCACCGCGTGCATGTCCTCCTCGTCCTGCTGGGGGTCTCCGCCGAGGGCGCAAGAGCAGACGACGAGGGTCGGGCAGCGGTCGAGCTTCCCTGCGCCCTCTGGGCCCGCGGCGTCCTTCAGGCGCTCGAGCGCCTCCGGGCCGACGACGCGGAACCGCCACGGGTTCGTCAGGTGGTGGTTCGGCGCCCACCGGGCCAGGTCGAGCAGCTCCGCGACCGTCTCGCGGTCGAGCGGCTCGGGCCCGTAGGCCTTGTGCGTGCGGCGGGTGCGAACCGCCTCTTCGACTTCCACGGCCCCAAGGCTACGGGGAGAGCTAGGGGGAGAGCCTGGCGCTCTGGCGGCGCAGGAGCCAGGCCGAGCCGGCCAGAACGCTCACGAGGAACGCGGCCGCCAGATAGTTCGCCAGCTCCGAGTCGTCCTCGTCAGCCTCGCCCGCGGCCGAAGCCGGGACGGGCGCCACGGGCTCATCGGGCGGCTCCAGGAACCGCTCGATCGCGGGGGGAGCCTTCTTCTCCTGCTTCTCGTCCACCCCACCGCCGAGCTTGGGCGGAGCGGGCGGAGCGAGGGGGCCCGGCACCGGGGGTGGGGCCGGGGCCGGAGGCGGGGCCGGCGGTGGGCTCTTCTGGGGCTTCGCCTGGGGCTCACCGACGGACGCGAGGGGGAACGCCTGGAGGCTCGCGGCCTGTACGCCCTGGCCGGTCACCCAGACCGGGGTCTGATCGGTGGCCTGCGAGTAGCGATAGTGGCCGTCGCCCGACTGCAGCGACGCGAGGTAGTCGAGCGGCGAGCGACCTCCACGGCGCAAGGCGCGCGGTGAGGACCCCGCGGCGACCAGGCCCTGGACCGCCCAGGCGGTCGACTGTGCGTTGGCGGCCCCGCCCCCGGCGAGCGCGAACCCCCCGCCGTCGAGCTGGGTCTGGCGGAGGTAGGAGACGCCCCTGTTAATCGCGGCCCGGCCCCTCCCCGCAGCCGCGAGGGCCTGCAGGACGGCCCCCGTGCTGTCGGACTCGCTCGGGACTCCACGCGCGAACCCCCAGCCGCCGTCGGGGTTCTGGGCGCCCACGAGCCACGCGGCCGAGCGGTTGTCGGCCGACCCCGCCGAGGCGGCGTCGAGAGCCAGGACCCCGAACGCCGTCGGGTTCACCTGCTGCCCCCATGACCCATCGCCACCGCGGCGGCGGTTCAGCATCGAGACGAGGTCGCTCCCCGCAAACCGCCGCGAGTCGAGCCCAGCCGCCTCGATGGCCAGGATCGTCCGCTCGATGTCCCCCGTGGTGCTGATCTCGCCCACGGTGGACCGCAGATAGTCGATCGGGGTCTTGCTCCCGGAGCGCACCTCGAGCGGGTTGACGCCCGCGGACTCCAGGCCGAGGACCGCCCAGCCCGTCATCGCGGGGCTCGACTCGACCCCCGGCGAGAAGCCGAAGCCCCCGTCGGTGTTCTGGGCGGCGCGGAGATAGGAGACAGCGGCGCCCGGGCCCTTTGCGGCCGCCGACGCGGCCTGCGGGACCTTTGCGGCCGTGGCCTCATGCGGGGTGGATTGCGCGGCGCCGATCGAGAGCGCGAGCACGCAGCCCGCGGCGGCCGCACCGCGCGCTCCGGCACGCACAGGCGCGCCTCCCCCACCCCACTCGAACTCGAAGCGGCGCCGGTAACGGCCGAGCATCCGGATCATCGCCGGGCCGGCGGCCAGCGCGAGGACGAAGTTGCCGGCGGCGTGAGCGACGTTGAAGGGGATCGCACGGGCGGACAGCGCCAGATAGCGGTCGAGCGACTGCTCGCCGCCGTAGGTGACCATCGTGTGGAAGTCCAGCAGGGCTCCGTATGCCAGCCCCGCGAACGCGCAGAAGAGCGCGAGCGGCAGCCGCCCCATGCGCCCGCCCGAGGTCGCCGCCAGCGCGGCGCCGAGGACGCCCACCATCCCCCAGCCCGCCATCTGCCAAGGGGTCCATGGGCCCTGGCCCAGCCAGAAGTTGCTCACCAGCCCGGTCAGCGCTCCGACGGCGAACCCCGGTGCGCCGCCCAGCGCATACCCCGCGATCAAGATGATGTCGGTGCTGGGGACCACGTTCGGGATGGGTGAGAACGCGACCCTCCCGGCCACCGCGAGGGCCGCCAGCGCGGCCACGAGCGCGACGATCTGCGAGGGGGGGCGCGAGCGCTCGTACCAGGCGATGCCGCCCAGCAGGACGAGCGTCAGCACCGCGAGGATCCCGCCCACCCAGGTCATCCGCGCACCTCCGTGCCGGCGCGCCGGAGGAGCTCGGCTCCCTGCTCGACGGTCGTCGCCGCCCCGTCGAGGATCCGTGCCACCTCGGTCGAGAAGTACCAGCCTCCAGCCAGGAGCTGATCCGCGGGGCCGTCGGCCACCACCACTCCGCGGCCCATCAGGACGACGCGCTCGGCGAATTCGGCCGCGAACTCGACGTCGTGGGTGGCGATGACCACGGCCGCGCCGGCATCAGAGAGCCGCCGCGTGAGCGCCGCCAGATCGGCCTTGCGTCCCCGGTCCATGCCCCGCGTGGGCTCGTCGAGCAGGACCGCCCCCGGGGGCTCCCCGTCGGCCGCTCCCCTGCCGGCGAGGACCATGGCGAGTGCCAGGCGCTGGCGCTCTCCGCCCGAGAGGTCTCTGGGATCCGACTCGCCCGCATCGCCCAGGCCGACCAGCTCGAGCGCCGCGCGCCCCGCCTCGCCCGGCAGCTCGTCGGCGACGCGCTCGCGGACCATCATGTCGGCCGAGCGCTGGGGCAGGAGGGCGGCGGAGCCCGGTGCCGAGACCCGGCCGCGCTCGGGCTCGATCAGCCCGGCGGCCGCCCGCAGCAGCGTGCTCTTTCCAGCCCCATTGCGCCCCATCAGGGCGACTCTCTCTCCGCGCTCGATCCTGAGCGAAAGCCCGCGCAGCGCGTCTGTGCTCTCTGCCCCCTCGCCCAGCTCCACCCAGAGGTCCCGGGCCTCCAGCGCGACGGCCCCGATGCCTGACTTCTGGCTCTCGGGCGCGGGCTCGAACCGGGTCTGCTCCGGAAGGTGCAGCTCACCGATGGCCCTGCGCGCCTCGCGGACACTGGCGGCGGGCTGCAGGCCGGCGCCCGCGAGCAGCCGCGCGCTCGGGGTCGCCTGGGCGGGCGAGTTGCCGAGCGCCCAGCCGAGGAAGGCGGCCGGCCCCCCGCTGAAGGCGACCGACCCGCCCTCGAGCGAGACGACGCGGTCGGCGGCGCCGAGGCAGCGCTCGAGCCGGTGCTCCGAGAGCAGGACGGAGACCCCCCACTCCTCGTTCAGGCGGCGGAGCAGGCCGATCAGCTCGTCTCCCGCGACGGGGTCGAGCTGCGAGGTCGGCTCGTCGAGCAGCACGATCCGGGGCCGGGTGACGAGCGCCGCCGCGAGCGCCACCCGCTGAAGCTCACCCCCCGAGAGCGTGTCGGTGCTCCGCTCGAGCAGGTCGTCGATGCCGAGCGCCAGGGCGACCTCCTCGACCGCCCTCGCGCGAGCCGCGGGGTCGGCGCCACGCAACTCCAGCGGCAGCTCGACTTCGGCCTGCACCGTGGTGCTGACCACCTGGGTCTCGGGCTCCTGGGCGACGAACCCGACCACCGCGGCCAGCTCGGCGGGGCCGTGGCCGCGCACGTCGAGCCCGGCGACCTCGAGCTCGCCGCTCACCTCGCCCCCGTGGAAGTGCGGCACCAGACCGCAGGCGGCACGGAGCAGGGTCGTCTTGCCCGAGGCCGAAGGCCCGGCCAGAACCACCATCTCGCCCGGCTCGACGACGAGGTCGACACCGTCGAGCGCACGCGCGGCGGCGCCCGGATAGAGATAGGAGAGCCCGCGTGAGCGTAGGACCGGGTCAGCCACGAGCGCTCCGGGGTCGGGACCCGAGAAAGGGCAGGAGGGCGAGCAGCGGCAGGGCGGCAGCGAGGGCGAGGGTGGCGGGCCCGAGGTCCACCGAGATGCGGGGGTAGTCATCGAAGCCGCCCGCGCCCAGCGCCAATGCAGCGGCGCCGGCCACCACCACCCCTGCTGTGGCGAGGACCGACAACGCGCGAGGCCCCGCGGGCTCGCGGCGCCGAGCGCCGCCGCCCTGAAGCGCGTGGCCCCGCAGCTCGAGGGTCGCTGCGACGTCCACCGAGCGATCCAGCGACCCTTCGACGAGGCGCCGGGCCATCGCCGCGCGCCCGACCGGCGCGGCGGCGGGCCCGCGCAGCGAGGCGGCCTCGCGGGCACGCGCGAGGTCGGCCACGGCGAGAGGAACGAGGCGCGACACGAGCGCCGCGGTGAGCGCGGAGTGCCGGGCGATGGGGCGCAACGCGCGGAGGACCGCGTCGGGATTGACGCAGGCCGAGTACACCGCAAAGGCGAGCAGGACCACGACGACCCGCATCCCGATCACGCCGCCCGCGGCCAACGACTCCAGGGTGATGTCCGTGTTGCCGAGGACGGGAAGGCTCCAGCCGCGCACCAGGATGGTCTCGCCGCGGTGATAGACGAGGGCGTTGACCACCGCCATCAGCACCATCAGCGGCACCGCCAGGCGCAGCGCGAACAAGACCGCCCGCCGGGAACCGGCGGCGAGCCCCGCAGCTGCGATCGCGAGGCCGTCGGCCAGCAGCACGACCGGGTTGGAGAAGGCGAACGCGATGAACGCAAACGAAGCGACGAAGGCGACCGTGACCCACGCGGGAGCGCGGTGAAGAGGGCTGCGGCCGGGCGCGTAGGCCAGCGCAGGTCTCATCGAGCTCATCTGACTGGCACCCCCAGCGAGCCCCCGTTGGAGACGGCTGCGGCCGCATAGCGGTCACGCAGGCCCTCCTCGCTCAAGAGCTCGACCGCCGCTCCGACCCCGACGGCATCCGTGCCCGTGACCACCCAGGTCGGAGGGCCGTCGCCCGGGCGAAGCGCCGCGACGAGCCCGGCGCCCGCGGCGAGGGTCTCGGCGACGCGGCCGCGCTCGTCGAGCAGGGTCAGGCCGATCGAGGGCTCCACCCCCGAGAAGGTGGCGAACACCCCGCTCCGCTGCGGGCCCCCGGCGAGCAGACGCGCCGCAGGGTCGCGGTTGATCGTGTCCCAGGGGCCGACCAACACGCGGATCTCGTCATCGGCGACGGCCGGGTCGCCGGGAGACTCGTCGCCCGTGGAGACCCCCTCCTCGCTCAGCATCTGGTCGACCAGCCCGCACTGGCTGCGGGCCCCGCCGCAGAAGACGCCGGCACTCCAGCGCTCGCCATCGCCGGGATCCGATCCGTGCACGAAGGGCTCCGGCCACGAGCCGACCACGGCGGGCACCCGCATGGCGGTGCTCCAGTCGCGGCGGTCCCACCAGACCCGGTCGCCGTCCGATACCTCGTACTCGGCGGCCCCCACCGGCGACTCCACCCCGTTCACGTAGAAGAACCAGTCGCTGCGGCGCCCGTCGTCGGTGCCTCCCTCGAGGCCGTCGATCGACTGCACGAACCCGCCGTCGAACCGGGTCTCGACGTCGGCGCTGGAGTCGAGCATCCGCAGGACGGTCTCGGACTCGGAGATGTCCACCTGCTCGCGCTCGAGCTCGGTGGCGCCGTAGTCCCGCGTCACGAGCAGGTCCGCCTCGCCGGCGGGCTCCCCCTCGCCCAGCCCGCAGCCCGCAGCCGCCGTGGCGAAGATCGCCGCGGCGGCTGCGAGGCGGCGGAGTCCGATCACTTCTTCGTTCCGCCCTTCTTCTTGCCCTTGCCCTTCTTGCGCTTCACCTTCTTGCCGAGCACCTTCTCGCAGTTCTTCGCGACGCGGTCCTTCCCATCGCGGGTCACCTGGTCCTTTCCGGACCCGCAGTTCACGGCGTCACGGCCGCCGCCCTGCGAGATGATCCGGTCGTTCCCCTCACGGGCCTTGACGGAGTCGGCGCCGCCGCGCGAGCGAATCACGTCGTCGCCGTCCGTTCCCCTGATTCCTTCGGGCTCGTCGCTGCCCAGAATCTCGCGGCCGCGCTCGGCCGGACATGCCGTCAGGGGATCGGGAGCCACGCAGACGCTCAGCGGAGCGCTCGGGATGTCGTTGTAGGCACCGCCGGCGAACAGGGCGTAGAGGCCCGGCGCGGCGAAGCTGACGGTCGCGTTCCCCGCCACGTTCGTGACCGCCGGAGCATCCGCGCCGAGCACCGTTGCGCCCTCGCGCGGGCCGAGGGTGCCGGTGTAAGCGCGCACGTTGACCGTGATCGGGACACCAGGCGCGGTGCGCGGAGCCGCGGTCAGCTCCAGTTCCTCGTCAGCGGTGAAGTCGTCCGGCGTCCGATACGCGAGGAGCTCCTCGTCCGGGTTCACCGTGAACAGGTCGGCCCCGACCTGGAGGGGCTGGTGGTTCGCCTTCAGGAAGAAGAACCCCGGAGGCGTCTTCGCCCCCACCTGGCAGACACTCAGAGCGCCGAAGCTCGAATAGTCGGCATCCGAGACCCTGAACGGCTGCAGCTCCGTCTTCACCTGTGCAGCCTCGGCGATGGCCGCCAGCATCGTCGGCGACGCCTGCGGATACGTGGTGCCGCTCGACTGCTTGATGGGTGGCGTCGAGTCGAAGCAGTCGTCGCCCGAGTAGGTCTTGACTGAGGCCGTCAACGGGACGTACTGCCTCACATCGACGAGGTTTCCGGCCTCGTTGCTCACGACCCGCAGGTCGACGGGGACGCTGGCGAGAGCCGCCTGCGTAGTGATGCCGGATGCGAGTGCCAGCCCAGTGGCCGCGCAGAGTGCGCGCTTTCGGATCTTGTCCATGACCGTTCCCGTCCTCGAGGGTTTGTTTGGCTGGCCGGAGGACAGGTCTCCTGGCTTCCGGGTTCGGTTGCCGCGCCTTCCCGGGGGGCCGATGGCTCTCCCCAGTGGCTTCGTGCGGCGACCACACTCGCCCGGTCACAGTGGCGGGACCGCGCCGGCTTCTCACCGGACTTCCCTTGACCACCGGCCTATTTGCTGCGTCCATCCTATCGGGGTGGGGGCGGGCCCCCGGACCCGCTCGCAACACGCCAGGAAGGACGTCGCACCCCGAAAGCATTTGGAAGCCCCGCCCGCAGAACGAGAGAGGGCGGCCCGTGGGCCGCCCTCTCGATTAGTCCAGCAGTGAAGAAGCTCTACTTACTTCCTCACCGGCGGCTTCTGCCGGCACGGCAGGGTCACGACGGGAGTCGTGACGGCCTGACCCGTATCGGCGGTGGAGCGAGCCCGGAAGGTCCACTTCTTGGTGGAGCACTTTGCGCCGACGTAGAACTTCGCCGGCTTGCCCTTCTTCTTGTTGGCCTTGACCGTCTGCCGCTTCGGGATCGTGGTCGAGAATCGGGTGATCACGAAAAGCCCACCCGACAGAATCGGGACGGTGACGTTCAGCTGCTTGCCGTACGTGCCACCGGCACCCGGCTCCAGGGCCCCAATGAGGACTGCGGTGGTGCCGGCCGTGGTGCGGCTGTGCAGCAGAATCGTCGGGTTGCCCCCGGAGGTCGTGCCGTTGAACGCCGTAACTACGGCGGTCACACCGGCAACCGCGCCCGCGAGGTTCGCAGAGCCGGCTCCGACCCCCACTTAACTCGGCCTCAACCTCCCAAGCACGGCGCAGACACGATTCGGCGGCGAACGATCAGCGGCCCCTCGCCCGGGCGGGTGGGTTGCTCAACCCCTCGGTCTGGGGTTCATTGTCGGGGTGGCCGAAGACCGGGCCGCGCAGGATGAGGTAGCTGAGCCACACCGCGATCAGGAACAGGGGGATCCCCATCGCGGTCTTGGCGATGCCGAGAGCGAGGAGCGCGCCGGCGAAATAGAGGGGCAACTGGACCGCGAGCCGCAGGGTGAAGAGGCCGACCCAGACCCAGCTCGCGCGGGTGTACGCGCGCCGCTTCTCGGGGTCCTCGCGCCAGGCCATCCCCTCTCCGCCGACAGGCCCCAGGAAGACGCCGAGGAGGGGCCAGCCGACCGCAATCGAGATCGTGTAGGCGAGGGCGTATCCGGCGTTGAGCAGGAGCCCGGGGATGAAGAAGTCCTCGGCCTTGCCCGTGCGGTCGGCGACGAACGCCGCCAGGGCGACGCCGGCGAACCCCGCCAGGGCGAATTGCAGCGGCTCGCGCCTGACGACGCGGACCGCGGCGATCACGGCTCCGAACCCGACCGCGATCCATGCCGCCATCCCGAGGTCGTTGCCGTTGAACGTGTAGGCGATGACGAACGCCAGGGCGGGCAGGCTGGAGTCCGCGATCCCCTGGACCCCGCCCATCGCCTCCATCAGGTCGCTCGCCTGCTGTGGAGACGCCTTCGGCGCCCTCTCCCCTGTGTTCTCCTCGTCGGTCACCCCATGATTCTTGCGGGTGAAACGGATCAGTACCCCCAAGGGGAGTCGAACCCCTGTTTCCGGATTGAGAACCCGGCGTCCTAGGCCACTAGACGATGGGGGCAGGTGCCCGGCCGGGCAGTGTAGCCCGCGTTCGCGCTCCCGCACGCGCGTCGCTAGATTGGCTGGCCCCGCGGCTGTGGCGGAACTGGTAGACGCGCAGGCTTCAGGTGCCTGTGTCCTTCGGGACGTGGAGGCTCGACTCCTCTCAGCCGCATCTGGACGACGACGCGAAGCTCGCCTACTGGCTGAACGCCTACAACTCGACGCTCCGCGAGGCGCTGGCCGAGCGGCCGCGCTCCGGGCATCTGTTCCGCCACCGGGGGCTGTTCAAGCGGGCGACCCACCGCCGAGACGGCCTCGAATACTCCCTGGACGAGATCGAGCACGGGCTGCTGCGAGGGAACAAGCGCCCGCCCTACGGGCTGCGGCCGCTGCTCCGCGAGGGCGACCCCAAGCTCGAGGCCGCGCCCGGCCGGGTGGACCCCCGCGTCCACTTCGCCCTCAACTGCGGGGCGCGGTCGTGTCCGCCGGTTCGCACCTACACCGCCGAGCGGGTGGGCGATGAGCTGGAGGCCGCGACCCGCTCATATATGGAGGCTGAGTCCTCGCTCGACCGCAAGGCCGGGGTGCTGACCCTGCCAGGCGTGATCAAGCTCTATCGCTCCGACTTCGGGCCCGACAGCGAGCTGGTCGAGCTGGCCGCGCGTGCCCTGGGGGGCTCCGACGCGGAATGGATCGCGGCGCACGCCACCGACCTGCGCATCGAGTACGCCGGGTTCGACTGGCGTCTCGTCTCCCCGCGCGCTGCCGGAAGCGGATAGGTTTCCGCCCGTGATCGTTCTCATCATCCTGATCGCGCTCGCCGTCGTCGTCGGCCTCGCCGTCCTCCTGATCTTCAACCGGATGGTCTCCCGGCGGAACGCCGTCGACAACAGCTGGGCCCAGATCGAGGCCGCGCTGAAGCGCCGCCACGACCTGATCCCGAATCTGGTCGAGGCGGTCAAGGGCTACGCGAAGCACGAGAAGGAGACCTTCGAGAACGTGACCAAGGCGCGCAGTGGCGCAGTCGCCGCGAAGGCGCCGCCGCAGCAGGCCGGCGCCGAGAACATCCTCGAGGCCATGCTCGGCCGGCTGATGGTCGTCGCCGAGGCCTACCCCGAGCTGCGCGCGACCGAGAACTTCCAGCAGCTCCAGAACGAGCTCTCCGAGACCGAGAACCAGATCCAGATCACGCGCCGCGTCTACAACGACACGGTCCAGACCTACAACACGTTCATCCAGATCTTCCCGCCGTCGGCGATCGCCGGGGCGTTCGGCTTCGAGCCCCGTGAGTTCTACGACGCGCCCTCCGAGGCCGAGGCGACCCCCGAGGTCAGCTTCGACGGGGGCAAGGCCGAGGCCCCACCGGCCGAGAAGTAACCGTGTCGGCTCGCCGGGCCATCTGCCTCGCCGCGATCGGCGCCACCGCCCTCGGCCTCGCCCTGCCGGCGGCGGCCGCCGCCAAGGACGACCGGGTGAAGGAAGCCGTGGTCAACATGCGGCTTGCCAACGACTCGTCGCTCCTGGTCGAGGAGAACCTGACCTTCGAGTACGAGGGCGACTTCGAGGCGTCCTATCGCGACATCCCGCTGCGCCCAGGCGAGAGCATCGACAACGTCGTCGTCTCCGAGGGCGGCACGGTCTACCGATCGGGCGGCTGCACGTTCTTCGGCTGCACGGACCTCGAGAACACGTACGGCGTGACGCCGGAGGGGAGTGGCATCAGGATCGTCTGGCACCACAAGGCGAGCGACGAGGACCGCACCTTCACCGTCCGCTACCGGGTAGCCGGCCTGGTCAAGGCCTACGACGACGTGCTCGACGTCTACTACAAGGTGTGGGGCGACCAGTGGGAGGACAAGCTGGACCACCTCGAGGCGACCTTCACGGATCCCTCCATCCAGCCGGGCCCGACGACCCCCGAGAAGCCATCGGGCGTCTGGGGGCACCCGCGGATCGACGGAGGCGAGACCTCCCTGGAGCCGGGCCGCGCCCTGCTCTCGGTCGACGACGTCCACACCCACCAGTTCGTCGAGATGAGGGTGGTCGTCCCACGGGCGCCGGATCAGAACGTCAGCGGCGCCACAGACGAGGAGGGCGACGGCCTGCAGAAGATCCTCGATGAGGAAGACACGGAGACCGAGGACTTCAACAGCGCCCCCCAGAGGGCCAAGCGGTTCGTGGGGAACAACGCGGCTCCGATCTCGATGGGCCTCGGGCTGCTCGGCCTGCTCACGCTGATCGGCTTCACCACCCTCGCCCGCGAGCGGGGCGCCGCCTCGGTGCCCAAGCACCTTCCCGAGCCGCCGGATGACGCCTCCCCCGCCCTCGCCTACGGCCTCGCCCACGAAGGGGACGACAGCGACGACACGGTTCTCGCGACCCTGCTCGACCTGGTGGACCGCGGGTACTACGACGCGAAGACGGTCGACGCCGAGAAGGAGAAGCTGGATCTCTCGCTCAAGGTGGCCTCCAAGCGGCCGTCGGCCAAGCTCGAGCCACACGAGACCGAGGTCCTGAACTTCTTCGACGAGCTGCTCGAGGGCGACACCGTCGCGATGAGCGAGATGAAGGACCGGATCCCCGAGCACAGCGCGACCTGGCGTGGGCGCTGGGAGACGATGACCTCGGCGCTGAACTCGGTCGAGGACGGCCAGCTCAAGTGGGACCGCAGCTACAACCCGACGCGGTGGCTGCTGGTCTTGGGCCTCGCGATCGCATTCGTCGGGGTCGTCATCGCGGACTGGGCCGTGAACCAGGAGTTCCTCCTCCCCACGGCGATCGGGCTTGTCGTCCTGATCGTCCTCGTGGCCTGGCCGCGCAACCGCCTCCGCCGCCTCGAAGGCGACTACGGCGAGCGCAGCGCCAAGTGGCAGGCGTTCGAGCGGTGGACCGAGGACTTCCCGAGCCTGAAGGACGACCCGCCGGCGACGCTGGAGCTGTGGAAGCGGATCCTCGTCTTCGGCGTAGCCTTCGGCACCGCCGACCGGATGATCAAGTCCGGCCGCATCCCGGCCCCGGTGCTCGAGAGCTCCAACAACACCTGGGCCGGCGGCTACTTCTACGGCGGCATGCACAACAACTCGTTCAGCGGCTCGAACTTCAGCTCCGGCTTCTCCTCCCAGGTCGCCCCCGAGTCCTCAAGCGGAAGTGGCGGCGGCTTCTCGGGAGGCGGAGGCGGGGGCGGCGGCGGAGGCGGCGGAGGCTCCTGGTAGGTACCCGGCCCTGAGCCGCCCTACTTGCGCCCCGAGCTCCCGGCCCGCGCCAGGTGGAACTTGTTGCAGACGTCGCAGCGATAGAAGGTCATCCCGAACCTCCCGGCCTCGCGCCGCGCATCGCTCTCGCTCGCATATGCCCGCTTCGGCTTCCCGTTCGGGTTGAAGTGACTGCCGACGATGCGCCCACCCATGCATCGACCCTAGCCGTCGCTTTGCATGACCACCCAGGATGCCGAGGACGCGATTGGACCATTTTGGCCCCTATAGGGGCCGTGATCGTCCATCCCTCCCGACCGCCGCTTTCCCGGACCGCGCGCTAGGGAGGCCCGAACCAGTTGTTCGCGTAGCAGGGGATCGATGCGCCTGTCTCGAAGGCGATCGGCATCGGCGGCGCGATGACGTTGTTGGTGGTCGTGCACGGGTTACGGACCGTGCCCGCCGGCGAGAGGAACGCCCCCTTCTGGGCGCGGGCCTTGACGTCGTTGCGGGGGTAGCTGTGGGGGTCGGCGCCGTAGCCGTCCTCGGGGCGCGGTGGGATGTTGCCGTTCGGCGGCGTGGCTGTGCCGTCGGGATTCATGTCGGCGTCGACGGGGTCGTCGTAGCCGAGTGGGCCTCCGTCCCAGTAGACGAGTGCCGAGCCGTTGAAGGGGAAGCTCCCGATCGCGGGGATGCCGAAGATCTCGGTCGATCCGTCGGCCTCCCAGTGGCGCCCGGGGTCGAGGGCCGGCTGGTAGACCGAGGCGCCGATCGTCCGCGCCTCGACCTCGGCGGTGACGTTCGCGACCTGGTGGTCGCCGAAGGCGGCGTGCAGGAGCACCTCGTGCGGCGGCGTGTTCGGCAAGGGGTCGGAGGTCATGTGGTGGGCGTAGCCGTTGGCCTCGCCGCGGTCCCAGAGCATCTGCATCAGCGAAAGGATCAGCGGGCGCTCGAGCTCGTCGGGATAGTTGTCATAGAGGCCGAGCGGCGTGTCGTTGGGCAGGGTCCCGACGCCCGTGACGCACAGCCCGACGACGAAGGCGGACAGGTCGGCCTGGGGGATGTCGGCGGCCTGGTCGCAGATGGCGTCCTCGATCTCGCCCCCGACCGTGTCGCCGAACTGCCCCTCGGCGTAGGGCTCGAAGTCGACGCTGCGGCGCAGGAGGGTCGAATAGTTCATTCCCGGGACGCCGAGCACACCGCGCTGGAGGTCGGGAGCCACCGCCACGAGGCTGCCCCCGAGGATCCCGCCCTGGCTGTTGCCGTCGTAGTAGAGCTCGCTGGTGTCGATGACCGAATCGCCGCCGCCGTCCTGGAACGCGGCGTCGCCGCTGAACCCGTCGCCGTGGATCATCGCCCGGCCGAGGAAGAGGAAGTGGAGGAAGCCCTGCTGGGAGCCGTCCACCAGCAGCGGGAAGAGCGAGAGGTCCTGGAGGATCGCGACGATATTCGCGATGTTCTGAGTGGCGAAGCCGTACCAGTCGGTCGCGCACATCATCATCTGCTGCTCGAAGGCCATCGCGCTGATGTTGCCGCCGCGGACCTCGTTGCCCGAGCCGAGCAGCCCGTGGCCATACAGCGAGGGACGCACGCCGGTGGCGATCGGGCCGTTGAGGGTCGCGCGAGGGATCCGGCAGGTGAAGGTGAAGGTCGTCGTGCCGTTCTGCGCCGGCACACCATCCGGTGAGGTCGCGTTGTTGAACGAGCCCCCGGCGGGCGCGCAGCTCGGCACTAGGAAGCACGGCACGGTCATGGTCCCCGTCACCTCGCGGGCGATGCGCGAATCCTCGGCGACAGTGAAGTCATTGGGCGCGTCCAGCGTGTACTGGGGAGGGCCACCCTGGACGAGCCCGTCGGCGAGATTCGTGTCCCCGCCACCGGGTAGGCCGGCGAATGCCTCATCGCGGATCTTGAGCATGCGCCCGGCAAGGCTCTGCTCGCTCGCGACCGTGAAGTCCCAGGCGAGGTAGAGCTCGGAGCGCCTGATCTGCGAGTCGCCGAGGATCTCGAAGAGCTCCTCCATGTGCGGCCGGCGGTCCTCGAGCGGGGCGATGAAGGTCGTCAGGTTGTCGCGGTAGGCGCGGAAGGCGTCGGCGGGCTGGAGCGGGTCCCCACCCTCGTCGACGAGGTTCCGCAGCGCGACCACGTAGCGGCCCCCCTCGTCGAAGTTCTCGAGCGGGCGGATGATCAGGTTGACGTCGGCGGGGTCGGGCGGGTTGGAGTCGATCTCGGCCCAGACCGGGTGACGCTCGCCGGTATCGGCGTTGATCACGACCACCTTCTGATCGGGGTCGTCGTAGCGTTCGGGGTGGTCGATCGAGACGAGCCCGTTCTGTTCGAAGGCCGGCTGGGTCTCCAGGCCCGGCACCTTGGTGACGATCAGGTTGCCGGGGCTGAACCCGTCCGCCCGGTTGTGGTCGGTCTGGTCGATCGGCTTCGCGTCGATGCCCAGGCCGGCAGGGGCGTTCTGCGGCATCGAGAGCAGGTTCAGGTTGATCCGCCGGCCGGTGTCCGTGTCGGGGTCCTCGACCGTGAAGTAGTCGTTCGGCCACGGCTGCAGGCAGACCGCAGTGTCGAGGAAGTCACAGCGGTCGGCGTTCGCCGAATCGATCGGGGCCCCCGTGTATGGAGACTCCGGCGGGATCACGTTGAAGTCCTCGGGGCCGGTGTTGCCGCCTCCGGGGGTGCCGCCGGGCGAACCACCGCCTCCGGGCGCCCCGGCGCCGCCGCAACCGGCGGCGTTGATCGTCAGCGAGCGCGCGTCCTTGGCCTTGGCCCGCTGGGTACCTGCTCGCGCGCCTGGGCCCGGCCGGTAGCGCGCGATGACCACGATCCGCTTGGCCCCGCACCCGGCCAGCGCCGCGCGCCCACGGTCGTTGAGGCCGAGCGCGACCGTCTCGGCCCCGGAGCCGGCCTCGATCGTCTTGGAGCGCCCGGCCTTGCGGGCCCTGCCGGGTCCGCTTCGGATCCTCGGGGAGAGCTTGACCGTGCCCGGCTCGGCGGCGCTCACGCGGGCGCGAACGCGTCCGCTCGCGAGCACCGCGCTCTGGCTCGAGCTGCGCACCTGCACGTTGATGCCGTCGGCGCCGGCCTGCGGCGCCGCGGCCGCGCCCTGCGTACCCGCCGCGAACCCGGCCGCGCAGACGGCCGCGAACCCGGCGAACGCCGGACCGGAACGGCGGATGTGTCGGGTGGCTCCCATCCTGTTTGCCCGCCGCGCCCCCCGGCGCGCGAGCAGCGGCAACCCTAGAACAAGGGAGCCCGGCGCGCGCCGATTGCGCAACTCCGCGCTGGGGCGGTCGTTACCTTTAGCGACCGTGAGAGTGGAGCGAAGCGGAACGCGAACAACGGTGTGGCAGGGCATCCGAAGCAGCCCGGCGGGCAGGGCGGCGACAACATCCACTGTGTCGCTGGCCGCGGCGTGCGCGCTCGTGCTCGGGTGGGGCGGCGGGACCTCGGCGGCCGCCCCCGCGAAGCCCAACATCATCATGATCACGACCGACGACCAGACGGTCCGCGACATGGCCGTGATGCCGCAGACCCAGGCGCTCGTGGGCGGGTCGGGCGCGACTTTCACGAACGCGTTCGCCACCTACCCGCTCTGCTGCCCTTCCCGCGCGACCTTCCTGACCGGCCAGTACGCGCACAACCACAACGTGCTCGGCAACACGGCGCCCGACGGCGGCTACGCCCTGTTGAACGACAACCAGACGGTCCCGGTCTGGATGCAGTCGGCCGGGTACCACACGGTCCACATCGGCAAGATGCCGAACGGCTACGGCGAGTTCGACAAGACCTACGTCCCGCCGGGATGGAGGACGCCGCTCGGCGAGTTCTACGGCTTCGTGCCCGACCCGCCGTCGGCCTACTACGGCTTCAAGCTGAACGAGAACGGGATCGTGAAGCAGTTCGAGGCCACGGACTACCAGACCGACGTCTACGCCCAGAAGGCGAACCAGGCGATCAACGACAACCTCGCGATGCGGCCCGACACGCCCCTTTTCATGATGCTCCAGTTCTTCGCCCCGCACGATCCCGCCGCGCCCGCCACGCGTCACGACGGGCTCTTCTCCAGGGTACCGCTGCCCACGGCGGGCAAGAGCTTCAACGAGAAGGATGTGGGCGACAAGCCGTTCTGGCTTCGCCAGACCCCGCGGATGGGCGGGGGCCTGATCGCGAAGATCACGAACCGCTACCGCAGCCGGCTCGAGTCGCTGCTGGCGGTCGACGAGGCCGTCCAATCGATCGTCAACAACCTCTTCGCCAAGGGGATCCTCGACAACACCTACATCGTCTTCACCTCGGACAACGGGTTCATGCAGGGCCAGCACCGCCTGCATCAGGGCAAGTTCGTCGCCTACGACGAATCCACCAAGGTCCCCCTCCTGATCCGGGGCCCCGGGATCCCGGCCGGGACCATCAGCAGCGAGCTCGTCTCGAACGTGGACCTGGTCCCGACCCTGGTCGAGGCGGGACAGGCCGCGGCGGGCGTGACGATGGACGGGCGCTCCCTGCTGCCCTATGCGCGCGACGGCGCCCTGCGCACCAAGCGCCCGATCCTGCTCGAGACGGGCAAGGCGATCGCCCTCGCCGACCCCTCGAGCGCCTCCGCCGCGGGCGGGAAGCCCGGCGGGAAGGGGAAGCGATCCAAGGTCTACGTCAAGAACTCCGACCTCGACCGCACCGCGCAGCTGTCGGGCAGGGTGATCAAGCCGCCGAAGTACCGGGCGATCCGCACCGGCCGCTATCTCCTGATCAAGTCCTCGGACGGCGGCCGCGAGCTCTACGACCTGGCCGAGGACCCCGAGCAGGTCGACTCGGTCTATAAGGACTTCCGCTACACCCGGGTCGTCAAGTACCTGCTGAAGAAGCTCGCGAAGCTGACCCCTTGCATCGGCTCTCGCTGCAACGCCGAGATCCAGGCGCCGCCGAAGCTCCTGAAGGAGCGGAAGCGGAAGACCCCCAAGCCGTCCAAGAAGTGAAGCTGAGCGTCGCCGAAGCGGCGGAGCGGGTCGAGGCGACCGACACGCTCGGGATCCCGCTCGGCCCCGGCCAGCCGCCCGCGCTGATGGAGGCGCTCGGCAAGCGCACCGACTGGGAGGACCTGCGCGTCTACGGCGCCCTGCTGCTGGTCGGCACCGAGCTCTTCAACCACCCCAAGGTCCACTACCTGTCCGGCTTCTTCGGGCCGATCGAGCGCGCACTGCGGGACGCCGGTGCGAACATCGGCTTCGCCCCCGCCGACTTCCGCCGATTCGCCCCGCTCCTGGCCGAGCAGGCGCCGCGGGTGATGGCCACCGCGGCCTCTCCCCCCGACGACGACGGCTGGTGCAGCCTCTCGCTGCACGCGGGCGGCACGGCCGCCGAGATGGACCGCGCGGCCGAGGACCCCGACCGGCTGCTGATCGTCGAGGTCTCCCCCGGCTTCCCGCGGACCAGCGGCGTCCTGCCCGACCACCGCCACGCGCTCCACGTGGACCGCATCGACGTCCTCTGCGAGTCCGACCGCTCGCCCCTGCCGATCGCCGACCCGCCGCCGGGCGACGCCGAGCGCGCAATCGCCGAGCACGCCAGGGCCTTCGTATCCGAGGGAGACACCCTGCAGACGGGCATCGGAGCGATCCCGTCGACCATCGCGGGCCTGCTGGCCGAGGGCCCCGGCGGCGGCTACGGCATCCACTCCGAGATGTTCACGACCGGGCTCATGCAGCTCCACGAGGCCGGCAAGGTGGCCAACGACAAGGGCCAGTTCGACGGCGTCTCGGTCGCGACGTTCGCCGGGGGCACCGAGGAGCTCTACCGGTGGCTGGATGGCAACGACGAAGTCGCGTTCCTGCCCGTGCAGATCGTGAACTCCCCCGACGTGATCGCGGCCAACCGCTCGATGGTGACGATCAACGGAGCGATGGCGATGGACATCCACGGCCAGGTCGTCGCGGACACCATCGATGGCCGGCAGTACTCGGGGATAGGCGGGCACGAGGACTTCGTCTCCGGGCCGGCGCTGGGGCTCGACTCGACCTCGCTGCTCTGCATGCCCTCGACCGTCGAGATCGGCGGCGAGGTCCGGTCACGAATCGTGCCCTGGTTCGACCGCGGCGCCGTGATCACCACCCCGCGCCACCAGGTGGACGTGATCATCACCGAACACGGTGCGGCGGAGCTGCAGGGCAAGACGGTGCACGGGCGCGGCGAAGCGCTCGCCTCGATCGCCCACCCGGACTTCCGCGACGAGCTCCTCGAGGCGGCGGAGCGGGCCTCGAAGGGCATGGCGCCCTTCCCGGCTGCCTGAGACATCCGTCACCGAGTGATCCGCGGGCTCTCGCCCGCCGAATCCAGTCACGGATGGTCACCGGAATCCTCAACGAGCCGCGGCGCGTCGCCGTCGTCGGCACCGGTGTCTCGGGCATGGTCTCGGCCCACCAGCTCCACGCCGCCGGGCACGACATCGCCGTGTTCGAGGCCGACGACCGGATCGGCGGCCACTCCCACACGGTCCCGGTCGAGACCGATGCCGGGACGTTCAACGTCGATACCGGCTTCATCGTCCTGAACGACCGCAACTACCCGAACCTCGAGCGCCTCTTCGCCGACCTCGGGGTCGCGACGCAACCGGCGCCGATGAGCTTCGGGGTCTCGGACGGGCGCGGCGACTTCGAGTGGGCGGCCACCCTGCCCGGCCTGTTCGCCAAGGGCGGCCACTTGGTCGACCGCCGCTTCCACCGGATGCTGTCGGACCTCGTCCGATTCAACCGGGAGGCGCGCGGGCTCATCGGAACGAACGGCGCCGGCGGCTCGCTGCGCTCGTTCTGCCGCGACCGCGGCTTCTCGGACTACTTCGTCGAGCGGCTGATCGTTCCCCAGGCCTCGGCGGTCTGGTCGGCCGACCCCGATCAGCTCTGGGACTTCCCGGCCAGCTTCCTGGCGGAGTTCCTGGACAACCACGGGTCTCTGCAGCTGGTGGGCCGCCCGAAGTGGCGCTCGGTGGTCGGCGGCTCGCGCTCCTACGTCGAGGCGATCACCGAGCCCTGGCGCGACCGGGTCCGCCTCTCCTCGCCGGTGCGCGAGATCAGGCGCGACGCCGATGGGGTCGAGGTCGTCTGGGACGGCGGCCGCGAGCGCTTCGACCACGTCGTCGTCGCGACGCACTCCGACCAGGCCCTGCAGATGCTGGCCGACCCGACACCGGCCGAGCGCGAGATCCTCGGCGCCATCCCCTACCAGCCGAACGAGACCGTCCTCCACACGGACGTCAGCGTCATGCCCCGCCGCCGCCGCGCCTGGGCGAGCTGGAACTTCGACATGGACAAGGCTTCCCCGGGGCGGGCTACGGTCACCTACGACATGAACCACCTGCAGCAGCTCGACGCGCCCGAGCGGTTCCTGGTCACGTTGAACAGGACGGACGCCATCGACCCCGAGAAGGTCATCCGGAAGCAGACCTACAGCCATCCCGTGTTCTCGACCGAGAGCGTCGCGGCCCAGGCGCGCTGGCGCGAGATCGGCGGCGACGGAGTCCACTACTGCGGCGCCTACTGGGGCTGGGGCTTTCACGAAGACGGAGTGCGCAGCGCGCTGCGCGCCTGCGAGCCGTTCGGGGCGCCCGCCCCGGCCGCGAGCCCCCGATTCGAGGAGCCGGCCGAACTGCAGCTGGCGGCGTGACCACGATGAAGCCTGCAACCGCTTCGGCGATCTACGAGGGCACCGTGGCGCACCGCCGCCGCACCCCGACCGACCACCGGCTTTCCTACAAGGTCTTCATGGCGCTGCTCGATCTGGACGAGCTGCCGGAGGTGCTGAACCGCCACCCGCTGTGGTCGGCGCGGCGCGCGGCGCCGATGCGCTTCCGCGCCTCTGACTACCTTCCGGACACCGATGGCGCCGGGCCGCGCGACGCCGAGGAACTCGCCGCCCGGGCGCGCGAGCTTGTCGCCGAGCAGACCGGCGCGCCGGCCCCGGCAGGCCCGGTGCGGCTGCTCACCACCCCCCGCACCTTCGGCGTCGGCTTCAACCCCGTCAGCTTCTACTTCCTCCACGACGAGCCGGGCGGTCCCGCGCAGGCGGTGATCGCCGAGGTCACCAACACGCCTTGGGGCGGGCGCCACTCCTACGCAGCCCGCCGCACCGATGAGGACGGCCCGATCGAGGCGCGGTTCTCCAAGCGCCTCCACGTCTCGCCCTTCAACCCGATGGATCAGACCTACACGCTGCGCGCCGGCGACCCCGGCGAGACGCTCGCGGTCTCGATCGCAAACGAGCAGGACGGCGAGAGGGTCCACGACGCGGGCCTGTCACTTCGCCGCCGCGAGATGAGCCGCCAAGCGATGAGCAGCGTGCTGCTGCGGCACCCCGCCTCGGCGGTCGCGACCCTCGCGCGCATATACGCCCACGGCGTGAAGCTGAAGCTGAAGGGCGTCCCGCACTACCGCCACCCCAACCCCTCGGGGGCGCGGTAGGTCTCAAGGCCCTCAGGACCAGCCGCCCGGCGCGCGGGTCCTGACACGGCGGCCGAACCACTCCCTGCGGCCGGGCACGTCCTCGGAAGCGGTTCGGCCGCCGCGCCACCCGCGCGGCGTGCGGCTGGAGTTGACGGCGTCGACACCAAGCGCACCGTCCGCGGGTGGCACGGGTGTCGTGCATCCGAGGACGGCCTGGGGCCGCCCGCAGGATGTACGGCGACCGTGACAGGCCCCGCGGGCGCTGCGGTTGGTCGCGAGGGCATCTACGACCCCCCGTGCGTCGGCCCTGTGGCGGCATAAGCTGATCCGGTGACCGAGCTGCCGCCGATGTTCGGCGACTACTACCGCGAGATCTACGCGAAGGGCATGTTCGCGTCCGAGCGGCCCGCGCAGCCGGTCGCCTGGGCCGAGCTCGAGCGCGCCGCCGAGGAGAGCCTGGAGGAGCGTGCGGTCGCCTATGTCTGGGGTGGTGCCGGCTCCGAGGACACGATGCGCGCGAACCTCGAGGCGTTCCGGGCCTGGCGGATCGTCCCGCGCGTGATGCGGGACATCTCGGCGCGCGACCTCTCGACCGAGGTGGCCGGCACGAAGATGCCGGCGCCGGTGCTGCTGGCGCCCGTCGGCGTCCAGAAGATTCTTCACGACGAGGGCGAGCTCGCGACCGCGCGCGCCGCCGCCGCGCTCGGCCTGCCGCTCATCGTGTCGACTGCCTCGTCGACGTCGATGGAGGACATGGCCGAGGCGGGCGGCCCCGAGGCGCCGCGCTGGTACCAGCTGTACTGGCCCAACGACCGAGAGCTCGCCGAGAGCCTCGTGCGCCGGGCCGAGGCGAGCGGGCACTCCGCCATCGTCCTCACCGTCGACAACTCGATCGTCGGCTGGAAGCCGCGCGACCTGCAGCAGGCCTATCTCCCCTTCCTGGAGGGCGTCGGGATCGAGCAGTACCTGACGGATCCAGTCTTCCGCGCCGCCCTGGAGAAGCCGCCCGAGGAGGACAAGATGGCCGCTGTCGGCCACTTCCTGGGTGTGTTCTCGAACCCGTCGCTCACCTGGGACGACCTCGAGTGGCTCGCCGAGATCACGACGGTTCCAGTCATCGTGAAAGGCGTCCTTCATCCCGACGACGCCCGCGAAGCGCGCGAGCGGGGGATGGCGGGGGTGATCGCCTCGAACCACGGCGGCCGCCAGATCGACGGTGCGATCGCCTCACTCGATGCCCTGCCGGCGATCGCCGACGCGGTGGGGGACGAAATGGCGGTGCTGTTCGACAGCGGCGTGCGCTCGGGGGCGGACGTGTTCAAGGCGCTGGCGCTCGGCGCCGACGCCGCGCTGATCGGCCGCCCCTACCTGTGGGGCCTGGCGCTCGCGGGCCAGGAGGGCGTCGAGACCGTGCTCCGCTGCATCCTCGCCGAGCTCGACCTGACGCTCGCCTTGAGCGGTCACACCTCCCCGGAGTCGGTCGACTCGTCAGTCCTGCAAACGGCGCGTTGACCCCATCGGGGTCTCCCGGCCTAAGCGCTCAGCCCGCGGTACGGAGGGATCGGGTGGCATCATTAGAGCTGCATGACCGAGCCACACGAAGATTCAGGCGGCGAGCAGTTCATGGACGTAGGCAGGGGCATCACCCTCTGCTACGAGGAGTTCGGCGACCCGTCCGATCCTCCCGTCCTGCTCATCATGGGTCTCGCGACCCAGATGATCGCCTGGCACGAGGACTTCTGCGAGGAGCTCGTCGAGCGCGGCTTTCACGTCGTCCGCTTCGACAACCGCGACATCGGGCGATCGACCCACGTCGACAACCGCCCCCCGACGACGAAAGAGCTGCTGCTCCGCCGCGCCCCGCCGGGCCAGTACTCCCTCTCGGACATGGCCGAGGACTCCGCCACCCTGATGCGCGAGCTCGACATCGCGCCCGCCCACGTGGTCGGCGCCTCGATGGGCGGCATGATCGGCCAGATGCTCGCCGCCGAGCACCCCGAGGTGGTGCGCTCGCTGACCTCGATCATGTCCAATACGGGCAACCGCTGGAACGGCCAGCCCGCCCCGGCCGTCCTGCGTCAGATGCTGAAGCGCCCTCCCGCCACGCGCGAGGAGGTCGTCGAGCGCGCCGCCCTGATCTTCGGCATCGTCGGCTCGAAGGGGCTGCACGACGAAGAGCACATCCGCGAGATGGCCGGCCGCAGCTGGGAACGCAGCCACGACCCGCGCGGCCCGGGGCGCCAGCTGGGAGCGATCATCGCCACGGGCGATCGCACCCCAAAGCTGCGACGGATCCAGGTGCCGACCCTGGTGATGCACGGCACCCGCGACAAGCTCATCCGCCCCTCTGGCGGCCGCGCGACGGTCAAAGCGATTCCGGGCGCCCGCCTGATCAAGATCGAAGGCATGGGCCACGACCTGCCGCGGCCGCTGTGGAGCACGCTGATCGACGCGATCGCGGGCCACGTCAAATCGGCGGACCGCGGCGCGGCTCAGGTCAGCGTTTCCGCCGGCGCTGCCTCTGCTTCTCCTTAGGGACCCAGACCGCGTCCCAGGCCAGGCCGGTCTTCTCCATCGCGGCGATCACCGCGGCCGAGGGGTCGGGCTGCCAGGCGCGCAGGCCGTGGCG
>Ga0183260_10000013_pt1 | contig 107848 bp, 105 predicted proteins | sample AntDrymUQ4972206_2_FD_129768 | JGI IMG/M metagenome (GOLD analysis project Ga0183260, IMG submission 129768) | Polar desert sand microbial communities from Dry Valleys, Antarctica - metaG UQ497 (22.06) (version 2) (version 2) | ecosystem: Environmental > Terrestrial > Soil > Desert | place...
TCGGACAGAACCGGCCGCCGAAATCGCGTCCCGATCGCCCACTTTGCGGGCCTCGAATCGCTCCAGCGCGGCCCGGACCGAGCCGAAGTCCGAGAGCTCGACCCCGGCGAACTGGAGGTAGGCCCCGGCGTCGATCTCGCCGAGCCCCTCGAGACAGAGGCCGCGGACCCGCTCGGAGGTGAGCTCCGAGCGCTCGGCTCGCTCGGCCGCGAGCTCGATCCGGCCGACGATCACGTCGAGCTGCGACGGCGTCACCGGCCGCTTGTGGGCGGCCCGCCCGATCGCGGCGCGGAGCTTCGCGGCGTCGAAGGGCTGGCGCTCCCCGCCGCGCTTGACGATCCACGCCGGGCCCGGCGCCCGGCGCTCGAAGGTCGTGAAGCGGGTGCCGCACGCCGGGCACTCACGGCGGCGTCGGACCGCCGCGCCGTCGTCAGCCTTCCGGGTCTCGAGCGTCCGCGTCTGATGTCCGCACTCGGGGCAATCCACACGCGCAGTTTACTACGTATGGGGTGCTAGGCGACCCTCACAGACACTAGATGTAGGACGAAACCGCGCATGATCGCGAGCGGGGTCGATTGTGGTCGCTCAGCGACCAAAATCGAGCCCACCGGCTCACACAACCGCACCGCAGGTCTATGGTTCCCCCATGTCCATGGCCGGCGACGAGGCTCCTTCCCGCGGGTCCGATCCGATCGGGGCCGCGACCGACGCCGCCAGCGACGCCTTCGAGACCGCCCGCGACCGAACCGCCGCTGCGCGCGACGCCGCGGCCGATGCGGCCGTCGAGGTGGTCAAGAAGATCCCGAAGCCGCGCCTGCGCGGCGTCTCGCACCAGTGGGCGGCGATCGCCTCGGTGCCTCTCGGCATCGCGGTGATCGTGATGGCAAGCGGGGGGCGCGAGATCGTCGCGGCCTCCATATACGCCTTCTCCCTGACCGCGCTGCTCAGCACCAGTGCCGTCTACCACCGCGTCAACTGGCAGCGCGACGGGGCGCGCCGCTGGATGCGCCGCCTCGACCACACGATGATCTTCGTCCTGATCGCCGGCACCTACACGCCGTTCGCGCTCCTGGTGATGGAGGGCACGTTCGCCGACGTGATCCTGGTCACGGTCTGGGCCTCCGCGGCGGGCGGCGCGATCCTGAACCTCGCCTGGTGGGACGCGCCGAAGTGGTTCACCTCGATCGTCTACGTCGCGACCGGTTGGGTCGCAGCCGCCGCCATGCCCCAGCTGTGGGACCGGATCGGCCCGCTCGGCGTCGGCCTGCTCGCCCTGGGGGGCGCGCTGTACACGGTCGGCGCGGTGATCTACGCGACCCGCAGGCCCGATCCCAGCCCCGAGGTCTTCGGCTACCACGAGATCTTCCACGCGCTCGTGATCGCGGCCTCGGCTCTGCAGTTCGCGGTGATCGCGATCTACGCCCTGCACCAGGGCTGAGCCACGTTGACAGCCCTTGTCTGGTTCAGGCGCGACCTGCGCATCCGCGACAACGTCGCGCTTCGTGCCGCACTCGACGCGAGCGACAAGGTCGCCCCGGTCTTCTGCTTCGACGAGCGCCTATATGGAGGGCGCCACGCATCGGGCCCGAGGACCCAGTTCCTGCTCGAGTCGCTGGCCGAGCTCCGCCGTGAGCTGAGGGACCGCGGCGGCGAGCTCTTCGTCCGCCGCGGCAGGCCCGAGGTCGAGCTGGCGAAGCTGGCGAAGGAGTGCGGGGCGGAGTCGGTCCACTTCGCCTACGACGTCAGCCCCTTCGCCCGCAAGCGCACCCGCAGGGCGTTCGGCGACGCCGGCCTTGAGTTCCACTCGCACGAGGGCCTGAACGCCGTCGAGGTCCGCGGCATCGAGACCCAGGCCGGCAGGCCCTACACGGTCTTCTCGCCGTTTCACCGCAACTGGGAGGGGATCGAGCGGCGCGACACCCTCGCGGCTCCACGCAAGGTGCCGGTGCCGAGCGGCCCGAACGCCGGCAGGCTCCCGACGCTGGAGGGACTCGGCCTCGAGCAGGAGGTGACCGACCCGCTGCGCGGAGGGGAGTCCGCGGGGCGCAACCGCCTCGACGCGTTCCTCAGGGCCGACGTCGAGGCCTACTCCGACAACCACGACGCGCTGGGCCGCGACCGGACCTCCCGCCTGTCGCCTTACCTGCACCTCGGCTGCATCTCGCCGCGCCAGGTCGAGGAGCGGCTGCCCTCGCGGGGCAAGGGCCCCGCCGCATTCCACCGCCAACTCTGCTGGCGCGACTTCTACCACCACGTCCTCTTCCACTTCCCCCGGAACGCACGGTCGGAGCACCAGCCGCGCTACCGCGGGATGAGGTGGAGTCATGCCAAGAAGCCGTTCGAGGCCTGGTGCGAGGGGCGGACCGGGTACCCCCTGGTGGACGCCGGGATGCGCCAGCTGCTCGCCGAGGGGTGGATGCACAACCGCGCCCGCCTCGTCGCCGGCTCGTTCCTGACCAAGGACCTGGGCATCGACTGGCGCTGGGGAGAGCGCCACTTCATGCGCTACCTGATCGACGGCGACGAGGCCAACAACAACGGCAACTGGCAGTGGATCGCATCGGTCGGGACGGATCCCTCGCCCTACTTCCGGCGCATCTACAACCCCACCCTTCAGATGGAGCGCTACGACCCCGACGGGACCTACGTCAGGAATCACGTGCCGGAGCTCGCAGGGGTACCCGCCGAGCACCTGCGCGAGCCGTGGGAGATGCCCGAAGAGGTTCAGCGGGAGGCGGGCTGCCTGATCGGAACCGACTACCCGGGCCCGATCGTCGATCACAAGGAGGCCCGCCAGGAGGCGATGGCGCGTTACAGGTCGGCAACGGACGGTTAGGCCTCGGTCGCTACCAGGTCGTGGCGATCGTCCTGTGAGAACCTTCGGCCCGACCACGTACCGGCAAAGCAGAGGGGGACCCGATGGCCGAGTTGAGTGAGCAGAAGCAGGCGCAGCGAGCGATGTGGGCCGGCGGTGAGTATGCCATCGTCGCGGAGCGGATCACCGGGGCCGGCGAGGCCGCAGTCGAGGCAGCCGGGATCGGCCAGGGCGACAAGGTCCTGGACGTGGCGTGCGGCACAGGCAACGCGTCGATCCCGGCCGCCGAGGCCGGCGGCGAGGTGACCGGGCTCGACCTGACCCCGAAGCTCCTCGAGCAGGCTCGCGAGCGCGCGAGCGAGGAGGGCGTCGAGATCGAGTTCATCGAGGGCGACGCCGAGGACCTTCCCTTCGAGGACGAGACGTTCGACGCCGTGACCTCGGTCTTCGGCTCGATGTTCGCTCCCGACCACCGCAAGGCGGCCGCCGAGATGGCGCGGGTGCTGAAGCCGGGCGGCAGGCTCGCGGTCTGCGCCTGGACACCGGAGGGCGCGATCGGCCGCATGTTCATCACGACAGGGAGCCACATGCCGGCGCCGCCGGAGGGCTTCCAGCCGCCGGTGCTCTGGGGAGACGAGTCACATGTGACCGGCCTCTTCGAGGGCACCGGGGTCGATGTCGAGATCGAGCGGACCGCGGTCAAGTTCGAGTTCGACTCGATGGACGCCGCGATGAAGGAGGCGGAGGACTACATCCCGCCGCTCGTGGCCGCGAAGGCGGCGCTTGAGCCCGAGGGCAAGTGGGACGCGCTGCGCTCGGACCTCGTCGACATGTACACCGCGCTCAACGACAGCGGCGGCGAGGTGCTCACCTACGACGCGGAATACCTGATCGTGAAGGGAACGAAGGCCTAGGCGCTGAGCGCGGCGGTGTGCTGCTCCTTGGCCGCCTCGATCAACGCCCACACCTCGTCGGTGCGCCCCGCGCGGATCAGCTCGACCGGGTCGGGGTCGCCGTTGACGATCCCCTCGAAGAAGTCCTTGCGGTCGTTGTAGGTGGGGAGGGTCCCCTTGGCCCAGCCGCGCACCTCGTTCAGGATCACGGCGAGCTCGGCGTAGGCCTCGCCGAACTGCTCGGCGATCTCGCGCTTCATCCGCTTGGCGAGCGCGGGCGAGGCGCCTTGCGTCGAGATCGCGATCGCCATCGAGCCCTGGCGCACGATCGCGGGGAGGATGAAGTTGCAGAGAGGGGGGACGTCGACGATGTTGACGAGCATGGCCCGGCGCTCTGCGTCCTCGTAGACGCCGATGTTGACGTCGGTGTCGTCGGTCGCCGCGATGACGATGAAGGTGCCCTCGAGGTCGGCGGGCTCGTAGGGGCGCTTTTCCCATTTGATCGAGCCCTCGTCCGCCAGGCTCGCCAGCGCGCCGATCGCATCCGGCGCGACCAGCGTCACGTCGCCGCCGCAGGCGAGCAGCCCCTCGACCTTCTCGAGGCCGATGTCGCCACCGCCGACCACCACGCACCTGCGGCCGCTGAGCCGCAGGCAGGCGACGTAGACGGGCGTGTCGAGCATGTCTCGTACGCAGGTCTGATCGCAGATCCCGCGCTTGAACTGGCAGACGCACTCCTTGCCTGCATAGGCCTGGGCCGGCATGTACGGAAGGCTAGCCGAGGCCTCTGCTCCACCTCGCCCGTTGAACGTCCCGCGTTGCGCCCCATAGGAGGCGATCCGGGACGTTCATCGGGGAGTCAGCGTGCCTTCAGGGTTTCCTCGAGGCCCTGGCCCAAATTGCGCGAGGCGCGCCAGCCGAGGCCCGTGGCCGACGCCTCGGTGCTGAGGGCGGTCCGCTGCACCTCTCCCTCGCGCGGCGGGGCGAACTCGGGCTCGAAGTCGTCGCGTCCGGCCAGGCGCCCGATGGCGCCCGCGAGGTCCACCACGCTCGTCTCGACTCCCGTCCCGACGTTGAAGGGGCCCGGCTCGGAGGCGGCCTGGGCCGCGAGCAGGGCCTCGACCACATCGGCCACGTGGACGTAGTCGCGGGTCTGCTCGCCGTCGCCGAAGACGGTGGGCTTGCCGCGGCCGCGGGCGAGGTCGCAGAAGATCGCGACGACGCCGGCCTCGAGGGCGGGGTCCTGGCGGGGCCCGTAGATGTTGCCCAGGCGCACGACCGTCGCGTCGATCCCCCGCATCCGGCGCCACAGGCCGACGTAGCCCTCGGCGGCGAGCTTGCTCTGCCCGTAGACGGAGTCCGGCTCGCAGCGCGCGGTCTCGGCGAAGGGCAGCTCGTCCTCGCGGCCGACCCCGTCTCCATATAAGGCCCCTCCGGTGGAGGTGAAGACCAGGCCTCCTGCGCCCACGCGCGTGGCCGCTTCGAGGACGTTCAGGGTGCCGATCACGTTCAGCCGGGCGTCGAAGGCTGGGTCGGCCATCGACTTGCGCACGTCTATCTGGGCGGCGAGGTGGAAGACCGCCTCGGGCTTGAACTTCTCGATCGCTGTGAGCAGCTGGGCTCCCTGCGTCACATCGGCCACCTCGAGCCGGCCTCCAGCGGCGATCGCATCGTCCAGGTTCCCCTTCTTCCCGGATGAGAGATCGTCCAGGATGAGCACCTCGTCGCCCCTGTCGAGCAGGGCGTCGGCGAGGTGGGAGCCGATGAATCCGGCGCCTCCTGTGACCAGCGAGCGCATGGCCTGAGCGTATCCGGCGCCCGTAGGGCGCCGTCAATCAACCGTCCGGTGCGTCCGAAGGCCCCTGCTACCTTCCGGCGCGATGCGACTGATCGTCACAGAGAAGAACAACAGCGCGAAGAAGATCGCGGACATCCTGAGCGGCGGCACCGCGAAGGAGGACGCTTCCTTCCGCACCCCCTACTACACGTGGGAGGGCGAGGAGGGCCCGCAGATGACCATCGGGCTCAAGGGCCACGTGCTGAACCCGGCCTTCCCCGAGGACTACAAGAGCTGGCAGAAGATCGACCCGCGCGACCTGATCGACGCTCCGCTGATCAAGCAGCCGACCGACAAGAACGTCGTCAAGGCGATCAAGAAGGTCGCCAAGGACGCCGACGACCTGGTGATCGCGACGGACTTCGACCGCGAGGGCGAGCTGATCGGGCTCGAGGCCCTGCAGGAGATCGTCGAGTCGAATCCCGAGCTCGCGACCGCCGAGGGCGTGCACGAGGACGGCACCCCGGTCAAGCGCGCCCGCTACTCCGCCCTGACCGTGGAGGAGATCGAGCGCGCTTTCTCCGAGCTCGACGAGCTCTCGATGCCGCTCGCCAACGCCGGCGCCGCGCGCCAGGACATCGACCTGATCTGGGGCGCGACCCTGACCCGCGCGGTCTCGCGCGCCACCCGCCGCTTCGGCGCGAACTTCCTCTCGGTCGGCCGCGTCCAGAGCCCGACGCTGGGCCTGATCGTCGAGCGCGAGCTCGAGCGCCGCGCCCACGTGCCCGAGCCCTTCTGGGAGATCGTCGCCACCTTCGCCCACCCCGACGGCTCGTTCGAGGCCCACCACGCCACGGACAAGTTCTGGAAGGAGGCCGAGGCGAAGACCGCACTGGAGGGGACCAAGAGCCCCGGCACGGTGACCGAGATCAAGGCGCGCCGCAACACCCGCAAGCCGCCGACCCCGCTGAACACGACGGCCTTCACCACTGACGCCTCCAGCCGCTTGAGCATCACCCCGGCCCGCGCCATGCGCCTGGCCGAGGACCTCTACATGGACGGCTACATCTCCTACCCCCGAACCGACAACACGGTCTACCCGCCGTCGCTCGATACGCGGGAGTTGATCTCCGAGCTCGTGAAGATCGAGGAGTTCGAGGCGGCGGCGCCGCTGCTCGAGCAGAGCTCACTCGAGGCGACCCGCGGCAAGAAGGAGACGACGGACCACCCGCCGATCTACCCGACCTCAGCCGTCAACCCGAAGCGCCTGGAGGCCCGCAGCGAGGCCCACCGCAAGGTGTACGAGCTGGTCGCCCGCCGCTTCCTCGCGACGTTCTCGCCGCCGATGATCACCGAGTCGACGCGCGCTGACATCAAGGCCGGCGACCAGGATTACTTCGTGCGCGGGTCGGTCCTCATCGATGCCGGGTACGCCGGGATCTACACCTACGCCCGCTCCGCCGACGAGGAGATCCCGAAGCTCGAAGAGGGCCAGGAGCTGCCGCTCGAGGGCGACCCCGAGCTGATCTCGAAGGAGACCCAGCCCCCCTCGCGCATCTCGCAGGGCAAGCTGATCGAGATGATGGAGGAGCGCGGCCTCGGCACCAAGGCGACCCGCGCGGACATCATCCAGAAGCTCTACTACCGCGGCTACGTCCACGGCAACCCGCCCGAGCCGAGCGAGACCGGGGTCAAGATGTACGAGGGCTTCAAGACCTACGTGCCGCGCGTCGCCGGCGCCGAGATGACCGCAGAGCTCGAGGCCGAGATGGACCGCATCGCCGCGGGCGACATGACCAAGGACGAGGTGCTGGAGGACAGCCGCAAGGCGCTGCGCTCGGCCTACGACGAGATGGGGCAGGACGTCGACGACGACGACGAGAACGCCCCGTGGCGCAAGTTCGCGAAGCTGGTGTGGAGCGGGATGGACGAGGACCGCATCCTCGGTCCCTGCGTCGTCTGCCAGGAGGCCGGCCGCACCAAGGAGGACGGTTCGCCGAACATGCTGCGCGTGATCCGGGCGAAGAAGTCGGGCAAGTCCTTCGTCGGCTGCACCGGATGGGACGGCGAGAACCCGGACTCACCCGATTCCTGCGACCAGACCTTCCCGATGCCCCAGCCGCGCTTCTACGACGTGCACAAGATCGAGGAGATCTGCACGGTCTGCGGGCGCACCCCGCGCGTCTCGGTCGCCCAGAAGTTCAAACCGGGCCGCCCCTGGAAGCTCTGCTTCAACGACGACTGCCCCTCGATGGAGGAGATGAAGCGAAAGCGCGCCGAGCGCGAGGCGGCCAAGGCGGCGAAGGAGGCCGCGAAGGCAGCGGAGGAGGCTGCCGGGAACGGCAAGTCCGACCCCAAGGAAGTGGTGGCCGAGGCCGAGAAGGTCGCCGCCAATGGCGCGAAGCCGAAGAAGAAGCCGAAGGCCAAGCCGAAGGCGAAGGCCAAGGCCGCGGCGAAGTCCGACCCCGACGAGTAGTTGTTCATCTCGCTCGAGGGCATCGACGGCTCGGGCAAGACGACCCAGGCGCGTCGCCTGGCGGAAGCGCTGCCCGGCTCTCTCCTGATCCGGGAGCCCGGCGGGACCGACACCGGCGAGCGGATCCGAGAGCTGATCAAGGACCCCGGCCTGGCGGTCGATCCGCTGGCCGAGCTGTTGCTGTTCTGTGCGGCTCGGGCGCAGCTGGTCAACGACGTGATCGTGCCGGCGCGTGAGGCGGGGCGCGTGGTGGTGTGTGACAGATTCAGCGACTCTTCGATCGCCTACCAGGGGATCGCGCGGGGCCTGGGCGCGGACAGGGTCGAGTCCCTGTGCGATGTCGCGACCGGCGGGGTCTGGCCCGACATCACCTTCTTCCTGCGCCTGCACCCCGAGGTGGCGGCCGAGCGGATCGCCGCCGAGGGCCGCGCCGCCGACCGCTTCGAGGGGGAGGGGCTCGAGCTCCAGCGCCAGGTGGCGACGGGCTACGAGGAGGTGGCCGCGCGCCACCCCGAGCGGGTCAAGACGATCGACGCCTCGGCCGAGCCCGACGCGATCCACGCGGCGCTGGTCGCCGAGCTCGATCGGGTCCGTGCCTGACGCGCTGGCCGAGGCGACGCGCCACCAGCCCAGAGCCCGGGCGGCGCTGACCGCTGCGCTCGCCGCGGGCCCGAGCCACGCCTACCTCTTCCGCGGGCCGCCCGGGTCGGGCAAGCGCGCCGCCGCGAGGGCGTTCGCCGCCGAGCTCCTCGCGACCGAAGCGCCGGACCCCGAAGACGCGCGCCGACGGGCGATGATCGAGCCCTCGCCCCACCCCGACCTGGTCTGGATCGCGCCGCCCGGCGCCCAGCACCTCGTCGACGAGGTGCGTGAGTCCGTGATCCGCGCCTCGAGCCTGCGCCCGGCCGAGGGCGAGCACCGCGCCTTCGTGATCGAGGAGGCGGAGGGCCTGCGCGACGAGAGCCAGAACGCGCTGCTGAAGACGCTCGAGGAGCCGGCCGCCTTCGCGCACCTGATCCTGGTCTGCTCGGAGCCCGAGCTCCTGGCGGGCACGATCCTCTCGCGCTGCCAGACGGTCGAGTTCGCGCCGCTCGCGCCCGAGGCGGTGCTCGAGGCCCTCGAGGCCTCCGGGCCCGAGGCCGAGTCGCTCGCCCGGCTGAGCGGCGGCGACCTGACGCTGGGCCGCTTCCTGATGAGCGAGGGCGGTTCCTCCCTGCGCGCCGCCGCGGAGTCGGCGGCGCGGGCGGCCCGCGTGGAGCCCCCGGCGAAGGAGCCGTGGCGTGCGTTGCTCCAGGCCGCCGAGGAGGCGGGAGCGGACGGCGGCGCCGAGGAGGAGCGGCGACTGCTGGAGGACGTCCAGGCCGGCGCGGGCCGGCGCGGGCGCTCGGGCAAGCTGACCAAGGACGCGACCGACCAGGTGAAGCGGACCGCGCGGCGCGCACGCACCCGGGCACTCGACCTCGGCCTGGGCCTCGTCTGCTCGTGGTTTCGCGACCTCGCCGCGGTCGCCTCGGGCGCGGACGACGTCCTCTTCAACATCGACCGCCACGACGAGCTCGCAGCTGACGCCGAGGGCCTCGACGCCGCGGCGGCCCGCGACGCGGTCGAGCTCGTGCTCGACACCAGGCGCCGCCTGCGCGTCAACGTGTCCGAGGAGCTCGCGCTCGAGGCGCTGTGGCTGCGCCTCGCCGAGACGCTCGCGCCTGCCTGAACGCTTGCGCCTGGAGCGCTTGTGTTAGTGGATACTCAAGTTATGGCGGACAAGAAGGGACGCCGTATCGGGATGCGGCTGTGGCTCGGCGCGGCCTTCGCCGGCGTGACCGTGATCACGGCGCTCGCGGTCTACGTCTTCGTAAACGACTCCTCGGGACGGACCCTCCAGTCCGAGAGCGCCGACCTCGCGGTCGGCAAGGCATCGAACATCGCGACCGAGCTCGAGAACGCCAAGGAGAACCTGGCCGGCGAGATCCTGAACGCGGCGAACACCGAGACGTTCCGGGTCTGGGCCGTCAACCGCCGGGGCAAGCCCTTCGCTTTCGAGGCGCTCGCGCCGGCTGACCTGCGGACCATCGAGCGATCGGGCGAGGCAGCGCAAAGCGCGCGGACCGGCAGGCGCTTTCGCGCCGACCTGCGCGGCGACGAGACGATCGCCTCGGAGCCGATCTTCGGCAAGAGCAGCATCCGCGGGGCGGTCGTCGTCGTCGCCGGCCCGCCGCCGGCGCTGACCCGCGCGTTCGACGACCTGCAGGGGAACCGGCTGCGCGCGCTCTTCATCGCGATCGCGATCGGCCTGCTCGTGGGGTTCTTCGTGTCGTCCCTGATCTCGGTCCGGGTCAAGCGCCTGGCCCGCGCCGCCGAGCAGATGGCGGCGGGGCGCTTCGACGCGCCCCTGCCCGCCGGCGGGACGGACGAGATCGGGGACCTGACCCGGTCCCTCGACACGATGCGCCGCGCCCTGAGCGAGAGCTTCGACGCGCTGGCGACCGAGCGCGACCGCCTGACGGCGATCCTGGATGGGATGCGCGAGGCCGTGATCGTGGTCGGCGAGGACGGCGCTGTTCGGTTCTCCAACCCCGCGGCGGACGCGTTGGTCAGGAACCGGCAGCCGGCCCTCGATCTGATCCCGTCCCTGCGGCGCGCCGCCGAGCAAGGCGCCGACGAGATCGGCGCGCTGGAGATCGAAGACCGCATCTACTCGGTCAACGCGCGCAGTGTTCCGGCGGAGCACGCCGTGCTGATGGTGGTCCGCGATCGAACCATCGAGCTGAGTCGCCAGGAGGCCGAGCGGGACTTCGTCTCGAACGCCGCTCACGAGCTGCGCAACCCCCTGGCCGGGATCTCCAGTGCGATCGAGGTCCTGCGCGGCGGCGCCAAGGACGACCCCAACGCGCGCGATCGCTTCCTCGACCGCCTCGGCGAGGATGCCGAGCGGATGACCAGGCTCACCCAGTCGCTCCTGATGCTCGCTCGCGTCGAGGCTGCGAGCGAGCGGGAGGAGGCAGAGGTCGTCGATGTGACCCTGGCGGGGCAGGAGGCCGCAGGGGCCGTCGAGGCCCCCGAGGGCGTCGAGCTCGTGGTGGAGCTCGCCCCGGACCTGGTGGCCGAGGGCGAGCCCGTGCTGTTGCGCCAGGTCCTGATCGGGCTGCTCACGAACGCCTGCAAGAACACCCGCTCTCCCGGCGCGGTTACCCTTCGCGGCTCCCGAGGCGAAGGTGGTGTGGTGAGGATCGAGGTGGAGGACACCGGGAGGGGGATCCCGGCCGAGGAGCAGGGCCGCGTGTTCGAGCGCTTCTATCGCGGCAGCGGCGCGCTCGAGAGCGACGGCTTCGGCCTCGGCCTCTCGATCGCCAAGCGGATGGTCGACGTGATGGGCGGCGAGATCGGGCTCGACTCCGAGCCCGGCAGCGGGTCCACCTTCTGGGTGAAGTTGCGAGAGCACCAGCCGACCGCGACCCCGGTGGCTTAGCGAACATGAGCCCGACACCTCCAGCGCCAGGCCGCATCCTCGTCGTCGACGATGAACCATCGGTTCGCGAATCGGTCGCGTACGCGCTCGAGCAGGAGGGCTTCGACGTCACCCTCGCCTCCAACGGCGAGGACGCCGAGACCAAGATCGACGACGACGACGTCTTCGACCTGCTGATCCTGGACATCATGATGCCGGGCAAGAGCGGCCTCGACATCTGCCGCGAGGTCCGCTCGCAGAGCGCCGTCCCGATCATCCTTCTCACGGCCAAGGACGCCGAGGTCGACAAGGTCGTCGGGCTGGAGGTGGGCGCCGACGACTACGTGACCAAGCCCTTCTCGGTTCGGGAGCTGCTCGGCCGCGTTCGCGCGCAATTGCGCCGCCGCGAGCTTGACCGCACCGACGGCGCGGACGGCTCGACGATCGAGGCGGGCCCCGTCTCCGTGGATCTCGCCCGCCACCTCGTCACGGTCCGGGGAGAGCCCGTCAACCTGACCCGCTCCGAGTTCCAGGTCCTGCGGCTGTTGGTCGAGAGCCCCGGTCAGGTCTTCTCCCGCAAGGAGATCATGGAGGAGCTGTGGCAGACCGAGTTTCGCGGCGACGTGCGCGCGTGCGACGTGCACATCTCCAACCTCCGCCAGAAGGTCGAGTCCGACCCCCAGAACCCGGAGCTGGTGCTGACCGTGCGCCGGGTGGGCTACCGCTTCGCGTCGTAGCCTCGCAGCGACGGTCTAGACGTTGACCCGGTAGCCGCCCTGATAGCGGCGGGCGACCCCGACGATCCGGACCGGGGGAGCCGAGCTCTGGATCGCGCTCTCGCTCCAGCTGATTCCCACTCGGCCCTTGCTTGCAGTGCTTCGCGGGGCGGGCGAGAGCTTCGAGTTCAGGTTTTGGGATGGGTTCGTGTTCATTCGAGTCGATCGAGCAGTTCTCGTTTCTACATTGGCCATCGGTCACCTTCCCGCGCGCCATCACCCCACTAATGTCGATACATGGCGAAGAAGGGAGACAAGGCCGAGCCGTCGGAGCAGGTCCGACCGGGCGAGAGCAAGGAGGAGCGGGCGGACCGCAACCTCGAAGAGCTGCTGCAGGAGCTCCGCATCGCGATCCCGGGGGTCCAGTTCCTGTTCGCCTTTCTGCTCACGATCCCGTTCGCCACCGGCTTCGCGAGCCTGAGCGACGCCCAGGAGGACCTTTATTTCGCGGTGCTCATCTCGACCGTCCTGACCACGGCGCTCCTGATGGCCCCTTCGGCGTACCACCGGGCGCTCTTTCGGCTGCGCGACAAGTCGCACCTCGTGGAGGTCTCGAACAGGTTTGCGATCGCCGGCCTCGCGATGCTCGCCGTGTCGATCACCGGCGCGGTGCTTCTGGTCGCCGGTGTGGTCTTCGACGGGACGAAGGTCGTCGTGTTCACCGTCGTGGCCGGGAGCTGCTTCCTCCTGTTCTGGGGGGCGCTGCCTCTGATCAGGCGCGCGAGCATCCGCAGCGAGGATTGAAGCTGAGTCGATACGTCGAAGGCCGCGACCAGGTCGTGGCGTTCAAGGGCGACACGCCTGCACTAGTCACCTAGCGGCAATTCTCTCCCTACACTCTCGGTCGCGCCCAGGTAGCTCAGTTGGTAGAGCACAGCTTTCGTAAAGCTGGGGTCGCCGGTTCGAACCCGGCCCTGGGCTTCACCGCCCGCGATCGAAGGCACAGCAGGCCCGAGCGCCCTCAACGCCGCCGCCTCAGCGGGTCGGCTGCAGGTTGAGGTTGCCCGCGCCCGACTCCTTGGAGGCCTGCAGCGAGCCTGGCGCCCCGAGGTAGTAGTGGTCGATGTAGCGCTTGCAGGACGCGGTGAACGGCAGGGTTCCGCGGTCCTCGAGCCGGGTCGCCGTGATGTTGCCCAGGTTCGCTGGGGAGTCCGCGCCGATCAGCTTCTGGACCGTCGACAGCTCCTTGGCCCTGACCTCGATCTCGATGGGGCCGCCGAGCGAGTTGACCTCGCCGACGGGCCAGAACGGGCCCTCGTTCGGCCGGAACGGGATCGCGCCCTCGACCCCCGGCGGCATCTCCGCCGTCAGGTCCCCGACCGTGACCTCGAGGGGGGCCGCCTCGCTCGAGTACTGGAAGGAGAGGTCCCACCTGCCGGGCGGCAGGTCGAAGGTCTGCGTGGCCGACTCGCCCGGCTCGAGGCGCTCGCCCGGCTCCCAGAAGCCGCGTTTGGCGATCACCGGGCGCGGCCAGGTGATCGCGATCCCGGTGCGGACGAGAAGCCGCTTGAACTTGGGCGAGTTGCAGCGGAAGATCCGGCCCGGCCTGGAGGCCTCGGCGAGCACGCCGACGAAGGGGGTCAACCCGTCGCGCTTCCAGAGCACGTAGGAGTCGGTCCTCTGGACTTCTTCAAAGTTGGGAGGCGCCCCGCTCTGGTACTCGGCGTCGGTGGTGACCACGTAGTCGAAGCTGTCGAGGTCGTTCGCGAAGACCGAGTCGAAATCGACGGGCAGGCGGAACTCTTTCCCCGGCCGTCCCTTGATCTGCTGCTCGGCGTTCTTCGCCGGGCTCAGCACCTCGGCGCCGCGCAGGTAGTAGTCGGTGTAGCGGTCGCTGGTGAGGGCCAGGACCGACTTGTCCGCAACCTCGTCGCGAAGCGCCTTGAGCTCCTGGAAGCGGTCATCGGGGGCGACGACCGCGTCGCGCAGCGCCAGGAAGCTGGAGTAGGCGGCGAGGACGATGAACGGGACCGCGATCACGGTGCGAAGGCTGGGACGCCCGCTGGGCTCCGCGGCGCGGCGGGCCTTCCGCGCCGCGACCGGGTCGGCGGCCGTCTCGGGATCGGGCACCGGGGCCGGGGCGGCCGTCTCATCGACGTCCTCGGGCCGCAGCAGCAGCGCACCGAGGATGAACGCCATCACGAGGGAGGCCGGCACCGCCACCGCCTTGGCCTCGACGTAGAGGCCCCCCTTCCAGACCGTTCCGAGGTAGATGACGAAGGAGCCGACGACCGCCATCGGCAGGGCGAAGTCCCTCAGCTTCAGCCACCACACGGCCGCGAAGGCCACGCCGGCGAACCCGACGGCCGCGAAGAGCCACCAGAAGTCGAGGCCCAGCTCGTCCTTCCCGAACAGGAATTCGCCGCTCGGCCACACCCCGAAGGCCTCGGGCACCGCGACCGCGTAGCGCAGCTTCGAGTCGGTCCCGGCGACCTCCCCGACCGAGTCGCGGAACTCCCTGATCTGCGGCAGCAGGGCGACCGCGACGACGATGGCGACGGCACCGGAGGCCATCAGGACCGGCATCGCCTTTCGCAGGGCCGCCCTGACGTCGCCGAGCTCTCCCCGCCGGCCGCGCGAGACCAGCTCGGCAAGGGCCCAGAGGCCGAGCGCCGCAACCGGCCAGGCCACGCCCGGGTAGCTGTAGGCGCCGATCAGGCCGGTGCAGAGGACGCCGAGCGCGGCGACCAGGGCGAAGCGGCCCTCGCTCTCGCGCGTGATCATGCGCAGGATCAGGACGAAGGTCAGCAGCCACAGCCCCGCGAGCAGCTCCTTGAAGCTGGCGATGCCGAGGGTCGACGCGGCCAGGTAGGGCAGGGCGACCAGGGCCGCGGCGATGGTCCGTTTGACCGGCGGAAGCGTGTGGAAGAGGTTCAGGGCGGTCAGCCCCGTGATCACCGGGATCGCAATCAGCATGCCGAGGAACGCGTAGAGCGGTTCGGTCCCGAGCGCTTTCGAGATCGCGGCGGCCATGCCGTGCGGCCCGAGCGGGTAGCCGATCTGGATGCCGGTCGGAGCGGTGCCGAGCTGCTCCAGCACCCAATCCGCCCAGATCAGGTGCGCCGCCATGTCGTTGTTGACCCCGATGCCGGGGATGCCGATGTGCCCCGAGGCGATGAACGGCAGGGACGCCATCAGCAGCGTCAGCGCGACGACGGGAAGCGCCATCAGGAATGACTCGCGGTCGACGAACCGCAGGCGTGTGTATACGAGGGACGCGACGACCACCACCGCGCAGGCGATCAGCGCCAGCTCGCCGCGCTCGGGGATGGACCCGGTGCCCTCGGCGCCGAAATGGACCCGCGCGCAGACCGCGCAGATCGTGATCAGGACGGCCAGGCCGACCGATGACTCGAGCCACCAGGTCTCCTTGCGCCCGAACAGCTGCAGGAACGCCCGGCCGACGAGCAGTGACGCCACGATGATGAGGGCCGCTGCCCCGTAGGTAGCCAGCACGACCGCGACAGGATAGGCCCCATCGGGGCCGGCCGGCCCAACGGCTGGTCCCTCCGAGCGAGTGTGAACGGCAGCCCCACGGCGTGCGGTTAACGCCCTCCGAGGATCTCGTCGCGCTCGGCCAGGCGGTTGCGGCGCCGGGTCTCGGCCTCGCCCCGGCGGCGCTCCTCATCGGGCCCCTCGGTCTCGACCGGCGGCACGGCCGAGGGCTTCCCCTTCTCGTCGAGGCAGACCATCGTCAGGTAGGCGGTCGAGGTGTGGCGCACCTCGCCGGTGACGGCGTTCTCGGCCTCGACGCGCACTCCGACCTCCATCGACGTCCTCCACACGGCGTTGACCGATGCGCTGCAGCGCAGGAGCTCGCCCACGTATACGGCCTCGGTGAACGTCATCCGGTCCATGCCCGCGGTGACCACCCGCTTGCCGCAGTGGCGGATCGCGGCTATGCCGGCGGCCTCGTCGCACATCCGCATCACGGTGCCCCCATGGATGAACCCGGCCGAGTTGGCGTCCTGGATCGACATCCAGCGGATCAGCTCGGATCGTGAGGCCGAGGCGGGGCGCGGCTTCGGAGGGCTCGTCATCGCCGCGATCCTACGGCTACCCTGCCCGGCGCCGTCATGTCTGTTCCCCTGTTCGCAAACAAACCGTCTCTAGAGCCCCTCCTGGCCGAGGTCGGCGAACGTCAGCGCGCCGTGCTGGAGGGCGGCAAGTACATCCTCGGCCCCGAGGTCGAGGCGTTCGAGTCCGAGTTCGCCGCCTATCTGTCAGCGCCGGGCTGCGTCGGCGTCGCGAACGGCACCGACGCGCTCCAGATCGGGCTGCGCGCCCTCGGCATAGGCCCCGGCGACGAGGTCGTCGTCCCCGCGGTCACCTTCTTCGCCACCCCCGAGGCCGTCGTCAACGTCGGCGCCACCCCCGTTTTCTGCGACATCGACCCCGACACGTGGCTGATGACCGCCGAGACGGCGGAGCCCGCGATCACGTCCAAGACGAAGGCGTTCCTGCCCGTCCACCTGTTCGGCAACCCGGCCCCCGTCGCGGAGCTGGTCGCGCTTGGTGAGGGCCAGGGCATCAAGGTCCTCGAGGACGCGGCGCAGGCGCACGGCGCCACGCTGGACGGGACCAAGGCCGGCGTCCTCGGCCACGCCGCGACCTTCAGCTTCTTCCCCTCCAAGAACCTCGGCGCGTTCGGCGACGCCGGCGCCCTCGTGACCACCGACCCCGAGGTGGAGGCGCTCGCCCGCCGGCTGCGCTTCCACGGCTCGGAGGACAAGCGCACCCACACCGAGATCGGCTACAACTCGCGCCTCGACGAGCTGCAGGCCGCCGGCCTCCGCGTCCTGCTGCCCCACCTCGCCGACTGGACCGCCGCCCGCCGCGATGTCGCCCAGGGCTACGCGGACGCCGGCCTCGGCGACCACGTGACCATCCAGGCCGAGACCGAGGGCGCCGAGTCCTGCTTCCACCTCTACGTCGTCGCCCACCCCGATCGCGACGCGCTGCGCGAGCAGCTGACCGAGGCCGGGATCGGCGCGCGGCCCTATTACGAGATCCCGCTCTACAGCCAGCCGGCGATGGAGCGATACGCGCCGGCCGAGCCCCTCGAGCACACCGAGCGGGTCTGCTCGGAGATCCTGGCGCTGCCGATGGGGACCGCGCTTGACCCCGGCGCGCCGGCGCAGGTCACCGAGGCCGTAGGCGCGGCGCTCGGCGCTCGGCGGTAGCGCTTTCGGCACTGCGGGCGGTTGATTCGCGCGAGAGCGGGCGTAGTCTTCCGTCCATGGAAGCCCGGAGCGCGTGGACCGACGAGCGGCTCAACGACCGCTTCGACCACATCGACGGAGAGCTCGGCTACCTGCGGGCTGAGTTCGCCGAACACCGGCGAGAGACCCGAGAGGGTTTCCTGCATTCAGGGTCGCGTACCGACTTCCTCGGGTCCGAGCTTCGCGGAGAGATCGCCGGAGTCCGCAGTGAGATCAGCAGCCTCAAGACGACGATGATCCGACTCTTTGCAGCTCAGGGCATCGCGTTCCTCGGTGTGATCGCGGCGTTCTTCGCGCGCGGCGGCTAGCGCCAGTGCTCCAGCAAGTCCTCGTCCCCGACCTCGCGGATCTTCCGCGCCGGGCGCACGCGCGTAGCGCTTTCGGCACACGGGGCGCTTGATTCGCGAAAGGGCGGGCGTAGTCTTCCCTTCATGGAAGCCCGGAGCGCCTGGACCGACGAGCGACTCGATGACCGATTCGACTCGATCGACCGGCGGTTCGACCGGGTCGATGCCGAGCTGATGGCCCTCAGGGTCGAGATGCGCGAGGGCTTCACGGGGGTGAGAGGCGAGATGGGCGGTCTTCGCGGCGAGCTCAGCGAGCTCAAGACCATGATGGTGCGCCTCTACGCCGCTCAGACCATCGCATTGCTCGGTGTGATCGCCGCGATCCTCGCGCGCGCCGCCTAGCGCCAGCGCTCGAGCAAGTCCTCGTCGCCGACCTCGCGGATCTTCCGCGCAGGGACTCCGGCCATCACCGCGCGGGGCTCGACGTCCTCGGTCACGACCGCGCCCGCGGCGATGAACGCTTCTTCGCCGACCTCGACGCCCGGGCAGATCACGACGCCGCCGCCGACGCGGCACGCGCGGCGAAGGGTGGGCGCGTCGGGCGGCCCCTTCTCGTGACGGGCCATCGTGTTGTCGTTGGTGAGGGTGACGCCGGGACCGACGAAGACGTCGTCCTCGATCGTCGTGCCCGCGGTGATGTAGCAGTTGGTCTGGATCGAGACGCGGTCGCCGATCGTGACGTCGTTGTCGACCGCGCTGCCGCGGCCGACGACCGTCTGGGAGCCGATCCGCGAGCGCTCGCGGACCTGGGCCTGGTCGCCGACGACGACCTTGTCGCCGATGTTCGCGCCGGCCAGCACGACGGCGCCCGCGCAGACGGTCACACCGTCACCGAGCACCGCGGGCGGCGGCGCCTCGCGCGAGGCGGTGGAGCGGCTGCCGAGCTTGGGCGGCTTGCCCACGACGGCCTGGTCCTGGAACGCGCAGCCGGAGCCGATCACGGTCCCGTCGTGGACGACGACGTGCTCGCCGACCTCGGCGTCAGCGGGGATGGGCGATCCCTCCGTCACGAGCCCTCCAGCCACAACGAGATCTCCTCGGCCACCCTCTCCCCGGCGACGCCCCCTCCATAGAGCTCGGCCGCCGGCGAGGTGCGCTCTCCGGGCCTGGGCAGCTCGGCGAGGGCCTCGGCCGTGGCGTCCGCGTCCAGCCCGACCAGGCGGTTCCACCCCGTCTCGACCGTCTCGACCCACTCGGTCTCCTCGCGCATCGTCGCGCAGGGGACGCTCGCCAGGAAGGCCTCTTTTTGCAGTCCGCCGGAGTCGGTCAGCACCGCGCGCGCATACCGCACCAGCTTGGTCATGTCGAGGTAGCCGACCGGGTCGATCGGCCGGATGCCGCGCGCCTCGAGCCCTTCCAGCCCGACGCCGTCCTCCAGCCGGGCCTTGGTCCGGGGATGGACCGCAAAGACCACCGGCGCCTCGGCGGCGCCCCGCTCGAGCACGTCCAGCAGCTTGGCGAGGTTGGCGGGGTCGTCGACGTTCCCGGCGCGGTGGGCGGTCGCGACGCAGTAGGAGCGCTCGGTGAGGCCGAGTCGATCGAGCACGTCCGAGCGCTCGTCGGCGATCGGCCCGAAGAGCAGGGCGACGTCGGCCATCACGTCGCCGACCAGGCGGGCGGTGTCGCCGAGGCCCTCGGCTTCGAGGTTCCGCACCGCGACCTCGGTGGGACAGAGCGACAGCCCGGAGAGGGCGTCGGCCACGATCCGGTTGATCTCCTCGGGCATCGACCGGTTGAAAGAGCGCATCCCGGCCTCGACGTGGGCGATCGGCACCTCGGCCTTTGCGGCGACGAGGGCGCCGGCAAGGGTCGAGTCGGTGTCGCCGTAGACGAGCATGGCGTCGGGGGCGACCTCGCCGACCAGCGGCTCGAGCGAGTTCATCATCGAGCCGGTCATCTCGGCGTGGGATCCTGACCCGGCCCCCAGCATGTGGTCCGGGGGCGGCAGCTTCAGCTCTTCGAAGAAGACATCGGAGAGCGCGCGGTCGTAGTGCTGGCCGGTGTGGACCAGCACCTCGGTGGCGCGCTCTCGCAGCTTGGTCGAGACGGCCGCCGCCTTGACGAACTGCGGGCGGTTCCCGATGACTGTCAGCACCTTCATCGCGGGGAAGCCTGTCGCATTTGCCGCCTTCCCTGCCCGGCGAGCACCACGTAGTCCTCGATCTCGGCGCGCCCCGGCACAACCTCGCGCACCCGGGGTCCGCCGAGCCGCCGCAGGTAGATCCAGGCGAAGCCCGCGCTCAGCAGGTAGGCGACCGTCGACCCGAGCGCGGCGCCCTCGGTCTCGAGGCTGGGCACCAAGAGGAAATAGATCGCGATCGCGATCGGGGTGGTGATCAGGGCGGCGCGGAATGCGAACTCGGGGCGACCCCGCCCGGCGAGCGCGGCGTAGAGGGCGTTCGTCAGGCCGAGGGCGGCGGAGCCGGGGATCAGGATCATGGCGGGAGCGACGGAGGGGCCGAACTCGGCGCCGAACACGGGCTTGATCACGACCGGAAGGGACACGGCGAGGAGCACGGACGTGACGACGAGGATCAGCATGGTGTGGCGCAGGGCGCGCGCCTCGGTCTCGCGGAGCAGCCGCTGCTCACCCTCGCTGTCCAGCGCGGCAAGCCGCGGCATCAGGACGCTGCCCAGCGCGGTCGGCAGCACCCCGAGCGCGCCCGAGACGGCGATGGCGACCGCGTAGTAGCCGGCTTCCGAGGCTCCCGCGTAGGCGTTCAGGAGGAAGACGTCGAAGCGGTAGACCAGGATCACCATCGCGTTCGCGAACCAGACGTTCGCCCCGAACTTGGCGGCCGCCCGCAGGCGGCCGAGGTCGAGTCCGGTGGACCCATTGGCGTCCCGGCCGAGACGCCACCAAAGGAGTGCGACGGCGGCTCCGGCGATCTGACCGACGAGCAGCCCCCCCACGGCGCCCTCGAGGCCGAACGCGACCGCCAGCGCCGCGACGCCCGCGACGTAGATGACGGCGGTCGCCAGCCCGATGGCGGCCGCGGCCTCGTAGCGCTGGGTGGCGATCGCCGCCTGGGTGAAGATCGTGAGGAGGAGTGCTGGCGGCAGGGCGGCCAAGGCGGTGAGCGCGACGCCGGTTTCGATGTTCTCGAAGGCCGTGTCCGCCGCCAGGAGGTAGACGCCGAACCCGATGGCGGCCGTGACGACCCCGAGCGCCAGCGCGGCGAACGCCGTGCTGGCCAGGGCGCTCTGCCTGTCCCACCGACCCGAGCCGAGCATCCACCCGACGCCTATCTCCAAGCCGACGGTTCCGAGCGCCGCGAGGGTGAACATCAGGCTGCTGATGACCAGGAAGCCGCCGCTTCCCTCCGGCCCGAGCAGCCGGGCGACGAGGATGCTGACCCCGCCCCCGGCGACCACGAAGGCGACCCGCGCGACCGAGGCCAGGAACGCCCCTCCGGCCATCGAGCGCGTTTCGGTGGCGGGCGCCCGCTCGTCGCCGGGACGCCTGTCGCTGCGAGGGCGGAAAAGAAGGGAGTACGCGGCGCGCTCCAGGAATGCCGGGACCGGGCGCCACGCCCAGAAGGTGCGGTAGGCGAGGCGCCCGGCGGGGCCGAGGTCGCTCTCGCGCGCCAGCTCGGGGGCCTGCTTGAAGAGTGCGGCGTGCTTGGCGCGCAGGCGGCGGTAGAGCTCGCGGTAGCGGCGGCGGTCCTGCTCGAGGCCGGAGCGGCCGTGCTTGCGGTAGTCGAGCACGACGAGGTCGAGCCGCTTCCCGCGCCACCCGGCCCCGAGGGCGCCGAGCGTGAAGTCCCAGTCCTCGAAGCCCTGCAGCGCGGGGTCGAAGCGCCCGGCGGCCTCCCAAGCCTCGCGGCGGACCAGGCCGATCCAGCCCACAACGCCGCGGTAAAGAAGCCTGTAGGGGTCGTAGGGCGGGAGGCGCACCTCGCCGGACCAGTCCCCGAAGAAGTGCATGACGCCGTATGCGTACCCCGCCTCGGGGTCCGCGTCCAAGGCCGCGCGCAGCTCGGCCAGCGCGCCCTTGGGCAGGCGGTCGTCGGCGTCCAGCATCAGGAGGTAGGGAGAGTCGGTCGCCTCGATGCCGGCGTTCCGGGCCGCGGCCGGGCCCGCGTTGGCCTGCCGCAGCACCTTGACCTCGTCGGGCAGCGCTTGCAGCGCGGCATGTGTCGCCTCGTCGGTCGAGCCGTCGTCGACGACGACGATGCGGGGGGACTCCCCCTCCTGCGCGAGGACGCTCGCCACGGCCTCCCCGACGTACTCCCCGTGGTTGAAGCACGGGATGACGACGGTGACCTCGCCGTCGATGGACGGGGTCGTCGCGTATTCGGTCGACTGGGCGCTTTCGGCCACGCCCTGACCCTATTGGCCCGCTTCTTCCCCTCGGTCTTGCCACCATGGGCAGTCCTCATGTGCGGAATCGCCGGAGCCATCAACCTGCGGGGGGAGCCGATACCCGACCTTCAGCGGCGCCTCGACGTCATGAACGGGCTGATCTCGCACCGCGGACCGGACGACTCGGGGACGTGGGTTCACGAGCACGGACACGTCGGCCTTGCCCACAGGCGCCTCAGCATCATCGACCTCGAGCACGGCCACCAGCCGATGTCCGACGAGGCGGAGCGCTGGATCACCTACAACGGCGAGCTCTACAACTACCCGGAGCTGATGCGCGAGATTCCTGCCGAGTTCCGAACCAACTGCGACACCGAGGTGCTGCTTCGGGCCCACGGCCATTGGGGTGCCGGCTCGCTCGACCGCCTGCGCGGGATGTTCTCCTACGCGATCTGGGACGAGCAGGAGGGCGAGCTCTTCTGCGCCCGCGACCGCTTCGGCATCAAGCCCTTCTACTACGCGGTCGTCGGCGACGTCTTCTACTTCGCCTCTGAGGCCAAGGCGCTGCTGCCGATGCTTCCGTCGGTCGAGACCGACCTCGACGGCTTGAAGGACTACCTCGCCTTCCAGTTCTGCCTCGCGGGCAAGACCCTGTTCGAGGGCATCCGCGAGCTTCCCCCCGGCCACTTCCTGCGGCTGAAGCGCGGCGGCGGCGTCGAGCCGCGCCGCTATTGGGAGGTCTTCTACGAGATCGACTGGGACCATGACGCCGACCACTTCACCGAGCAGATCTCCGAGCTGCTGGACGAGTCGGTCGAGCTCCACATGCGCGCGGACGTGCCCGTCTCGGCCTATCTCTCCGGCGGGGTCGACTCCAGCGCCGTGGCCTCGCTGGCCGCTCGCGAGCAGAGTGGGCTGCCTGCCTTCACCGGCAAGTTCTCCGAGGACGCCCGCTACGACGAGTCGGAGTACGCACGGATCGTCGCGGCCGAGCGCGGCCTCGACCTCCACGAGATCGACATCGGGGTGGGCGACTTCATCGAGACGATCGAGGACGTCGCCTACCACATGGACTACCCGGTGGCCGGCCCCGGCTCCTTCCCCCAATACATGGTCTCCAAGAAGGCGGCTGAGCATGTGAAGGTGATCCTCGGCGGCCAGGGCGGCGACGAGATCTTCGGCGGCTACACGCGCTACCTGGTCGCCTACTTCGAGCAGTGCATCAAGGGAGCGATCGACGGCTCGCTCGACAGTGGCAACTTCGTCGTCACCTATGAATCGATCATCCCCAACCTACGCTCGCTGCGGAACTACAAGCCGATGCTGCGCGAGTTCTGGAAGGAGGGACTGTTCGAGGAGCTCGACGCCCGCTACTACCGCCTCATCAACCGCGCGCACCACGTCGAGGACGAGGTCGACGTCGCCGCGCTCGGCGACTACTCCCCGTTCGAGACCTTCCAGGAGATCTTCAACGGGCCGAACGTGGGCCACGAGGCCTACTTCGACAAGATGACCCACTTCGACTTCAAGACCCTGCTCCCGGCCCTGCTCCAGGTCGAGGACCGCGTCTCGATGGCGCACGGGCTCGAGTCGCGCGTCCCGTTGCTCGACCACCGCCTGATCGAGCTCGCCGCGACCATCCCGGCTGACATCAAGTTCCGTGACGGGGACATGAAGCACATCTTCAAGAAGGCGACCGAGCCGATCCTGCCGGACCGGATCACCGAGCGAAAGGACAAGATGGGCTTCCCGGTGCCGCTCTCGGAGTGGCTGCGCGGCGACGCGAAGGAGTTCGTCACCGACATCCTCTCTTCCGACGCGGCCCTGGGCAGGGACCTGATCGACAACCGGAAGGTCGTGGCCGGGATGGCAGGCGAGGAGGCCTACGGCCGCAAGATCTGGGGGCTGCTTTCGCTGGAGCTCTGGCAGCGCTCGTTCCACGACCGCGCCCCTGAGTTCCGCCAGATGCTGGAAGCGCCCTCGCCCGCGTCGGCCTAACCTCTCCCGGTCACCAGACGAACGAAAGGGGCTGGACGCATGAAGGTGCTGATCACCGGGGGAGCGGGTTTCATCGGGTCCCATCTGGCCGAGAGGCTTCTGGACGAGGGCCACGAGGTCGCGGTCATCGACAACTTTGAGACGGGGCGCCGCGAGAATCTGCCCGAGCACAAGAACTTCACTCTCTTCGAAGGGGACATCGCCGACCGCGCCGAGCTCGATGAGGCGTTCGGCTTCGGCCCCGAGGCCGTCGCCCACGCGGCTGCCTCCTACAAGGACCCCGAGGCGTGGATGGCCGACGCGTCGACCAACTCGCTCGGCGGGGCCAACGTCGCCGAGGCGAGCCGCGAGGCCGGCGTCGGGCGCATCCTCTACTTCCAGACTGCCCTCTGCTACGGGACGCAGCCGCTCGAGCAGCCGATCACGCTGAACCACCCGATCCGTCCCGACTCGAGCTACGCGATCTCGAAGACGACCGCCGAGCAGTACATCGAGCTCTCTGGGATCCCGTGGGTCTCGCTTCGTCTCGCGAACATCTACGGCCCGCGCAACGTCAGTGGTCCCCCGCCGACCTTCTTCTCGCGCCTGACCGAGGGCAAGCCGGTCTTCGTGATGGACACCCGGCGCGACTTCATCTTCGTCGACGACCTGATCGACGTCGCGATGCCGGCCCTGATGGGCACCGGCGAGGGCGCCTACCATGCCTCCACCGGCTCGGATTACTCGATCAAGGAGATGTTCGAAGCCGTCACGAAGGCGATGGAGGTCGAGATGGAGGAGGAGGTCGAGGTCCGGCCCAGGCCCGAGGACGACGCAGCGAGCATCCTGCTCGACCCCTCTCGCACCAAGGACGACTTCGGATGGGAGGCGACGGTCCCACTCGAGGACGGCATCCAGCAGGCGATCGATTGGTACAAGGAGAACGGCGTCGGCGAGACCTACACGCACCTGAAGCACGACGAGGTCAAGGTCAAGAGCTGAGCCGCCCCTGGCTCTCTGAAATGGAGGCTTCACGTTCGACAGAGGTGACGGTGGTCGAGCCCGCTCGTGACTGGCCGACGCCGGACCTGTGCACGATCGCGAAATCCCCTACTTCCTCGGCCGCCGCGAGATCGTCGTGATCAGGTATTGCCAGCGCTGCATCCTGCCTGACACACGGCCCGGCCTGGAGCTCGGTACGGACGGGATCTGCTCCGCCTGCAGGGGCCATGAGAAGCATCACGAGGACGTCGATTGGGAGGTGCGACGAGAGCAGTTCGGTGCGCTCGTCGACCAGGTTCGCTCGCTGGGCCGTCCCTACGACTGCGTGATCCCGGTTAGCGGCGGCAAGGACAGCACCTGGCAGACGGTCGTCTGCCTCGAGCACGGCCTTCATCCCCTCGCGGTCACCTGGAAGACGCCAGCCCGAACCGACCTCGGCGCTCGCAACCTCGAGAACCTGGTCGAGCTCGGCGTCGACCACATCGACTTCCAGATCAATCCCAGGGTCGAGCGCCGATTGGTGCTCGAGGCGCTGGTCCGATTCGGAACCCCGGCGCTGCCGATGCACCTCGCACTCTTCAACATCCCCCTCACCATCGGTGCGAGGTTCGATACCCCCCTGGTGGTGTGGGGTGAGAACTCGGCGACCGAGTACTCCGGGTCGGGTCCGGAGAGCGAGTCCTTCACGCTGGACGCCGCCTGGCTGCGCAAGTATGGCGTCGCACACGGGACCACTGCCGCCGACTGGGTCTCGGACGAGCTCTCGGCCCAGGATCTCACCCCGTACTTCGGTCCGAGCGACGAGGAGCTCTCCGACAAGGGAGTGAAGGCGGTATTTCTCGGGCACTTCTTCGAATGGGATCCCGAGAGGACCGCCCAGGTCGCGCGAGAGCATGGCTTCACCGACCGCTCGGAGGGCCCGGTCACGGGCTACTACGCGTTCGCCGACATCGACGATGCATTCCTGATCTCGGTCCACCACTGGCTCAAGTGGTTCAAGTTCGGCTTCACCCGCACCTACGACAACCTCTCGCTCGAGATCCGCAACGGCCGCATGACCCGCGACGAGGCCGTCGAGATCATCCGCGAGCGCGGTGATGAGACGCCGGTCGAGGACATCGAGGAGCTCTGCAGCTACCTCGAGATTCCCAGCGCTCGCTTCTACGAGATCGCCGAGGGCTTCCGCGACCCGGACGTCTGGGTGAGCCGCAACGGCGGCTGGGAGATCGACGACTTCCTGATCCCCGACTGGTCCTGGGACCGAGAGGCCTCGAGGGGGTCTTAGGGCGATGTGCGGGATTGCTGGACGTGTGGGGGAGCGCGAGCTCGATCCCGGCCGGATCGAGCGGACGCTCGAGCTGATGCGCCACCGCGGGCCCGACAACCGCACCCACCGCGGATGGTGCACTTCGGCGGGTCGCCATGTCGATCTCCTCCACGCGCGCCTCAACATCATCGACCTCGACCCGCGCTCCGACCAACCGATGCAGGTCGGCGGCAAGTGGATCGCATACAACGGCGAGCTCTACAACTACGTCGAGCTACAGCGCGGGCTCGCCGCCGACGGCGCCTCCTTCCGGACCACCTCCGACACGGAGGTGATGCTCGAACTGATCGCCCGCCGTGGCTGGGAGGCGCTCGACGACGCCGAGGGGATGTGGGCGTTCGCCGTCTACGACGAGGGCGACGGCGCGCTCACCCTGAGCCGCGACCGCTTCGGCGAGAAGCCTCTCTACCTGTACCGCGATGGCGGCGACCTCTACTTCGGCTCGGAGGTGAAGTTCATCGCCTCGCTGCTGGGGCGCCGGCTCGAGGTCGACGATCGCCAGCTCGACCGCTACCTGGTGAACGGCTACAAGGCGTTGTACAAGGGCCGCGACACCTTCTTCCGCGGCGTCTCCGAGCTCGCGCCGGGATCGAACTTGAGGATTGCAGCTGACGGCAGTGAGCGCCAGGAGTCGTATTGGGCCCGCCGGCCGCTGCCCCAGGACGATGGGATGACCCGAGAGGAGGCCGTCGCCGGGGCCCGGGAACGGCTGATCCGCGCCGTCGAGCTGCGCCTCCGCGCCGACGTGCCGCTTGCCTTCTGCATGAGTGGTGGGATCGACTCGGTCTCGCTGATCAGCGTCGCGAAACGCGTCTTCGACTACGACGTCCACGGTTTCACGATCGTCAACTCCGACGAGCGCTACGCCGAACAGGACATGGTCGACCACGCCGTCGCCGAGCTCGGGATCAGCCACGAATCCATCCCGGTCGAGACGACCGACTTCCTGCCCCGGCTTCGTGCCCTCGTCCGCCACCACGACGCGCCCGTGTACACGGTCACCTACTACGCCCACTGGCTGCTGATGCAGAGCATCGCCGAGCACGGCTACCGGATCTCGGTCAGCGGCTCGGCCGCCGACGAGCTGTTCACCGGCTACTACGACCACCATCTCGCCTACCTGCACGAGGTGCAGGAGGAGCCCGCGCTCGCCACCGCTTCCCGCGAGGCGTGGATCGAGCACGTACGGCCCATCGTCCGCAACCCGTTCCTCCAGAACCCCGACTACTTCGCCGAGGACCCGAGCCGCCGCGAGCACATCTACCTCGACGCCGACCAGTTCTCGACCTACCTGCGCAACGGGTTCTCCGAGCCGTTCTCGGAGGAGCTTCTGAGCGACGACCTCCTTCGCAACCGGATGCTGAACGAGCTCTTCCACGAGGCCGTCCCTGTGATCCTCCACGAGGACGACCTGAACGCGATGTATTTCTCGATCGAGAACCGCTCGCCGTTCCTCGACCGCGAGCTGTTCGAGTTCACGAGCTCCATCCCGACCCGCCACCTGATCCGGGATGCGTTCGCGAAGTCGGTACTCCGCGACTCGATGCGGGGGATCGTCCCCGATCTGATCCTCGACAACCGCCGGAAGGTCGGCTTCAACGCGCCGATCCTCGACTACCTCGACCTGGGGGACCCCGAGGTCCGCTCCTACCTGCTCGACGACAGCCCGATCTTCGAGCGCGTGCGGAGGGACAAGATCGCGGAGCTTCTCGAGGCCGACTGGCTGCCCAACAGCCAGAGCAAGTTCCTCTTCTATTTCACATCCGCCAAGATGTTCCTCGAGGAGTTCGCCTAATCGGCGGCGGCCTCCCTCCCTCATGGACCTCACCGAGATCGATCCCCCGCGCGTGTTCAAAGTCGGCGAGCCCTCGCTCTCGCTCAGGCACTGCGCCGACCTCGAGCTGGCGCCCGACGAGCAGGTGACACTCACCTCCGAGTCGGGAACGGAGTTCGACATCGTCCGCAAGTCGTGGGGCTACTACGGCACGCCGTCGCTGAACCGCCGCCTTCCGGATCACGGCCTTCGCCCCGCCCTCGCGCTCAGCCGCGGCGCGATGTACCTGCTCCTCGTCGAGGCAGGCAATGAGGACGAGTTCGCCGCCTACCTGGATGGGCAGAGCATGGAGCTGGTCGCCTGGCTCGACACCGATGAGGCCATCACGGACGCGGCGGAGAAGCTGCGCTCGTGAGCGCCGGCGACGATACGATGCGCGCCGTCTGGGAGGAGTCGTTCGCCGAGGCGATCGCGCGCTCGGCCTACAACACCGCCCCGGTCGAGGCCCTGATCCGGAACGTCGCCTACTACCTGCGCGACCGACACCCCGACGGCGACTACTCCGGGCTGCGGTTCCTCGAGATGGGCTGTGGCGCCGGCCCCAATCTCCTGTGGCTCGCCGAGAAGGGCATCAGGGTGAGCGGCGTCGACATCTCGCCCACCGCGCTCGACCTCGCCCGCGGCCTTCTCGCCGAATCCGGGCACTCCGAGCTCTCCGAGGAGTTCATCGAGGCGAGCGTCAGCGACGTCCCGCTCCCCGATGAATCTTTCGACGGGATCCTCGAATCCTGCGTCTTCCAGCACCTGCCACGCGAGGACCGCGACCGGGCCTTTGCCGAGGTCGGCCGCCTGTTGAAGCCGGGAGGCCTGTTCGTCGGGAACATGCTCGGAGACAACCACACGATCTACCGCGGGAAGCAGGGAGAGGACCTCGAGGACGACCCCGGGACGCTGATTCTCGAGGACGGCTCCTCGAAGATCCACCTCTCCGACATCGGCCTCTCCCACTTCTTCTCCAAGGACGAGTACGACGGCCTCCTCGGCGGCTTCAGCACGGTCGACCCCTGCCCCTCGGAGTACGAGCTGCCCCGCGAGGAGGCGTCCCGCCGCGGGTACGACTCGTATCTGCAGAGCATGTGGACCGTCTACGCGATCAAATGAGCCGCTCGCGGCGACGGGACTGACGGGCGTGTCGCGGATAGCCGGAGCTGTATCCGCTGGGGGCGGACCGCCCCCGCGCGGACTCGCCGAGAGGATGCTGGCCGCGGCGGCGTCGGGGCCCGGCGGGGCCACCGCGATCGAGGATCGGGAGGCCACCGCGCTCGGGGCGTGGGGGAGGGACGCGGCGAAGCTGGCCGCGACCCCGCGCACGACGGTCGTCCTCGACGGCGCCGTCTACAACCGCGGCGAGCTCGGCGGCTCGGGCGATGACGCCGCCCTGATCGCCGGGCTCCACGAGGAGATCGGGTTCGAGCGCGCCCTGGATCGCCTCAACGGTGACTTCTCGATCGCCCTCCACGACCGCGATTCCGGCGAGTTGTGGCTCGCCCGCGACCGCTTCGGCGTGAAGCCCCTCTACTACGCCGAGGGCGACCGGGTCCTCGCCTTCGCCTCGCGGCCGCGGGCTCTGTTCGGTGTCCCCGGCGTCTCGCGCGAGCCGAACCGGCAGTTCGTCGCCCTGTTCGCCGCGTCGCACTACCGGACCATCGACAACCAGCCCGAGCGCTCACCCTACGAGGACATCGCCCAGCTGCCCGCCGCCCACCTGCTCCGGTTTGCGAACGGAAGGGCCGAGGTGAGGCGGTGGTGGTCGCTCGATGCCGACGACCCCGTAACAGGAAGCGAGGAGGAGCTCGCCGAGCGCTACCGCGACCTGCTCCTCGACGCGGTGGGCATCCGCGTCGCCTCGGCGGGCCGGCCGGCGTTCACTCTCTCGGGCGGCATGGACTCATCGACCGTGCTTGCCTGCGCCGTCGAGCGCACGGGGTCCAAGCAGGAGGCCTTCTCCTCGGTGTACGAGGACGCGACCTACGACGAGAGCGACGAGATCCGCACCATGCTCGACAGCTCGGTCGACCGCTGGCACCAGGTTCGGATCGGCTCCCCGGATCTGCTCTCGACGATCTCGGAGATGATCGACGCGAACGACGAGCCGGTCGCCACCGCGACCTGGCTCTCCCACTACCTGCTCTGCCGGGAGGTCGCCGGAGGGGGCTTCGACTCGCTGCTCGGCGGCCTGGGCGGCGACGAGCTGAATGCAGGCGAGTACGAGTATTTCTTCTACTTCTTCGCCGACCTCGTCGCCGCGGGGAGGGAGGAGGAACTCGACCGCGAGACGCGGAGCTGGATCGAGCACCACGATCACCCGGTCTTCAAGAAGTCGTTCGACGTGATGCGGGATGGCCTCGACCGCCTGGTGGACCTCTCGACGCCGGGCCGATGCCTGCCCGACCGGGTCCGCCTGCTCCGCTACGCCTCCGCCCTCGACCCCGGCTACTTCGACCTCGATTCGTTCGAGCCCGTGATGGACCATCCGTTTTCCAGCTACCTGAAGAACCGCACCTACCAGGACATCTACCGCGAGACCGCGCCCTGCTGCCTTCGCGCGGCCGACCGCCAGTGCACTGCGTTCGGGCTCGAGGTCCTCTGGCCGTTCTTCGACCATCGTCTCGTCGAGCTGATGTTCCGGGTTCCGAACGGGATGAAGATCCGCGACGGGGTGACGAAGCGCTTGCTGAGGGAGGCGACCGCGGACCTCCTGCCCGAGGAGACCCGGACGCGGATCGCGAAGACGGGCTGGAACGCTCCGGCCCACGCCTGGTTTTCGGGCGGTGGCCGCGAGCTGCTGCTCGACCTCACCGGGAGCGAGTCGTTCCGCTCGCGGGGGATCTACCGGCCAGAGGAGGTGAGGCGCTTGATCGACGAGCACGAGGAGATCGTGCGATCGGGCCGTCCCGCCGAGAACCACATGATGTTCCTGTGGCAGCTCGTGAACCTCGAGCTCTGGATGCAGTGGCTGGACGCGACCTGATCGGCGTCGTCGTCCAGGCCCGGATGAGCTCCGAGCGCCTGCCGGGGAAGGTGCTGCGACCGCTCGCCGGACGCCCGGCGCTCGACTACGTGCTTGAGCGCGTTGGCCGGGCGAGCGAGCCCGATCTCGTCGTGGTTGCCACGTCGGTCGATGCGAGGGACGACCCGATCGCCGAGCACTGCGAGGCGGCCGGAGTCGAGTTCCACCGCGGGCCACTTGCCGATGTCGCCGCCCGTTTCGGCGAGGTCACCGAGCGCTTCGGGCTCTCCGCCTTCGCCCGCGTCACCGCCGACAGCCCGATGCTCGACCAGCGGCTCGTCGACCGCGCCGTCGCGCGGTTTCGCGAAGGAGGACATGACGTCGTCACCAACGTCTTCCCGAGCACGTTCCCCTCGGGCCAGTCGGTCGAGGTCGTCGCCGCGGAGGCGTTCGGCACCGCCCTCGCCGAGATGAGCGCGCCGGACGAGCGCGAGCACGTGACCCTGTTCCTCTACCGTCACGCCGACCGGTTCCGGATCGAGAACCTGACCGCTGAGCGCGACGAGGGGAGGATCGACATGGCGCTCGACACCGCCGAGGACGCGAATCTCCTGGAGGCGATGCTCGCGCGGATGGACAGGCCCCACTGGGAACACACGAGCGACGAGCTGATCGAGCTTCTCCGGGCAGTCCGCGGGGAGGGTCCGGCATGAGCGCGCTCAGAGCGGCCGTGATCGGCCTCGGCGTCGGCGAGCAGCACATCCGGGGCTATGAGGAGGCCGAAGGCTGCGAGGTTGTCGCCGCCTGCGACTTCGACGCCGACAGGCTCGCCGAGGTCGGCGGGCGCCACCAGGGCCTCCGCCTCACCGAGGAGGCCGACTCGATCCTCGACGACGCCGAGATCAACGTCGTCTCGATCGCGAGCTACGACGACTTCCACTACGAGCAGGTGAAGCGCGCGCTCGAGGCCGGCAAGCACGTCTTCGTTGAGAAGCCGCTCTGCCAGACGCAGGAGGAGATGGACGAGCTCCACTCGATCCTCGCGAGCCGGCCGGAGCTCCGCCTCTCCTCCAACCTTCCGCTCCGCGGCTCCCCGCGCTTCGCCGAACTCCGCGCCCAGATCGCCGGCGGAGAGCTCGGCCGCCTCTATTACCTCGAGGGCGACTACGACTACGGGCGCCTGTGGAAGATCACCGAGGGGTGGCGCGGGCAGCAGGACCGCTACTCAGTGTTCGTCGGCGGCGCCGTCCACGTCGTCGACCTGATCCTCTGGCTGACGGGGGACCGCGTCGTCAGAGCGAGCGCGGCCGGAAACCGGATCGCGACCGAGGGTACGGCCTTCCGTTTCGACGACCTCGTCGTCGCCCTGCTCGAGTTCGAATCCGGTCTCGTCGCCAAGGTGTCGGCGAACTTCGCCTGCGTGTACCCGCACTTCCACGAGCTCAAGGTCTTCGGGACCGACGGCACGTTCGTGAACGGGCTCGGCGACGGCGAGCTGTGGCGGCACGGCGACGACGGCCCCGAGCGGATTCCCGTCACCGCCGCCTATCCCGGTGTCGAGAAGGCCGACCTGATCCCCGGGTTCATCGACTCGATCCGGGGCTTCGGTCCGGCTCCGGTCGACGCCGACGAGGTGTTCGCGACGATGGCCGTCTGCTTCGCGGTCGAGCGGGCGCTCGAGAGCGGGCAGCCGAGCGAGGTCCGGGCCCCCGGATGACTCGCGCCGGATGAGCGACGGCCACGGCGGGAGTCGCCGGATGCGTGAGGCGCGCGAGCGGGAGCTCGGTCCCGAGGGGTTCGCGCTGAGGGACGCGCTCGACGAGTTCGCGCTCGCCAACCGGGGGGATCCGATCGTGCTTGCGGCCGTGCCCGCGACGATCGCCTGGGCGCGATCGCGAAACGCCGAGCTCGCGCCGATGCCGGCGGTGATCCGCAGGCGCGAGCTGCGCCCGTTCGTCGAGGAGCGCCGCCGGGTGATGGAGGGTGATCCCGGCTTCCCGGGCGAGTACTACGTCTCGGGGGAGGTCCTCGTCCAGGCCGACGGGCAGAACCACCTTGCGCCCGTCGAGCCGATCATGCGCAGGCTCGGCGACCCGGTTCGCCCGCCCGCGGTCGTCCGCGCGCCCGAGCGCGAGCTGCGGGCCGGGACCAGAAGGGCGCTCAGGGCCGCCCGGAGGATGCTTCGCGCCGTGCGGCGACGCGGGCTCTCGTTCCCCGGGGACCAGGTGACGCCGCAGGCGATCTTCGTGATGGCCGCGCACGCGCTCGCGCACTCGAGGGCGCTCCTCCGGAAATACGAGCCCTCGGCGGTCGTGGTCCTCGCGACGCCGAACAACGGCCCGCGCGCGCTCGTCCACACCGCGCGGGAGTTGGGCGTGCCCTCGGTCTACTTCCCGCACACCTCCGTCCTCACCGACCAGACCCTGAACGACCTGCCGACCGACTACGCGGGACTTCGCGGTGCCGAGGAGGTCGGCTACTACGAGGAGGTCGCCGGGCCGTCGGAGCGGATCGAGGTCGTCGGCGACCCGAGCATGACCGAGGCCGACGAGCTGCCGGCGCCGGACGAGTCGCTGCCTCCGGTGCTCGCGCCGCCGATCGAGGAGGAGTTCCTCCGCGACGTCGTCCCGATGGTCGCCGAGGCGGTCGAGGGCCCGGTCCTCGTCAGCCCCCATCCCGAGGCCGACCTCGATCTCCTCACCCGGATGATCCCGCCGGACTGGGAGCTCTGGCGCGACCGGACCTACGACCTGCTCCGCAAGGGCCCCCCGATGATCCTCCAGTACACGAGTGGGGTGAGCCGGGAGGCGCTGTCGCTAGGGATCCCGGCGATCGAACTGCGGCTCCCGCCGGGGCGACCGATCGGCTACCCGATGATCCGCGAGCCACATGTGAGGATCGTCTCCACGGCGGCCGAGCTCAGGGATGCGATCGAGGCCGCCCGGGCGGCGATCGCCGACGGGGCGGCGCGCCTCGCGCTTCGCGACTGGGCGCGGCGATGGTCGTGGCCCGCGGGCGACGAGGCGGCTCGTCGCGGCGCGGAGCTCGTGCGGCGGGCAGCCTCCGGCCCTCCGCCAGGGCCGATCTGGAGCGCCTGGCCCGGCCCCGGCGACCGGGATTGAGGCTCTACCATCCCCGTGATGAACGACCTCAAAGGCCTCGCCGGAAGGCGAATTGCACTCATCGGGGGCGCCGGCTTCATCGGCCACAACCTCGCGATTCGGCTCAAGGAGGCGGGCGCTGACGTCCACGTGATCGACGGGCTCGAGGTCAACAACCTCCTGTCCTTCACGGCGCTCCCGCCCGACACGCCCAACCGAGACCTCTACCTGCGGATCATCGAGCAGCGCCTCGCCAAGCTTCAGGAGGCCGGTGTGCCGCTCCACGTCCAGGACGCCCGCGACTACCACCGGCTCGGGCTGCTGCTCGAGGAAACCGACGCACAGACCGTCGTCCACCTCGCCGCCGTCGCTCACGCCGGCCGCTCCGACAAGGACCCGATGTCCACCTTCGGGCACTCGCTGCGCACCCTGGAGAACGCGCTGGACTGGTCGGCGAGCCGCGCCGAGCACTTCATCTCGTTCTCGTCGAGCATGGTCTACGGGAACTTTAAGACCCCGGAGGTGAGCGAGGACCACCCGCTCGACCCGATCGGGATCTACGGTGCGTTGAAGCTCGCGGGCGAGCGCTTCGCGATCGCCTACAAGAACGTCTTCGACCTCGACTACACGATCATCCGCCCCTCGGCCCTCTACGGCCCGGGCTGCGTCAGCCGCCGGGTGAGCCAGGCGTTCATCGAGAAGGCGCTGGTGGGCGACACGCTCCAGATCGACGGCGAGGGCGAGGAGAAGATCGACTTCTCATACATCGATGACGTGGTGGCCGGCCTCTGCCTCGCGATCGCCAAGCCCGAGGCCCGGAACGAGACCTTCAACGTCACGGCCGGCAACGCCCGCTCGCTGCACGAGCTGGTGGCGGTCGTGCAGAAGCACTTCCCCGAGGTCGAGGTCGAGTACGTCGAGCGCGACAAGCTGCGGCCCTTCCGCGGCACCCTGAAGATCGACAAGGCGAGGGACCTCCTCGGCTACGAGCCTCAGGTCAGTCTCGAGGAGGGCCTCGACCGCTACGTCGCCTGGTATCGCGAGCTGACGGCCGACGGCGTCCTCTCCGCGAGCGCCGGTTGAGCGGCGAGCGGATCCTCGCCCTCGTCGTAGCCCGCCAAGGCAGCTCTCGCCTTCCGGGCAAGGCGATGACAGAGGTCTCCGGGAAGCCGGTGGTCGGCCATCTCCTCGACCGCCTCGCGGCCTGTCCAGGCGTCGACCAGGTCGCGATCGCCACGTCGACCAAGCCCGAGGACGACGAGATCGAGCGATACGGGCGGGCTGCGGGCGCCGGCGTTTACCGCGGCGACCCCGAGGACGTCCTCGCCCGGATCACCGGCGCCGCGGAGCACTTCGACGCCGACGCCGTCGCCGAGGTCGGCGGCGACTGCCCCTTCGTCGACCCGCCCCTCGTCGAGCGGGCGATCTCCGAGTACCTCGAAAGCGGTGCCGACGTCGCCTCCAACGCCCTCGTCGAGCCCTTCACCTACCCGGTCGGATATGAGCTCGTCGTGGCATCGGTCGACGCACTGCGGAGCGCTCGCGCGGACGCGACCCTGACCTCCGAGCGCCACCAGCCCTTCCAGTACCACGTCAAGCACCCCGAGCGCTTCCGGATACAGGCCTTCGCGCAGGAGGGCAGCCTCAACCACTGGCGATGGACTCTCGACTACCCGGAGGACCTCAAGCTCGTGCGCGCCGTGTATGGGGAACTGTACGACGAGGACCCGCTCTTCGGGCTCGAGCGGATCGAGGTGCTGCTCTCGCAGAAACCCCAGCTTGCACGGATCAATTCGTCTCGCGCGGAGCCCGTATCGGTGGCGACGGTGTGGTACACCGGAAGCTTCGTGCGCGAGGCCCACGTGGACATCGAACGCCTGCTCGGACAGGCGCGGGACGCCGAGGAGCGCCGCGACCACGCGGCCGCCGTCGATTCCTATCGCCAGGCCACCGAGCTGCTCGACGAGCTGATCCGCCGCGGTGAGCACCTCGGCTCCGAGGCCGCGAAGCCCGAAGCCGCCAGCCCGTGACCGCGATCGGATGCGCAGTCATCGGCCCCGGCCGGATGGGTGAGCTCTACGCGCGCATCCTCGCGCGGCACCCTCGCGCCGACCTCGTCGTGATCGGCGGCCGCTCCCCGGACCGCGTCGAGCCCCTCGCCGCCGAGCTCGGCGCCGCGGCGCACTCCGACGGGGACTGGGCCGCGATGCTCGACGCCCACCCGGAGATCGACGCGGTCGTGATCGCGACCGCCGAGTGGGCCCACCTCGAGCCGGCTCTCGCCGCGGCTGAGGCGGGGAAGAGCGTCCTGCTCGAGAAGCCGGTCGCCCCAAGCGTCGCCGACGCGGCCACCATCGCCTCCGCCCTGGAAGCGTCCCCGACGGCGATGGTCTGCCACACCACCCGCTTCGATCCGCTACTCGCGCGGGCGCGGGAGCGGCTTCGCTCCGGCGAGCTCGGCCGCGTCGGCTATCTCTACTCCCGGCGGAACGCTGACCTCGCGACCGCCTCCAGGGTGATCGGGCAGATCCCGATGCCGTTCTGGATCACCGGTCACGACGTCGACCTGATCCGCTGGTTCGCCGGTGAGGAGATCGTCGAGGTGAACGCGTTCGGCAGCGAGCTCGACTCGCCGGAGGGCGACTTCCTCCACGCCGCACTCCGCCTCGAGAGCGGGGCGCGGGCGCTGATCGAGACGAACTGGATGGGCCCCGCGCAGGACGGCCTCCACCACTCCCGCTTCGACGTCCAGGCTGAGCGGGGCCGGATCGAGGTGGACCTCGCTGCCCGCTCAGGGCTCGCGAGCGCCGGCGACTCCGGCGCGCAGCCGTTGGAGGTGACCGACCTCGACTCCGTCGAGGACGACCCCGGCGGCGCGAGCGGGGCGATGCTCGACGCGTTCCTCGCCGCGGCCGCAGACGGCGGCCCCGCCCCGGTGACCCCGCACGACGGGCTGATGGCCGTCGTCGTCTGCGAGGCGATTCAGTCCTCGCTCGAAAGCGGCGGGCCGGTCGACGTGGCGGCGCTCCGGGAGGCCGTGTGATGGAGACGTTCACCGTGTTCTCCGAGCCCGGGAGCTACTGCTCCTTCCCCTCGATCGTCCCGATCGAGGGCGGGTCGCTCCTCGTCGCGTTCCGCCGCGCCGGCCGCAACAGCGTCGAGGCGGCGAAGGGGACCCCGACCCACCACGACCCGGACTCCAGGATCGTGATCGTCGCCTCCGGCGACGGGGGCGAGAGCTGGGACGCCCGCGACCCGGTGACGGTGGAGCTCCCCGACTACGGCGTCAACGACCCCGCCCTCACCCGTCTCCACGACGGCGATTTGCTGCTCCGATTCGCGGCGATCGAGGTGCTCCCGGAGTCCGAGCGCGACAACCTCACCGGCGAGCCCGTCGCGCACCGCGAGGACCTTGGCCTCGTCAGCGCCTTGCAGGGCAACTACATCTGCCGGTCGGCCGACGAGGGCCGCACGTGGAGCGATCCCCAGCGGGTCGAGGCGGGAGAGTTGACGCTCACCGCGAGCCGCGAGCCCGTCGTCGAGATGGGCGACGGGACGCTCGCGCTGTCGGTCTACAGCTGCAGCCCGTCCGAGGGCGAGCGCACCTGGCTGCTGCGCTCCACTGACGGCGGCGCGTCCTGGCCGGAGTCGAGCCTGATTGCCGCGGACCAGGCCGGCGCCGGGTCGAACGGGGACGACGGCGCGAACCTGAACGAGACCGCCGTCCTTCCGCTGGACGGCGATCGCCTGCTGGCGATGATCCGCGCCGACGACAGCTACGTGATCGAGGGCGAGCACGTTCCCGTCGGCGGGATCGGCGAGCTTCTCCGGGCCCGCTCCGAGGACGCCGGCGCCAGCTGGGGCGCCCCCTCCGCGAGCGGCATCTGGGGTCAGCCCGCCCACCTGCTCCGCCTCGCCGACGGCCGGATCCTCTGCACCTACGGGGTCCGCAAGCCTCCGTACGCGGTCCGGGCCCGGCTCAGCTCGGACGAGGGGGAGAGCTGGGACGAGCGGGAGATGACGCTGCGCGAGGGCGCGCCGAGGTGGGACATTGGCTACCCGGCCTCCGCGCAGCTGCCGGACGGCCGGGTCGTGTCCGTCTACTACTGGATCGCTGCGGACGCGTCGCGGGTGATCGAGGCGACGCGCTGGGAGCCGCCGGCGTGACGCGGGTCGCCCTTCTCGGCTCCGACAGCAGCCACACCGACGCATACGCCGAGCTGCTGAACGGCCGAGGCGGCGGCCTCGACCCGGACGCCCGGGTCGAGTCGCTCTGGGGGGAGGACCCCGGCCAGGCCCGTGAGAAGGCCGAGGCGTGCGGGATCCCGCGCGTCGCCGGGACCCCGGCGGAGGCCTGCGAGGGCGCCGATCTGGTGATGGTGATCGGGCGCTACGGCGACGGCCACGCGGCCCCGGCCCGGGAGGCGATCGAGGCCGGCGCCCCGGTGTTCATCGACAAGCCGATGACCAACGACGCCGCCGAGGCGGCCGAGCTTGCCGCGCTCGCCCGCGAGCGCGGCACGCAGCTCGCGTCGTTCTCGCCGCTGCGGTTCGCCCCCGAGCTCGACGCCCTGCGCGAGCTCGGCGACCCCGCCTCGCTCCGCGGGGCCGTCGTCTCGAGTCCCGCCGACTGCGCGCTGCTCGAGGACCCGCGGGCGATGGAGCTCCACTTCTACGGGATCCACGCCCTCGACCTGCTGTTCGTGCCGTTCGGGAGCGAGGTCCGGTGGGTGAGCGCGAGCGCGACGGACAAAAGCGTGTGGGCGACCCTGGGCTACGCGGACGGCCGGCACGCCGCCCTGAACCTGATGGTCGAGATCGGCGACTTCTACAACGCCGCCGTGATCGCCCCCGATGGCGCCCGTGCGGTCGACATCGATCCCGCCGGGCCGTTCTACGAGCGCTCGCTGGCCTACCTGCTCGGGCCGTTCCTGCGAGGCGACGCGGCGCGCGCCCCGATCGAGGACGCGGTCCGCGGCGTCGCGGTGATCGACGCGATCCTTCGCTCGGCCGACGAAGGCCGCCCGGTCGAGCTCGAGGAGATCGCCGAGGTCGCGCCGTGAGCGCGCACCAGGTTGCTGTGATCGGCTGCGGGTGGAGCGGGCTCGGCTCCCAGCTCGACGAGCTTCGGCCCCGGCCGGCGAGCCACGCCGAGGCGGCGGCGAACAACGACCGCACCGAGCTGATCGCGCTCGTGGACGACGACGCCGAGTCGCTCGCGCTTGCCGAGAAGCTCTATCCGGCCGTCGCGCGGTTCGAGACCGCGGCGGAGATGCTCGCCGTCTCCGTGCCGGAGATCGCGATCATCGCGACCCCGCCCGAGTCCCACGCCCGCCTGATCCACGAGTGCGCTGAGGCGGGGGTGAGGGCGATCGTCTGCGAGAAGCCGATCTCCGACGACCTCGGCGAGGCGCGGGAAGCTGTAGCCGCGTGCAGGGCGCGCGGGGTCGAGCTCTTCGTCAACCACATGCGCCGCTTCGACCCGCTGATCCGGCGCTATCGCGAATACGTCGCCGGCGGATACGTCCAGGACACCCAGATCGGCCCGATCAGGGCGGTCACCGCCTACTACGACAAGGGGATCTTCCACGGGGGCACCCACATCGTCGACCTCCTCCGCTTCTTCCTCGGCGAGGCCGAGTGGGTGACCGCGGTGCGAAACGAGTTCAACGCGCCCGACCCTGTGGACCCGGCGCTCGACGGCGTGATCGGGTTCGAGGGGGTCCAGGCGACGCTGCAGATCTTCGACTCGCCGAACTACTCGCTGCCGGAGATCAGCTTCTTCGGGGAGCGCGGGCGGCTCAACCTGAAGAACATGTGGGGCCTTGAGATCGAGCTGGTCGGGACCCGGACCTCCGACTACGCGTCCGCCTATCGGGTCCTCGACGAGGAGCGCAAGAGCACGCTCGGAGAGCGGCGGAGCTTCTTCGCGCCGATTCTCGACCACGTCGCCGACTGCCTCGAGGGCCGCGAGGAGCCGCTGAGCACCGGCGAGGACGCCATCCGGGCACTGGAGGTCCTGCTCGCGATGAAGGAGAGCGCCGAGGCCGAGGGCCGCAGGATGCCGATTCGCCGCGACGGGCCCGAGGGCCCGGCAGCCTCGGCGTGAACCCGGAATCCTTCGCCCGCGGCCGGATAGCGGCCGCCGTCGCGGTCGCGCTCGCGTTCTGCGCGGCGCTGCTGGTGAGCGGGGTGAGCGTGGGCGAGCTCGCGCGCTTCGCCGCGTACGAGGCGATCGTGGTCGGGGCCCCGGGCGTCCTCGGCTTCCGGGCGCTGTCGAGGCGCGCCGGCAGCGTCGTCCGGCAAGTCGCGATCGGCTGGCCGCTCGGCTACGCGATCGAAGCCGCCGCGTTCGCTCTCACCGCCGCCCTAGACATCCGCGAGGCCTTCCCGTTGATCCCGCTGGCGGTCGCCGCCGCCGCGGCGGCGAGATTGCGGCTGCTGCGCGAGACGGACCCTGCGGGTGAGCCCGCTGCGCCTCCGGAGCGGGACGGCTCGCCGGGCCGCACACACTGGGCGCTCGCGGCGGTGATCGCGGTTGCGCTCGGCTACCTCGCACTCGGGTCCTTTGCGTCGACCCCGCTCCCGGGGCAGGTCGACAGCGCGTACTATGAGCCGGACGGTGTGTTCAGCGTCGGGCTGGTGGCCGAGGCCAAGAACCACTGGCCGATGGAGACTCCGAGCGTCTCCGGGGAGCCGCTCCGCTACCACATCTTCGGATTCACCCACGCGGCCGGGGTGAGCCAGGCGACGGGCATCCCCCCGGCGACGCTCCTCTTCAGGCTGATCCCCGCCGGGATGATCGTGCTCGTCGCGTTCCAGCTGTTTGCACTGGGCCGCGAGCTCGGGGGCTCCCGGTGGATCGGCCCGATCGCCGCGGCGCTCTTCCTGCTCGCGGGCGAGCTCGACCTCGACCCCGAGCGCCTCGCCCCCTTCGGGGAGACCTTCACCAACCTCGCCGTGAGCCCGAGCTTCCTGTTCAGCATCGCGACCTTCCTCGGGGCGGCGACCCTGCTGATGGTCTTCCTCGTCAGAAGGGAGACGATGCGCGCCGGCTCCTGGGCCGCGCTCTCCGCCCTGCTGATGGTCTGCGCCGGGGCGAAGGCGTCGGTCCCACCGGTGCTGATGGGCGGGCTCGTCATGTGGCTCGTCTGGGCGCGGCTTCGCGACCGGGACGCGGTGCGGGTCGGCCTGATCTCGCTCGGCCTCACCGTCGCCGCCTTCGTGATCAGCTATCTGCTCCTCTACTCGGGCGGAGGGGCGAGCGGATCGAGCCTCGAGCTCTTCCAGTTCCTCGACTACACGGTGGTCGAGGAGTTCGTCCCCGCGGACACCCGGAGCGCGCTCGGGAACGGGCTGCTGACGGGGTCGATGGGGATCGTCGCACTGGCCGCCCTCGCCGTCCCCCTGCTCGGGATCGTCTGGGTGCTGCGCGAGCGGGGCCTGCGGCCCACCGCCGAGGAGGCGTGGCTCCTCGGGCTCACGGCGACCTCCCTCGCCGCCTTCAGCGTCCTCGCGTACACGGGCGAGGGCCAGGCCCACTTCCTGAACTACGGCTACATCGCGGGCTGCGTCCTCTCCGCCGAGGGCCTCGTCCTTTTCGCCCGCCACGCCGCGACCAGGTCACGGGACCCCCGCCGGCTGCTCGCCGTCGCGCTCGGGGCGGGCATCGCGGCCGGAGCCGCCGCCGCATGGATCCTCCTGGACGCGAGCGCGCCCGCGGGGGAGGGGCGATTCGTCCTCGCCTACGGGATCGCCGCGGCCGTCGTCGCCGCGGTGGCGCTCTGGGCGGCGCTGACGGGGAGGGCGGGGGAGGGAGCCGGCCGCCGCCTCGCCGCGACCGGAATCGGCGCCGCGATCCTGGCCCTCGTCGGGCTCTCGCTCCTCAACAACCCCCTCGACAAGGGCGTGACGACGATTCGGAGGGCCGACGCCGGGCTGCCCCTCCACGCGCCCGAGGATCCGGTCGCGGCTCGGGGGCTCACGCGGGAGCTGTACGAGGGCCTGGAGTGGGTCCGCGACAACACGGACGAAGACGTCGTCGTCGCCGTCAACAACCACGTGATCGAGGGCTTCAGCTCGCGCTACTTCTACTACTCGGCGTTCGCCGAGCGCCGGGCGTTTCTCGAGAGCTGGTCCTACACGGTGGAAGCGCAGGAGATCGGGCTCGAGCGGGTCGAGGACGGTGAGGAGCTCCCCTTCCCCGAGCGCCGGGCGCTGAACGACGCGGTCTTTGACCGGGGAGACTCGCGTGCGCTGGAGCGGATGCGCGCGGACTACGGGGTCGACTTCCTGGTGGTCGACAAGGGCCACGGGTCGTTCTCCCCGAAAGCGCTCGAGCTCGGGGCGACCGTGTTCGAGAACGACGCGGTGGCCGTGATCGAGGTTCCGGAGCCCGCCTAGACTCCTGCGCCAATGAAGATCCCGTTCGGACAGCCGATGATCGGCGAGGCGGAGCGCCACGCCGTCACCGAGGTGCTCGCCGGCAGCACGCTGACGCACGGACCCCGGGTCAAGGACTTCGAGCAGTCGTTCGCCGAGTTCACCGGGGCGCCGCACGCCGTCGCGACCGCGACCTGCATGGCTTCGCTGCACCTCGCCTACATGGCGATCGAGCTCGGCCCCGGGGACGAGGTGATCGTCCCCGCCCAAACCCACGTCGCGATGGCCCACGCCGTCCAGATCTGCGGCGCGACGCCGGTCTTCTGCGACTGCGAACCGGTGACGGGGAACGTCGACCTCGATCAGCTCGAGAGCCTGATCGGCCCGAAGACGCGCGCGATCTCGGTCGTCCACTACCTCGGGCTGCCGGTGGAGATGGAGCGCGTGCTCGCGCTCGCCCGCGAGCACGACCTCTTCCTCGTCGAGGATTGCGCGATCGCCCTCGGCGCCAAGATCGACGGGACCCACGTCGGCCTTCTCGGAGACGTCGGCTGCTTCTCGTTCTACCCGGTGAAACACATCACGACCGGGGAGGGCGGGATGGTGATCACGACCCGTGGCGATGTCGCCGACCGCGTCTCGAAGCAGCGCGCCTTCGGGATCGACAAGAGCGTCCTCGCTGACAGGCGCCATACGGGCGCGTACGACGTCCAGCACGTCGGCCTCAACTACCGCCTCGGCGAGGTCGGGGCCGCGATCGGGGTCGAGCAGATGCGCCGCCTCCCGGAGTTCCTCCAGGCTCGCGAGCGGAACTTCCGCCATCTGTTCGACGCGCTCTCGGGGTTCGACGAGCTGGAGCTGATCCGCTCCGACGACGACGGCGCGCGCGAGGCCAGCCACTATTGCCTTGTCGCCCGCCTGCGGCCGCCGATGGACGGGCGCCGTGAGGACCTGATCGAGGAGCTGAAGGAACGCGGCGTCGGCTCCAGCGTCTACTATCCGAAGCCCCTTCCCGAGACCGGCTTCTACGCCGCCCAGTATGGCCACGGGCTCGGCTCATTCCCCGAGGCGGCTCGGATCAGCTATGGGTCGATCGCGCTTCCGGTCGGGCCCCACCTCTCCGTCGGGGATATGGACTTCATCGCCGACAGCCTGAGGTCGGTCATCGATGAGCTCTGATCCGAGCTGAGCGCGGTCGCCCCGAAGATCGCCGAAGACCCCTGGCTGGCGGATCGCCTCGGGCGCTCCGCCTTCACGGTCGAGTCCGGCGACGACGTCCCGGCGACCGATGAGCTGGCCGCGCACGCCGCTGAGAACGCTCCCGCCTTTTACCAGGCGCGTGTCCCGGCCGAAAGCCCCGAGGCCGCCGCCGCCCTCACCGCGGCGGGGTTCGCGGTCGTCAACGTGACCGTCACGCTCGCGAGGAAGCCGGCGCCGACACCCGACGTCCCAGGGGAATTCGAGGTTCGGAACGCGAACGCGGAGGCCGACGGCGGCGTCCTCGACATCGCGGAGCGGGGGTTCACGAGGACGCGATTCCACCTCGATCCGCTGATCCCCGCCGACGTCGCGAACCGGATCAAGCGCGACTGGGCCGAGAACGCGCTCACCGGAGGCCGCGGAGACGGGATGATCGTCGCCGTCCGCGACGGCGCCCCCGTCGGCTTCATCGCCACGCTCGCGGCCGAGACCGACGCCGGCCGCTCGCGCGTGATCGACCTGATCGCGGTCGACGAGGAGGCCCGCGGCGCCGGGGCGGGCGGCGCCCTCGTCGCCTCGCTCCTCGCGTCCGCGGACGGCGACTTCGACGACGTCCGGGTGGGGACACAGGCGGCGAACCCCGCCGCGACTCGCTTCTATGAGCGCCTTGGGTTCAAGACGCTCTCCTCCGCCTACGACCTGCACCTCCACGCCGGCGAAGGCGGGGAATTGCGGTGAGGATCGGCGAGGTCGACCTCGAGAGCCGCCTGCTCGTGATGGCGGAGATCGGGAACAACCACGAGGGCGACCCCGCGGTCGCGAGGGAGCTCGTCGAGAGCGCCGCGGAGTCCGGGGCGGGGGCGGTGAAGCTCCAGGTTTTTGAGCCGGCGCGCTTCGTGCGCCCGAGCCAGCCTGAGCGGCTCGCCCAGCTCTCGGACTATCAGCTACCACGTGAGGAGCTCGTGAGCCTCACCGAGTTGGCGCGATCGCTCGGAATGGCGGTCGTCGCGACGCCGCTGGACGTGGAGTCGCTCGAGTTCATCGCACAGCATGTCGACGGGCTCAAGATCGCCTCTGGAGATAACGACTGCATCCCGCTGATCGAGCGGGTCGCGGACGCCGGCCTCCCGATGCTGATCTCGACCGGGCTCGCCGAGGTCGAGGAGGTGCGGCGGGCGGTCGACGCCGTCGAGCGCCGCTGGGCCGAACGCGAGGTCGACCAGGAGCTCGCGGTCCTCCACTGCGTCAGCGCCTACCCCGTCTCCGCCGAGGCGGCCGACCTCGGGCGGATCCCACTGCTTGCGCGCGAACTCCGGCGGACCACCGGCTACTCGGACCACACGCTCGGCATCGAAGCGTGCGTGAGCGCTGCCGCGCTCGGCGCGCGGGTGATCGAGAAGCATTTCACGCTCAGCCACGACCACTCGGACTTCCGCGACCATGCCCTCTCCGCCGAGCCCGACGAGCTCGCGAAGCTGGTGAACGAGGCCGAGGCCGCGGCGGCCGGGGGAGTCCCCGGCGACGTGCCGGAGCCCGCGACCGAGGCCCGCCGGGCCGAGGAGGAACCGAACCGGGCCGCGCTCCGCCGTTCGATCGTCGCCGGCGCCGACCTCCCAAGCGGCCGCAACCTGAACGAGGACGACCTCAGCTGGATGCGCCCCCGCGACGGCCTCGCCCCGGGGGAGGAAGGCCGCCTCGTCGGCAGGTCGCTCGTCCGCGGCGTCACGCTCGGCGAGACGATCCGCCCCGAGGACGTGGACTGATGGCGCCCGTTGCCTGCCCCCTCTGCGGCGGCGCCGAGCACGAGCTCGTCTTCACCTACACCGAGCGGCCGAAGCGGGAGACGGACTTTGGGATCGCGCCCGAGGACTACCACCGCGAGTTCTGGCGCTGCTCCGAGTGCGGCCTGATGACCGGCGAGATGGACCTCGACCCGGCCAGCCTCTACGAGGGCGGCTACGTGGATGCGACCTACACCGGGAATGGGCTCGCCGAGACTTACGAGCGGATCATGGCCCTGCCTCCCGAGAGCTCCGACAACGTCCAGCGCGTCCGCCGGATCGCCGAAGAGCTCGGCGGCGGCTCGGAGGGCCGTACGGTGCTCGACGTCGGCAGCGGCCTCGGCGTCTTCCCCGCCCGGATGAAGGATGCCGGGTGGCGGTGCACGGCGCTCGATCCCGATCCGCGAGCGGTCGCTCACCTCCGCGACGAGGTGGGGGTCGAGGCGGTCCGCGCCGATTTCATGGAGGCCGAGGATCTCGGGTCGTTCTCGCTGGTCACCCTGAACAAGGTGCTCGAGCACGTTCCCGACCCAGTCGGGATGCTTCGCCGTTGCCACTCGTTCCTGGAGCCGGGCGGGACCGCCTACGTCGAGGTTCCGGATGGCGAGGCCGCTGCCGCGGATCCCGACGGGCAGGACCGCGAGGAGTTCTTCATCGAGCACCTCTGGGCGTTCAGCCCGAGATCGCTCGAGCTGCTCGCCGAGCACGCCGGCTTCGCCACCGACCGCGTCGAACGGCTCCGCGAGCCGAGCGACAAGTACACGCTGTACGCGTTCCTCTCTTAAAGAGCGGCCGGCGCGAGAGCATCTTCGCGGCCTGAATCCGGGGTCGTCTCCCGGATCCCGTAGCTGATCGCCCTCCCGCCATTGCGCCCGCCTGGGCGGATGCTCCGGAACTCGGTCACGGTGTGGTCGATCAGCCTGCGCATCGTGTAGTTGGAAAGACGCTGCCCCCCCGACTCGCAGCTGGCTGATCCCTCTGTGAAACCGCTCCACCGGCGCCAACCCGAGCCGGTTTCTCGTCTCGTTCAGCTCCGCCCGCCCCTGGCGCATCCCCAGACCCAGAATGGGGTCGGTGACCCGCCACCCCGCCTTCCCCAGCGGCGAGCGCGGCCACGTGAACCCCATCGAGTAGATCCGGCTCGAACTCCTCCATCAGCACAGCCAGCGCCCGCGCCGCCGGGGCAGCCGTGTGCCCGTGGGCGTATCCGGGCCGGGCGCGGAAAAGACCGTGTACTCCTGTGCCGCCCTGAACTCACGATCCGAGGCTCGACCGCCCGCCGCCACTGCTCCCAGGTCTCGACCAGCACCGCGTGCCCGCACCGCTCCAGCTCGCGCGCGAGCGCGATCGCGGGAAACACGCGCCCGGGGTCGCCGACAGCGGCCCGATCAAGCGAAGGGCGGATCTCTTCCCCGGGCTGCGCATGCGGGACGACCTTACGCCTGTGCTCGCCGCGACGGCTCTACACTCCCGAGTTGGCCAGGATGCACGCGATCTGCCCTTCGGGGGGTGAAAGGTTATTGAGGTGAACCGCGAAAGCAGCTCACGACTGGAGCGCGCCGGTGAGCTCGCGGCGCAGCTCGGCTCGCTGAGCCCTTCCAACCCGAACCTTCGGCGGGCTCTGCACGTCGGCATCGCCGTCATCGTCCTCCTTTCGGTCGGACTCGCCGCGGCCGCGGCGTTGAACGACTTCCCCGAGCTCGAGTGGCGGTTCAGCGCCGGCTGGATCGCGATCGGCGCGCTGTGCTGGCTCGCCCTGTGCCTGATGAACGCCCAGCTCTGGATGCGCCTGCTCGCTGCCCTCGGCGAATCCGTCCCGCAGCTCCGCGGCACGGCCATCTGGTGCATGTCGGCGCTCGGCCGCTACGTGCCGACGAGCCTGCTGCTCCCGATGATGCGGGTCGCAATGTCCGAGCGCGAGGGAATCTCGAAGCGCGTCTGCCTGGCGAGCATCGTCTACGAGATCGCGCTCGCGTTCACCGCCGCGCTCGCGATCGGCGCCTACTTCGTCATCGACATCCCCGACCTGCGCGACCAGCCCGCCCGATACGTCTTCCCCGTGCTGCCGATCGTCGCGGTCGCGGTTCTCCAACCGCGGATCTTCCACCCCCTCGCGAACGGCGTCCTCGAGCGCCTCGGACGCGCGCCGCTGCCGCTCGCCCTGCGAGGACCGCGGGTCTTCGAGTTCCTCGGCCTCTACGGGGTCTCGCTCGCGCTCGGCGGGTTCGGGATCTTCGCCATCGCCATGGGCATCTACCCCCTCCACGGCGAGGACCTCCCGGCGGTCATCATAGCTTTCGCCGCGGCGACGACCCTCTCGGTTCTCGCCTTCATGTTCCCGGGCGGGCTGGTCGCCCGCGAGGTGGCCCTGGCGGTCGCGCTCACCCCGGTGATCCCGGCCGCCGCCGCGGTCGCGGTCGCCGTGGTCGTCCGCATCGTCCAACTCGGAATCGAGCTGCTGCTGGCGATCGTTAGCCCGGCGCTGGCGGGCGCGCGCTCGCGCCCCAAGACGGGCGCGGTGCATCCAGCCGCGCAATGAGGGTTGACAATCCCGCTGGCCGTCTAGATCGTTTTTGGGGGCGGGTCGACCGCAACCACAACGAGCTGATCGGCGCCTGGGTGCGGGGCCCGCGGGTTCTCGACCTGGGCTGTGGCTATGGGAGCTTCACCGGCTACGCCAACGACAACCTCGAGGTCGACTGCGTCGGCGTCGACTTGAGCGAGGACGATCTCGCGATCGCCCGCCGCCGCTACGCGGGCAGCGAGTTCGTGCGGGCGAATGCCGAGCGCCTGCCGCTCGATGCCGGCAGCTGCGACACCGTGGTGCTACGCGACGCGCTCCACCACCTGGTGAACGAGGCCGATTGGCACAAGGTCGCGGCCGAGATCCGGCGAGTCAGCACCCCGAACGCGCGCATCGTCTTCTTCGATCCGAACGTGCAACCGCTGCTGCGGCTGGCACGCCGCGTCTCCCGCCACGAGGACGAGGAGACTACATTCGAGCAGGCCACGACGATCATGGACCAGCTCGGCTACAGGCGCATGCACGTCGCCTTCGACACCCTCTTCAGCCTGCCGCTCAGCGGTGGCTACGTCGGCGTCGAGCTCGTCCCGGATTGGCCGCGGCTACACTGCTTCCTGCTCGCCGCCGAAGAGAAGGCCGAATCGCTCGTCAACCGGCTCGGGCTCGGGCGCCAGCTCGCATGGCGGTACCTGATCGCGGGGGAGAGAACGTCTTGATCTTCTTCGTCGTCCCGGCCTACAACGAGGTCGACAACGTTCCGCAGCTCTTCGCCGACCTGTTGCCTTGCGCGCGCCGCCTCGGGGCGCGGATAGTCGTCGTCGACGACGGCTCGACCGACGGAACGCGCGACGCCGTTGAGCGCAGCCGCGACGGCTACCCGGTGACGCTGGTGCGCCACGACGAGAATCTCGGCCTCGGGAGGACGATCGATACCGGGATCAGGGTCGCGCTCGCGGACGCCGGTGAGAACGACGCCGTAGTCACGATCGAGGCCGACAACACATGCGATCTCGCGGACCTGCCGAAGCTGCTCGCCCGGTTCGAGGATGGCTACGACGTCGTCGCCGCGTCCGTCTACGCACCGGGCGGCAAGCTCCTCGGCGTCGGCTGGTTCCGCCTGCTGCTCAGCCGGGCGCTCTCGGCTGGCTTTCGCATCGCCGCCCGCCTGCCCGAGGTGCACACGTTCTCCGGCGTCTACCGGGTCTACAGGTCGAGCCAGCTGCGGCGCGCGGTCGAGACCTACGGATACCTCCTGGTCCGCGAACCGGGCTACGCGGCCAGCGTGGAGCTGCTGCTAAAGCTCCGCGGCGCCGGCGCCTCGATCACCGAGGTCCCCACGGTGAACGATTGGAGCCGCCGAAAGGGGTCGTCGAAGATGCGGATCAGGCCGACCCTGCTCGCCTACTTCCGGCTCGTGATCGCGCAGCTCCTCGGGGCGATCCACCCCCCGCCCGGTTCACCGCTCGCCAGAAACGCGGAGGGAATCAGCGGCGCGCGGATCGAGCAGCTCGGCAGGGCGGAGGGCAATACCGCGCTCCGGGCGCCGAGCTGAGCTTGGCCGTCGCCGACCCCACGAGGCCGCGACGCATCGCGTCGGCGATCGCGATCGCGGTCCTTCCCGCGATCGCGACGCTCGCGATCGTGCACCTGCGGCTCGACGCGTCGCTGCACGACTTCGTTCCCAGCGTCTGGAACGACCAGGTGGGCTACTGGACGCGGATCCTGAGCTTCAGCGATCACGGCCTCTCGACCGGCTACTACGCCCCGGACGAGCAGCTCGCATCGATCACAGCGAATCGCTTCGGCGTCCAGGGCCCGTTCTTCCCGATGACTTACGGAACCGCCGCGGCGGTGTTCGGGTGGAGCGAGTCCGCGCCCATCTTCTACAACCTCGCCTTCCTCGGGATCGCCCTGGGAGCGTTCGTGTACGTCGGCCGACTCGGGTGGGCCCAGGCCGCCCTGACGGCGCTGTTGGCCCTCTCGTTCGGGCCGCTGCTCCTCTACGCGCCGACCGGATCGCAAGAGAGCTTTCACCAGGCGATCGCGATCGTCCTCGCGCTCGCTTTCACGGCCCTGATCGCGCGACGCGATCAGCTTCCCCAAGGGTGGCGCCTGGCGATTCTCGGGTTCCTGCTCGCCGCGTCGCTCGTCCGCTTCTCCTGGACCCTCCTGCTGGTCCCGTTCGCGTTTCTCGCATACCCGCCGGCTGGATGGCGCCGCGCGCTGCTGGAGCTGGGCGCCGTCGCGGCCCTGACCGGCGCCGTGCTGCTCTTCTTCGGCGCGCTGACGCCACCGGGGCAGAACTCGATCCTGATCACCCTCTCGGCGCTGCCCGACGCGCCCGGCAAGACTTCGCAGACGGTCGCCTCCGACGCGTGGGAGAACGTCAAGCAGCTGTTCGGACCCGACATCGTCGACGTCACCCCGGTCGCGCCGGCGCCGAACGCGATCTCGGTCCAGGCGCTGGTGCTCTGCGCGCTGCTCACGCTCTCGATCGCGGTCGCAACCGGCGCCGTGAAGCGGCTGCCCGGCGTGATCGACTCGCCGGACGACGAGGTCGCCCGCCGCGAGTGGCTCTTTCACGCCTACAACCTCGGCTCGATGCTGGTCGCCGTGATCGTCCTCTACCTGCCTGCCGGCTACTACAGGGTGCTTGGAGCGAACCTCCTCCTGTCGCTGCTGGTGATGGTCAGGTTCCGCCGCTTCGCCCCCGTCGCGGCGGTCGGGGCCATCGCCGTCCTCACCCTGCCGAGCCTGCTGAGCGTCTACGACGGGTGGAGGCCGAACTTCGAGTTCGATCGCGAGGAGGTCGACGCCCAGCGCGAGGCGCTCGGCTTCCAGCTGCGATACGAGCCCGATCCGCCGAGCCCGTGGTGCAACTCGCTCTTGCTGCCGGTGGCCAACTACGACTACCGGGTCACGCTGATCCCGGCCGGGATCGGCGTCTCATATCTCGTCTCCGACACGTTCGAGACGATCGACCAGCCGCTGAAGTCCCGCTACGTGCTGCTCGACGACGCGAGCGTCCGCGACGGCGTGCCCGCCTCGCTCGATCCGCCCCTGCGGGAGATCGGGACGTCGGCCGCGGGTCGTCTCTATGAGAACCCCGGCTCTGAGTGCAGCCGATGAGCGAGCGGACCGGCGGCCCATTCGCCGCCCTCTCGAAGCCGCGCCTGTACGAGGCCCTCCAGCGCCTTGTGGGCTCGGCGGACTCGCACCCACGCTTCGTCCGCGAGATCCTGCGCCCACGTCCCGGCGAGCGGATGCTCGACATCGGTTGCGGACCCGGCCGGATCGTCGAGCACCTGCCCGAGATGACCTATCTCGGCTTCGATCTCAACCCCGACTACATCGAGGCAGCGCGCCGCGACTTCGGCGACCGTCCCGGATTCGAGTTCAGGTGCCTGGACGTGCGGGATGCCGAGCTCGAACCAGGGAGCTTCGACCTCGTCTCGGTGATGGGCGTCGTCCACCACCTCGACGACGAAGCCGCGGAGGCGCTGTTCGCGCTCGCGGCGCGCGCGCTGGGAGGCCCCGGCCGGCTGGTCTCGATCGAGCCGGCGTTCCGGGATGGGCAGAACCCCGTGGCCCGCTGGCTGATCGGCCGCGACCGCGGAGCGAGCGTCCGCTCTCCGCGGGGGTACGCCGATCTCGCCGAGCGCTCGTTCGCGGAGGTCGAGACGAAGGTGCGCGAGGACCTGCTCCGCATCCCCTACACCCACGCCGTGATCGAGGCGAGCGGATCCCCCGACGGCACGGGCTAGGCGGCCAGGCCGCGCTCGACGGCGTCGACGACCTCTGAGACGTCGACTTCGCTCATCCCGACCCAGAGCGGGAGCCGCAGCAGGCGGTCGCTGATGTCGTCGGTGACCGGGAGCTCGCCGGCGGTCCGCCCGAAACGCCGGCCGGCGGGAGAGGAGTGGAGGGGGACGTAGTGGAAGACGGCGGCGACGTCGGCCTCGGCGAGCCGCTCGATCAGCCGATCGCGGTCCTCGCGGTCGTCGAGCAGCAGATAGAAGAGGTGGGCGTTGTGCTCGGCGCCGCCCGGGATGACCGGGAGCCGCAGTCGGCCCGATGACTCGAGCCCGGCGAGCGCCTCCCGGTAGGCGCCCCAGATCCCGTGCCGCGCCGCCCTGATCTCGGCCTCGTGTTCGAGCTGGGCCCACAGGAACGCCGCCGTGATCTCGCTCGCCAGAAACGAGGAGCCGACGTCGGTCCAGGTGTAGCGATCGGTCTCGCCGCGGTGGAAGGCGGTGCGGTTGGTCCCCTTCTCCAGCACGACCTCGGCCCGCTCGACCCATTCGGGGGAGTTGACGATGAGGGCCCCGCCCTCGCCGCTGACGATGTTCTTCGTCTCGTGGAAGCTGAGCGCCGCAGCTTCCCCGAACGAGCCGAGCGGCCGGCCGCGCCAGCTGGACCCCAGCGCCTGCGCGGCGTCCTCGATCACGACCGCACCGCACCCCGAGGCGATCTCGCCGATCGCCTCCATGTCGCAGGCGACGCCGCCGTAGTGAACCGGCGCGATCGCGCGCGTCCTCTCGGTGATCGCCTCGGAGACGCGCGACTCGTCGAGGTTGAGGGTGTCCTCCCGGATGTCGACGAACACCGGGGTCGCCCCGCGCAGTACCCAGGCGTTCGCGGTGGAGGTGAAGGTGAACGAGGGCAGGATCACCTCGTCGCCCGGGCCGGCGTCGGCCAGGATCGCCGCCATGTCGAGTGCCCCGGTGCCGGAGTGGGTGAGGAGGACCCGGGCGGCGCCGAGCCGGCACTCGAGGGCCTCGGCGCAACGGCGCGAGTACTCGCCGCCTCCCGAGAGGCGGCGCGCTTCGATCGCCGCGCCGACATGGTCGAGCTCGTCGCCGACGATGTGCGGCCTGTTGAAGGGGACTGCCACCCGGATGCTCCCCGGCTCAGACCTGGCTGCCGATGATGAGGCCCGTGACGATCAGCACGGCCCCGACGACCTTCGTTGCCGTGATCGGCTCGGCGAAGAAGATCGCGCTGCTGATCAGCACCAGGATGAACGAGGCGCTGATGAACGGGTAGGCGCGGCTGAGCTCGATCTTGCTGAGCGCGGCAATCCAGCAGATCGCGGCGACGCCGGCGAGCAGGAACGCGGAGATCGTCCAGGGATTCGCGAAGAAGTCGAGGACGTAGCGGAGCCGGTCGCCCGTCTCGCTGGGGAACTCGCCGAGCTTGCCCACCTGCCACTTCACGATCAGCTGGCCGTAGACGGTCAGGATCACGCTGCCGGCGATGAATCCATAGGCGGGGTTCACCGGTCGAGCACCGCCAGGCCGATCCCGGTCCTCCCGTATTCGTTTCCGTTGTAGAGCATGTAGCGCTCCCCCTCGTGGTCGAAGACGAACCCGTATTCGATCATCTCGGAGTCCCAGCCCTCCTCCGAGCGCTCCAGCTCGGCCTCTCCCGCACCCCGGCGCCACCTGATGCCGTCGCCGGACTCCGCGTAGCCGATCCGGTAGGCGTCGCCTCGGTGCGAGAACCACATCCGGTATCTGTCGGGGTCGCGGATGACGCAGGGGCGGGCGAGCGCGTGCTCGTCGCCGGCGTACTCCACGGAGACCGTGCCGGTCGGCCGCCAGTCGATGCCGTCGTCGGACTCGGCGTACTTGACGTGGTAGCGGTGCAGCGGATCACCGCTCTCGTCGAGGTCCCAGCTCGTGCCCGACGAGTACCACATTCTCCACGTGCCCTCGTCGGCGATCACCCACGGCCCGGCGGCGAGGAGTGGGTCGACGCTGCTTCGGCCCACGATCGGCGCCTCCGAGATTTTCTCGAAGCTGTCCCCGTCGTCGCTCACGGCGCACCCGATGAAGCTGTAGAAGGGGACGCTAACCCCGAGGCTCATGCCGACGTAGTACAGGTAGGTGCGCCCCTCGTGCTCGACTACGCAGGATCCGATCGCGCCGGCGTCGTCGAAGGCACCCCGTTGCCCCAGCTCCAGGACCGGCTCGGATTCGAAATCGGGGCGGGGGTCCTCGGGGTCGAGCCGCAGGCGCACCCTCCCCGTCTGGGAGCGGCCGCGCTCGTCGCGGGCCGAGAACCAGATGAGCAGCGGATCGCTCGGCGCAGCGAACGGCATCATCAGGTGCGAGCTGCACCAGCCGCCCGTCGCCGGGGGTTCGAGGAGCAATCCGAGCTTGCGCCAGTCCATCGAGCTCAGAACTTGCTCAGATCCCAGCTGTTCTTCTCCAGCGGCTCGGTGCCCCGAACCGAGTAGACGCCGCCCTCCTCGGTGTCCTTCATGATCAGCGCGTCGGCTCCGATCACGCACCGCGGCGCGACCCTGACCCCGTCGCGGAACGTCGCGTTGACTCCGACGAAGCAGTAGTCGCCGATCTCCACGTTCCCCGAGACGACGGCGTGCGAGGCGATGAAGCAGTGGTCGCCGATCGTCGCGTCGTGTCCGATGTGGTTGCCGCTCCACAGTACGACGTTGTCGCCGATCGTCACGTTCGGCTGGATCACGTTCGCCTCGAAGATGAAGGTGTTCTCGCCGAACTCGTTCGGGCCCCAGTGGATCGCCTGCGAGTTCACGTAGGTGATGAACTCGTAGCCGAGCTCCTTGCACTCCTCGTAGATGCCGGCGCGCACCTGATTCACCTTGCTGAAGCCGGCGGCGACGAGCATCCGGAAGCGGTCCGGCGGGTGAGTCTCCGTCAGCATCTCGAACGGGGTCACCGGAACGCCGTTCAGCTCGTCTTCCTCGATGTAGGAGCGGTGGGCCGTGAACGCGGCGACCTCGTGCGGGCTGTCCACGTCGAGGTAGATCCGGGCGATGCGGGCGAAGTCGCCGACGCCAAAGATCACCACCTGCTTTTCTGCGCTCATGGCTGAGCCCCGAGCCTGACCACGATCGTGAACTCATAGAGGCCGTAATCGTGGAGCAGGGCGACGTCGCGGGAGTAGAGCCGCTTGCAGCTGTCGAAGAAGAACGCCGGATCGCCGTAGTAGAGGTCGTCTCGCATGTGCTCGGGGTCCGAGTAGGAGGTGAGCATGTTGAACGCGAACGCCCTGTCGCTCAGCACGGCGAGCCGCTTGATCGTGTCCAGCACGTAGCCGGTCCAGCTGTCCCAATCCGCCTCGAGCTTGACGTTGAAGATCCCGCTGGCGACCGTGTAGTCGGCGCGTTCGAGCTCCTCCCCGCTGCTCACGAGGGAGCAGCGGGGGTCCGAGCCGAGCCGCTCGGCGGCGTGGTCGAGCATCGTCTGCGAGACATCGAACCCGTTGTAGGCGAAGTCCTCGAACCGCTCGGCGAGGAGCTCGGCGAGGGCGCCGTAACCGCAGCCGTAGTCGTTCAGCGAGAAGGGCCCCTCGCCGCGATGGACGCCGAGCAACTGCGCGAACCTGGTCTCCTGGGACTCGGCGGAGTTCCAGTCGACTCCTCCCGGGGTCGGGCCGTGCTCGTCGACCTTCCACGTGTAGTAGCGCTCGACGTCTCGGAGTATCGACTCGTGCGCCATCGGTGGGGGAGCATACCCGGGCATTTCAGCCCCCGCGCGAGGCCTCCCAGCGCGAGCGCAGGGAGTCCCCTCGGCCCGGAATCGGCAGGTCGATGTCGAGGAACGGCTCGCCCTCGCCGACGCGGAAGTCGATCACGTAGAACGAATTGCCCAGCAGCCACTGGACCCTCACCTCGCGAGCCTCGACGGGAAGCTTGTCCATCGGGGGGCGGTGCTTGTAGAGCGGGTTGGCGTTGATCAGGATCTGCCCGAAGCGCTTTCGCCGCAGCCAGGGGGCGACCCCCTCGTCCCCGACTACGACCTTGCCGCCGGGGCGGACGACCCGTGCCATCTCCGCGATCGCCCGCTTGATCTCGCCGAACTCGTTGATCCCGCCGAAGTGGAAGGCCGCGTCGAAGCTCGCGTCCGGCAGGGGGAGATGAGAGGCGTTGCTCTGCAGCCAGTCGACCGTTCCCGCGCTGTCGAGCTTCTCGCGCGCCAGGCCCAGCATCGCGGCGGAGATGTCCTGGGCAACCAGCGAGCCCTCGGATCCGATCCGGTCGAGGATGAGCGAGCTGTCCTCGCCGGTCCCGCAGCCGGTCTCGAGCACCCTCGCGCCGGGCTCGAGCTCCAGCAGCGAGCTCATCCTCGTCCGCACCCGCTGGGCGTCCTCCCCGAACGACGCGAAGAGCCAGTCGAGGCCCCTGGCGTAGACATCCGCGCCCGAGTCGTACTTGTCCTTGAACTCCGCGTCCGAGGGCGCGAGCTCGTCGGGATAGAGAAGCGCGGGTATGCCGTCGGGCACCGGGAAGGTGCGGCCACACGCCGAGGCGAGCGGGCCGGCGGGCTCGCCGGTGAGGGGGTCGCCGCACGCGGGACAGCGCAGCTGGTCGAGGAGGGCCGCTCTCATCCGCGAACGGGTGCGCGCATGTAGTCCGGCGCCCGCTCGCCCGTGTTCAGGATCAGGTCGAGGACGCTCACCCGGTGCTCGAAGGGCGGGTGGATCTGCTCGTACTCGGGGTAGTCGGGGTACTCGAACCACTCAACCTCTATCCCCGCGCGGGAGAACGCGTCGTGATCGAAGTAGTCCCTTGCGGCGGGCCCGGAGACGTAGGTCGCGGCCCCGGACTGCTCGCATAGGCTCAGCAGGCGGTCCGTCTTCGTCCCCCTCGCCTCGTAATCGGTCGACCACGAGAGCTTCGTCTCGATCTCGAGCGCGTCGCAGATCTCGGCGATGAACGCCCGGTTCACGTCGCTGAGGCGCTCTGACTCGATCCCCTCGTACACCCGCTCGAGCCGGGGCCAGTATGCGTCGAACGCCGGCGCCCCGGCATAGGCGTGGCGGATCGTGCGGGCGTGGTCGGCGGCCCAGCCGGGCTCGCTCACCAGCGTCTCGTCGATCCGCTGGTGGTAGCGCCCTTTGCTCTGGACGGGGATCGTCAGCCACTTCGTCCCTTGCGGGGTCTTGATCTTGTTGCGGTTGCGCCAGTCGCGGCGGGTGTACTGGACCTCGTCGAGGAGGATGAACTCGTCGACCGAAGAGATCAGGTCGAAATACCCCTTCCACGGCACGTAGTTCGACTGCACAATCGCGACGCGCTTCATGACATCGAGACCTGGGCGGTCCCGGCCTCCTCGTTGACGATCGATTCTCCGTCTGCCCGGGCCACCCGGTCGATCACGTACAGGGGCCTGCCCTTCACCTGATCGAAGATCTTGCCGACGTACAGCGCGCTGATCCCGGTGCTGATGATGATGAAGCCGCCGATCAACAGGATCAGGACGGAAAGGCTTGTCCACCCCGGCAGCGGGTTCTCGACCATGTACGAGTAGACGATCCCGGCCGCGGCCAACGCGCCGAGGACCGCGACCGCGAACCCCGTGTACACGATCCACCGCAGCAGGACGGTCGTCTGGAAGAACATCCCGTCGAGGGCCACACGGACGAGCGTCCCGAGCGTGTAGGAGCTATGGCCCGCCTCGCGGCTCGAATGCTGGATCTCGAGCACAGCCGGCCGGAAGCCGAGCCAGTGCAGGATCAGCATGTACTGGTGGTCGCGGTCGCCGACCGACAGGAACGCGTTCACGACCTTGCGCGAGAGTATGCTGAGCGTCGAGTACTCGCTGCCTATGTCGGTCTTGAAGAAGAAGTTTCGAGCCTTGAAGTAGACGCGCGCCGCCAGCTTGCGGAACGGGTTCTGCGCTCGCCGCAGCCTGGTAGTGAGGACGAGGTCGTGGCCCTTGCGCGCGATCTCGTAGAGCCTCGGGATCTCCTCCGGCGGGTCCTGAAGGTCGCAGTCCATCACCACCGTCCACTCGCCCCTGCTCTGGGCGAGGCCGGCGGTGATCGCGGCGTGCTGGCCGAAGTTGCGGCTCATGTGGAACGCGCGCACCCGAGGGTCCGACGCCGCAAACCCGGCGAGCCGGTTCCAGCTCTCGTCGGGACTGCAGTCGTCGACGTAGATGATCTCCCAATCGGCGCCCGTCCTCGAGAGACTCTGGACGAGGCGCTCATGCAGGGTTTCCAGGCACGATCCGCACCCATAGACGGGGACGACGACGTTGATCTCGCTCACGCGCGGAAGCATAGGGCTTGGCCGAGCGAGTTTGATGGGCGGCGCCTGGCGCGAGCCGCGGGCCCAGCCGCAATCCCTTGCCCGTGACCTAGCGACGCAGAGGCAACTCCAGACCCGCGCCGCGAAGCTGCGACCAAACGCTCCGCGTCGGATCCTGTCGGAAGAAATCACCTCTCGCTGATGGCTTCACGCGACCCCTACACTCGCCGCCATGAAGATCCTGATCACAGGCGGGGGTGGCTTCATCGGCTCCCATCTCGCCGACCGGCTTCTCGCGGACGGCCACGAGGTGCTCGCGATCGAGACGTTCTCGACCGGGCGGCGCCGCAACCTCACCGATGAGCGCGAGGGGCTGAGCCTGGTCGAGGGCTCGATTGCCGACCGCGAGGTGCTCGGCGCCACCTTCGACGACTTCGGACCGGACGCGATCGCTCACGCCGCCGCCTCCTACAAGGATCCTGACGCCTGGGCCGAAGATGCCCGCACGAACGCGCTCGGCACAGCCAACGTGGTCGAGGCCGCCCGGGACGCGGGGGTAGGCCGGATCGTCTATTTCCAGACGGCGCTCTGCTACGGCACCCGCCCGCTGGAGCAGCCGATCACGTTGGAGCACCCGATCCTGCCGGACTCGAGTTACGCGATCTCGAAGACGGCGGGCGAGCAATACATCGCCCTCTCTGGAATCCCCTTCGTCTCGCTGCGCCTCGCGAACATCTACGGCCCGCGCAACCTCAGCGGCCCGCCGCCGACCTTCTATCAGCGCCTCAGCGACGGGAAGCCGTGTTTCGTAGTCGACTCCCGGCGCGACTTCATCTTCGTCGATGATCTGATCGAGGTGGTGGTGGCGGCGCTGCAGGGGACGGGTGAGGGCCACTACCACGTCTCCTCCGGATCGGACTATTCGATCAAGGAGATCTTCGACGCGGTGGTGGGGGCGATGGGAATCGAGCCGGAGGATCAGGTCGAGGTGAGGCCCCGACCTGAAGACGACGCCCCCTCGATTCTGCTTGACCCGTCGCGAACCGAGCGTGACTTCGGCTGGAAGACGAGTGTTTCCCTCGACCAAGGGATTCGGCGGGCGGTCGAGTGGCACCGCGAGCACGGCGTGGGTGAGACCTACACGCATCTGAAGCCGGAGGAGCTGAAGGCGCGGAGCTGACCCGCTCCCCGGACCTAACCTATGCCTGCCACGGAGGTAGCAGCCACAGATGCGACGCTCGAGAACCCGCCGACGGTCGTGGTCGAGCCGAGGAGTGGCTGGCATTTTCCCAGCCTGGGGGAGCTGTGGCGCTACCGCGACCTTGTCTACTTCCTTGGGCGCCGCGACATCGTCATCCGCTACAAGCAGGCTGCGGTCGGGGCGTTCTGGGCGGTGCTTCAGCCGCTGCTTCTCGCCGGCCTCTTCGCGGTCTTCCTCGGGGTCATCGCAAAGGTCGCCTCGGCGCCGGGCGTCCCCTATCCGCTGCTCGCCGTCACCGGCCTGGTGCTCTGGGTCCCCTTCGCCAAGGCAATCGAGTTCGGCACCATGAGCACGGTCAGCTACGAGAACCTGATCACCAAGATCTACGTGCCGCGCGTGGCGGTCCCGATCACGGCCCTTGCCTCGCCGGTACTCGACATGCTGATCGGCGTGGGGATCGCGATCGTAATCGCGGGCGGGTACGGCTACTTCCCCAGCTTTCGCCTGCTGGTGATTCCGCTGGTGGTCGGGCTGGCGATGCTGATCGCGCTCGGTCTGGCGCTCTGGTCCTCCGCCCTCAACGTCAAGTACCGCGACTTCGCGCTCGGGATCCCGACCCTGACCATGGTCGGCCTCTTCGTCACTCCGATCACCTATCCGCTCGACCTGGTCGAGCAATCGATCAACGAGAAGTTCCAGTTCCTCTACTCGCTCAATCCGATGGTCGGCGTGATCGAGGCGTTCCGCTGGGCGTTGCTTGGGAGCCCGCTGCCCGATATCCAGGTGCTGCTGATGCCCGTGCTCTGCAGTGTTGTCCTGGTGATCACCGGTGCGTTCTACTACGAGCGAGCCCAGCAGAGCTTCGCGGACGTGATCTGATGGCGAAGCCGGCGATCACGGTGGAGCAGGTCAGCAAGGAGTATCGACTCGGCCAGGGAGTGGGCTTCGAGGGCCAGGTGACGCAGCGGGTGGACGCGATGATTCGCGCCCCTTTCCGGCGCCTTCTCGGCCGTGGGCCGGAGCAAGTGGCGGGGGAGAAGTTCTGGGCGCTGCGGGACGTCTCCTTCGAGGTGGCCGAGGGCGAGGTGTTTGGTCTGATCGGCGCCAACGGCGCCGGCAAGAGCACGCTGCTCAAGCTGCTCGCTCGCATCACGATGCCGACCGAGGGCCGGATCACCCTGCGGGGTCAGGTGGGCAGCCTGCTCGAAGTGGGGACGGGTTTCCATCCCGAGCTGACTGGGCGGGAGAACATCTTCTTGAACGGCTCGATCCTCGGCATGAGCCGCCGTGAGATCGCGAGCCGCTATGACGAGATCGTCGAGTTCTCCGGGGTCGAGCAGTTCATCGAGACCCCCGTGAAGCGCTACTCGAGCGGCATGTTTGTGCGCCTCGCCTTCTCGGTCGCCGCCCACCTGGAGCCGGCGATCTTGCTGCTCGACGAAGTGCTGTCGGTCGGGGACGCCGAGTTCCAGCGCAAGTGCCTCGCCAAGATGGACACCATCGCCCACAACGAAGGCCGCACGATCGTCTTCGTCTCACACGGACTCCCCTCGGTGAAGACGCTCTGCGACCGTGTCGCCGTGATCGAGGGAGGTCATCTCGTCGCCGCCGGACCCACCGATGCGATGGTTGCCGACTACATGCAGCGGGTCGAGCCGGTGCCGCATGGTGAGGTCGCCGACATCAGTCCCAATGAGCGACTCGGCACCGGGGAGGCGCGGGTGACGCAGGTCTCACTGGTGGACGACGCTGACCAGGCGGTCGAGGAGATCCTCTTCGGACAGCCGTTTACCGTGGTGGCGGAGGTGGAGGTGAGGGAGTCGGTGGCGGCGGCGGTATTCGAGGTCGGGGTCTCATCCGAGGTGTTCGGCCGGGTCATGACCGCCGACCACACCGACGGCGGCGGCGAGGACGTCTTCCTGCGGGCCGGGGACCGAATGACGGTGCGGGCGCGGATCGATTCGACCCTTCTGCCCGCCGAGTTCGTCGTCGACGTCGGGATTCTGGACTCGAACGGAGTGACGATCGACTACGTTGAGCGCGTGATCAGCTTCTCTGTGAAGAACGTGGCCGCCGACGGCAGCCGCGACACCTATAGGTGGGAGCATGTGGCCGGGCACGTTCGCCCCGACTCCCGGTGGGAGATCGGCGAGCGAGCGGGTCTCGTGCGCGGGGAACAGGAGGTGCTCCCTTGACCAAGGTCTTGATCACCGGCGGCGCCGGCTTCCTCGGCTCCCATCTGACCGACAAGCTGCTCGACGAGGGCGACGAGGTCCTCGTCTTTGACAACTTCGATACCGGCTACCGCGAGAACCTGACCGAGCAAGACGGGCTCACGATCGTCGAGGGGACGATCACCGACCGCGACCAGGTTGACGCCGTCTTCAAGGACTTCAACCCTGACGTGGTCGCCCACGCGGCGGCCTCCTACAAGGACCCCGACGCCTGGGAGGAGGACGTGGACGTGAACGCGCACGGAACCCTCAACGTTCTGCGCGCCTCGGAGGAGACGGACGTCGACCGCATCATCTATTTCCAGACGGGCCTCTCATACGGCATCCACGCCGACCAGGTCCCGATCCCGCTCGACCATGCTCAGCGCGCCGATTCGAGCTACGCGATCACCAAGACGACCGGGGAGCATTACGTGGAGCTCTCGGGGCTCGACTACGTCACCTTCCGGATCGCCAACATCTACGGGCCGCGCAACCGCAGCGGCCCCGCGCCGACCTTCTACTCACGCTTGAGCAACGGCCAGCAATGCTTCGTGGTGAACTCCCGCCGCGACCAGATGTATGTCGAGGACATGATCGACCTGTTCGTCATGGCCGTGAAGGGCAAGGGCCACGGCGCCTACCACGTGAGTTCGGGTGAGGACCGGCCCGTGAAGGACATGTTCGACCTGATCGTCGAGGCAATGGGGGTCGAGCTGGACGAGGATGTCGAGGTGAGGCCGCGCCCGGATGACGATGCGGAGACGATGCTGCTCGACCCGAGCCGGACGATCGAGGACTTCGGCTGGAAGCCCACCACCACGATGGAGGAGGGCATCCCGAAGACGGTCGAGTGGTACGAGAACAACGAGGTCGGGCCGACGTACACCCACCTGAAGTCCGAGGAGCTGAAGGTCAAGGAATGAACGACCTCCGGGGGCGCAGGATCCTGGTCGTCGGGGGTGCCGGGTTCGTTGGTTCGAATCTGGTCTGCGCCCTGCTGGAGCGCGAGGCCGGCCACGTGCTCGTGGTCGACAACCTGCTCTCCGCCGAGCGGGAGAACCTGCCGGAGGACGACCGCGTCGAGCTCGTCGAGGGCTCGATCGTCGACGACGAGGTGCTCGCCGGACTCCCCGAGAACCTCGAGTTCGTCTTCCACCTCTCCACCTTCCACGGCAACCAGAGCTCGATCGAGTTCCCGATCGAAGATCACGAGAACAACCTCATCACGACCCTGAAGCTGTATGAGCGCATCAGGGACTTCCCCTCGCTGCGCAAGGTCGTGTACTCGGGCTCCGGGGGCACGGTCGCACCCAAGACATTCGACGACGCCTCGGCCACCGATGAGGACCAGCCGATCTCGCTCTTCCTGGACAGCCCCTACCAGATCTCGAAGATCGCAGGTGAGTTCTACTCGGCCTACTACTTCACGCGCCACGGGCTGCCCGTCTCCTGGGTTCGCTTCCAGAACGTCTACGGGCCCGGCGAAGTACTGGGTGCCGGCCGCTGGCGCGGGTCGAACACCGTCTGGCGCAACGTGACGCCGACCTTCGTCTACAAGGCGCTGAAGCACGAGGCCCTGCCGCTGCAGAACGGCGGTATCGCGACCCGGGACTTCATCTACGTGGAGGACATATGCCGCGGCCTGATCGCGACGGCGGAGCGGGGGGAGCCGGGCGAGGTCTACAACCTGGCGAGCGGCACCCAGGTGACGATTCGCGAGCACGCCGAGAAGATCAACGAGCTCGCCGGAAACCCGACTCCGATCGCCTTGGAGCCCGCCCGCGAGTGGGACCACTCGGGCAAGCGGTTCGGCGACCCGAGCAAGGCCCGCGAGCGGATCGGCTTCGAATGTGACGTCCCCTGGGAGGATGGCCTCGGCAGGACGGTCGAGTGGACTCGCGAGAACATCGACTTCATCGAGGGCTGCATCGAGCGCCACCGTGGGCGTCTGGAGGCCCTCGAGCAGTCGCCTCAGGGCGTCGCGTGACCTAGAGCGATGTGCGGCATCGCAGGAGCCTTCTCGCCCGAGGGAATCGACCCGGGCGTGTTGCCCGCGATGGGCGATGCGCTCCAGCACCGCGGTCCCGATGGGGAGGGGTATCTGCTGCATGGGGCCTCGAACCCTGCCCGCGTGCATCGGTCTCGCGACTTCGGACGGGGCGAGGCGGTCAGCGCCGGGTTCGCGCACCGGCGCCTGACGATCATCGACCTGACCGAGGCGAGCGATCAGCCGATGCTCGACCCTTCAGGCGACTTCGCTCTCGCCTACAACGGCGAGCTCTACAACTATGTGGAGCTGGGCGAGGAGCTGGAGGAAGCGGGGCGCCCTGCGCGCACCAGCGGTGACACCGAGGTCGTCCTGAACGCCTACGCCGAGTGGGGGCCGGCGTGCCTCGAGCGGATGGTCGGGATGTGGGCGTTCGCGATCCTCGATCTCCGCCGGCGGGTTGTGTTTCTCGCTGTCGATCGGTTTGGAATCAAGCCGCTGTATTACACCTTGGCGAACGGGGCCCTCTACTTCGGCTCAGAGATCAAGGCGCTGCTGACCGTCCCCGGGGTGGAACCCGAGCCGAACGAATCGGTTGTCCGGAGGTTTCTGCTCACCGGCCGGGTCGATCAGACCGCCGACACGTTCTTCAGCGGCATCCACCGTCTTCCGGCGGCGCAGCACGTTTCCATCCCGCTCGACGAGCCGGTGGCCCAGCCTCGTCCCCAGCGCTACTGGTCCTATCCGTCCACCACGTTCGACGGATCGAGGGAGGAGGCCGCCGCCGAGTTCAAGCGACGCTTTCAGGAGTCCATCCGGGTCCACCTGCGGAGTGACGTTCCCGTCGGCACCTGCCTCAGCGGGGGCCTGGACTCCTCGGCAATCGTCTGCGTCGCCGACGAGCTCCGCCGGGACGGAGTCGTTCCCAGCTACGCGCACCACGGCTTCGGCTACCTGCCCGACGATCCGGCGGTGTCAGAGCGTCGCTACATGGAGGAGGTCGTCGGGCGCACCGGGATCGACATGACCTACGTGCAACCGACCCCCGAGCGCTTTCGGTCGGCTCTGCTGGACGTGGTCCGCCAGCAGGACGAGCCGTTCGGCTCGACGAGCATCGCCGCACAGTGGTTCGTCTTCGAGGCAGCCCACCGCAGCCGATTGAAGGTCATGCTCGACGGGCAGGGAGCGGACGAGGTCCTGGGCGGCTACCACGGCTACTTCGCTTCGATCGGCCTCGCCCATCTTCGAGCCGGCAGACGACTCGCCTACGCCCGCTTCAACCGTCAGTACAAAAAGCGCCTCGGCGAGCCGGTAATGCCCCGTGAGATGGCGCGCTTTCACCTGGCGCAGGCGGGTCAGGAGCTGCCGCCGCCGCAGGTCACCCCGGAGCTGGCCGGGGCTGAGCTTATGACCAGCGAGCTTCAGCAGCGGTGCGAGCCGGATGACATCGCGCTGCCGGACTTCCGGTCGATCAACGACATTCTCGAGGGGCATGCGGCGCACCTCGGCCTCCCGTCGCTGCTTCGATTCGAGGACCGCAACTCGATGGCGCACTCGATCGAGGCCCGGGTGCCCTTCCTCGACCACCGGCTGGTGGAGTTCGCCTTCTCGCTGCCGGGCGACTACAAGGTGAAGGGACTCGACACCAAACACGTGCTCCGGTCAGCCATGAGGGGGACGCTGCCGGAGGCGATCAGGTCGCGCCAGGACAAGATCGGCTTCCGTGCGGAGCCGACGGTCACATGGGAGCTGGCGGCGCGCGAGCGCGAATCCCTGCTCTCGAACCGGACTTCCTTCGAAGAGAGCTGGTTCGATCCGAATGCGCTCGAGGCGCTCCTCGACGGAGCCGGGCGGTCTGATGCCTCGGAGTTCATGCTCTGGCGTGTCCTCAACACCAAGCTCTGGCTGCGAACGTTCTTCGGCGAGGGCCAGGGCGCGCTCGACGGATGATGCGGATCGTCTCGGTCACCTCGATGTCGGTCGAGCGTGACAGCAGGACCTACAAGTTCGCGGCGTCGGCGGCCCGACTCGGCCATGAGTCGATCGTGGTCGAGGGGGAGGCCAGCACGGGACTCGGCGCCGATACTCCGTTCGAGTTGATCTCCCCAGAGCAGACGCTCGAGGAGCACAGTCCAACTCCGCCCCTGCCCGGGCCCACCCTCTTCCAACGAATCCACAAGGTGCTCCCACGGCGGCTTCGTGGGGCGTTCGGCCTGCTCACCGGGGGGATCGACCGGCGGATCGTGATGCCCCTCCGGGCGGTGATCTTCAACTTGCGCCTTGGCCAGCACGACTACCGGCGGCGCAACACGCTGACGGAATCGTTGCTCCCGGACGCTGACGTCTACTGGCTTCACTCGTTCTACCAGTTCCCGTCTGTGTACTCGAAGGCGCGGCAGATGAATGCCCGCTTCCTGTACGACACGCCCGACGCCTACTGGGAGCCGCCCGGACTGACGCCTGCTCCGACTCGGGCTCACCGTCTCCTGCTCCAGAGGTTGGAGGCGACGGAGCGGCGCGCGGTGCGAAGAGCCGAGCGCTTCACGACCGTGAGCGACGGGCTCGTGGAAATGCTCGCGCGACGCTTCGGCCGAAGGGCAGAGGTGATCCGCAACTGCCACGACCTCCGCCTCGATGAGGAGCCCGAGCGGGACATCCGAGAAGTCACCGGGGTGAGCCCCGATGACTTTCTGCTGGTGATGACGGGAAACCGCAAGGAAGGGCTCACCTTCAGGGAGGCGTTGCTCGCCCTGCGGATGCTCCCTGAACACATCCACATCGCCTTCGTCGGTCGAGGGTGGGACCAGTCGCGGGAGCTGATCGATGATCTTGGCGTTTCGGGGCGGGCTCACCTCCCGGCGCCCGTTCCACCCACCCAGGTCGTCAACTTCATCCGCTCGGCGGATGCGTCGCCGATCCTCCTGCGGGCGCTGACCCCGAACTACCGCTACTCCCTCCCGAACGGGTTCTTCCATGCAATCGCCGCGGGGCTGCCGATCCTCTATCCGCCCCTTCCCGAGATTCAGCGCTTGGCGAGAGAGCACAGCTTGGGCCCGGAAATGGATCCCGCCGATCCCGGCTCGATCGCCTCCACCGTGCGGTCCCTATGCGAGGCACCCGAAGAGTTGGCCCGGTTCCGCGCCAACGCAGAGGAGGCTCGCAAGGTGCTCAACTGGGAGCAGGAGGAGAACAGCATCGCGGCGATCCTGGACAGGAGGCCCGCCGGACAGGCCTAACCCTATGCCTGGACGGGCTGGTCGGGCTTCCCGACCTTTTCGTACCAGGCCCAGAGCCTGCGGATGCCTTCGCGCAAGTCGATCTCGGGCTCGAAGCCGAGAAGTTCCCGCTGCTTGGTCAGGTCCGGGATCCGCTTCATCACGTCCTGATAGCCGGGTGCCACCTCGTCATAGGGAACCAGTTCGATCTGCGGCTCGCCGCCCTTGCCGGAGAGCTTGTGCATCAGCACGGCGAGGTCTCTGATGCTGACCTCCTCGTCGTTCCCGACGTTGATGACCTCGCCGTTCGCCTCGTCGCGCTCGATCGCCCGCGCCGTGGCCTCAACCATGTCGGTGATGTAGGTGAAACAGCGGCTCTGGGTGCCGTCGCCGTGGACCTGCATCGGCTCGCCCGTGGTGATGGCTTCGAGGAAGGGGCCCTGGGGCCCGCCCCACCAGTTCAGGTACTGGCGCTCGCCGTAGCTGCCGAAGTAGCGCAGGACCACGATCGGCACCTCGTACTCGTCGCGGTAGGCGAAGGCGAGGTGCTCGTCGCACAGCTTGCTCACGCCGTAGGCCCAGCGCTTCACCGTGCTCGGCCCGAGAACGGAGTTCCCATCCTCGCGGAACGGCGTGTCGGGGTTTCGGCCGTAGACGTCCGAGGTGGACGAGAGCACGTACTTGGCGCCGTTCTGGCGAGCCACCTCGAGTGCGGCCCTGCTGCTCTCCAGGTTGGTAGTCAGGTTCCCAAGGGCGCTCGCGTAGCGCGGGATCTTCGTGGCCGCGAGGTGGACGATGACGTCCGCGCCCTCGCCGAGGCGGAGCAGATTGTCGAGGTCGCGGGCGTCGCCGTCCTCGAACTGGAATCCTTCCCGGCCGAAGTTGTGCTCGACGGTCTCGGCCCGGCCCTTGCTCAGGTCGTCGAGGGCGGTGACGGTCCAGCCCCGGTCGAGCAGCGAATCGATCAGGTGGGAGCCGATGAACCCCGCACCACCTGTAACCAGCGCCTTCATAGGCGCGACAGGGTACTTGCCTCTGCCGGGTGGCAATACTCACACCTTGCCCGCACCCCTTCAACAGACCGTCGTCTCCGTCACGCCCATGGCCGTGGAGCGCGACAGCCGCACCTTCAAGCAGGCGAGCTCGCTGGCGCGCCTCGGATATCGCTCGATGGTGGTCGAGGGCGAGCAAAGCGCGCTGGACCGAGGTGACCTCGCCTTCGAGCTGATCACGATTCCGGGTGCGGCCCCCTCCTGGGGTTCCCCCACACCGCGAGCGGGCAGCGACGGCGCGCCGGCCGAAGGGCCGGCCGCCGCCACCGATCCCGCGCTCGCCGCAGCGTCGCCGCCCGCCGAGGAGAGGGTAGATCCGGTCAGGCGCGTGTGGCGCAGATGGCGCCTCTACAAGAACCGTCAGATCGTCCGGATGAAAGCCGTCGTCTACCCGCTCCGCTGGCATCTCAGCTGGAACAGGACGGCGTACCGCTCGCTCCCCGCTGCCGATCTCTTGATCCTGCACGGGTACTCCCTCGCGCCGGCCGTGCTGATGCGGGCCGCCCGGTCGCGGACGCCGCTCTCCTACGACGCGCACGACGCCTACTTCGAGATCGCGCCCAGCCGGAGCCGCCTCACGATGGGCGGGCGGTCCTGGGCCCTGGTCGAGAGGCTGTGCGTTCGCTTCGCCAAGCAGTTCGTCACCGTGTCCCACGGGGTGGCGCGGGTGCTCGAGGAGCGATTCGGGCGCCGGCCCACGGTGATTCGGAACTGCCACGACCTGAGGCTGGACGAGCCCGCCGGCCGCAAGTTGCGCGACGCCGCGGGCCTCGGCGACGAGCAGTTCCTGCTGGTCTCGATTGGGAACAACAAGGCGGGGATGGAGGTCGAGTCGGCGCTGCGGGCGCTGACGCAGCTCGACGACGACGTTCACCTCGCCTTCGTTGGCAGAGGGCACGAACCGACCCGGGAACTGGCCGAGCGGCTCGGCGTTGCAAATCGCGTCCATCTGGTCGGCCATGTCCCGCCCACCGAGGTCACGGCCTTCGTGGCGGGCGCCGATGCGGCTGCGGTCCTCTATCGGCCCCTGACGCGGAGCTACGAGAGCGCGCTGCCAAACGGCTTCTTCCAGGGGCTGGGCGCCGGCCTGCCGACCCTGTACCCGACCGGGCTCCCTGAGCTCGCCGCTCTCGCACATAGTCACCAGCTCGGCCTACCGATCGACCCGACCCAGGCGCGGTCGATCGCGGACGGCGTGGAACGCATGAGGTCGGATCGCGAGATGCGCCAGCGCTTCCGAGAGAACGCCAGGCGGGCGCGCGAGGACGAGAGCTGGGAACAGGAGGAGCGCCTTCTCGCCGAGCTAGCCTCATCGGCCCTGAGCTGACCCCCTCCGCATGCCTAACCCGATCAAACACACAAACGGTGTTCTGCTGCTTTATAACCGGCCGGCCCTGTTCCCGGACGCCGCGACGATCACCGACCACATCGACTCGTTCGGCCGGTACTCCCGGTTCGCCGTGACGAAGCTCAACACCGGCGGCGGCTTCCCGGCCGACCTGCGGTCGCTGAGCTTCGACGCGATCGTCCTGCACTACTCCCTGTTCGCGAGCGGGCCTCATCCCTATCTGATAGACGAAGGCTTCAGGGAGTGGGCCCGCGACTCAGATGCCTACAAGGTCGCCTTTTTCCAGGACGAGCACGAATACTGCGCCCGCCGCTTCGCCTTCCTCGACGAGCACGGAGTCGACTGCGTCTACACCTGCTTCGGGGCATCGGCGTACGAGGTCACCTACGGCTCCCACACCAAGGTATCCCGGCTCGTCAGCTACCAGCCGGCCTACGTCAGCCCGGACATGGTCGCCGCGGCCGACAGGCTGCGCAAGCCGGATGCCGAGCGCTCCATCGATGTCGGCTACCGCACCCGCCCGACGCCTCCCTACTTCGGCCGCGGCGGCATAGAAAAGACCGAGATCGGGCGTGTCTTCGCCGAGCGCGCAGCGGCGACCGGCCTCCGGCTCGACATCAGCGCGCGAGAGGAGGACCGTCTCTACGGCGACGCCTGGTACGAGTTCCTCGCAAGCTGCCGGGGGCAGCTTGGCACCGAATCGGGCGTCTCGTGCGTCGACCTCGAGGACGAGGTCCGTGAGGAGTACCTTCGGCTCTCGGAGGAGGGTCCCGTGAGCATCGAGGACCTCGAGCGCGGATCCCTCGGCAAGTGGGACGGTCGCGTGGAGCTGAGGACAACCTCCTCGCGCCATTTCGAGGCCGCTGCCATGGGCACCTGCCAGGTGATGTTCGAGGGCCGTTACGCGGGCGTGCTCGAGGCCGGTCGCCACTACCTGTCGCTGCGCAAGGACTTCTCGAACATCGACGACGTCATCCAGCGCTTTCGAGATCCCGCGGTTCGCGCCGAGATCGCGGGAAACGCGCGCCGGGACCTGATCGACTCGGGCGCCTACAGCTACGAGAGGTTCGTCGAGCGTTTCGACGCCGTGCTCGGCGATGCCGGGCTCGAACCGGACCCGGGGCTGCCCCTCCCTGCGATCAAGGGCCGGCCTCCTTTGGTAGTGCTCTCCCGCTACGCCTCCGGGGCGATGTTCTGGCTGTCTCGAAAGCATCCCAGGATCGAGCGGGCCATCATGCGGACGCTCGAACCCGTGCTGAAGGTGATGCGCCGGCGGGGTCGGCTGCGGGAGTTGCAGGGATGAGGCGGGCCACCAAACGGCGCGCCCGTGGCGTGCTCCTTTTGTACGACCGGCCGACACTGCCCTGGGAGTTCAAGTACGCCGACAACGTGATCGAGAACATCGCGGCCTTCGGGCGCCATTCCCGGTTTCGCGTCTGGCCCTACAACGTCGAGTACGGCTTTCGCCCAGGTCTGAGGAAGGTCGAGTTCGACGCCGTCGTCCTCCACTACTCGGTCTTCATCCCCAGGGAGAACTACATGCTCGGTGAGCAGATGATCGACTGGCTGTCGAGGAGCGAGGCGTACAAGGTCGCGTTCTTCCAGGACGAGCACCACTATTGCCGGATGCGCTTCGACTTCCTCGACGCCGCCGGCGTCGATTGCGTCTACTCGATGCTCCGCCAGCCCCACGCGGACGAGGTCTACAGCCGCGTCCCAGGCGTTACGAGCGTCGTTCCCCACCTCCCGAGCTACGTCGGAAGCGAGCTGGTCGAAGCTGCGGCCGTTTACGCGAAGCCGGACGGCGAGCGCGAGATCGACATCGGGTACCGGGGACGCCCGATGCCCGCCTACATGGGACGCGGGGCGCTGGAGAAGAAGGAGATCGGCGATCGCTTCGTGGAGGCCGCCAGGGACAGCGGGCTGACTCTCGACATCAAGACCGGCGAGCACGACCGTCTCTACGCCGAGGACTGGCACAGGTTCACCGCCGACTCCCGCGGCACTCTCGGCACCGAATCGGGTGTCTCGTGCTTCGACATCGAGGACGAGGTCCGGGAGTCCTACGAGCGGCTCTCGGCCAACGGGCACGAGCCGACGATCGCGGAGCTCGAGCATGATGGCCCCCTTGTGCGATGGGACGGCAAGATCCCCTACCGGACGATGACCCCTAGGAACTTCGAGGCTGCTGCGTTCGGCGGCTGCCAGGTCCTCTTCGAGGGGGAGTACTCGGGGGTCATGGAGCCGATGCGGCACTACATCCCGCTGCGCAAGGACTTCTCGAACGTGGACGAGGCGATCGAGCTCTTCAAGCAGCCCGACGTCCGCGCGGAGCTCACGCGCAACGCCCACGAGGACCTGATCGCCTCCGGCCGCTACACCTATGCCGAGCTGATCGCAGGCTTCGACGCGAAGCTCGCAGATGCCGGTCTGAGCCCGGAGTCCGAGCCGGCCGGGGACCGCGTCGCCAGCAAGGCGCTCCGCCGGGGGCTGCTCGAGCGATGGGCGCGCTGGCGCCAAACCCGGCTCTCCTGGCTATGGCTCCACCATCGGCCGATCTGGGTGCCGGCGCATTTGGTGCTCCGCCCGATCAAATCAGCGATCATTGTCGGCAGCAGGATCCTGCAGGCGTTCGGCCTGCGCGAGGCCTGAGGGCCCCCTAAATGACTTCAGAACAGACACGTATCGACAGCGCGAACGCCGGGTTCTGGGAGGAGCTCTGTGGTACCGCCCTGGCCCAGCAGCTCGGGATCGAGGACGCCTCGCCTGAGAGCCTGGCGCGGTTCGACGAGGCCTATATGGAGGGCTACCCGTACCTCACCGGCTACCTGCCGCAGCCCGCCGCCCCGGGCGAGCGCTTGCTGGAGGTGGGGCTCGGCTATGGCACGGTGAGCCAGATCCTCGCCGAGCGAGAGTTTGACTACCACGGCCTCGACATCGCGATAGGGCCTGTCGGGATGGTGCGCGACCGGATCGGGAGGATCGGGCTCGAGGATCCCGCAGAGCGCGTCCGCCAAGGCTCGATCCTCGAGGCGCCTTACCCTGACGCACACTTCGACCACGTCGTCGCGATCGGCTGCTTGCACCACACGGGAGATATGCGCGGGGCTGTCCGCGAGGTCCATCGCATCCTAAAACCCGGCGGCGAGGCGACGGTGATGGTCTACCACCGGCACTCCTACCGGCGCTTCAAGCAGTGGTTGGAGCGAAAGCTTGGCCGGGGCCTGGACGACGAGGCGGTCCGCGCGAGCTACGACACCGACAGCTCGGGTGCGGCCGCCCCCGCGACCGAATACGCGGGCAGGCGGGAGGCCAAGCGCGAGGTGTTCAGCGACTTCGCCGAGGTCCGTACCCGCTCCGAGAACTTCGACCACATGGTCCACAAGTCCGTATGGCGCCGCCACCAGGAGATTGACCGCGGCTTCCTGCTCGGCTGGCCCGCCCGGCTCGCGGGCCTGGATCTCTACGTGGTGGCTACGAAGTAGGCATACAGCGGGCGGTGCTACCCGGTGACGCGGTATCGCCCGGCGCTGCGAGCGTCGCGCCGCCTTACGCGCTGACGGCCGGCTCGCCCACCGGCTGGGGCGCCCCACCCGCGTCGAGCGAAGACTGCAGCGCCTCGAGCACCCTGACCACGCGGGCGCCGTTGTGGCCGTCCGAGCGCGGGGTGTCCCCGGTGCGAACGCAGTCGATGAAGTGCTCGCACTCGATGCGGAGCGGCTCCTGGCTCGGGGTCGGCGGGCTGTAGATCGTGCCCGAGCGGCTGACGTACTCGCGGTCGCCGTACGCGCTGGTCTGCGCCTCGAAGCCCTTGTCGTAGATCGTCAGCTTGCGGTCCATGTCCATGTCGTCGAGTACCGCCATCTTGTCGGCGCCGACCACGGTCATCTTCCGCATCTTGTGCGGGTCGAGCCAGCTCAGGTGCAGGTGCCCCGCCATCCCCGAGGGAAACTGGAGATAGCCGAAGACGACGTCCTCGACGCCCTCCTGGATGTAGGCCTGGCCGCGGGCCGAGGCCTCGACAGGGAGCTCGCCGGCGAGCGAGAGAAGCACCGAGACGTCGTGGGCGCCCAGGCTCCAGAGGGCGTTCTCGTCGGCGCGGATGCGCCCGAGGTTGAGGCGCTGGCCGTAGATGTACTGCACGTCGCCCAGCTCGCCGGAATGGATCATCTCCCGGAGCTGGATGATCGCGGGGTGGTACTCGAGCAGGTGGCCCACCATCAGCACGCGGTCGTTCTCGGCGGCGGCCGCGACGAGGTCCTCAGCGTCGGCGACGTTCTGCGCCAGCGGCTTCTCGACGAAGGCGTGCTTGCCGGCCGCCAGCACCTGCTTGGCCAGCGTGGCGTGGGTGGGCACCGGTGAGGTGATCGCGATCGCGTCGAGCTCGGGGTCGGCGAGCAGGTCGTCGAGCTCAGGGGTGAACCGGGTGTCGGGATAGACGCCCTGCCACTTGGCGCGCATCTCCTCGCTGGCATCGCAGATCCAGGCGAGCTCGCAGCCCTCGATCGCGTGCAGGTTCCGGGCGATGTTGGGCCCCCAGTAACCGATACCGACCATTCCGATACGCACAACTTTGTTCGCGCTCCCCTCCCGTCCGCGCTCACCGGGATCAGGCACGCTGTCTCTCTTCCGCCGCATTCATGAGCCGGGCAAGGATAGGGGCGTGGGCGAGGTCCGGCCGTGGTGACCCCCGGCGTAAGCTGGCCCGCTCATGGACCAGGCATCCCGCCCGAACGTGCTCGTCCTCTACGGGCTGCTGCAGTGGCCGCTGCGCCAATGGCACTCGGACCACCTCTACGCGTTTCGCGAGTACGCGCGCAGCCGCGCCTTCTACGTCAACGTCGGGGTCAGGCGGACCCCCCAGGCCCTCCGCCGGGTCGAGTGGGACGCCGTGATCCTGCACCACACGCTGACCGGCCAGCGGATGCAGCCGCCGATCCTGGATTTCCAGCTGAAGCGCGCCGGAGCCGTCAGGGGGATGGCTCCGACGACGATCGCGATGATCCAGGACGAGTGCATCTACACCGACCTGATGTCGGGGCTGATCAACGAGTTCGAGGCCGACCACGTCTTCTCGCTCGCGCCCGAGAGCGAGTGGCGGAAGATCTACCCCTCGGTGGACCACGACAGGGTGAAGTTCCACCGGGTCCTGGCCGGCTACCTGGACGAGGGAACGTTGGGCCGCGTCGACACCATCGTCGCCGAGCAGGCGGCGCGGGGCGATCGCCCGGTAGACCTCGGCTACAGGGCCTGGAGCGGCCTGCTCTCGCTCGGTCGCCACGGAGTGCTGCGCCGCCGCCTCGCCGAGGGCTTCGAGCCGGCGGCGCGGGCGCGCGGGCTGCGCACGGACATCTCGGTGGACATGGCCGACATCCACCACGGCGACGACTGGTACCGCTTCCTCGCCTCGTGCCGCTACTTCCTCGGCGCCGAGGGCGGCGCGACCGTGCTCGACTCGACCGGTGAGTTCATGTTGCGCACCGAGCGCTACCTGGACGCCCACCCCGCCGCCACCTTCGAGGAGGTCGAGGCGGCCTGCTTCCCCGGCGAGGACGGCAAGCTCCAGCTGTTCGCGATCTCCCCGCGCCACCTCGAGGCCTGCACGACCCGGACCTGCCAGGTGCTGGTCGAGGGCGACTACTCGGGGGTCCTGCAGGCGGGCGAGCACTACATCCCGATCGCGAAGGACCTCTCCAACGTGGAGGAGGTGCTCGACAAGGTGCAGTCGGGTGAGGAGCGCGAGCGGATCACCGAGAACGCGTACCGCGACATCGTCGAGTCCGGTCGCTACACCTACCGCGGGCTGGTCGAACAGGTCGAGCGCGAGAGCGGCCTCGCCGCCCTGGATGGACCGCGGCAGGCGCTCACCCCCGAGCTCGAGCGGCTGCACCGCGCGACCGAGGCCGCCGACCGGCGATCGTGGCACAGGGTCCAGGCCTCGGTAGGGAGCGCCCGGGCGATGAGGAAGATCGGAACGGCGGTGTTGCCCTCGCGTTTCACGGACCGTGTGCGCGACCGCTTGGCCGGGGGCGGCAAGGACCGCTAGCTGATCAGCGCCCGGGCCACGGCCCAGTAGGCGCGCAGCGCCCAGCGGAGCGGGGCGATCCGCCCGGCGCGGCCCAGGTAGGGAGAGTCGAGGTCGGGCGTCAGGAACGCGGCGAACTCGCCGGCGGTGATCCGGCGGCGGGCCTGGATCGCGCGGCGCTCCCGGAGCGTGCCGCGCAAGCCGCGGGCCGTGTCGCCCCACGCCGCAACCTTCAGCCGGCCCCAGCCGCCGGCGGTCGCGACGACCACCAGGGCGAGCTCCGTCGCGACCATGGCCGGCATCACGGCCGCGAGCAGGGGGCCCGGGTAGGTGCGGAGCACGGTCGTCCAGCGGTTGCGCTCGAGGTGGCGGTACTTGGCGGGGGTGGCCGAGAACTCGTAGTCGTGGTCGACGACGGCCGAAGGCTCCAGGCCGACGCGCCCGCCTTCGAGGCGAAGGCGCAGCGAGACCTCGACATCCTCGTGGTAGAGGAAATAGCCTTCGTCGAAGCCGCCGATCCGAAGCCAGGTCTCGCGCGGGACCGCGAGGCATGCCCCGGACAGGAACGGGACCTCGCGGGGCTCGAGGCCCGCAGGGACCGGGTCGCCGGCGCCTCCCGCCCAGGCGACCCCCGTGAAGTGCAGCACGCCCCCTGCGGTGTTGACGACCGCGCCGTCCTCGGCGGTCACCAGCCCCTGCCAGGCGGCCCAGCCGCGGCCGTCCGTGAGCGGCCGGACGATGCCCTCGCGGAATCCCGGCCGCGGAACGGCGTCGGGGTTCAGCAGCACCAGCAGATCGCCGCTCGCCGCCTCGGCCCCGCGGTTGACCCCCGCCGCGAACCCGAGGTTCTCGCCCTCCCTGAGCAGCACCGCATCGGGCGCCAGCTCGGCGACGGCGTCCGCCGTCCGGTCCGAGGATGCGTTGTCGACGACGACGAGCTCGTCGCCCTCGCCGAGCTCGCGCAGCACGGCGGGAATCGTCGCGGCCAGCTCGTCGCGGCTGTTCCAGGCGACGATGACGACCGAGACGGTGTGGTTGGCGGATTCGGCCACGGGTGACCGGGGAAAGTAGCCTGAACCCGCTCTTCATCCCGAAGGGCCGAAAGGAGCGACATGAGAGTTTCGCCACGCAGGGCAGCGGCGCTCGCCGCCTCCCTCACCCTCGGCCTGGGCGCCGCGTTCGGCTTCGCGGCGTGTGGGGACGACGAGGATGACGAGGCGTCCGTCGAGGAAACGGTCACCGATAAGTCCGAGGACTCCGGCTCCGATGATGGCGGCGGCGGCCTCGGCTACTAGGGCGGCGAACCGGGAGCTCGCGGCGCTGGCCGGCGAGATCGCCGGCTGCCGCCGGTGCCCTCGTCTGGTGGAGTGGCGCGAGGCGGCCGCCGCCGACCCGCCGAAGCGCCACCGCGGCGAGCACTACTGGGCGCGGCCGATTCCGGGCTTCGGCGACCCCGCCGCCGGCGTCGTCGTGGTCGGCCTTGCCCCCGCGGCGCACGGTGCCAACCGGACGGGCCGGGTCTTCACCGGGGACCGCTCGGGCGACTGGCTCTTCGCCGCGATGCACCGGGCCGGGCTCGCGAACCAGCCGGAGTCGGTCAGCGCGGACGACGGCCTGAGGCTGCGCGGCGCCTGGGTCACGGCGGTCAACCGCTGCGCGCCTCCCGACAACAAGCCCACGCCCGCCGAGCGCGACGAGTGCCTGCCCTATCTGGTCCGCGAGCTCGAGCTGCTGCGCCGCGCCCGCGTCCTGGTGACCCTGGGCTCCTACGCCTGGGACGGGACGCTGCGTGCGCTGCGGTCCGCCGGGGCCGAGGTGCCGCGGCCGAAGCCGCGCTTCGGCCACGGGGCTGAGGGGGCGATCGGGCCCGGCGAGCGCCTCGGGCCACTCACCCTGCTCGGCTGCTTCCACCCGAGCCAGCAGAACACGTTCACGGGAAAGCTCACCGAGCCGATGATCGACGCGGTGTTCGGCCGGGCGGTCGCGCTTGCCGAAAGCTAGCGGCCCTTGTGGCGGTACTCGCGAGCCGGGTCCATGAACGGAAAGCAAGCGAGCATCATCACGACCATCGCCCCCATTCCCACCACGTAGTCGGTTTGCTCGCTCCAGCCCGCGAATCGAGTCACAACGGAAACGCACAACGCGGTGATCACGCAGATGAGTAGAAAGGCCCTGAAGCTCATCGCAAAGAGGTTATCCCGCCCCTGCAAACAAGACGATCATGCCGTAGATGCCCCCTGCCGCAGTGCCCCAGGCGAACCAGTAGTTGAGCTCTTCGGGGGGCGCCATCAGCAGCCCCCACAGCGCTCCAAGAAAGGCTCCGACTGCGGCGTGATCCGCAATCGTCGAGATCGCTTCGAGCCCGGTGTCCACATGCGAAGACTCGGCCTCAGTGGCGCACCGGTGGCGCGTCGGTCGCATCGGATCAATCCCGTCTCGCGCGATACTTCGTTGGCTTTGTTCCCCCTGAACATCCCCAACACGCTCACGCTGCTGCGCATCTTCCTCGTGCCCGTGGTGGTGGTCGCTCTGCTCGACGAGACTCCGAACGGCGACCTGATCGCGGCGGGGGTGTTCTCGCTCGCGGCCCTGACCGACGGGCTCGACGGCTACATCGCCCGCTCGCGCGGGGACATCACGACATTCGGCAAGCTGATGGACCCGCTCGCCGACAAGCTCCTGGTCACGGCCGCACTGGTGAGCCTCGTGTCGCTGGGTCGGCTCGAAGCATGGATCGCGATGGTCATCATCGCCCGAGAGTTCGCGGTCACCGGCCTGCGCGGCGTAGCGGCCGAGCAGGGAGTGGTGATCCAGGCGTCCGCGCTCGGCAAGCTCAAGACGGCGATCCAGGTGGCCGCGGTCGTGGCGCTCATCGCCACGGACCCCGCCCCGCTGGGAGTGGACATCCTCGTCTACGTCGCCCTGGTGGTGACGGTCGCGAGCGGAGTGGATTACTTCTTCGGCTTCCGGCGGATGATCGCGGACGCCCAAGCAGCCCAAAAAGCGCCCAAGGAGCCCAGAGCTGCGGAATGATCACCCTGTATCCCCGCAGGCCGAAGGCCGAGGAGATGCAGGTCTGATGGCGAAGCCGTCCGCCGCTACGTTGCCGGTTCCTCGAGCCACTCCCGCATCGTCGTGTGATGTGGGAAGTGCTCGCCGGAGGCCAGGTCGGCCTTGATCTCTGAGATCAGGCCGTAGCGCTCGGCTACGACGTTGTGGCGGTGGATGGTCTCCAGGTTCTCCTGGCGCGCCATCAGGAACGCGCCGGGCGCCAGGCCTTCGTATCGCTCGGCCACCTGCCTGATCATCTCGCGCACGCAGTCCTCGACGAAACGTGGGTTCGCGTGGGCTTTCTCGACGACATGGCGCTCGTCCGCGCGCTTCATCAGCTCGTAGATCTCGCTGGACATCGACGACTCGACGATCCGCAGGAGCTCCCTGGCGTCGACGTCGACGCTCGCGTCTTCGGGGCATCCGATCCAGAGCGTTCCGATGCCGCGCTGGTTGTGGGTGGCGAGTGGGACCACGTCGATGACGCGATCGATCTCGTCGGGGCCGAAGCCACGGGCGGCGAGCCGCTCACGGGCGCCGTCCTCGACCAGTCCCTGGGCGCACGGGCACGCGGTCATGCCCTGGGCCTCGACGCCGCGGAGGGTGCGGGTGCCGCGCTCGGAGGCCACGGCGGTTCCGAACACCGTGTAGATCTCCTGGGTGGGTATGCCGGAGACGGGGGCAGGGACGGTCTCGGGATACCGGGCGGAGATCTTCACCTCGGCGCGCTTGCCGGACTGGCGCTCGCGGACGCGCTCGGCGATGTGGGCGGCCAGGACCTCGGCGCGCAGGGACTCCTCGAGCACGACGCTGTCGATCGCCTCGTTGACGACCTCCTCGAAGCGGGACATGTGGACGCCGGCCTGCTCGGCGTTCAGGTCGACGAAGCATTCGAGCGAGGCCTGGTAGCGGCCGCTCCCGATCTGGATCGCCTTCTCGACGCCAGTGACGCCGACGCGCGAGAGGCTGACCCGCGTGGCGGGCGCGGCGGCCTGCGCATCTCGGGAGGCGGCGGGCTGGACTGTCGTGACCGGGTCGGCCATGGAATGGGAGGGTACTCCGGGCACGCCTTATACTCCGGCGCGTTCAAGCGGCCCGGGGGGTCGCAGGGGGACGTGATGTAGGGAGGCTTCATGGCGACGGCGCAGCAAGCGGTGGCATCGAGTGAGGCGCAGTTCGAAGGCAGGGACGAGCTCTCTGGGCTGGTCGCCGCCGGGACCGAGCGGGGCTACCTGACCTTCGAGGAGATCGCCAAGACCCTCGAGGAGGTCGAGGTCGACAAGGAGCGGGTCTCCGAGCTCCACAACCATCTGATCGAGCAGGGCGTCGACGTGATCGCCGCCGAGGCGCTCGCCGCGTACAAGAAGGGCAGGGCGAAGGCCCCGTCCAAGCAGGACTTGGACCTGACCGTCGAGCCGACCTTGGATTCGCTGCGGCTCTACCTGGGCTCGATCGGCCGCGTCGAGCTTCTCACCGCCGTCCAGGAGGTCTCGCTTGCGAAGAGGATCGAGCGCGGCGACATGATCGCCAAGCGCCACATGGTCGAGGCGAACCTGCGCCTGGTCGTGTCGATCGCAAAGGGATATCTCGGGCGCGGGCTCAGCTTCCTGGACCTGATCCAGGAGGGCTCGCTGGGGCTGATCCGCGCGGTCGAGAAGTTCGACTACCGGCGCGGCTACAAGTTCTCGACCTACGCCACCTGGTGGATTCGCCAGGCCGTGACCCGCGCCCTCGCCGACAAGTCCCGGACGATCCGGATCCCGGTCCACATGGTCGAGAAGCTGAATCGGCTCGGCCACGTCGAACGCTCCCTGGTCCAGAGGCTGGGCCGCGAGCCGGAGCCGGCCGAGATCGCCGCCGAGCTCGGCTGGGCCGTCGCGGACGTGCGCGAGGTGAGAAGGGTGAGCCAGATGCCGATCTCGCTCGAGAAGCCGATCGGCGACGAGGAGGACTCGGAGCTGGGCGACCTGGTCGCCGACGACACGGTCCCGGAGCCGTTCGAGTCGGCCTCGGAGAGCATCCGGCGCGAGGATGTGGCGAAGGTCCTGAGCTCACTCTCGAATCGCGAGCGCGAGGTGATCGAGCTGCGCTACGGGCTGAACGGCACCGACCCGCTCACCCTCGAGCAGGTGGGCGAGGCGTTCGGCGTCACCCGCGAGCGAATCCGCCAGATCGAGAACAACACCCTGAAGAAGCTGAACGCGCTGCCCGAGGCGCAGCCGCTGCGCGGCGAGGGCTGAGCCGGCAGCAGTCGCCGGCGGTTCCGTCCGGACACGAACGTATGTTCGTATAGATGGATCGGAGAGTCAACCGAAGCCAGCAGGGAGACATCGGCGAGGTCTCGGCGATTGAGTGGCTCGCAACCAGAGGAGCGACGGTTCTGATCCCCTTCGGTTACAGCCCCCACTTTGACCTCGTGGCCGAGCTCGACGGCCAACTCGTACGAATACAGGTGAAGACTTCATGCCAGGAGAACCGGACTCCGGATGGCCACGAGCGGTTCTCGGTTGCGCTGGCGACATGCGGCGGAAATCAGAGCTGGACCGGCATTGCGAAGCGGATCGATCCGTCGAGGGTCGATTTTCTGTTCGCTCACACGGCGCACGGACGGCGCTGGCTGATTCCGACGTCAGCCTTGGAGGCAGCGAACGCGATCAGCTTGGGAGGGCCGAAGTACGCCGAATATGAGATCGAGTCTGGACTCTCGATCCGGGAAATCGTGTTCGGCGAGGCGGGCCTAGAATCGTCCGATGGCCCGGGGGAGTATCCAAGCGGTCAACGGATGGCGCCTGTAAAGCGTCCGGCTCAGCCTTCGCAGGTTCGAATCCTGCCTCCCCCAATCGCCTCGTCCCAGCCGGTCAAGCCAACCGCCTACGAGCGCAAGCTCGGGCAGAGCGGAGAGGCGGTCGTAAACCAGAAGCGCCGTGTGACCATCCCACAGAAGCCGTTCTTCGAAGCCGGTTTCGAGAACGGCAGCCGGGTCCGGGTCCGGTGCTGCGGATCTGGCCGAATCATCTTGGAGCAGGTCGAACTGCCCGCTTGGGCGCGGCCGGCTGCCTGAGCTGCCCGGCCCTCAGTCCTCCGTACGGGTTGTAGGACGGGTCGGTGGCCGCCGGGTCGGCGCCGCCGGCCGGTGGGCTCTCGGGCGCCTGGTCCCGCTCGATCATCCGGATCACGAAGGGGAGGGTCAGCAGGTCGACCAGCCCGGCGCCGGCGACCCAGACCCCCCACGCGGCTCCCGACAGCGCGAAGAACACGCCGATCGCGATGATCAGAAACGACGAGGTGATCAGGGCCATTCGCAGAGTTGAGCGGCCGCTCACGCTCGCTATCGTGGCGCATCTCGCGCCCGGGTAGCTCAGTTGGTAGAGCACTTCCATGGTAAGGAAGGGGTCACCGGTTCAAATCCGGTCCCGGGCTTAGATGACCGCCAATCTGGTCATCCGCGAAGGGGAGGGGGCCGGCTTCGAGCATCCGCTCGAAGGCGAGGTCGTCCTCGGCCGCGAGCGGGGATCCGCCGATCTGGTCCTGGACGACCCCGGCGTCTCGCGCCGCCACGCGGCCATCCGCTCCGAGGGCGGGCGCATCACGGTCACCGACCTCGGGTCCTCCAACGGCACCTACGCGAACGGCGAGCGGATCACCGGCGCTGTCGAGCTTGCCGACGGCGACGAGGTCCAGGTCGGCGGCACCGTGATCAGCGTCCACGGGGCCGACGCCGCGACGGCCACCGACCTGATGGCCCCGGCCCCGGGAGCAGACGCGACCGTGGAGCACCCTGGGCCCGCACATCGCGGCCTTGCCCCTTCCCGCCTGGCCCCGAAGCCCGCCCGCCGCCAGCCGTCCGGCCTGGGCGGCCGCCTCGACGACGAAAGCAACATCCCGGCGCTCGCCGCCGCCTTCCTCGGCCCCCTCTCGATCTTCCTCCTCGTCTTCAGCTCGGGCGCGGCCTTCTTCGTCTCCCTCCCCTGCGCGATCGCGGCCATCGTCCTCGGCAACCTGGGCACGCGACGCGTAGACCGCGGCGAAGCCGACAGCCACCGGGCCCTCGCCGTCCTCGGCCGCATCACCGGCATAGTCGGAGCGGTCCTGTCGGTGATCGCGATCGCCGCGTGGCTCGCTGTGGCCGTCATCCTCGACGCAGCCGAGGAAAACCTGAGCGACGTCATCGAGCGCGTCTCCGAGGAGCTCGAGGGCGTCGACACCGGCTCGCCCTGACGCCACCACGCAGCAGATCATCTAGGTTGCCGGGCGATGGACTTCAAGCTCTCCGACGAGCAGCGCGACTTCGTAGCCGCGATCCGCGACTTCTCCGAGCGCGAGGCGGGGACTCAGGAGAAGCGGGAGGCCCTGACCGAGGGCTACAAGCTTCATCACAACTTCGACGTCTACAAGAAGATGGCCGACCTCGGCTGGCTCGGCGTCACGATCCCCGAGGAGTACGGCGGCTCCGGCGGCAGCTACCTGGACGCGAGCCTGTTCCTCGAGGAGACCGCGCGCGGAATGTGCCCGATCGGCGGCTACGGCACGACCCTGATCGTCGCCGGCGCCACCCAGCGCTTCGGGTCCGACGAGCAGAAGAAGAAGATCCTGGGTGGAATCGCGTCCGGGTCGGTCGAGGCGATCGCCATGACCGAGCCCGAGGCCGGCTCGGACGTCGGCAACCTCTCGACGAAGGCCGAGCGCACTTCGGACAACGGGGGCGGCTACGTGATCAACGGGCAGAAGGTCTTCATCTCGAACGCCCACATCTCAGACCACGTCCTGGTCGTCTGCAGGACCACCAAGGGCGAGTCCAAGCACGAGGGCCTGTCGATGATCTTCGTCCCCAAGGACAACCCGGGCATGGAGATGACCCCGATCGACACCATGGGCGGGCGAGACACCAACACCGTCTTCTTCAACGACTGCGAGGTCCCGGCCGAGCAGGTCCTCGGCGAGGTCGACCGCGGCTGGGTGCAGCTGATGGCCGGCCTCAACGTGGAGCGCCTGATCCTGGCCGCCTCGATGCTGGGCATCGGCCAGCGCGCCTTCGACGACGCGCTCGCCTACGCCAAGGAGCGCAAGCAGTTCGGCCGTCCGATCGGATCCTTCCAGGCCCTTCAGCACCGCTTCGCGGACCTGGCCACCGAGCTGGAGGCCGCGCGCCTGATGACCCGCTGGGTCGCGAGCATGACCGACGAGGATCCGGACAAGATGCTCCCGAAGGAGGCCTCGATGGTGAAGCTCTTCGTCACCGAGACGGCCCAGAAGGTCTCGCTCGCCGGGATGCAGATGATGGGCGGCTACGGCTACTCCTCGGAGTACGACATGGAGCGCCTGGTGCGTACAACCCTGGTCTCGACGATCTACGGCGGCACCTCCGAGATCCAGCGCGGCATCATCGCGAAGACGCTCGGGCTCTAGCCCGACGAGCGGCTGGTTCCTTCCGCACCTCTGAGAAGCGCGCCGGGCCTCGACTGGGGCCCGGCGTCGTTTCCGAGTCGTTTCTTCACGCGGGGCCCCGCTATTCTGCTCTCTACCTCGTGCCTCGCGGCCCGGGGTTTTTCTTCGATAGGAGCAAGAGGAGACATGGCCTCAGACGTGCGAATCGGCGTAACCCTCGCCTGCGAGGAGTGCAAGCGCCGCAACTACGAAACGAACAAGTCGCGGCGGAACTCGCCCGACCGCATCGAGATGCGCAAGTACTGCCGGTGGTGCAGCCGCCACACGGCGCACAAGGAAACGCGCTAGCTCCGTCTGCCATGGCGAAGTCGAGGGCACAGAGAAAGGCCGAGAAGCGCCGCCGCCAGGAGGCGCAGCAAGACCGCCAGCCCGGGCGCCCCGAGGCCGAGCGCGCAGAAGAGGGGCGCGCTCAGGAGCAGACCCAGGCCCCGGTGTCGGGCGACGTCGCCGAGGTCGAGGCGGTGATGCGGACCGGGGCGCAGCCCGAGGACTACGGCGAGCACGTGGTCGCCCAGCCGAGCGATCCCCACGCCGAGACCCAGGCCCGCGCCGAGGCCGCCGAGGCCCGCACCCCCGACGCGCCGGCGCCCTCGCGCGCCGACGTCGGCCGCCCCGACGATGGCCCGGCCGACCTGGAGTCCCCCGCTGGCCCCTCGCGTGCCGATCGCCGCGAGGCCAAGACGAAGGAGAAGGAGCAGCGCAAACGCGAGCGCGAGCGCGCCATCGCGAAGCAGCAGGCGGATAAGCCCGAGAAGCGCCGCAACCCCGTCATCGCCTTCTTCATCTCCTGCTGGGCCGAGCTGAAGAAGGTCCAGTGGCCCGACCGTGACACCCTGGTCCAAGCCTCTGCCGTCACCTTGATCTTCGTCGTCGTGATGGCCGCCTTCCTCGGCGGCCTCGACGCGACCTTCAACTGGCTGATCAAGCAGATTCTCTAGCCGGTTCCCCGCCAACCTCAGGAGTCTTTGAAATGTTCCGCTGGTACGTCATAAACACCTACTCAGGTCACGAGAACAAGGTCAAGCAGAACCTGGAGCATCGTGTCCACACGATGAGCCAGGAGCGCAACGTGCGCCAGGTCGTCGTCCCCACCGAGCAGGTCACCGAGATCAACAAGGACGGCCAGAAGGAGTCGAAGGAGAAGCGCACGATGCCCGGCTACGTCCTGGTCAACATGGAGATGACCGACGACGCCTGGGGTCTCGTCAAGAACACTCCCGGGGTCACCGGCTTCGTCGGCTCCGAGCGCAACAAGCCGATCCCGCTCTCGAAGGTCGAGGTCGACCGCCTCCTCCACCGCGAGACCGCGGAGCGCCCGCGCACGCAAGCCCAGTTCTCGATCGGCGAGTCCGTGAAGATGATCTCCGGCCCGATGGCCGACTTCTCCGGCGAGATCGCCGAGATCAACGAGGACGCTGCAAAGCTGAAGGTGCTTGTATCCATCTTCGGCCGCGAGACGCCGGTCGAGGTCAACTACGACCAAGTAAAGAAGATCTAGGACGGGAAATGGCGAAGAAGGTCCTGACACTCATCAAGCTGCAGATCCCCGCGGGGGCCGCAAACCCGGCCCCGCCGGTCGGCCCCGCCCTGGGCCAGCACGGGGTCAACATCATGGAGTTCTGCAAGGCGTTCAATGCCCAGACCCAGGCGGACTCCGGGACGATCATCCCCGTCGAGATCACGGTCTTCGAGGACCGCTCGTTCACCTTCATCACCAAGACTCCGCCCGCCGCCATCCTCATCAAGGAGGCCGCTGGGATCCCCAAGGGCTCCGGCGAGCCCCACACCGAGAAGGTCGGCTCGATCACCGTCGACCAGGCCCGCTCGATCGCCGAGCGCAAGATGCCCGACCTGAACGCCAACGACCTCGACGCCGCGACCAAGATCATCGCCGGCACCGCCCGCTCGATGGGCGTCACGGTGGAGGGCCTCTGATGAGCCGCGGAAAGCGCTACCGCGCCGCCTACGACAAGGTCGACCGGGACAAGGCCTACGACCCCGGCGACGCCGTCGCGCTCCTGAAGGAGACCGGGAACGCCGGGTTCGACGAGACCGTCGAGCTCCACATCCTGCTCGGGGTGAACGTCCGCCACGCCGAGGAGCAATTGCGCGGGACGCTCGCGCTGCCCCGCGGCCTCGGCAAGGACGTGACGATCGCCGTCTTCGCAGAGGGCGATCAGGCCCGCCAGGCCACCGAAGCCGGCGCCCAGCACGTCGGCGGCGAGGACCTCGCCGCCAAGGTCGAAGAGGGCTGGACCGACTTCGACGTGGCGATCTCGACCCCGGCGATGATGCCGGCCGTCGGCAAGCTCGGCCGCGTGCTCGGGCCCCAGGGCAAGATGCCGAACCCGAAGGTCGGCACCGTCACCGACGACATCGCCAAGGCGGTCGACGAGGCCAAGGCCGGCAAGGTCGAATACCGCACCGACCGACAGTCGATCATCCACCTGTCGATCGGGAAGACCAGCTTCGAGGCCGACGCCCTGCTCGAGAACTACGCCGCGGTGATCGAGGAGATCATCCGCGCCAAACCCGCATCGGCCAAGGGCAAGTACCTGATCTCCGTCACCCTGACCTCGACGATGGGCCCCGGCATCCGCGTCGACTCATCGAAGATCCGCGCGAGCGAGATCATGGCCGGAGCCGGACGCGCCGCCGCCACCGCCGCGGACGCAGACGCCCGAGAGGGCGGCGACGAGCAGGACGGCTCGCCCACGCCGGTCGACGAGCAGCCCGCACCCGCCTAGCGTCGCATTCGAATGGCGAGCGCGTCCTCGCCCGGGCGCTAAGGTGCTCCTTCACACAGCTGCCAAAGACCGTCGGCGGGGCCGCATGAGGGGTCCGGAAGACCGGCGCAGGTGAGCGAGAGTCCAGGTCGTCCGACCAGCCTCTGGCCCGCCCGCGCGCGGGCCGTCGCATTTCGAGAGGACCGACCTGAGATGAACAAGGAACAGAAAGTCGCAGCCGTCGAGAAGCTCACCGACGAGCTCAAGGGCGCCGACGCGATCTTCGCGATCGACTACCGGGGCATCAGTGTCCCGCAGGCCGCCGAGCTCCGGTCCGGCCTGCGCGACGCCGACGCCCGCTTCCGCGTCGTCAAGAACCGCCTGACGCTGCGCGCCGCCGAGGCCGCCGGCACGGAGGACCTCAAGGACCACCTGAGCGGCCCGACCGCGCTGACCCTCGTCAACGGCGACGTCGCGCTGGCGGCCAAGACCCTCTCCAAGCTGGGCGGCGAGTGGGAGCTGCTCGAGTTCAAGGGCGGGATCATGGACGGCGCGGCGCTCGACGCCGATTCTTTCCAGGCGATCGCCAAGCTCCCGGGCCGCGACCAGCTGAACGCCCAGTTCGCCGGGATCGTCGCCAGCCCCATCACCGGCTTGGTCCGGGGACTCGGCTCGATGGTCCAGGGCCTGGCCCTGCAGCTGCAGGCGATCGCCGACCAGGGCCTCGTCACCGGCGAGGCACCCCAATCGGATGCAGCGCCGGCCGAGGCGCCGAAGGACGATGCCGCTGGTGCGGAGGCCGACGCTCCCAAGGAGACCGAGTCCTCCGAAGGCGCGCCGGACGGCCCCGCAGGCGAAGCCGAGGAGCCGGCCGCTGAAGCCGAGGACGTGGCGGAAGATGTATCTGATGGCGAAGCCGAGGAGCCGGCCGCTGATGCCGAGGACGTGGCCGGAGATGTATCTGATGGCGAAGCCGACACGCCACCGACTGACGAAGCTTCCGAGCCTGACCCCGACCCCACGGACTCTCCCGAAGAGGAGCCTTCCGAGGAAGAAGCTCCTGAGGGTGAAGAGGGCGGCGAGACCGTCGAAGGCGGCGGCGAGGGCGATGCCGACATCGGCGAGGGCGAGGCCGGCGAGGCCTCCGAGTCCGAGCAGGCCGGCGACGAGGGCAATGCAGGCGAAGAAGAGACTTCAGACGAGGCTTCCGAAGATTCCAGCGACGACAAGGAGAACGAGTAGAGATGGCGACCAGCACCCAGGATTGGATCGAGGAGCTCAAGGGCATTTCCGTGCTCGAGCTCTCCGAGCGCATCAAGGCGCTCGAGGAGGAGTTCGGCGTGTCAGCGACGGCCGTCGCTGCCGCTGCTCCGGCCGCAGGCGATGGCGGCGGCGCTGCCGCCGAAGAGGAGTCCACGACGGTTGACGTCGTGCTGACCGGCGCCGGCGACAAGAAGATCGGCGTGATCAAGGCCGTCCGCGCGGCCACCGGGCTCGGCCTCAAGGAGGCCAAGGCCCTGGTGGACGAGGCCCCCAGCCCGATCAAGGAGGGCATCGAGCGCGACGAGGCCGAGAAGCTGAAGGGCGAGATCGAGGAGGCCGGCGGCTCCGCCGAGCTGAAGTAGCGACGCGCGGGAAAGCGCAGGATCGGCGTGTTAGCAGGCGCTGATCGTGCGCAATTCCGCGTGCTATTCTCCCGGGTCGCGCCCGGTGAGGCCCGCTGCCAGAGGGATCGGCAGTGGCCTTGTACCACCCTTCCAATATTTGAGGAGTCGCCCAGTTGGCTCGATCCAGCGCTGTCCCGGTAACCCGTCGTAGCTTCTCTCGCCTCCGGAACCCTCTCGAGGTTCCCCATCTGATCGACATCCAGCGCCGTTCGTTCGAAGCGCTTGTCGATCCCAAAAAGGGCCTGCTCAGGGCGACGATCGACGATGTCTCTCCGACCGAGGACTACACGGGCAACCTCGCCATCGTCTTCCAGGAGTTCGAGTTCGACGAGCCGGCGCACGACGTCGAGGAGTGCCGCGAGAAGGACATGACGTACTCGCGGCCCCTCAACATCAAGGTCGCCTTCCAAAACCGGGAAACGGGCGAGATCCGCGAGCAGACCGTCTTCATGGGCGACTTCCCGTGGATGACCGACCGCGGCACCTTCGTCATCAACGGCACCGAGCGCGTGGTCGTCACGCAGCTCGTACGCTCCCCCGGCGCCTATGTGATGGAGCCGAAGGATCGCGAGAAGCAGGTCTTCATCGCCAACCTGATGCCCGCCCGAGGCTCCTGGCTGGAGCTCGAGATCGACAAGAAGGGCAAGGTCTTCGTCCGGATCGACCGCAAGCGCAAGTTGCCGGTCACGGTCCTGCTGCGCGCGATGGGCTACGTCTCCGACGAGAAGCTCCTGGAGATGTTCGACAACTCGGTCTACATAAGGCACACGATCGCCGCGGACACCGACACGACCCGCGACGAGGAGGGCGCGCTGATCGAGCTGTTCAAGAAGCAGCGCCCGGGCGAGCCGCCCTCGGTCGACGCAGCCAAGACGCTGCTCGAGCAGCTCTTCTTCGACCCCAAGCGCTACGACCTGACCCGCGTCGGCCGCTACAAGCTGAACGCGCGCCTCGACCTGGACATCGACCTCGAGACGAGGACGCTGACCCACGACGACATCGTCGCGCTGGTCAAGGAGCTCACCTCGATCCCGAGGATCCTCGGCGTCCCCGAGGAGATCGACGAGGAGAACCCGATCAAGGACTACGCCGCGGAGGCTTCGACCTACCCGCGCGAGCCCGTCCACGATCACCTCGACGAGTACGAGCACTTCGGCAACCGACGCCTGCGCACCGTCGGCGAGCTGATCCAGGAGGCCTTCCGGATCGGCCTCTACCGGATGGAGCGCGTCGTCCGCGAGCGCCTCACCACCGAAGACGCCGACGCGATCACACCGCAGACCATCATCAACATTCGCCCGGTCGTCGCCGCGATGAAGGAGTTCTTCGGCTCCTCGCAGCTGTCCCAGTTCATGTCCCAGACGAACTCGCTGGACGGCCTGACCCACCGCCGCCGGCTCTCGGCGCTCGGTGCGGGCGGCCTGACCCGCGAGCGCGCGCCCATCGAGGTCCGCGACGTCCACTCCACGCATTACGGGCGCATGTGCCCGATCGAGACCCCTGAGGGCCCGAACATCGGCCTGATCGGCTCGCTGTCGAGCTACGCCCAGATCTCGGAGCACGGGTTCGTCACGACCCCCTACCGGGTGGTCAAGGGCGGCGTCGTCACCGACGAGATCGTCCATCTGGACGCCACCCAGGAGGAGGAGCGGATCATCGCTCAGGCGAACGCCGAGATGGACCAGGACTCGGGCAAGCTCAAGGGCTCCCGCGTCCTCTGCCGCCGGCGCGAGGGCGAGCTGACCACGGTTTCCCCCAAGGAGGTCGAGCTGATGGACGTCTCGCCGACCCAGATCTGGTCGGTCGCGACGTCCCTGATCCCGTTCCTCGAGCATGACGACGCCAACCGCGCGCTGATGGGCTCGAACATGATGAGGCAGGCGGTCCCGCTGCTGAAGCCCGAGCCGCCGCTGATCGGCACCGGCATGGAGCGCCGCGCCGCCGCCGACAGCGGCGACCTGCCGCTCGCCGAGAACGACGGCGAGGTCTCGAGCGTCGACGCCGAGCGCATCGTGGTCACGCACGGATCGAAGCGCGACGAGTACCCGCTCCACAAGTTCATGCGCTCCAACCAGGGCACGATCATCCACCAGCGCCCGATCGTCAGCCTGGGCGACAAGGTCAAGGCCGGCGACGTGCTCGCCGACGGCTCCTCGACCGCCGGCGGCGAGATCGCCCTCGGCAAGAACTGCCTGGTCGCCTTCATGTCCTGGGAGGGCTACAACTTCGAGGACGCGATCATCCTCAGCCAGCGGCTGGTCAAAGACGACGAGCTCACCTCGATCCACATCGAGGAGTACGAGGTCGACGCCCGCACCACCAAGCTGGGCGACGAGGAGATCACCCGCGACATCCCGAACCGCTCCGAGGAGTCCCTGCGCAACCTCGACGAGCGCGGCATCGTCCGCATCGGGGCCGAGGTCGAGGCGGGAGACCTGCTGGTCGGAAAGGTCACGCCGAAGGGCGAGACCGAGCTGACCGCCGAGGAGAAGCTGATCCGCGCCATCTTCAAGGAGAAGGCGCGCGAGGTCCGAGACACCTCGCTCAAGGTGCCACACGGCGCCGGCGGGGTCGTGCTCGATGTCCTCACCTTCAGCCGCGACGGCGGCGACGACCTGTCGCCCGGCGTCAACGACCTGGTCCGCGTCTACGTCGCGACCAAGCGCAAGATCCAGGAGGGCGACAAGCTCGCCGGCCGCCACGGCAACAAGGGCGTCATCTCCAAGATCGTCCCCGAGGAGGACATGCCCTTCCTCGCCGACGGGACTCCGGTCGACGTCATCCTGAACCCGCTCGGCGTGCCGAGCCGAATGAACATCGGGCAGATCCTGGAGACCCACCTCGGGTGGGTCGCCGGGGAGGGCTGGTACGACGACGGCAGCGAGTCCTACTCTCAGCGCGACCGCAACCGCAACCGCGTCAACGTGGCGACCTCCGTCTTCGACGGCGCGAGCCTCGAGGACGTCGACAACGCGATGGTTCGCTGGCAGGAGGAGCACGGCGACGAACGGGGCGTCGACCTCGGGGTCGACAAGTCGCGCAAGCCCGGCAATCAGGCCGAGGGCAAGTTCCAGCTCTACAGCGGACGCACGGGCGAGCCGTTCGAGGGCAGGGTCACCGTCGGCTACATGTACATCCTGAAGCTCCTGCATCTCGTCGACGACAAGATCCACGCCCGCTCGACCGGCCCGTACTCCCTGGTCACCCAGCAGCCGCTGGGCGGCAAGGCGCAGTTCGGCGGCCAGCGCTTCGGCGAGATGGAGGTGTGGGCGCTCGAGGCTTACGGAGCGGCCTACACGCTCCAGGAGATGCTCACCGTCAAGTCCGACGACACGGTCGGCCGGGTCAAGGCCTACGAGGCGATCGTCAAGGGCGAGAACATCCCGGAGCCGTCGATCCCGGAGTCGTTCAAGGTGCTGCTGAAGGAGATCCAGAGCCTTTCGCTCGACGCGAACGTGGTCTCCGATGCCGGCGAGGGCGTCGAGATGGGCGACGAGGAGGACGACCTCCTGCGCGCCGCCGAAGAGCTCGGGATCGAGCTGTCGGGAGTGCGCGCCGAGGGGGATGGCGACAGCAAGAAGGGCGCCGCCGACGAGAAGGAAGAGCAGGTCGTCAGCGGCGATGGCAAGGAAAGCAGCGAGGCCGAGGCCAGCACCAAGGGAGGCAAGTAAGAGATGATCGACATCAACAACTTCGACGCGATCGAGATCGGCCTCGCGTCATCCAAGAAGGTCAGGGGCTGGAGCTCGGGCGAGGTCACGAAGCCCGAGACGATCAACTACCGCACGCTGAAGCCCGAGAAGGACGGGCTCTTCTGCGAGCGTATCTTCGGCCCGACCAAGGACTGGGAGTGCTACTGCGGCAAGTACAAGCGCGTTCGCTACAAGGGCATCGTCTGCGAGCGCTGCGGCGTCGAGGTCACCCGCTCGAAGGTCCGGCGCGAGCGCATGGGCCACATCGACCTGGCCGCGTCGGTCTCCCACATCTGGTTCTTCAAGGGCGTTCCCTCACGGATCGGCTACCTGATCGACATGGCTCCGAAGGAGCTCGAGAAGGTCCTCTACTTCGCCGCCTCCGTGATCACCTGGGTCGACACCGAGGCCCGCGACAAGGATCTCGCCAAGCTCGAGAAGGAGATCGAGAAGCAGGTCGGCGAGTACGAGCGCGAGCGCGAGCAGCGCACGCAGGAGCTCAACGAGTCCCTGAACCGGCGTCTCACCTACCTGGGCATCGCCCCGAACCCCGACGACGATGCTCCGCCGGCGGGCTCGGTCGAGGGCTTCAACCAGGACGACGAGCTCTGGGCGGACGCCACCGGCTCCCCGAAGCGGATCAAGGCCGACGACCGGCAGAAGATGGGCAAGGAGCTCCGCAAGACGTTCGAGACCGAGATCGCCGACACCGAGGCCTACCTCGAGGAGGCCGGAGAGCGCCTGCGCGAGGTCTTCAAGATCTTCAGTGAGATGAAGCCGAAGGACGTCATCAACGACGAGACGACCTTTCGCGAGCTCAAGGACCGGTTCGGCTCCCCGTTCGGGTGGGGCGAGTACTTCCGCGGCGGCATGGGCGCCGAGTCAGTCCGCGACCTCCTCCAGCAGGTCCCGCTGGAGGAAGAGGCCGAGCTGCTCGAGGAGACCATCAACACCTCGAAGGGGCAGAAGCAGGCCCGCGCGGTCAAGCGGCTCAAGGTCGTCGACGCTTTCGTCAAGTCGGACAACCAGCCTGACTGGATGATCCTCGACGTTGTGCCGGTGATTCCGCCGGAGCTGCGCCCGATGGTCCAGCTGGACGGCGGCCGCTTCGCCACCTCCGACCTCAACGACCTCTACCGCAGGGTGATCAACCGGAACAACCGCCTCAAGCGCCTGCTCGACCTGGGCGCCCCCGAGATCATCGTCAACAACGAGAAGCGGATGCTGCAGGAGGCCGTCGACGCGCTGTTCGACAACGGCCGCCGCGGCCGCCCCGTCACGGGGCCGGGCAACCGCCCGCTGAAGTCGCTGTCGGACATGCTCAAGGGCAAGCAGGGGCGCTTCCGCCAGAACCTGCTCGGAAAGCGCGTGGACTACTCGGGCCGTTCGGTGATCGTGTCCGGCCCGTCTCTGCGCCTGCACCAGTGCGGGCTGCCGAAGCTGATGGCCCTCGAGCTGTTCAAGCCGTTCATCATGGCCCGGCTCGTCGAGCGCAAGCAGGTCCAGAACATCAAGGCCGCCAAGAAGATGGTCGACTCGATGATCCCCGAGGTCTGGGACGTGCTCGAGGAAGTCATCTACGAGCACCCGGTGCTGCTGAACCGCGCGCCGACCCTGCACCGCCTCGGCATCCAGGCCTTCGAGCCCGTGCTGGTCGAGGGCAAGGCGATCCAGGTCCACCCGCTGGTCTGCCACGCGTTCAACGCCGACTTCGACGGTGACCAGATGGCCGTGCACCTTCCGCTGTCGGCAGAGGCGCAGGCCGAGGCCCGCATCCTGATGCTGTCCTCGAACAACATCCTCTCGCCGGCCCACGGCGCGCCGCTGGCGACGCCGACGCAGGACATGGTCCTGGGGCTCTACTACCTGACCTACGGGCTTCCCGAAAACGCTGACGACGAGGACGCTCCCTCGCTGCGGAAGCTGGATCAGAAGCTCCGCGACGACAACTGGAACGAGCGGGAGGATGGGAAGCGACCGCACTTCTTCCGGTCCGCGCAGGAGGCCGAACTCGCCTACGAGAACGGCATCGTGCAGCTTCACGACTACGCCGAGTACCGTCGGCCGGGCCATGAGCACTTCCTGACCACCGCCGGGCGCATCATCTTCAACGACAGCGTCGAGCGTGCGATCAAGATCGCTCTCGAGGACGAATACGATCCCGAGAAGTACGAGTTCGTCAACCGCTCGCTGAAGAAGCGCGACGTCAATGAGATCGTCACCGGCCTCGTGGACGCTTACGGCGCCGCCGCGGTGGCGCTGGTGCTGGACTCCTTCAAGGAGCTCGGCTTCCACTTCGCGACCAAGGCCGGGATCACGATCTCGAAGAACGACGTCGTCGCTCCTCCCGACAAGGAGGACATGCTCGACCGCTACGAGAAGGAAAGCGACACCGTGATGGGCCAGTACGACGACGGCTTCATCACCGCCGAGGAGCGCAAGGAGAGCATCACCAAGCTCTGGAACCGGGCGACGGACGAGGTCGGGCAGGCGATGGAGGACAACCTCCAAGAGCTGAACCCCATCTTCATGATGGCCAACTCCGGCGCCCGCGGCTCGTTCAAGCAGATCCGCCAGCTCGCCGGCATGAGAGGCCTGATGGCCAACCCGAAGGGCGAGATCATCGAGCGTCCGATCAAGGCCAACTTCATGGAGGGCCTGACCGTGCTCGAGTACTTCATCTCCACCCACGGCGCCCGCAAGGGCCTCGCCGACACGGCCCTGCGCACCGCCGACTCGGGCTACCTGACCCGCCGCCTGGTCGACGTCTCTCAGGACGTGATCGTCCGCGAGGAGGACTGCAAGACCAAGGGGCTCGTCGAGATGCCGGTCCGGCGCGACGAGGGCGAGATCAACCCGAACCTGCTGGGCCGCGTGGTGGCGAAGAAGTTCACCACCAAGCGCGGGCGCGAGCTGCTGAAGCGCAACCAGCTGATCGACAAGCCCATGGTCGCCGAGCTCCACGAGGCCTTTGACGCCGACGACCGCGAGTCGACGGTGCCCGTGCGCTCGGTGGCGAAGTGCCTGGCCGAGAGCGGGATCTGCCGCCAGTGCTACGGCGTCATGCCGGCGACCGGCAACCTGGTCGAGATCGGCGACGCGGTGGGCATCATCGCCGCCCAGTCGATCGGCGAGCCCGGCACGCAGCTGACGATGCGCACCTTCCACACGGGAGGCGTCGCCGGCCTGGACATCACCCAGGGCCTGCCGCGCGTCGTCGAGCTCTTCGAGGCGCGCAAGCCGAAGGGCCTGGCGAAGATGGCCGATGTCGACGGCAAGGTCTCGGTCGAGGAGTCCGACAAGGCGGTCAAGCTGACGATCACCGACGACAAGGGTGAGGAGCACGACTACGCGTTCCCGCCCCGGACCAACCTGTACGTCGAGCCCGGCAAGAAGGTCGAGAGGGGCGACCAGCTCAACGAGGGATCGCTCTACCCGGCCGAGATCCTTGAGATCCGCGGCCGCACGGCGACGGAGCAGTACATCGTCGCCGAGGTCCAGCGCGTGTACCGGACTCAGGGCGTGGACATCAACGACAAGCACATCGAGCTGATCGTGCGCCAGATGATGAAGAAGGTCCGCGTGGAGCAGAAGGGCTCGGCCGACCTGCTGCCCGGCCAGCTCGAGGACCGCCTCGTCTTCGACGCGATCAACGAGAAGTTCAAGGGCAAGAAGACCAAGACGCCGGCTCGCGGCGAGGACGTGATCCTGGGGATCACGAAGGCCTCGCTGGCGACGGAGTCCTTCCTGTCAGCCGCCTCCTTCCAGGAGACGACGAAGGTCCTGACCGACGCCGCCCTGGAGGGCAAGCGCGACAAGCTCGCCGGCCTGAAGGAGAACGTGATCATCGGCAAGCTGATCCCGGCCGCCACCGGCCTGCGCCACTACCGCTCGGTCGAGATCGAGCCCGTGGAGCCCGCCCAGCCGCCCGCCGAGGAGCTGCTGTCCGAGGAGGAGCTGCAGGCGGACCTGGAGCTCGCCGGCGACGGCGACGGCTCGCAGCTCGAGGGCTTCGGCCCGAGCTTCGCCGAGGAGCTCGAGGAGCTGGCCTCGGAGATCGAGACCCCTGAAGGGGGTCAGCCGGAGAGCGGCGAACAGCCCGCAGACGGCAAGGCCGAGGCCGCGACGGGCGAAGGCGAGTCCGAGAAGTCCTAGCTAGCGGCGCTCGCGACCGGATACGGTCGCGACGCGCGGGCGGGTCATCGGCGTGCGCCGGCGGCCGCCGGGAGGGCAGTCAGGCTGCACCGCTGCCCCGCCGCCGTGCGGGCTGCCGCGTCGCGGGCCGCGCGGGGGCTTCGGCTCGCGGCGGAAGCGGCGGAAGCCGTGATCGTCCTCGGTGCCTGGGATCTCCTCGCCGAACTCGTCGTAGGACTTCGCGCCCCACCAGACGAGCCAGATCGCGAAGAAGACGGGCACCTTGAGCACCACGAGCAGGAACATGATCGGCAGTGCGCCCTCCATCCATCAGAAGTGTACGGATGGGTCAGCCGGGGGTGTAGCCGCTCTGCGCCCAGGACTCGAGTGCGGCGACGTGGCCATCCTCGAGACCTCGGGTCGACTGTGTCTGGACAAGCAGCGTCGGCGCCGGCCGCTCGTCGGCCCACTCGTAACAGCTCTGGTCGAGGCTGTCGTCGACCCAGGCGAGCGGCCTGTCGCCGCCGTACTCCTGCAGCGCCTCGAGCTTCCAGTGGGCCGTCCCGAACCGGGCGCGGCCGTCGAAGGTGAGGAAGGGGAGGGTCGGCACCCCGAGGATGTTCGGCAGGTGGTCGTTAGCCCGGTCCTCCCAGCCCGTGGCCCAGATGAGGTCGTAGGTCTCGGCGAGCCTGTTCAGCATCGGACCGGTCGGCATCGAGATGCAGTGGAGGATCCCGTCGACGAGGTGGTACTCGCCCGGCGCGTTGTCCATGCCCTCCTCGAAGCCGAACAGGCTGATGACGCCATCGACGTCCACCGCCAGGATCGGCTTGTCAGAGCGGTTTCCGAAGATCGGCACGATTCGGCACTCTACGCGCCAGGGTGACCACGACTTTGGTCAGATCACCCCGCACCCCCGCAGGCGAAGCCGAGGAGGTGCGGGCCAGATCCAGCTAACATCTCGCGCCGTGCCGAATACGAACCAGCTGGTCCGCAAGGGCCGTAAAGCAAAGCCGAAGAAGATGTCGACGCCGGGCCTGAAGTCGGGCCAGGGGCGCAAGAAGCGCGTGTCCGCTCCGCAGCGTCGCGGCGTCTGCACCCGCGTCGCCACCGTGACGCCGAAGAAGCCGAACTCGGCCCTCCGCAAGATCGCCCGCGTGCGCCTCACGAACCAGATGGAGGTCACCACCTACATCCCGGGCGAGGGCCACAACCTCCAGGAGCACTCGGTCGTGCTCGTGCGAGGCGGCCGCGTCAAGGACCTTCCGGGCGTCCGCTACAAGGTCGTCCGCGGCACCCTCGACGCCGCCGGCGTCTCGGACCGCAAGCAGGGCCGCTCCCTGTACGGCGTCAAGGCCAGCTGACCCAAGTGGCCCGCCGCAACCAGGCCACGATCCGGCCTCTGGAGCCGGATTCCCTCTACCGCAGCCGTCTCGTCCAGCAGACGATCAACAAGGTGATGACCGCGGGCAAGAAGAGCACCGCCGAGCGGATCGTCTACGACGCCCTCGCGGTGGTCGGCGAGCGCTCCGGCAACAGCCCGGTCGAGGAGCTCGAGAACGCGATCAAGCAGCTCACCCCGGTGCTCGAGGTCCGCTCCCGCCGGGTCGGCGGCGCGACCTACCAGGTGCCCGTCGAGGTCCCGGCGCGCCGCGCCCGCACCCTCGCGGTTCGGTGGTTGGTGGAATTCGCCCGGGCCCGCGGCGAGAAGTCGATGCCCGAGCGCCTCGCGAACGAGATCACCGATGCGTCCAAGCAGCAGGGCAACGCCTGGAAGCGCAAGGACGACATCTACCGCATGGCCCAGGCCAACAAGGCCTTCGCGCACTACCGCTGGTAGACCGGACTAACTCTTGCGCGAGGGCCAATTGAAGCCCTCGCTCTCCTGGGACCCATTTTCTTTCTCGCCTGCTGGTTTCTCTTTTGCGGGGCCCCGCCCGATGCGCTTGCGGCCTCCTCCGAAGGGGAGCTTCGGGAGACTCGGGAGACTCGGGAGACTCGGCAGGCTCGGACGCTTGAGGCCGGGCCCTCCCTTCGTCTCCGGAGCCGACTTGCGAGCCGGCGCGGCCTCCTCCTCGTCGCCGGTCGCGCCGTTCGTCGAGCCGCGCTCGCTTTCGCTGCCCCGCGTCCCGATCGAGAAACTCTCCGGGCCCAGCGTCGCAAGCGACCCGCCGCAGATCGCAAGGATCAGCGAGCCGACGAGCTCGAACCAGAAGCCGGCGACCGGGTTGGCCTCGGCGTCCACGAAGGATTCGCGCGCGTCGTCGAGCGTCCCGATGGTGTTCGCGTCGGGCAGGTCGACGACGAGGAAGATCAGGAGCGCCACCGCACCGGAGGCCGCGACCGCGAACGCCGCGATCTGCGCCATGGACTCGGTCTTGGCAGCGATCCCGACCACGAGCATCACCAGGGCGAAGACCGCGAGGACCAGGGTCGCGTAGCCGTGCTGGTCGGATGCCTCGATGGTCGAAATCGCCTCGCCGCCGGGCGGGGTCAACTCGAAGAGCGTCGTGAACTGCGAGCCGGCGAGCAGCGCCGCGCCCGCGGCGCACGCGAGGACGAGGAGGGTCTCGACGCGGGGAAGCCTGTTCATCGGTGGAGTCTCACGCCTTGGCCTCCGAAGCGCGGCGCGCCGGCGCCGGGCGGCGCTTCGACGAGGGCCTCGGCCTCCGCTTCCGTGACCGTCCGGAGCTCCGCTCGCGCCCTCGGTCGCCGGCGGCCTGGCGCTTCGCGTAGAGGCCCAGCAGCGGGCCGGCGAAGAGCAGGGTCGCCGATGCGGCCATCTGGGCCCAGAAGCCCTCGATCAGCCGGGCGTCGGTTCCCAGGTAGGCGACGCCCGAATTGCCGGTGTCGAGTCCCTGTGGGGCGTCGATGGCGATGCCGACCACGATGCCGGCGAGGCCGATGAGGCCGACTGCGCGTCCCATGCGCCAGCGCCCCCGTGCGGTCGCGACCGCCAGCAGCGCGGCGATGAGCGCGAGCGGGACGAGCGCGTAGGCATGGGCCGAGCCGGAAGTCTTCAAATCGGTGAACGGGGCGGGGGCGACAGCCCCTATCGCCCCCTCATAGGCTGGGGCGCCGACGGCCACCCCCCGGTAGTCGATGAACTGCGATGCGGCGAGAGCGACGGCGGCTCCAGCGGACACCACCAGAAGCGTGCGGACGGGCGTGACCGCGCGCAGCGTGAACTCGCCCACGCCGGCGCTCAGCGGGCCGACGCGGGAGCGCACCCAGCCGGCCGCGTCCAGCACCAGGTCGAGCCCGATGGCGATCAGCGCAGCCGGAACACGCATGACGAGCATCAGCGCCTTCGAGACGTAGGGGGCGATCCGGCCGAGCGCCGAGCCCGCGCTGCGGCCGGCGGGCTCCAGGCGGCGGGCGAGCGGCTCGATGCGGCGGCCGAGCGGCTCGATGCGGCGCCGGGTCCCGCGCGCCCCGCCCCGCAGCCTCGCGGTCAGCGCGTCGGCCCTCTTATCCCACTGCACGGAACGCACCCTGCGCCTCTGCGCGCGGGCCTTTCGCGCGCCGCCCCGCTCGCGCTCGGCTATGGCCCGCGCTTCCTCGCGGGCCCTGCTGGTCGCCTCGCGCATGCGCGCAGGGGGCTGGTTTCGCTTCTTTTTGGCCACTATCCCCTTGCTATCATCCTGCGTCGCTCCAGGCGGCACTTCGTGCCTGTTGGGGCTGGCGCTTCGATGAAGACCGGTACGACGACATAGAAGAGGTTCGGGTCACTTGAGACGCGCAGCGCTCAGGCCCGCAAGGGCCTTTTTCATGCGCAAAACCGGTCTTCGGCGCCAGACTGATCACTCTCCTATAAGGACCTAACCACAGAGACCTCCATGCCCCGCAGCTTCCCCCTCGAAAAGACACGCAACATCGGAATCATGGCGCATATCGACGCCGGGAAGACGACTACGACCGAGCGCATTCTCTACTACACCGGTCGCACCCACAAGATGGGCGAGGTCCACGAGGGCGCGGCCGTCATGGACTGGATGGAGCAGGAGCAGGAGCGCGGCATCACCATCACCTCCGCCGCGACCGCATGCGAGTGGAAGGACCACCGCATCAACATCATCGACACGCCTGGGCACGTCGACTTCACGGTCGAGGTCGAGCGCAGCCTCCGCGTCCTCGACGGCGCGATCGCGGTCTTCGACTCCGTCGCCGGCGTGGAACCCCAGTCCGAGACGGTCTGGCGCCAAGCGGACAAGTACAAGGTCCCGCGGATCGCCTACATCAACAAGATGGACCGCACCGGCGCAGACTTCTACAACGCGGTCGAGACGATGAAGGACCGCCTCGGCGCGAACCCCCTTCCGATCCAGCTCCCGATCGGCAACGAGTCGGACACCGGCTTCGTCGGGGTCGTCGATCTGATCGAGAACAAGGCGCTCGTATGGCGCGACGAGCTCGGCACCGAGTTCGAGCACGAGGACATCCCCGATGACCTCGTCGACCAGGCGAAGGAGTACCGCGTTGCGCTGCTCGAGGCCCTCGCGGACTACGACGACGAGCTGGCCGAGATGTTCCTCGAGGACCAGGAGATCCCCCATGAGCGGATCGCCAAGTCGCTCCACCGGGCGACCATGGACCTGAAGGTGACGCCGGTCCTCTGCGGCTCCGCCTTCAAGAACAAGGGAGTGCAGCCGCTGCTCGACGCGATCGTCGAGCTCCTGCCCTCGCCGCTCGAGGTGCCTCCGATGACCGGCCTGGAGCCCGCCAGGAAGGGCAGCGACGGAGAGCCGACCGAGGCCGTGCGCGAGCCCTCCGACTCGGCCCCGTTCTCGGCCCTCGCCTTCAAGGTGATGGGCGATCCCTACGTCGGCAAGCTGACCTACTTCCGCGTCTACTCCGGCAAGCTCGAGGCCGGCGGGCGCGTGCTGAACACCTCCTCGGGCAAGACCGAGCGCATCGGCCGCCTGCTGCTGATGCACGCGAACTCGCGCGAGGAGATGGAGGAGGCCTTCGCGGGTGACATCCTCGCGGGCGTCGGCCTCAAGCAGACCTCCACGGGCGACACCCTCAGCGCTCCCGACGCGCCGATCGTGCTCGAGCAGATCACGTTCCCCGAGCCGGTGATCGCCGTCGCCATCGAGCCGAAGACCAAGGCCGACCAGGAGAAGCTCGGCCAGGCCCTGCAGCGGCTATCCGAGGAGGACCCGACCTTCCGCGTCGAGTCCGACGAGGAGACGGGTCAGACCCTGATCCACGGCATGGGCGAGCTTCACCTCGAGGTGCTGGTCGACCGCATGCTGCGCGAGTTCTCCGTCGAGGCGAACGTCGGCAAGCCCCAGGTCGCCTACCGCGAGACGATTCGCGAATCCGTTCACAAGGTCTCCGAGCGCTTCGTGCGCCAGACGGGCGGCCGCGGCCAATACGGCCACGCCGTCATCGACCTCAAACCCGCCCCCGGGGAGGGCTTCGACTTCGTCAACAAGATCAAGGGCGGCACGATCCCCACCGAGTACATCCCCTCCGTCGAGGCGGGGATCGAGGAAGCTCTGCAGTCCGGGGTCAAGGCCGGCTACCCGATGGTCGACGTCCGGGCGACGCTCACCGACGGCTCCTTCCACGACGTCGACTCCTCGGAGATGGCCTTCAAGATCGCCGGCTCGATGGTCCTGAAGAAGGCTGCCCGCCTCGCCAAGCCGGTCTTGCTCGAGCCCGTGATGTCGGTCGAGGTCGTCACCCCCGAGGACTTCCTCGGCGACGTGATCGGCGACCTCTCGCGGCGCCGCGGCAAGGTGCAGGGCCAGGAGAAGCGAGGCAACGCGCTCGTGGTCGATGCGTTCGTCCCGCTCGGCGAGATGTTCGGCTACGCGACGGACCTGAGGTCCTCGACCCAGGGCCGAGCGAGCTACACGATGCAGTTCGAGCGCTACGAGGAGGTTCCCCAGAGCATCGCTGAGGAGATCACCGACCAGACCGCGGGCGAGCCCGTGGGCGCGGAGGCGTAAGGCCGGACCTGCTGGGCAGGGCTATATTCCCGTGGTTGGTCCGCACCCGAACCATTTGCATCAGTGACACCACGAATCTTCAGAAGACTTAGAAACCAGAAAGGCAAAGGAGCGAGATGTCCAAGGAGAAGTTCGATCGCGATAAGCCGCACGTCAACGTCGGCACCATCGGCCATGTCGATCACGGCAAGACCACGCTGACCGCCGCGATCACGAAGACTCTCGCCGAGAAGGGCGGCACCGAGGTGAAGTCGTTCGAGGAGATCGACAACGCCCCGGAGGAGAAGGAGCGCGGAATCACCATCGCGACCTCTCACGTCGAGTACGAGACGGACAACCGTCACTACGCGCACGTCGACTGCCCGGGCCACGCGGACTACGTCAAGAACATGATCACCGGGGCCGCCCAGATGGACGGCGCGATCCTGGTCGTGTCGGCGCCTGACGGCCCGATGCCCCAGACGCGCGAGCACATCCTGCTCGCCCGCCAGGTCAACGTCCCCTACGTCGTCGTCTACCTGAACAAGATCGACATGGTCGACGACGACGAGCTCCTGGAGCTCGTCGAGGAGGAGGTCAAGGACCTGCTCAACGAGTACGAGTTCCCGGGCGACGACACCCAGATCATCAAGGGCTCGGCCCTGAAGGCGCTCGAGGGCGACGAGGAGGCCAAGCAGTCCATCCTCGACCTCGCCGCCGCGCTGGACGAGTACATCCCTGAGCCGGAGCGCGACCTGGACAAGCCGTTCCTGATGCCGGTCGAGGACGTCTTCTCGATCACCGGCCGCGGCACGGTGGCCACGGGCCGCGTCGAGCAGGGCATCATCAACACCGGTGACGAGATCGAGATCGTCGGGATCAACACCGAGAGCTCGAAGACCACCATCACCGGCGTCGAGATGTTCCGCAAGATCCTCGACGAGGGTCGCGCCGGCGACAACATCGGCGCCCTTCTGCGAGGCACCAAGCGCGAGGAGATCCAGCGCGGGCAGGTGCTCTGCAAGCCGGGCTCGATCACGCCGCACACCAAGTACAAGGCGGAGGTCTACTGCCTGAAGAAGGAGGAGGGCGGCCGTCACACGCCGTTCGTCACCGGCTACAGGCCCCAGTTCTACTTCCGCACGACCGACGTGACCGGCGTCGTCAACCTGCCTTCGGACCGTGAGTTCGTCGCGCCGGGCGAGAACGCCGAGATGGAAGTCGAGCTGATCCAGCCGATCGCCATGGACGCGGGCCTGCGCTTCGCGATCCGCGAGGGCGGCCGGACGGTCGGCTCGGGAGTCGTCACCGAAGTCATCGAGTAGTACGAGAAGCGGGCCCCGATCGGGGCCCGCTCTTCGATCCGAAATGAACACATACGACCGGGGCGCGTGCCCAGCTTTACGGGCAGCGCCCCTGTTGCGCGAAAAGAACCAGAGAGAGAAAGACACGAGGTAGACGAGGCATATGGCCTCACTGACATCAGGAAAGATCAGGATCCGGCTCAAGGCGTACGACCACGACGCCATAGACCGGGCTGCCCAGGAGATCGTCGGGATCGCGGAACGAACCGGCGCGTCCGTTTCCGGGCCCGTTCCCCTGCCCACCGAGAAGAACGTCTACTGCGTGATCCGCTCTCCGTTCAAGGACAAGGACTCGCGCGAGCACTTCGAGATCCGCACCCACAAGCGGCTGATCGACATCCAGCAGCCGACCCCGAAGACCGTCGACGAGCTGCAGCGGATGGAGACCCTTCCCGCCGGCGTCGACGTCGAGATCAGGCTCTAGTAGGTCATCTGATGCCGGCGATCCTCGGAACCAAGCTCGGAATGACCCGCGTCTTCCACGAGGACGGCTCGCAGATCCCCGTGACCGTCGTCGAGGCCGCCCCCAACACCGTCACGGCGATCCGCAAGGCCGATCGCGACGGCTACGACGCCGTCCAGCTCGCCGGCATCCCGACCGAGGAGCGAAAGCTCACCAAGGGTCAGCTCGGCCACCTGAAGAAGGCGGGCGCGAAGTCGGCGATGAAGAAGCTGGTCGAGTTCCGCGACGTCGAGTTCCCGAAGGGACTGGGCGGAGACTCAGCATCCCCCGCGAATGCGTTGCAACCCGATACGCCCGCAGGCGAAGCCGAGGACGTGGCGGAAGAAGTATCTGATGGCGAAGCCGGCCCGAAGGTCGGCGATGTGGTCACCGTGGCCGCGTTTGAGGCGGGCGACAAGGTGAAGATCTCGGCCATCTCGATCGGCAAGGGATTTCAGGGCACGGTCAAGCGCCACAACTTCAGCCGCGGGCCCGTCACCCACGGCTCCCACAACGTCCGCGCGCCCGGCTCTGCCGGCGCCAGCGCGGATCCCGCACGGATCTTCAAGGGCATGAAGATGCCCGGCCAGATGGGCAACAAGCGCGCCACGCAGGAGGGCGCGACCGTCGTCAGCGTCGACGGCGAGCGGAACCTGCTGCTGATCAGGGGCTCGGTCCCCGGCGGCAAGAACGCGACGCTGGAGGTGAGGAGCGTTGGCTGACAAGGCCCCGATCCTCGGCAAGCAGGGCAAGGCGGACCTTCCGAAGGCCGTCTTCTCCGAGCCCTTCCACGAGTCCCTGGTCCACCAGGCTGCCCGCGCGGACCTGAACGCGCGGCGACGCGGCACGCATTCTTCGCTGACCCGCGGCGAGGTCTCGATGACCGGCGCCAAGGCTTGGCGCCAGAAGGGGACCGGCCGGGCCCGTGTCGGGGCGCTCGGTGTCCCGCACCGCTACGGCGGCGGCAACGCCTTCGCCACCAAGCCTCGTTCCTACACCTTCAAGATCAACCGCAAGGAGCGCCGCAAGGCGCTCCGCGCCGCCCTCAGCGTCCACGCCGATCGCGATTCCCTGGCCGTGGTCGACGGCTCCGGCTACGACACCCCCTCGACCAAGACCGCCGCGGCCGCGCTCGAGAAGTGGGGCGCCGGCGCTCCCACGCTCGTCGTGATCGGCCCCGACGAGACGGGCGCCGCCAAGAGCTTCCGCAACATCCCCCGGGTCACCGTCGCCCAGGCCGACGCGGCCGGAGTAGCCGACGTGATCGGGGCAGCATCCATCGTGATCTCCCAGGAGGCCCTCGAGACCCTCGAGGAGCGAACCACCGAGCCCACCAAGCGATCCAAGGTGCAGGTCACCAAGGCCGAGACGAAGACCAAGTCGTCCGCGGAGTCCGGCGGAGCCTCAGCATCCCCCGCCCCGGCGTCGCAACCGCATACCCCCGCAGGCGAAGCCGAGGAGGTGGGCGAGTAAGTATGGACCCCCGCCAGGTGATCATCCGCCCCGTCGTCTCCGAGAAGTCCTACGCCTTGATGTCGGACGGCAAGTACACGTTCCGCGTGCACGACCGCGCGCACAAGACCCAGATCGCCCAGGCGGTCGAGGCGGTCTTCGACGTGCACGTGCGCTCGGTCAGGACGTCGACGGTCAACTCGAAGCCGAAGCGCCGCGGCCTGCACGCGGGCAAGACCCGTGGCTGGAAGAAGGCGATCGTGCAGCTCGCCCCCGGCGAGCGCATCGAGCTGTTCGAGGGCGCGGCGGTGGAGGGCTAGATGACCGCCTCCCCGGCCACGCACACGCGGATGACGCGCCTGGCGCGTCGCATGCCTTCGTCCTCGGGCTTGCCTTTGCCTCCAGCAAAGGCTGCGCCCTGCGCCCTCGACCTGCTCGGCCAGGCGCGCCCCCGCGCGCACGTGGCCGGAAAGGCGGTCATCTGATGGCGAACCGCAAGACGAAGCCGACCAGCCCCGGGCGCCGATTCGGCACCTATCAGCTGCGCGAGGAGCTGACGACGGACAAGCCCGAGAAGAGCCTGGTGAAGGGCAAGAACCGCTCGAGCGGCCGCAACGTGCACGGGCGGGTCACCTCGCGGCACCGCGGCGGCGGGGCCAAGCGCCGCTACCGCGCCATCGACTTCAAGCGGGTCAAGGACGACGTGCCGGGCCGAGTCGCCACGATCGAGTACGACCCGAACCGCAGCGCCTACATCGCGCTCATCAACTACGCGGACGGCGAGAAGAGCTACATCCTCGCCCCGCAGGGCCTGCAGGTGGGCGCCGAGGTGATGTCCGGCGCCAAGGCCGACATCGCACTCGGCCATGCATTGCCGCTCGGCCGCATCCCGACCGGAACCGTGGTCCACAACGTCGAGATGACGCCGGGCCAGGGCGGCCGCCTTGGCCGCGCGGCGGGCACCGCGATCCAGGTCGTCGCAAAGGAGGGCACGATGGTGTCGCTGCGGCTGCCCTCGTCTGAGGTTCGCATGGTCCGCGCCGAGTGTCGCGCGACCGTCGGGACTCTCTCCAACTCCGACCACCAGAACGTGAGCTGGGGCAAGGCCGGGCGCAGCCGCCACCGCGGCAAGCGCCCGCAGAGCCGCGGCGTCGCGATGAACCCGGTCGACCACCCGCACGGCGGCGGCGAGGCCCACCACACGCCCGGCGGCCACCCCGTGACCCCTTGGGGCAAGCCCACGCTCGGCTACAGGACGCGCAAGAAGCGCAAGAAGTCCGATGCCCTGATCCTGCGCGGCCGCAGGAGGAAGAAGCGCTGATGGGACGTTCGACCAAGAAGGGCCCGTGGGCGGAAGAGCGCCTGATGAAGCGGGTCAACGCAATGAACGAGTCGGGCCAGAAGCAGATGCTGAAGACCTGGTCGCGCCACTCCACCGTCTTCCCCGAGATGGTCGGGCACACGATCGCCGTCCACGACGGCCGCAAGCACGTGCCCGTCTACATCTCCGAGTCCATGGTCGGGCACAAGCTCGGCGAGTTTGCGCCGACCCGCACCTTCCGCGCCCACTCCGGCACCGGGAAGAGCGAGGAGTAGGGCCGCATGGCTGACGAGCAGAACAAGGACACGGCCAAGAAGCCGGCGGCCAAGAAGCCCGCGGCCAAGAAGAAGCCGGCGGCCAAGAAGAAGGCGGCGGCGAAGAAGGCCCCTGCGAAGAAGTCGGCCGCACCCTCTGGGGCACAGGCGAAGAAGCGGGCCGCCAAGGCCGCCCCCAAGGAAGCGCCGGAGGCTCCAGTGGTGAACGCCCATGCGCGCTATCTGCGGGTCGCCCCGCGCAAGGCGCGCTTGATCGCCGACCAGGTTCGCGGCCTGCCCCTCGAGGACGCCCAGACCCTGCTCCGCTTCTCGCCGCGCGGCGCCGCGCAGGACATCTCCAAGCTGATCGCCTCGGCCGCGGCCAACGCCGAGAACAACCACGACCTTCTCGCCGACGAACTGATCGTCAAGAGCATCAACGTCGACGAAGGCCCGACGCTGCGGCGCTACCGTCCGCGCGCTCTCGGCCGTGCCACCCCGATCAACAAGCGAACCTGCCACATCGCCGTGGCCCTGACACCTGAGGAGCTGGACTAATGGGACAGAAGATCCACCCCACGGGCTTCCGGGTCGGCTACATCCACGGCTGGAAGAGCAACTGGTTCAACGAGCGCAACTTCTCCGACTACCTGATGGAGGACATAGCGATCCGCGACCACATCGAGACGAACCTCTCGCACGCGGGCCTCTCCGACATCACGATCGGGAAGGGCTCGGGCGAGATCGAGGTGGACATCGCGACCGCGCGTCCCGGCATCGTGATCGGCAAGTCCGGCAGCGAGGTCGACAAGCTGCGCAAGGAGCTCCACAAGATCACCGGTCGCCCGGTCAAGGTGAACATCAAGGAGATCAAGCGCCCCGAGCTCGATGCGAAGCTCGTAGCGCAGTCGATCGCTGAGCAGCTCCAGAACCGCGTGGCCTTCCGCCGCGCGATGAAGCGCGCGCTGACCTCCGCCATGAGGTCAGGAGCTAAGGGGGTCAAAGTGCAGGTTTCCGGCCGCCTCGGCGGCGCCGAGATGGCTCGCACCGAGGGCTATAGCGACGGCCGCGTCCCGCTCCACACCCTTCGCGCCGACATCGACTACGGCTTCATCGAGGCCAGGACCACGACCGGCCGCATCGGCGTCAAGTGCTGGATCAACAA